>JAABUX010000976.1_pt1 | contig 45479 bp, 45 predicted proteins | sample 5561851 | NCBI WGS metagenome assembly JAABUX01 (sample SAMN10711883, study PRJNA513361) | rock metagenome | isolation source: Antarctica rocks | place: Antarctica: Victoria Land, Richard Nunatak red sandstone | collected 2016-01-03 | reverse complement strand
CCGCAGACTGCTTGTCCGGCATGAGCATCTCCTCACCACCTATAAGGCCTTCTTCCACCTCGCTTGCCTGTGGATCACGCTCAGACGGTGTTTATGAAACAAGCTCTACGCACTTAGAGATCAGCGATATTCGACACGTCTTCAAGAATAATTAATTTAGGTAACTGGCAGTAAGCGAGATTAAGATAAAGCATTTGAGAGCACCCTGGAGGGCGGCAAGGTTGGATAAGTATCGATACAACGCGTTTGGAGCCACGCCCAAGGCCGAAGCCAAACAAACTCGATTCGCTATTCTGACCTTGTTCCCTGATGACGAAGGAATCATGAAGCCTGTAAATGTGTGCGCGCCTCGTGGGAAGCACGGGATTAGTAAATCTAATATCGAGCAAGTGCGAAAGTCGGTTTCGAGAAACCTGCCATTGCGCCTAGATAGCAGCGCCACCAGAGACAAAGATCGTTACGCCCGTGATCCAACGAGCGTCATCCGAGTGCGCGCTCTGGTCCGCGACCCGCAGAGGGCCGCCGAGTGGTTGAGGAAGGGCGTCAACGTCCGCCAGGGAGACTTCAACGACGCTAACGCCGTGGCCGGCGCCCCGGAAGGAGTCGAGGGCGCCTTATGCTGCCCCCGTTCTTCACTCCGGCTCCGGGCTTCCCGGAGGCGAAAGCCATCATCGCCAGCTTCCACGAGGCTCTGCGACAAGCGCCTCCGACGCGACTGGTGGTGCTGCTGTCCTCGATCGGATCGCAGCAAACAAGCGGCCTCGGGATGATCACCGCGACCTGCCTTTCCGGCCGTCTTTGCCGCGCCGGCTCGTTCCTCGAGAACTACACATCCGGCCTCAAATCGGCGGCCTCCACTGGGTGGTTCGACACCTATCTGACGCCGACGAACCGCGCCGTACCGATGGTCGCCACGGAGGACATCGGCAAGGAGATCGCCCACCTGCTAATCGTGGATTTTATGCAGGACAGGAAGGGAGCCCCGAGAGGCAAGAAAGGTGTGGGCGGCGACAAAAAAGTTGTCGAGCTCGGCTCTCCGATCAGCCCGGACTCGCTCGCCCGCGCGATGAGCGAGGTGCTCGGCCGGCCGGTGCGAGCGCGATCCATCCCCCGCGAGCAGTGGACGGCCAGCCTTGAGGCTCAAGGCCTGCCGCCCGGCTTCATCGGTCCTTTCCTGGAGATGGAGGGCGGGTTCAACTCGGGCTGGATCGACTTCGGCGTGCCCGGCACCGAGCCGGTCGCCGGCACCGCCACTCCCGCCCAGGTCTTCGAGTAGGTGAAAAGGCCTGAGACGGCGTCTGATCACGGGCGCCAACGGGGTCGGACTGCAAACGCCGCCAATGGGTGTGGGATTAAAGCAGAAGCGGAGTTACTGTCATGTACAAAAAGGCGAGTGTCATCCTGAGCGCGGCGGTAGCGCTTGCGCCAAAGGATCTGCTTTTGATCCACCTCACACTATCCTTGCTACCGCTCTAGGAATGAGAAACGCGCCTCTCGTCATTAGATCAATACGGCTATTTCGTTAGAAAATCCTGCGCTTTGCGGATGCGGTTGGCACTGCTCGGAACCGCGATCACTTGCCGATGCAGAAGGTGGAGAAAATAAGGTTCAATATGTCGTCGGGAGTGGTTGCACCGGTGAGTGCGTCGAGTTGCCGGAGCGCGGTGTACAGGTCCAGCAACACCATTTCATGCGGCAAACCATTACCCCCTGCTTCCAACGCCGCCTGCATCGCAGTCTGGGCCGAGCTGACCGCGGTATGTTGGCGGAGATTCGTCAGCATGGCGGAGTCGGGAGCGACGCTCTGCTCGCCGGCCACCAGCGTGTGCATGGCCGTCCGCAGGGCGGCGATACCCTCTCCCGTTATCGCCGAGGTCGGCAGCATGGGGATCGCGGGCACAATTTCGCGTACGCCTGCACGCATGGTTGCGGAGCGCGCGCCCGGCAGGTCGGATTTATTCAGTGCGACAAGCAGGGGGCGGCCAGCCGCTGCGTGGAGCAAGGCTTCTTCCTCGGCGTTGAGCGGCGCTGTGGCGTCGAGCACCAGGAGTACAAGCCCGGCGTCAGCGAATGCTTCGCGCGACTTCACGATGCCGATACGCTCGGCTTCGTTCGCTGCCTCCCTGAGCCCGGCGGTGTCGATCAGTTCCACGGGAATGCCTCCGAGCGAGAACCTCTCCTGCACGGTATCGCGCGTGGTGCCGGGCTCCGCCGTCACGATGGCGCGCTCGCGGTCAAGCAAGCGATTGAACAGCGAGCTTTTGCCGGCGTTCGGCCGCCCGACAATGGCTAATGTGATCCCCTCCGTCAGCAGGCGTCCGCGCTCGAAGGAGTGCTCCAGCGCAAGCAGGTTACTGCGCAGCGCCAGCAGTCTCGCGTAGAGGTCCGCATCGCTCACCACCGGCGTATCATCCTCGGCAAAGTCGATCCCTGCTTCAAGCACCGCGATCAGCGCGATCAGTTCCGCCTTGAGCGGCGCGACACGCCGGGACAAGGCGCCCCCGAGCTGCTGTGCGGCAACCTGCGCCCCCAGCAACGTTTGCGCGTCGATCAGGTCGCGCACGGCTTCGGCCTGCGTTAAATCCAGGCGGCCGGACAGGAAGGCGCGCTCGGTAAATTCGCCGGGTTCGGCGAGGCGCGCGCCACGGGCCAGCAGCAGGCGCAGCAGGTGTTCCAGCAGAATCGGTGATCCATGCGCCGCGATTTCGACCACATCCCCTCCGGTGTAGGAGCGCGGCGCCTGGAAATACGTCACGATGGCTTCATCCAGTTTTTCGCCTGTCGCGGGCTCGATCAGGTGGCAGAAACGGGCTCGCGCGGGGACGAGCGGCCCGGAGAGTCCACGCAGCAGAGGTGTCGTTATTGTGAGCGCCTCAGGACCACTGAGGCGCACAATGCCGATACCGCCGCGTCCGGGCGGCGTGGCGAGGGCTGCGATGGTGTCGCGCTGGTTTGCTTGCATGGACATCGTTTGTTTGCGAAACGCAGTGTTGCTTCGAGCGGCGCGTCAGAGCATTGCGATCAGAAGTTGCAATCAGGTTTTTGCCCGCGGGGTTGATCGAGCGTTCCAGGCGAGAGCGGTTCAGCGGCGCCGGTCGCGTTCGGGCGCTCCCCGTCGGTCGCGATTCTCACTCCTGTCCCGGCGTTCGCCACGTACAGGCGTCGCTTGCGGAGGTATGTAGCTCGCGCGATCGAACCCCGCTGGAAACACAACCAGGACGCGCCCTGGGCCTTCACCGACTGAAGCACTCTCCACGCCGGGAAGATCGCGCAGGGCCAGGTGAAGCAGACGCCGCTCGCGCGAGTTGGTGGGCGCAAAGGCGAACGGCTGCTCGGAACGGGTGACTGTGTCGGCGGCGGTCTGCGCGCGTAAACGGAGCTCCTGCGCACGTAGCGCCTTGAAGTTTTGCGCGTCAAAGGAAACCTTGTCGTGCTCTTCGCTTTCCAGGTGAATCAGCTTGGCCGCCACGTGTTCCATGGCGCGCAGCAGTTCGCCGTTGCGCTCGACGAGCAGAGGCGCGTCCGGACCGGAAAGCTCGACATAAATCTCGCGTGCTTCCAGACCGTAAGGATCAGCTGCGCCGGCGCCGGCAGTGATGCGGTAGCGTAGCCGCAGGCGACCGCTGGCGGTCAGCAGCTTTAGGAATTGGACGATGGTTTCAGCGGCGGCTTTGTGGTCTTGAATTGGCACCTAATCAGTTTACAGACGGGTAAACCGCCTGCGCGGCTAGCGGCCACTTCGTGGCGTGTACTCGTGGGTTAGTGACGCGAATGATGTAGCCCTCCCATTGGTCGGGATCGACTTCCCCGAGCATCGCGAGGGTCACAGAGTCCGTATTGCAAGCATCTACGACTACACGTCCCGAAGGGACCGCTAGCCGCGCGGGCGGTTTATGCTTTTCTTGCGTTGACGATCTTCGCATTGATCGTCTTCCCACCCTTTTTCGCAGCGCGCCGCAATGCGATCTCCCGCATTTCCCGCCCCATGCCAGTCTTGTTGATCCCCATCTGCGTCAGAATGCCAAGCAGGTTCGACGCGGCCCAGTACAGCGCGAGCCCGGCACCGATGCTCCACGTCATAAACCCGAACACGGCGGGCATGGTGATTGCCATCATGCGCTGCTGCTGCGGGTCCACGCCGGGCGACGGCGTAAGCCATTGCACCAGGAACATCGAAGCCACGAAGAAAATCGGCAGCAGATGCAGCGGGTCGGGCGAGCTCAGGTCCGGCACCCACAGCCAGTGCGCCTGTCGCAGCTCGATCACGTTCGACAGCATGCGGTAAAACGCGAACAGAATGGGCCACTGGATGAGCATGGGCAGGCAGCTCCCAAACATGTTCACGCCGTTGTCCTTCTGCAGCTTCATGACTTCGGCGTTCATCTCCTGGCGCTTCGGGTCGGTGGCTTTGTACTTCGCGTAACGCTGCTTGATGGCGTCCATCTGCGGCTGGATGCGCTGCATTTTGAGCGATGAACGCATCATGAAGACGCGCGAGGGCAGTGTCAGCAGGCTGAGCAGCAAGGTCAGGATCAGGATGGACCAGCCCCAGTTGGCTACGACATGGTCATGCAGAAAGCGCAGCAGCAGGAACATGGGTTGGGCGAGAATCGACCACCAGCCAAAACTGACCAGTTTGTCGAGGCTCGGGCCGCCGCTCGTTCCCTTCACGGCCGAAAGTACGTCGAGGGTCTTGGGGCCGACAAACAGGCGAACCGTGCCGTCGGAGTCCGCCGCGGCCGCGCCCAGTACCGGCGCCGGCGTGGTCTGGTGATCGTCGGCTTTTTTGACGTTGCGCGGAATGTCCAACGCATTGTGAAGCGTGACGAAACTTGAGCCCGCCGGATGATCGGGCAGGAAAATGGCCGCGAAGTACAGGTCGGAGATGCCGGCCCAGTCGTAATTGCCGCGCAGGGTATTGCCGCCGGAGACCTTCTTGATTTCGGTCTGCTCGGCTTTGCCGTTCTGACTTGCATCGAAAGTGCTGCCCGCGTACTGGGGCAGGGCAGTCTGGTCGCCAAAGCCCGAGGGCCAAGCCAGCGCGGCGGCTACGGGCACACCGTTTTGCGTAACGGAAACCTGCGCATGGATCACATAGGTGGTGTCGAAGGTGAAAGTCTTTTTCACCTGCAAGCCGCCGGCGGCATAGGTGTAGGTCAGCGACCCCGGCGCCTGGAGCGAAGACGCCGTGCTCGACGGAACGAACAACGCATGCGCGAGTTGCCCGGTCAGCGCGGGCTGGTACGTGTACAGGGAGAGCGGGTAGCCGAACTTTTCCGCGGCAGGGTGGTTGACCAGGTCGAGCTGTCGGCCATTGTCATCCTTGTAGTTCTTGCTTTTCAGAACCCACGAGGTCGCCTCGCCGCCGCAATTGGAAAACGTGATCTTGTATAGCGCGTTCTCGACCGTAATAGGTGTAATGGCGGCGGCCTGCACGGCGACTGTGCTCGCGCTCGGGCCTGGGTTTGGGTTCGGCGCGGCGCTCGCAGGCGAGACCGCCGGCGCGGAAACATGCCCCTGTTGCTGCGCGGGCACGGGAGGAGGCGGCGCACTCTTGCCCCGGAAATATTGCAGCCCGAGGAACACGAGAAGAAAAAGCGAGAAATACATCAGAAGCGAGCTCGAGCCGCCCGGGGATCCTCCGCCGGGGCCGCCTGTGCTCTGCTGGTTCGGGTTCTTGAATTCTGCCAAGGGTGGTGTCCTAATCTTTGGAAACATTCTGGAAGGCGCTTACTTCTTTATCGTACCTGTGTGCGGGCGATGACAGGATGACAGTTTGAAAAGCTGCGGTAAGGCTGGACTACACAACCCCCCGCTGTCCGCGAACCGGGGGAACCGGGGGAACCGGATCCCAGCCGCCGCGGGAGAACGGATTGCAGCGGAGCAGGCGGAAAGCTGCCATCGCCCCACCCTTCAGCAGCCCATGCTGCGCCAGGGCAAGCGCGGCGTACTCCGAACACGTGGGCTGGTAGGGGCAGCCACCCGCGCCCGGCGCCAGCGCGTGAATCACGGGAGAAAACAGGCGCTTGTACACGGTAAACGCCGCATCGATGGCTCGGTGCTTTCGGGATTGAGAACCCGTCACGGCAGCACACTTTTGACAGGCGTGGTCTTTTTGTTGCCCTTGCCGCTCTTCTGTATGCGTCGCGGTGTACGCGGCAAAGGCGTGTTCACGGTGCCGCTCGCGATCCGGCGCGCTACCGTCGAGAACACGGCCTGCATCTCGCTCGCAAGCGCCTGAAAGGGAATCGAAGCGATCTCCGGTCTTGGGTGCAGCACCACATCCACGCCGGCGGGCAGCAGGTGCAATGCTTCACGAGCGACAACGCGAACCCGGCGCTTAATCCGATTGCGCAGCACCGCCGGGCCCAGGACGCGAGGCACTGTAATTCCGAAGCGAGCTCCAGTTCCAGGGCTACGCTCGGCTACCCCGGCGCGATCGCGGTAAAAGAAGCTGAGTGTGGTGCTGCCATGCTTGCGGCTTGCGCCATACACCAGCAAATAGTCAGCATGTTTGCGAAGCCGGAGAGATGGGAAGGGAGCAGGCATGATACGGGCACGAACGCGAACTGGCGCTACCGGAGCCGCGCCGCGGCCATGCTAGTCGCGGAATCCGGCTGAAACCGCGATCTTGTGGCGGCCCTTGGCGCGGCGACGCGAAAGCACAGCAGCGCCGCTCTTGGTTTTCATGCGCGTGCGAAAACCGTGAGTTTTGGAGCGGTGGCGGCGATTTGGCTGAAATGTACGTTTTGGCATCTTGGAAAAACTCCTTGGGCTCGGTTATGGGTCCACGCTGGGAGGTGAAAACCGGAGCCCGGGGACGAACTTTGAGTATAGCGCAAGGCACGATCACAGAAAAATCCGCATCGGGGCAAAATCGTCTTGGGTTGCGCTGGCGCCGGCACGCACTCAGGTCCGCGCTCGTCTGCGTGCATTGTATGCAGTCAGCCGCGCCGCAGGCAGAGCCGCCACGGATAGTACCCCCGTTGGGCTGCAAGGGGAAGCATTTTCATGGTCCGAACGGGCGAAATCAACACCCTTCGCACACGGTGGACACGCTTTCACCACCAATTGTGCAATCGCCGAAACAGCACAGAAGTGGTTGGAAAACAAGCCGCAAACCCCCTGCCGATTGTGCTAGTCTGAGCCTCGCCTTGAACGATCCCTGATTGCCGCAATCTAACTGCAAGTTTGAATCTCAGGCGTGACCTCGCGCCGCCATTCCGCTTTGTTTCATCACTCGTCCGTGTACCATTCGCTGCTCCCGCTTCTCGTGGCGTGAGTGCTTCCTTTTGATTTGGCGCCGCTTTCCACGACATACGCGGAAAGCGCAAATGTTCTCCCCCGGTAAGGATTTTCTTCGATGAGCTTTTATTCCGCCGCACCCGCTGCTCCCCTGAACCCATGGGTTCGCATCCTCGGCGCGCTCCAGAGAAAAATCAACCGGCAGGTCTATGAAACCTGGTTTAAACCCACCCTCTTCAGCCATACCGACGGAAACATTCTGATCGTCCGTGTGCCCACGGCCAAGTTTCCGGGCAACTGCGAGCGTTATGCCGATCTGATCGGCGAAGCGCTCGATACGTTGCGCCTGCCGTACGAGCGTGTGGACTTCGTGGTGCCCCCGGCCCCGGTTCAGGAGGTAGCCGGGCCTGGCGAGGATCCGGACGAGGCCCATGACGGCAGGTTCCCTCCCGCGTCTACGCACGGCAATATCCACGGTAGTTCCCACGGAAGCAGCCGGGGCGTGTCTCTTCATGCGTCGAGCGAGAGCATTCGCGCCCATGCTGAACATCCCGTGCCGGGCACGCCCGATGGCATCGGCATCCGGGCCATGGCCGCGCCACACACTCCGACTTCGCCGTACCCGTACCGGGGTTCTTCGCAGAATGCAGCATCGCCGCAACCGGCTTCACCCCAGAATACGGCTACGCCGCAGCAGGGCTCGCCGCAGCAGGGCCGCTTCGACTGGAATTCGGCCGCGCAACTCAACTCGCGCTACACCTTCGATGCCTTCGTCGCGGGCGCCGGCAACCAGTTCGCGCGCGCCGCCGCCGCCGCCGTCGCGGAGTCCCCGGCCAAGGCCTACAACCCGCTCTTTCTTTACGGCGGCGTCGGCATGGGCAAAACCCACCTGATGCAGGCCATCGGCCATGAGATGAAGCGGCTGCGGCCAACCGCGGCCATCTGCTATCTGTCGAGCGAAAAGTTTACCAACGAGATGATCAACTCGCTGCGCTACGACAAAATGACCAGCTTCCGCGACAAGTACCGCTCGGTCGACCTGCTGCTGATCGACGACATCCAGTTCCTGGCGCAGAAGGAGCGCACCCAGGAAGAGTTCTTCCACACCTTCAACGCGCTGCACGAAAGCGTGAAGCAGATCGTCATCGCGAGCGATCGCCCGCCCAAGGAGTTGCCCGAGATTGAAGACCGCCTGCGCTCCCGTTTCGAGTGGGGCCTGATCGCCGACATCCAGCCGCCGGACCTTGAAACCAAGGTCGCGATTCTGCAGAAAAAAGCCGAGGGTGAGGACCAGGTCCTGCCCATCGACGTGGCGCTGTACGTGGCCTCAAACGTGCGTACGAACGTGCGCGAGCTCGAAGGCGCGCTGACCCGGCTGTGCGCCTGGTGCAAGCTTCATGGGGTCGAGATGTCGGTGACCACGGCGCAGCTTTGCCTAAAACAGTTCATCGACACGCAGGTGCGCAAGATCACGATCGAGTCGATCCAGCGCGCCGTTGCCGAGCAGTTCGGCATGCGCGTGACGGAGCTCAAGGCGAAGAACAACTCGCGCGCCGTGGTGGTTCCGCGTCAGATTGCCATGTACCTGGCCAAGCAGATGACCGAGGCAAGCCTCCCTGAAATCGGCCGCCAGTTCGGCAACAAACACCACACCACCGTCATGCATTCAATCTCGAAAATTGAAGACCAGCGCCGCGCCGACAAGGACCTGAACCGGATGCTGGCCGTGCTGCAGGAAGAGCTCGCGACCTAGGCGCCCGCGCGGCAAACTGCCGCGCAACCCCTTTCACTTCAATCCCATGCTTTATGAACAGAGCTTTACAAGGGCAACAATATACTTGGCAAAGTCGCCCTGAGCCGCTACTCTTAGTTCATGGAACCGAACACACTACAAGAAGCGATCCTCTACTTCGCCAATCCGGTCAACTGCCGTGAGTATCTTGTAGCGCGTCGTTGGCCGGATGGCGTCACCTGCCCGCGTTGTGGGAGCGGGAACGTTCTCTTCATGGAGAAGTACAACCGGTGGCACTGCCGCGAAAAGCATGACGCTCCGCAGTTCACGCTGAAGACCGGCACGCTCATGGAAGACTCGCCCATCGGCCTCGATAAGTGGCTCATGGCCATGTGGCAGATCGTGAACTCCAAGAACGGTATCAGCTCCTACGAAGTACACCGCGCTATCGGTGTAACGCAGAAGACAGCGTGGTTCTTGGAACACCGCATCCGCCTTATGCTAGGCGACAATTCGACCGAAAAGCTTTCTGGTGAAGTCGAGGCTGACGAGACCTTCATCGGTGGCAAGGGACGCAACATGCACCTTGCCAAGAAGGCCCGTCGCATCACCGGCACGGGAACCAAGGACAAAACCGCCGTGATGGGCATTCTGGAGCGTGGCGGCAAGGTTAAAACAGCTGTGGTGCCAAATCGCAAGAAGACTGCTCTTCAGGCTGAAGTCAAGAAGCACGTCGAGGCTGGTGCGGCTCTCTACACCGATGCTCTGCTCTCGTATGAGGGCCTTGCTTCTGAGTACGCCCATCAGGTTGTGGACCATGCCGTCGAATACGTCAACGGTCGCATTCACACCAATGGCCTTGAGAACTTCTGGTCGCTTCTGAAGCGCAGCATCAACGGCACCTACATCAGCGTGGAGCCCTTCCACTTGTTCCGGTACCTGGATGAGCAAGCCTTCCGCTACAACAATCGGAAGTTCACAGACGCAGAGCGTTTCGAATTCGCCGTAAAAGGTATCATCGGCAAGCGTCTTACCTATGCCGAGGTCACCGGCAAGGTGGAGGCCTCGCAATGCTGAAAAGCGACAGGGGCGCGGGAAGCGAAAAACGGTCTAGAGTATGGCATGCTCGAGCATGCTCGAGCTGCCGATATGAACCTTGAAGAAGATCAGCTAAGTTTTAGATTCGACATACCCTTAGCCCTCATCAGCCCTGCCGAGCTGTACCAGAACGCGCAAGCGTACCTCGAGCTTCTCAAGGAAGATCGGCGATTCGAGCGGAAGAGCGCAAGGACGAGCCCGCGCTCGCTCGGAGAGTATTTCTCAATGTGGGCCAATACCTTGCCAGAAGGCGGCCTGATCGCCATCGGGATAGAAGACAAGGGTGCCGTCCAAGGCTGCCGCTCCTTGAGTCAAGCCGAACTCAACGAGCGCGAGCAGGCTGGCAGAGTCTACTGTCCAGATGCGAGATTTTCATCGAAGCTGGTTCCTGTCATAAACGAGGACGGCGAGAGTGACTTTATTCTGTTGATCAAAGTCGACTATCGACAGGACAAGGTTGTTTATGACAGCCAAGGAAATGCTTGGGTAAGGATCGGCGACCAGAAACACGAACTGAGCAAAGAGCAATGCCGCGAACTGGAGATCGATAAAGGTCAGGTAGATTTCGAGCAAGAGCCGTTGATCAACTACTTCTACCCCGAGGAGTTCGATATAGAGCGGGTAGCGCAGTTCGCAGCGGCTTTTCGGAAATCTCGTGGCCTCTCTTATGAGAAGAGTGATGAGCAGATCCTAGAATTAAGGCATCTTGGAAAATCTAAAAGCGGACGGTTCATTCTAACGTTGCATGTGTTTTGCTCTTTGCGAAAGATCCGCTGGAACGCTTTCCCGGATGTCGCATTAGAGTGCGTCGCTTTGAGGGAGAGCGGGAGCAAACAGGCGCTAACTACAACGCGGTCAAGGAATATTGGATCGAAGGAAACCTTCCGGACGTGATTAAACGCACCGCGCTGGTCCTTGACTCGCAGATTAGGGAATTCTCAAAGCTGGGGCCAGACGGGCGCTTCTATGCCGCTCCGGAGTACCCGCATGATGCGTGGTTTGAGGCCATCGTGAACGCCTGTGTACATCGCTCTTACGGCATGCGCAACATGTACACGACTATAGAAATATTCTACGACCGGATGGTAGTAGAGAGTCCCGGGCCTTTCCCGCCTTTCATCACCCCGGAAAATATCTACGACAATCAGCATGCTCGCAACCCAAACTGATGGACGCAATGATTTACTTGGGATTTGTTAAATTTGCGAACGAAGGAACAAAGCGGATTCGCGAGGAAATGCTGGCGAGCAATCTACCCGTGCCCTTATTTCAGCAAAGCGATGTAGCTGGAGGGTATTCGGTAAGGCTTACGCTACGCAACAACTATAAAAAGCGCGAGTTGTGGATAGATTCCGACGTAAGTTCCATTTTGGGCGAAGCTGTTTCCAAGTCCCTAAGCCCCGAGGAAAGCCGTGCGATCAATTTCATCAAGCAGCATGGGCAGATCAACGTAAGCCAACTACATGATCTCGTATCCTCCACCGTAAAGACATGGCACACATGCAAACGTATCCTCATGCGGCTGACGGACAGAGGAATTCTGGAATACGTCCATCGAACAGACATTGTGAAGGATTCGAACGCGCATTTTGTGTTGGCATCACAGTTTCGCAACGTCGATCACAAATGATTAATTAGGAGGGGAAGGATGAAACCACTGCCAGCACCGAACGTACCGGGCAATTCGGAAGCGGAAAGATTTGACAACGCCGTCCGCAAGATCTTCAGCGTGTCGAAGGAAGAGCTACTGAAGCGTGAGGCGGAGTGGCAACTGTTGCGAACAAAGAGAACCCGGACGAAGAAGACCGGGTAGCTAACCGGCCCATCACCGGGAACAGAAGAAGCTAGTGTGTCAAGTATATTGCCTTTACAAGACGCGCCACGTGCCTCAGCGCTTGCCGCACCCCGTTAGGAGGCACAGACGACAGAACGAAGTGTATGCAAGCGCCCTGTTCTCACCTGTTAGGGGATTGTCCCTTCGCCGGGTAAAGAATAGCCCGGCGGCGAACAGCGACCCCTGTACTGTTCGATACGGTGTATGTGGCGGTTTCGGCCTCGGGCGCAAAAATGCTCGAGAACGAAGCAGCAGCCGTCTCCTGGGTGCACGATGCTTTCGCTCATCTCAAGGTGATTGGCGCATCAGCCGCCGCGCAGCCCCTTCTGCTCAAAGCGGGGGTTATGCCCGATGCCGGCGTGCTGGTAGGCGGCGGGGCAGAGGCCTTCCTGAACACAGCCGCCCAGGGTCGCATCTGGAATTGCGAGATGGGATCGCGAGATGCATGTGCGGAGGGTCTTCTAACCCACTCCCGAGCAAGCCGGCGCCCCGGCACTGGAATGCCCGTCGAGCTTCAGCGGGCATTTTCCTTGGGGCAGCAGTTGGTGCGCCGCCTTGCTATGCTCGCTTATGCTTCGCACGACACCTCATTGGCGCATTCTTTTTGTTCTTGCTTTTGCCGGATTGCCGCCGGCTTTCGCGGCCAGGCGTCCGCAGGACACAGGTTTCCTGAACCGCACCCTCGTGGTGAACGGTGTGCCTCGGCATTACGTGGTGTACCTGCCGGAGAACTGGAACAAGGGCCAGAAGTGGCCGGTAATCCTGTTCCTGCATGGCTCGGGCGAGCGCGGCAGCGAGGGCCTGGACGAAACCCAGATCGGCCTGCCCGCCGCGATCCGTGTGCACCCGGAGCGCTGGCCGTTTGTGGTGGTCATGCCGCAGGTGCCCTTCAGCCATCACCACTGGACCGATCCGGACATGATGCAGGCCGCCCTGGCCGCGCTTCACGCTGAGCAGCACGAGTTCTCGGGCGACCCCGACCGCACCTATCTGACCGGACTTTCGCTCGGCGGCTATGGCACCTGGGAGATCGCGCGCGATAACCCCCATATGTTCGCTGCGATCGCGCCGGTATGCGGCGGCATTTTCTGGTCATACCAGCCCTCACGCTGGAGCGAGCAAACGACCCTGCCGGAGGAGTATGCGCGCGTCCTGCGCAAAACGCCCGTGTGGATCTTCCATGGTGCCGACGACCCGGTTGTGAGCCCCCGCCAAAGCACCCTGATGTACGACGCTCTCAAAGCGGCTGACGGCCACGTGCGCTTTTACGAGTACGCCGGCGTAAAGCACAACGTATGGGAAAAAGCGTATGCCAACCCTGAGCTGCCGCACTGGCTGCTCTCGCACACGCTCTCGTCGGATGCGACCCTGCAGCCCGCGGCGGACCGTGTGCTGGTGCCCGTGCACCCGGTCCCGGCAAAGGTAAACCCCGCCATCTATGACGCCTATGTTGGCGAGTATGAAGACGCGGGCGTGTTGCAGATCACGGTCTTTCGCACCGGCGACGAGCTGTTCGGGCGCAATCGCATCGGCGAGGTAACGGAACTGCTGCCGGAAAGCGCGAACACATTTTTTTATCCCAGCGGCAGCACCACGCGGCTGATCTTCGAGCACGATGGCGCAACCGGGGCAATTTCCGGAATTATATTGCGAGACGACCGGCATGAGGAGCACTGGGAACGCAAGCGGTAGAGCGGTAGAACGGACTGCCAACCTACAGATAGTGGAGCTTCTCGCTACCTTCTCTCGATGAGGTTGATCCCCGGCAGGAATGTATAAGGCGCTGGCGAGCACTCTCTGGTGTCATTCCCCGGCTAGACTGACTCAATGACATTGCGGTTTGAAGTACACGCGACCGGTTCGACAGGAGGCCGTCGCGGACGCATGCACCTGCCGCACGGCGTGGTCGAAACACCAGTGTTTATGCCGGTCGGCACCGCCGCAACCGTCAAAACAGTTCCGCAGGATGTGCTTGAAACTCTCGACGCGGCCCAGGCGCAAGCCGCCGGCGAGCAATCGGGAGCCGGCATTATCCTGGGCAATACCTATCACCTCTATTTACGGCCCGGGCACGAGACGATCCGCCGCATGGGCGGTCTGCACCGGTTCATGAGCTGGGATCGCCCCACCCTGACAGACTCAGGCGGCTACCAGGTATTTTCGCTCGCGTCGTTACGAAAAATCACGGAAGAAGGAGTGCGCTTCTCCTCCCACATCGACGGCTCAAAACACATGTTCACCCCCGAGCACTCCATGGCCGTGCAGCTCGCGTTGGGGTCGGACATCGCCATGGCTTTCGACGAGTGCCTGGAGTACCCGGCCGATGAGGCGCGTGCGCGCGCGTCCTTGGAATTAACGATGCGCTGGGCCGAGCGCTCGCTCGCGTACTGGGAAGCGCACAAGCACGAGGTTCCGTGGTGGTCGGCGAAAGGGGAACAACGCTGGCCCGCACCGGTCGTCGATCCCGGGGCGCGCCCCAGTCTGTTCGGCATCGTGCAGGGCGGTATGTTCCCCCAACTACGCCGCGAAGCCGCCGAGCGCATGGTCGCCATGGACTTCCCCGGTTACGCAATCGGCGGTCTGGCGGTGGGTGAACCGCGCGAAAAAACGCTCGAGATCATCGCCGCGACGCTGCCCTATCTCCCCAAAGACAAGCCCCGTTACGTGATGGGCGTCGGCTACCCGGAGGAGATCGCGGAGTACGCGCGCATGGGCGTCGACATGATGGACTGCGTGCTGCCGACCCGCGCCGGGCGTCACGGATTGCTGTTCACCTCCGAGGGCAGGCTCAATATAAAAAACCGCCGCTTCGCCGAGGATCAAGGCCCCGCGGACCCGGAGTGCACCTGCCCGATCTGCGCGCGCTACACCCGCGCCTACCTGCGCCATCTGTTCGCCTCCGGCGAGCCGTTAGGGGCTCAGCTTAATTCAATCCACAATCTAGCGTTCTATCTCGAAACGATGCGGCGGGTGCGGCAGCAACTCGCCGGCTCGGGATGAGAGCCGGCAAGTGGCTTACGTCCGCCTGCGAGCCTATGAATGAGGTTGCCGTGGCGAGTAACTTCGTGAGTGCTTACAGGGTGACGATGAGCGCGCTCCTCCTCCAGACAAGCGGCGCAGACGCGCTCTCTGGGAACTTACATTTCTGCTTTTCCGACAATGAGATTCGTTGCCGGATGCGGATCCGTGGACAGGAAATAGAACACCCCGCCGGACGGTTTGCTGCCTTCGTAAACTGCATAGTTGGCTGGGGCGGTGGATGGTTGGCCTGGAACTGAGAACAGCAATGTGTCCGTCCCGTCCTGGCTTTGGAAATTGAACTGGCCCGTATTTCCCGTAAAGCCGTCCGGTAGCCCCGTTGTCACCTGGCCTGTGCTCGTCAGGATCTCCTGGGCCAGGTGGCGATCAAACGTGAGTAGACCCGCTCCAACGGTGAAACCGGCGCCAGGGGAAATTTCCGCGGCAAATTCGACGCTTGCCCCAACCGGATCATCGAAGGCGGAATCTGTAGCAGTTTCGAAGACGTTTCCCGCCACGGAGAACTCACCGCTTCCCGTGAGACCGCTATTGACAGGCGCAATACTGCCGTTATTGATGATGACACCAGGCTGATCGGGAACGAAGAAGTTGAAGCTCAGGGGCACCGGAGACGTATTCAGTAGTATGGTGCCCTTTCCTGTTGCATCGATCTGGTACGTTCCGCTGTACTCCGGTCCTGCGAGCACAACGACTCCGACCGCGTCGTTCAGGTCCGCTGTTGCGGAAGATATATTGCCACGCCCATCCGCGGAAAAAGTTCCTGCCGCGGCAACTCCATTGGGCTTGCCCTGTGCACCGTTAGTCTGTCCCTGGAACAAGAAGGAGTAATTCCCAGCAAGAAGGGGCGTTGTAATAGGACCTTGACCCAACGCAGGTACAACCACGCTAATGTTCGCGGGTCCAAGTGCGACAGAAGAGCTGGCGATAGAGGAACCATTAGTGGCAATGGAAACGCTGCCTGTCTGGATGACGATTATGTTGTATTGTTCCCCTGCTGTCAGGGCAGGGGTCTGAAGAGTGAATATATGGTTCAGAGAAATTCCAGACGCTGAATACGCAAGAACCGGTGGATCGTAAGCTTGATTAGCTGGGAAAGTTGTCGTGTAGATCATCAATGTGAATGGAGTGCCGTCAGGAACAGTTGTCGGCACGGGAACGGTAACTGTCAGAGGCTGCCCGGCCTGAGCCGGCAATGGCGATACTGAGATGGAGTAGTTCGTCGCCTGCGCGCTGAGAGAAGTACCCTGCCACTGTAGCAGTGCTGCACCAACGACAAAGCTGTATGTGAGCCAGTATTTCCGAATCATGAGAACACCTCGTGGCACTGTTGAAAAGACGGTTCATGAAGCCGAAGACAGACCTCTGAGCGATGTATAGCAGTTGCGAGATCCATACAGGCTCAGCTTGCGTACTCTTGGGCTTGGCTACTGATTTGCTGTGCCTGTGCCTGCAAACAGCGCGTTTGCAGTATGTGGCGCCAGAGACATAAAGTAGAAGGTCTGCTCGGACGTCTCATAGACTGCGAATTTTGTAGATGGCTGACCAGGTATGGCAATCGTCATGGTTGTACGGCCCGTCGTGCCGTCAACCGGCGTATAAGTGCCATTCAATCCTGTGAACGGAATGGACGCACCATTTGCTGTAAGCTGTCCCGCGCTCGTGACCCGGCCTGCTGCTGTAAATGTAAATTGGCCGGCACCGGCGATATAAAAAGGAACGGGGCTCGTCTCGCCAGTAAGTCTGAAATGGTATCCGCGGTTCAGGTAGGAGGCAAATCCGGGGTTGACCGGACTCGGGTTTTGTATCAAACCACTCTGACTTACAAATGTTCCGCTCCCGGTAACTAACCCCCGGCTGAAGTAACCAGAGTGCCGAGCGCAACGTTAGTTAGCGTTTGCGCTATGGGTACAAATATCGCGAACGATACCGTACCCTGAGACGTTGCAAGTGTGATGGTGCCTTTCCCTGTGTTGTCGAGCTGATATTTGCCCGTCACTGGAAGGTCCGTGTATGTGCTTTCCACTCCGTTCAGGTCCATCACGCCAGCCGTGATGTTACCTTGACCATCCGCGGTAAAGCTGCCCGCTGCCGCCGAAGCACTCGGGGTCGTGGAGTTTTCGCTGGGCGGAGTTGTTATAAAAAATGCGTACTGCCCCTGGAGTGCGGAGATTGTGTTCGCGCCTGGACCGGCAACGGAAAAATCCAGCTGTGCGTTCAGGTAAGAAGAGCTGCCGCTGTAGGAAGTAACAAAAAGGCGGTACTGGCCAGGGGTTACGCGGCCCAGCTGACAGCTCGCGGCGTTCTTTACCTGTGTCACGACACAAGTGCCAGACGTGTTGTTTCCGCTCGGTACAAATCCAGCGAGCGTCTCAAGAACGACTGAAACGGTTGCGCCATTCGGAACATTGGGTGAGTTCTCGAGCATCGTGAAGGGCTCGGTACTAATGAGGGCTTGGGGAGAAAACGAAATGTATTGATTGTCTGGGAAGGTACCTTGAGCGTGAGCGGTCGTAGCTCCAGCCGCCAGCAGAATTAGGAGAGAAGCTGTGCCAGGGGAGAGGCCATTTCTGGAAGGGATGAGAAACGAAAGCATGAGTACCGCGATTGCGGTTGACACGGATGAGGGACAGTGCGGGGATGGACTAGAAACTGGACTGTGGGATGTATAAGCGTCCATGTGCGAAGGTAAATAGTTTTCTCTAAAGCTGCCATGTAATTACTATATTTCCGTAAAGAATGTACATGCATACTTTTTGCCAGATTGGAGAGCTTCGGCGAATCTTCAGCTCGCGCACCTGTTTGCCTGGTGCGAGCTTGGCGAAGATCGCTCTCATTCCTAGCCTCATGTTCTACCTCGAGATTATGCGGGAGCGTACGGCGGGAATTGACGAGTGAAAAGCCGCCTTCTCGCGCCAGGTGCGCAATCTCACGCGTTCGCAAAGCTTCCCTGGCCATGTTCAAACGACAGAGACCTTGACACCCACCTCCTGTTCGGCGATGCTCGATACCTGGGTGTCCGCTGTGTCCGTTGGGGCCTAGGAGTGCCTGTGCCTGCGTTTGCAGCTGTCATTCGCACCGGTTTGTGTTGCATCTTCTCCTTGCGCCAACTTTTCTGGTCGGTCGCAGGGAAATTTCGAAGGAACGCGCCTTGATCTCCGCTCTCCCTTGTCTTTTCCTAGCCTTCGCTTTGCCTCAGGGCCTTGGCTCCATCCTTCCTCTGGTCCTGATTCCGGTTGTTTTTTACTTCCTGCTGATGCGCCCCAACCAGCAGAAACAGAAGCAATGGCAGCAGATGCTTTCAAACTTGAAACCTGGCGACCGGATCACCACCACCGGCGGCATCCGGGGTACTATCCTGGCGCTGCGTGAGGACTCGCTCCATATCCGCGTCGCGCCCGACGGGGTCAAGCTCGAGATCGCGCGCAATGCCATCGGCTCGGTAACCACGGAAGAGGAGAAGAAGTAGCCGCCGTTCGCTGCTGTAACTGAAACTCATGCGAAATAGACCCCGAACTCGCCTCCTCATCATTCTTGCTACGCTGCTCGTCTTTGTCTTCGGCATCATTGGCATTCCACACGGTGTAACGCCCTCCGCGTTCAAAGCGTCCCTGCTCAACCGTATCCACCTGGGCCTGGACCTGCGTGGCGGCACGCACCTGATCCTGCAGGTCATGGTCGATGAAGCCGTCAGCGCCACCACCGACTCCGACCTGGTCCGCATGCAGACCGACCTTGCCTCAGCCGGAATCAACGCGACCGGCACCAAGCCGAACCCTGCCCAGCCTGCCCTGCTCCAGCTCACCGGTGTTCCGGCGGCGAAAGTGTCGGACGCGCGCACGGTACTGGGCAATAAATATGGCGCGCAGTATGAGTTCAGCGATAACAACGGCGTACTGACGGCCACGATGAAGCAGAGCGCGGTCGCCGAGCTCAAGGCCAACACGCTCCAGCAGGCAGTCGATGTCATTCGCCAGCGGGTCGACACCCTCGGTGTCTCCGAGCCCATCATCCAGGAGTACAACGTCGGGTCGAGCCAGATTCTGGTCGAGCTTCCGGGCATCGACGACCCCGGCCGCGTCAAGGATGTGATCCAGTCCACCGCCCGGCTCGAGATCCACTTGGTCGATGGCGGTCCGTTCGCAAACGAAGCGGAAGCCCGCAACTCGCTCGGCGGCACGGTTCCATTTGACCAGGAAATGGTGCATGCGCTACCCGGAGCAACCAGCGCGAGCTCCGCCGACCAGGTCTATCTGCTCAAGAAAACAGCCGAGGTCGCCGGCACGGACATCCGCGACGCGCAAGCCGGCACTAACCAGAACACGGGTGAGCCGGAAGTGACGTTCTACCTCACGACGGCCGCCGGCAACCACTTCGGCGACTTTACCCAGCAAAACAAGGGCAAGGGCCTGGCGGTCGTGCTCGACAACCGGATTCGCGAGGTCGCAACCATCCGCGACCAGATCCGCGATACCGGCACCATCTCCGGCGGCTCCATGAGCGCGCAGGCCGCGCAGGACTTGTCCATGCTGCTGCGTACCGGCGCCCTGCCCGCCTCGATCCACTACCTGCAGGAGAGCTCGGTCGGTCCATCGCTCGGCGCGGACTCGATCCGGCAGGGCGTGCTGGCGTCGGTCGTGGGCATGATCGCCGTCATGGGCTTCATGCTGGTCTACTACCGGGGCGCGGGCATCAATGCCGACCTCGCCCTGCTGCTGAACCTCGTTATCCTGCTCGGCTTCATGGGCTTTACGCATGCGGTTCTCACCCTTCCCGGAATCGCCGGGGTCATTCTGACCATCGGTATGGGTGTGGACTCGAACGTGCTGATCTTTGAGCGAATCCGCGAGGAGATGCGCGCCGGCAAAAGCGCGGCCGCCTCGGTCGATCAAGGCTTCGCTCATGCCTGGACCACAATTGTCGATACACACGTTACAACGATCGTTTCGGCGGCAATTCTCTTCATCTTCGGCTCCGGCCCCGTCAAGGGCTTTGCCATAACACTTACCTTTGGCCTTTTTGCGAACATCTTTACCGCGGTTTTCGTCTCGCGGACGATCTTCGACGCCAACGTAAACCGCCGTGCGCGGGGACAGGCAATCTCGATATGAGTAGTGAAAAAGTGATGGGCATGCAGCCGGTGATGGGCCGTGGCGTGCTTGTGTTTGCCGCGGGAATGGCGCTGGCGGGTGTTTCCTTCGTGATCGAGCAACTGATCATCAAGACGGCGCAGGGCAAGAGCTAACAACAGCGAAACAGCACGATTTCGACTTTATCGACAAGCAGGATTTCAGTGGAACTGTTCCAAAACCCAAAGATCGACTGGCTGGAAAAAAAGTGGTATTTTCTCAGCTTTTCCCTCGTTTTCAGCATCGCAGGCCTGCTGTCGCTGTTCTTCTGGCATCACCTGCCGCTCGATGTGGATTTCAAGGGCGGCACGGTGGTGCGCATCCGCTTCGCGCAGCCTCCTGACCTCGCCCGTCTGCGCTCAGCCGCGGACGCGGCCGGTCTGAAAGACGCCCGCATCCAGCCCATCCGCAGCTATGGCACCGCCTCCGCCGCGGATAATGAGGTACTCATCACGCTCGCGCAGGGGGAAACGCGCGAAGCAGCCCTCGATCAGGGCCGCGCCGCCATCGTCTCCACGCTGCAGCGGCATTACTCCCCCAACCGCGCCGACGCAGCCGCCGGCAAGCTCGACCTCGACAATGCCGGGCGGGGTACCCTCGCCGCTTTTCTCGAGCAGCGCAACCCGGAACATCTGCAGGCAGGGGACGAAGCCGATGCCAAATATCTGGCGGAGGCCAAGGCAATTCTCGCCTTTCGCGACGGAGTCCATGGCGGCCTGCTTGACACAGTCGCGAGCCTGCGCGGGGTCGCCGATGCGCCGGTCGTGAGCGCGCTCGATCAGGGGGCTTACCTGTCAGGGTTCATCGTCCGCAATGCCGAAATCGTGGGTCCGCAAGTGGGCGCCCAGTTGCGCAAACAGGCGCTGCTGGCGACCGTGTACTCGCTGGCCGGCATGCTCGTGTATCTGTGGTTCCGCTTCGAGCTGATTTACGGCGTGGCCGCCGTGGTTGCCGTGTTCCACGACACGCTGATCACCATCGGCATGTTCTCGCTTTTCAACATCGAGATTTCACTCACAGTGATCGCAGCCATTCTGACCCTGATCGGCTACTCCATGAACGACACCATCGTGGTGTTCGACCGGATCCGCGAAAACCTGCGCCAGGCCCGTCGCGAGCCGCTGGCCGATGTCGTGAACCGGTCCATCAACCAGACACTGAGCCGGACCGTGCTGACCTCAGGCCTCACGTTTCTTGCCGTACTGTCGATCTACATTTTTGGCGGCGAAGTCCTGCGCGGGTTCTCATTCGCGCTGGTTGTCGGCATCCTGATCGGGACGTACTCATCCATCGCGGTCGCGGCCCCAATGCTGGTGGCCTGGCAGGAGCGTCGCGCCGGCTCCGCACGTTCAGCGGCGCTGCCCGCGGGGCGCCGCGTCAAAGCGTAGCGCCAGGTATAGCCGGCTCAAGCATAGAGGATTGTCGGCGCGTCCAGAGGATCACCCTGAGCGAAGTAGGTAGCGCTCGCGCCTACAGATCTTCGTTCTCCCGCCCCCACGCAGGCACCGCGTACCTTCGAGTCCGCTCGGCAACTCTGTTACAGCAGGAGCAGAGTTGCCATCACGTACAAAAAGTGTGTCATCCTGAGCGCAGCGGAAGCGCTTGCGCCAAAGGATCTGCTTTTGACCCACCCTGCACTATCGGTGCTAGTGCCTTAAGCTTCGCAGGAGGATTTTCTTTGCAGGGGGAGAATCGTCGATCGCGAAGCGGACCGGGTTTCTGTTTTCAGCCGTATACCCCGTGTGATACAACGTCTTCACTCAGAATTCACACGAGTCTCACGAGTGACACGCTCCAGAGTGGCCCCGAAAAAACTTGGGAACAAAACCATCTCCATTCGGTGTCTATCTTTCAGTAAGTTTTGTTCCTCCCCGAGGTCGACCATGTTTGAAGACGCAATGATGGAGTCGGGCGGCAAGATCAAGACAAAAAGTAAGTACTATACCAGTGTCGGCGTTCTGCTGAATGGCTCTGTGCTTGCGGCTTTGATCTTGATCCCCTTGCTCAACCCCGAGGCACTTCCAAAATCCATGATGACGACCATGCTGGTCGCTCCGCCGCCCCCGCCGCCCCCACCCCCCCCGCCGCCGCCGCAGGTGCACATTGAGAAAATAGTGCCCCAGATGAACGAAATGCAGGCGCCCACCAAGATCCCGAAAGTGATCAAGATGCAGCCGGACAATACACCTCCACCGTCAGCGAATATCGGCGTCGCCGGCATGGGTGATACGGGCAGCGGCGCAGGCATTCTCGGTGGCATGGGCACGGGCACGGCGCCGGTCGTCAAAGCCGCGCCGCCCAAGAAGATCGCGGTCTCCTCGGGCGTAATGGCCGGCAACATTCTGAACAAAACCACGCCGCCCTATCCGGCGATCGCGAAAGCAGCCCGTATTCAGGGAACCGTGGTGCTCTCGGCCACGATCTCGAAGACCGGCAGCATTCAAAATCTGACAGTCGTCAGCGGTCCGCAAATGCTGGCGCAGTCCGCCATCGACGCGGTACGGCAGTGGCGCTACAAGCCATATCTTTTGAATGGTGAGCCTGTCGAGGTGCAGACGCAGGTCAACGTCACCTTTACTCTGGGCGAATAACACAAAACAGGAAGGCTGGCCCAAAATGGGCCGGCCTTCCGCGCGGGCACTCAGGCGGGGAAGCCGGCGGTCTCGGTATTCCTGTATAACTTCGATTTAGAAGCAGCAAGCAGCACCTTTCCCCAGGAGGGATTCTTCTAGTGATTCTCGCTCACCTTTCTCAGTTCTCGGCAAGTCCGGCAGTACTCGGTTTCTGGTTTCAGGATCAGGCCGCCCCGACCGTTGGTTTCTCTCCCATTGAGCTCGCGCACAACATGGGCCCCGTCGCCCTCGCCGTCGTGGGCGTGCTCTTCATCATGTCCATCTGGTCGCTCGCGGTCATCATCGACCGCTGGCTCTACTTCGCGGCCGCCCGTAAGCAGTCGCGCGACTTTGCCCCCCGCGTTGCCGGCGCCCTGCGTGAGAACAAGCTGGATGAAGCAATCAAGGTTGCGGACCGCAACAAGAAATCGCACCTGGCGGAAGTCGTCACGGCCGGCCTGCAGGAGTTCCGCAATTACGGCGGCGGCCAGGTCACGGTCGAGCAGGTCGAGTCCTCGAAGCGCGCACTGGAGCGCTCGGAAGCCATCGTACATGCCAAGCTGAAGCGCGGTCTGGGTGGTCTGGCCACCATCGGTTCCACCGCCCCGTTCGTCGGGCTGTTCGGTACTGTCGCCGGTATTTTGAAGGCCTTCCAGGAGATCGCGGTCCAGAAGACGCCCGGTATCGGCGCCGTCGCCAGCGGTATTTCGGAAGCCCTGGTCACCACCGCCTTCGGTCTGCTCGTCGCTATCCCGGCCGTTATGACCTTCAACTATTTCACCAACAAGGTGGAAGCCTTCGACGTTGAGATGGATAACTCGGCGAGCGAACTGGTGGACTACTTCCTCAAGCAGAACCGCCGTTAATCACGGCACATCCTGCGCGGCTAGTGAACAGAACACGGCCGCGCTGAGGGAGGCGAATTTTATGGCAATGGTAACCCGGAACGAAGGAAAAAAGGTTAACTCCAACATTAACGTCACGCCTATGGTGGACGTCATGCTGGTACTGCTCATCATCTTCATGGTCATCACCCCGATGCTCACCAACAAAGTGAACGTCACACTGGTGAACTCGAAAAACGCAATCACGATGGAAGATGCCAGCAAGGAAGACGCTGTCATCATTGCCGTGACCCGCGACAGCAAGATTTATCTCGGGCAGAATCAAATCTCGCTCGATCAGTTAGGCAAGGCTGTGAGCGACCGCCTGCAGGACAAAACGAGCAAGGTCGTCTATTTCCGAGCAGATCAGCGCTCGCACTACGGCTCGGTCGAGGATGCGATCGATGCGGTACGCACAGCCGGTGTCGAGGAAGTTGGGTTGTTGACTGACCAGCATGCAGGCGGCGGCATCGGCATGTAAGTGCTGGCAGCCAGCTTGATCCAATCACTAATTCAACGCAGCACCTGAACAAACAAGAGGAACCGCTATATGGCAATGGGAAGCGGCAGTGGCCCGGGAGGGCTTAGCGCCGATATCAATGTAACCCCGCTGATCGACGTGCTGCTGGTGCTGCTGATCATTTTTATGGTCATCGTACCGGTTACACCGCACGGGCTGGACGCCATGGTGCCGCAACCGCCAAAAACTCACAATGAGCAGCCGAACGACAAAACCATCGTCGTCCAGGTGCTCGGCACGGGTGCGGGCCTGCCCACCTATAAAATCAACGAGGATACAGTTGCGTTCCAGGACCTGCAGAACCGCCTGAACCAGATTTACTCGGTCCGCGCGCAGAAAATCATGTTCGTCAAGGGTGATGCCAACCTCAATTTCCAAAGTGTTGCGCAGATTGTCGACATCGGGAAAGCCGTTGGTGTTGACCATATCGGTTTAATCACGCCGAAGATTGAAGCGGGCCAATAAGCCCGCTTTAATTTCGCGGTACTTGCATCTCGGGATTTCTGCCGCAAGTCGCCGCAAAAGACCGCACAATGCCTGAAACGAATGGCAATCGCACCCGAGACATGTTCTACTTGATCGTTCCTCCGCACCACAAGTCAGGGCCGCCCTGCCGATCGAAGGAGAGTAAAGACAGAATGAATCGAATCGCACGTGTTCCGGTGCTGGCAGCGGCTGCATTATCGCTGTTGATCGTCTCGACCGGGTGCAAGCGCCTGGAAGCCCGCGATCAGCTCAACAAGGGTGTTCAGGCGTACAAGTCGGCCAAGTACGAAGAGGCCATCAACCATTTTCAAAATGCTGTCAATCTCGACCCCACCTATCCGATGACGCGTATTTATCTGGCTACCGCCTACGCGCAGCAGGTCGTGCCGGATTTGAGTACGCCGGATAACCTCAAAAAGGCAAACCTGGCCATCACCAGCTACAAAAAAGTGCTCGACGAGCACCCGGGCGACGTCACCAGCCTCAAAGGTGTTGCCAGCCTATACTTCAGCACGAACAAAATGGACCAGGCGAAGGAGTGGCAGCAGAAAGTGATGCAAGCGGATCCGAAGGATCCGGAAGCCCCGTACACCATTGGCGTGATTGACTGGAAAGAAGCTTACAAAAACGCCGTCAAAGACCTTGCTTCAGGTGGTCTGCAGGACGACGGTTTAGGTAATGCGAAAATGTCGAAACAAATCTGCGCCAAGATCAAGACGGACAATACCCAACCGGTCACGGAAGGTTTGGATTTCCTGCACAAAGCCGTAGACATCCGCCCTTCGTACGACGACGCTATGTCGTACCTGAACCTGATGTATCGCCGCAAAGCTGATTTGGACTGTGGCAATGCTGCCGCTCAAAAGGCGGACATCGCGCAGGCTGACCAATGGCGCGACAAAGCCATGGGCACACGCAAGGCGAACGAAATACAGAAAGAAAAATCGAGTTCGGGCGGCATCGTTCTCGACGATACCAAATAGTCTGCCTATGCGTAAAAGCCCCGGCAAGCGCCGGGGCTTTCTTTTTGACTCAGCAACCTTGTGGAATTTTAAGCGAGGTAAGGCTCGCTGTTCGGGTCGCTATCCGGGTTGCGGCTCGGCAAGTACCTCAACCTGCCCTGTACGCCAGGAGCGGTACGCCGCATCGAGCACCCGTTGATTCACGAGCCCTTCCGACCCCGGAGCGCGATACGGAACGCTCCCCCCAGCTGCCGCTTCGGCAAACCCATCTAGCATGCGCGAGAATGCGTCAGCATTCGAAACCGGCTGCTCCAGCACCACCCTGCCCCCTTCGCGCTGCACCAGGAACACCGGATGTTCCACCGTCATCGCATCTTCGCAGCTCAGCGAGCCGCGCTCGCCGACAACCTCAACCAGCGAGCGATATGCGGCACGCGTGGTCAGCGTCACGGCACCCACCGCGCCGGAGCTGAACCGAAGACTTACGACCGCATGCGATTCCACCTCCCCCGAATCCGCATCGCGGTGCGCCAGGGTGCTGACCGCCGAAACCGAGTCGCCGAGCACATAGCACAGCGCATCGATACAGTGGATACCCACATCCCCGATTGGCCCACCCAGGGCCAGCGACGGATCGTTGATCCACGCGCGCGGACTCTTCGATGTTTCATAGCAGAACTGCGCATGCGCAAGCTGCGGCTTGCCAATGCGCCCTTCTTCGATCCAGCGGCGCATGAGGTCAATGGCGAGGTTATAGCGCATGTTCTGCGCCACTCCGAACAGCACTCCGGCCTCCTGCGCGGCCGCTAGCATCTCTTGGGCCTCGCCCGCGTTCATGGCCAGCGGCTTTTCGCACAGCGCCGGTTTGCCGTGGCGTAAGGCCAGCAGCACATGTTCTCGATGCAGCGCATCGGGAGAAGCCACGAACACCGCGTCGATCTCAGGGGAGGCGCAAAGCTCGTCCGGCGATGCAAACACCCGCGGCACGCCGAAACGAGCCGCATCGGCCGCAGCCTTCCCCGCATCTCTTCGCCACATCCCGCCGAGTTGCGCTACGCTAGCACCGCGAAAAGCCGGCATCAACCGTTTGGCCGCATGATGCCCAAAGCCTAGAATCCCAAATCGCACGTCGCGCCTCCTAGCCGTATTTGGCGAAATCCTACTTCGCGCCGTTCTTGAAAATATTTTCAGCAAAGTAGTTCTCCACGCGAGCCTGATCGCGCAGCACTTCAAGATACGCATTTTTCAACAGCTGCGACCTCGTTTCGCGAAGTTGCTGCCGGATGGACTGCTGCACACGCGGATCATTCAAGTCTCGCTGTCCGGCCGCCTCTCGATCCATGAGCCGGTAAATGGCATACCCGATAGGTTTCCGCGTCGTCGGGTCCAGCAGCGGCAAAACATCCGTGATCTGCCCAGGCTTAAGCTTCGCCACCGCGTCGTAGACCGACATATCACTTTTCAGTTGCGATTCCTGAAAAAAGCCCATGTCGCCGCCGCTGGAAGCATTGTCAGGCCGCTCGGAAAAGTTCGCCGCCAGGGTGCCGAAATCCTCCCCGCTTTCCAGTCGATTATGCAGCATCTCGATTTTCTTCCTGGCTTCGGCGTCGCTGGTCGCCTTACTGTTCTGCAGGTTGCCGACGCCGCCGTCCTGGCCACCCTGCGCCGCCGGCGCTGAGGTCACAACGATCTGAGCCAGGTGGTACTCCGGCTCCGCCAAGTTATACTCCGACTTATGCGCGTTGTAAGTCGCGGAGATATCCGAATCGGTGATGTTGATCTTGGAGTTGATCTCCTTATTGAACAACTTCTCGGTCGTCTTGGCGCGGCGAATATCGCGTCGTAGATCGTCCATTGTCAGGTGCTTGTCGGCCAGACGCTTGTTGAACTCCTCCTGCGTGAACGGCGCCTTCATCTCGTTTACCTGGGCATCGACCTCCTCGTCGGTAGCCGCCAAGTTCAGTTTCACCGCCCGCTGCGCCAGAATCTCCTCGTCCACAAGCTGCCGAACAATGTTGAGCCGGACAATGTCTTCCTGCTCCCGCGACGGGTGCTGCTTGTTTTCCCCCAGCGAGTTGCCGTAAAGCGTCTCGACGTCCTTGGCGTAGATGGGTTTGCCGTTGACCTTAGCCACGGTATCGCCACTGGGCGCATGCGAGCAGCCGGCGAGCACGAGTAACAGAGCCAAAAGGGTCGAAGCCCCGGCCCACGAAACGCGGCGCCGTTGCGGATGCACAGACGATGGACGGATTGCTGGCACCGATTCTCCTTTTGTGTGCGCGACGCAGTAAATCTCAGAATACGCGGTCAGAAGCGGCTTTCCTAGACGTTCGCGAAGCGTTTCCGCAATCAGCGCGTGCCCGCCGGTGTCTTCGCCGGCACAGACGCCGGAGCTTCCGGATTTGGTGGCGGCGTCACTCCCTGGGCTCGCAGCGCACGGTCAATCGCCGCCCACAGGTAAGGCAGCGGTTGCGCCCCTGAAACGCGCTCGCCGTCGATAAACAGCGCCGGAGTTCCATCGATTTTGAGCGCTTCGGCTTCCTTCATGGACATACGCACGGCCGAATCATCCTGCCGGGTCAAGCAGCTATCGAGAGTCATCGCATTCAATTTGCCGCGAGCCCCCTCGTCGCGAGCCGCTTTGTCGAGCATCGCTTTCGACTTCGCGGGGTCGCGGTCCGGGCCGGTAATGTCCTCGCCATGGGTATGGAGGTAGTCCACATAGCTCCAATACGCCGTGCTATTCTGCGCGGCCAGGCAGTTCGCATCGACAGCAGCGTGGAGCGCCCAGGGATGGATCTCGGTCAGCGGGTCATCCTTGTAGACCACCTTGACCAACCCCTTGTAGTGATCGAGTGTCTGCGGGAAAAGCTCGGCATGCATGCGCGCGCAATACGGGCACTCCAGATCGTCGAAGTTCACGATCTCGACCTTGGCATTCGCGCTTCCGCGGATCGGGCGCCCCTCCGTCGGGATGTCCGTGCCGGGCACGTTCGCTAAATCGTACTTCGATAGGCGCGCAAGGGTTCTGCCGTCCTTCGAGATCAAGAAATCGAGCGGCTGCCTGTGGCTGGGGTCGGCGGCCGGGTAAAACTCCAGGCGCAGCGTGTCATATCCCGGAACACCGCTCGGTGTCCGGGTTCCCGTGGCGATCTCCCAGTCGGGCGGCACGCTCAGTTGCGTACGCACCAGCAGAGCCACCTTCCGCTGCTGCTGTGCGGTCAAGGGCGCTGGCGTCTGGGCGCGGCATCCCGCGCCGGAAAGCAACGCGAAAGCAAGGAGAAGGGAAACAGGAACAAGGCGAGAACTGAGCAAAAGGATCGAGAACCTTTCCGGGGCAACTTCCTCATTATCGCACCGGACCGGCGCGCCTTGCTCTCGCGGCGCCCATTGCACTCAGGTGAGCAAATGCTGTAAACGGCTGCCGCTGTCCCCTGCTACGGGTTAGGGGTGTAGACCGATTCGGATCCGGCGGGGAAGTCGCGGGTGTTATAGGTGACAAGTGTCCGGCGGGAAACCAGAGCCGTCGCATAAATGATCGCATCGGGCAGCTTCAGCTTCGTGCTTTTACGAACCTGCACGGCTCGATCGGCAATCGTATCGCTGACGCCCATACTTTCAAACCCCCGGAGGAAACGGCGAGTCTCGGCTTCCGTCCCCGCGGGGGCACCCGCCATTACTTCCATCCAGGTAATCACGCTGATGGCAAGCCTGCTCGGTTCAGCATCTGTAAGGAGATCGATCGCGCTTTGCCGGGTTTGATTCAGCGCGCAGATCAGGACATTTGTGTCCAGTAACAGGCTGCCGCTTACCACTCCTCGCGCATTCTATCCTGATAGGCAAGCCCATCCTCATGGGAACCTTCTCTTGCCCATAAACCAATAAAGGATGAAAGAGGTTTGCGACTGGCGGAAAGGTACGAGTCGACAGCCTGACGAACCGCTTCGGCCCGGGATAATCCGTGCCCTTTTGCGTAATCCGTCAGGTGCTGCAGTTGCGACGTCGGTATGTCTACTAGAATTCTCATGGCGATATACAAAAAGTATATCACCGCTTTAGGCCGATTCCCAAAATTCAGGTCCGGTTCAGGCCTTCAGCAATCCGAGCCGCGAAAGGCTCTCGGCGGTAGCGACAAGGGCTTCCTCGTTGGAGCGCGGTGCCCAGCCGAGCACGCGCCTGGCCTTTGCATTGGTAGAATCCTGCTTTTTGCCAAGCTGAGGCACAATCGGCCTAAAGTCGGGAATGAAGATAGCCCCGAAGCGAATCAGCCAATCCGGCAGTTCCCTGGTAGGCACTCGTCTAGCTAATGCGCCCAGGCGTTTTTTCAGGATATTTGCGGCGTCAAGGACCGATATGGCATCGCCGGCAACAGCGAGAAAGCGCTCGCCCCTGGCGCCAGGATCCGTCATCGCGCGAAGGTGCAAATCCGCAACATCGCGCACATCCACAGTGCCGAAGGAGAAGCGCGGACACGCCGGCACAGCCCCATCCATAAAACGCTGCACCAGAACCACCGATGTTGCCAAGCCGGGTCCCAGGACCGGGCCAAACACGGCCACAGGGTTGACCGCGGTAAGCTCTAGTTTCCCACCTTCCCGGGCGATGAAATCCCAGGCCGCTCGTTCAGCCAGCGTCTTCGATTTCGCATAGGCAGTGACGCCGCTGCCGGTGATGTCGCTCCAGTGCGTTTCGTCGAAAGGCGCGTCCTGCGCGTGATGACCCTCGGTGATCGCAACCGCCGAGGAGGTCAGCACCACACGCTCCACCCCCGCATCGCGCGCGGCGGCAAGCACCCGGAGCGTCCCTTCGCGCGCGGGCACAATAAGCTCGTCTTCATTCTTGGGCTGGTTCAGAGGAAAAGGCGAGGCCACGTGGAGCACGTACCTGCAACCCTCGACAGCCTCCTTCCAGCCTGCGTCTTTTTCCAGATCGGCGGCAGCAAAGCCCAGGCGATTCCCCGGTTCAACGCCGCCCACCTTCAGCATCGCGCGCACCTCCGGTTCCCGTTTGAGCGAACGCACCGTCGTCCGTACCCGATAGCCCGCTTTTAAAAGCTGCACGATGCAATGTGCCCCGACAAAACCCGACCCGCCCGTTACAAGTACCAGTTCTCCGCCCATGCAAAAAGTCTACATCAACAAACCGAACGTTCGCTCTATTCTTCTGCGCGAACGACTTCCCACATCTTTTCAGCGATTTCGCGCAGAATGGCCGGACTCAGTGTGCGAGGCTGTTTGGCCAGCCGGACCACGACACCGATAGTCAGCGTCTCGAGGACCTCGGGAGGCCAGTCCTTCAAAACGCCGCCATTCGCCCGACCGGAGAAGCGCTGTCCAAACGCCAGCAGCTCAGGTGATTTCTCCCCCGGCCGGCAAATGAAGCCGGCGCTCTCGTATTGCTCAAGAAAACGCATCTCCCGCGGATGCTTGCGATTGAAGTGATACATATTGCTCCACCCCTGTAGAAACGCCTCGCGCGCATCCTTGTCAGGAGAATAGCCCTGTAGAAGGCTGGCCGCTTCCAGGCCACGTACCCGCTCGTATAGCGCCTGAATAATCTCTTCCTTGCTCGCGAAATGGTGATAGATCACCCCCGCACTGGCTCCCGCGCGCTCCGCGATGAGCGACATGGGAGCCTCGTGGAAGCCCCGCTCCACCACAACATCGAGCATTGCGTTGAGAATGGCATCCCGCTTGTTGGGTTTCGTTTTGGCCGGCGCGACTTTCATTTCCCCACGCCTGCATCCGGCAGCACGGGATGCCCCCTGTCATAAGCCGGAGTGGTCAGGCCGTGACCGCCGGCTGGCTCACCGCATCCAGCTTCTCGATTGCAGACGCAGGCAGCTTCAGCTCGACCGACCGAATCAGATCTTCGAGTTGCTCCAGGCTGGTCGCGCTCGCGATCGGGGCGGTGATGCTGGGCTGCGCCGCAAGCCACGCAAGGGCCACCTGCGCCGGATTGCCGCCAACCTCCTTCGCGACCTCATCCAGCACTTTGATCACAGCGAAGCCGTGCTCATTCGCGTACTTGCCCACATATTTGCCGCGCGCCTTGCCCTCCACATCGGCCGCTGTCCGATACTTCCCGGTGAGAAAGCCGCCTGCCAGCGAGAAGTAGGGTACACAGCCAATACCAAACTCCTGCACCACCGGCTCCAGCTTGTTTTCGTAGTCTCCGCGTTCCATCAGGCTGTACTCCGGCTGCAGGCTTTCATACCGGGGCAGGCCTTGCGTCATGGCCATCTCGAGTGCGGCGCGCAGTCGGTCAGCCGTGTAATTGGAAGCTCCGATCGCACGCACCTTGCCGGCGGTAATCAGTTCGGCAAAGGCGCCCAGGGTCTCGGCCAGCGGCGTGTCCGGGTCGTCCTTGTGCGACTGGTACAGGTCAATGCGGTCGGTCTGCAAACGCTGTAGCGAGGCATCCACGGCCTGCCGGATGTACTCCGGCCGCAGCCCTTGCCTGGCTACTCCCATCGACTCACCCATGTCCATGCCGAGCTTGGTCGCGAGCACGACCTTGTTCCGCTTACCGCTCTGGGCGAACCACTTGCCCAGAATCGTCTCCGACTCGCCGCCCACGTGGCCCTCGATCCAGCGCGAGTACACGTCGGCCGTGTCGATAAATTCCCACCGGCATCCACGAACCGGTCCAGAATACGGAACGAGGTCGCCTCATCCGCCGTCCATCCAAATACATTGCCGCCCAGCATCAACGGTGTAACCTGTAGGCCGGATTGGCCAAGCGCGCGCATTTCCATGAGCTCTCCTCACTGGCTTGGATGAGAAAACAAGACTAGAAGACACGCTCGACCGAACGCAGAGAACCGGCCGAACCCACACCGGCCAGCGTAAACGAGAACAGATACTGGGTGTCATTGCGCACGATCCCCAGCGAGTATCGCCTCATTTCAAACGCCAGCCCGCAGCAGTCGCGGTTATACCCGGCCTGCGCCCCCAGGTACTGCCTCTGCCCCACGGTAAAATCGTAGCCCAGGTTCGCTCCCGCGGAAAGCCCATGCTTGGTGGGCGACCCGTAAATCGCCGCCACGCGCAGCTGATTGAAGTTGACCAGGGTGCTGGTCGAGTTCGGGCTTGGCGCATTCGGCAGCGGGGCTACTTGCGGGGTCAGATTGAACAGCCGCGCATCACCGACCGAGAAGAAGTACTTGTCCAGCCGGTACGACGCAAACAAATTGCTGGCCTGTAAACGCCCGTTACGTGTGTCGTAATCCAGGTCCCATTCCAGGTCGGTCGCGCTCGTGGTACGCAGCCGCAGCCGTGAAATAACCGGCGAGCTGTTGCGAGGGGTGGAGACAAAGGCAATGCCGGTGAGATCGAGCGTGCTGGCAAACACATTGCGCTGGCCCGTTACAACGGCGCCCCCAAACGTGGGATTGAAGTAGTGCCGCTGCGCAACCGTCCAGGTAAGCCAGTCCGCCGTGCCCCCATTGCATGTTTGCTTGGGCCCCAGCGCGTCGTCACCTTTGCAAGGGCGCGGATACCGGTGCCGCAAGAACAGCCGCTGCGTCAGCCCGTATTCCAGCTCATTCGTGTCCGTCAGGATGTCAGTCAGGTCGAAGCGCAGTGTATTCGCAAACCGGTTTACGCCAGTGACGTAGCGGTACTCAAGTTCCGGCTCCACCGTATGCCGCAATTCGACCCCTCGCCCGAACACCTTGCCAACCAAAGTCGCGCTGAAATCGCGCTGGAGCGTGGGCGGATGCAGGCTGACGTCGCCGGTAAAGGCGGCACGGTTCAGGCTTGCTCCGGATTCCACCGGCACACTCCCGGGCGGACCCCCGGGCAGCTGGCTCTTGCCGTAAAACGTATTACGCACGCCGGCCTCGCCGCGCAGCGTCCACCCCGCGCCGCTGACCGGCAGCGCGAGATGCGGGTACAGGTCGAGCCGCGGCAACAGCCGGCTGGTCTGGAAGCCCGGCTCCGAGCGCGACAGTGCCACCGCCGAGGCCTCGCCTCCCCACACAAGCGGCGTCCGGCCCAGCGGATGCTCCAGCGCATCCAGGTGCAGCTCGGGCGTGTGCAGCACCCGGATCTCATCGCCCGGGTTGTCGCTGCGGAAGGTCTGATATCGCTCGAAACGCCCGCTGGCCGCCAGCCCATTCACCGTGCGCGTGATGTAGGCCGAGGACTTGACCTCGGAGTTGATCGCAGCCGAGTAATTCTCCTCAAATGCCTGCCGGTACACATACGAGGACAGGTATTCAATATCGGCCGCGGCGCGCGTGTGCTCGTCCAGGTCACGCCGCCCATCGGCGAACAGATCCTCGCCACCCTGGTTCAGCGTTCCCGGCAGCCGATCGAAAAGCGCGCGGAAACGCAGCGACGCGAAATTTTCGCCGATGCCGCGGTAGCGCACCTGCCCAAACGGAGCGAAGCCGCGACGGGAGAAGTACTCCGCCCCAAGCGTGGCGTCGGCGCTGCGGCCCAGCACCAGGTACACGGACTCCCCGGAGATGAAGCCCCGCTGCGTGTCATTGCCGAAGATGGGCAGCAGTATCCCACTCTGACGATGTTGCTGCTCCACCGGGTGCGAGATATACGGCAGAAAAAAGAGAGGCACGTGGAACAGTGTGAACGTACCGTTGCGTGCGCGAGCCACATCGCCATCCACCAGGATGCTTTTGGCCAGGAACCGCCAGTCCGGGTCGGGCAGGCGGCAACTGGTGAGCGTGCCTTCCAGCACCTGGTAGCGCCCGGGCCCCAGCTCGACCAGCTCGCGCCCGGTTATCGTAAACGGGTTCGGTGCGGTAAATACAAAACGGTCATGTGTCACCGACCGTACCCCGAGCGTGCCGGTCACATTGAAAAAGTGCCCAGTATGCTCGTCGAGATTTACCGTGCCATGGTCGGCCACGATGTGCTCGTCCGAAGGACCGCCGTCGACGGTCACGTGCCCGCGCGCTTCCACGGTGGAGTTCGCAAGGTTGTACACAGCATGGTCGGCCCGCACCCGGTATGCCTTGTACAGGATCAGGATGTCGCCATCGAGGGTATACACGTCGCCCGTTTTGCCCTGTTTGTTCGCTTCAATGTGGACCGGGGTACCGGTCGGCGGCGCTTCAATAGGAACAGCGATGCCCGTATCGACAACATCGCTCGCGAGCGGGGCAGGTTTGGGCGTGGGCGAGTCTGGAACAGCCTCTGGAGTGCTTTCGGCGGCCGCCCCTGCCGCGCTACCCGGCGCGCTACCCGGAACCGCTACCGGCGGCGGCGCAAAGGCTGGATCCTCAGCAGGGGTAAGCGGCGTGTCGCCGGTGGGGTTCCCAGCAGAATCCGGGACTGGAGCGGGTTTTTGCTTTCCTTGAGGCGTACTCCCCTGCGCGACGGACTGGGCGCCGGCCTGGGGTAGCTCGTTCGTCACCCCCAAGGCGTGGAGCGCATGGTGACAGAGCAAAAACAGCGTGATACACCAAGTTGTGCGGGTTCTCATCAGCGGCAGGCACCCTCAGCATAACAAACGCTGCGGACCTGATCGGCGCGGTGAGTGGCCGCATCGCTCTGGCTTCAAGACATCGTCGTTTGCCCGCCTCTGCCGCTCGTTCCAAAGGCAGGCGTGCCCGCTTCTGTCTCCATCTCCGTACCCCTTGCCTCTCTCCACAACGGCGTAACCTGACGCTCCGCCGCGGCATTTGCCGGCGCATGCACGAGGAGGAATTTAAATTTCGTGAGCACACCCGCATCCTCGCTCCAGTGGAAAGACGAGTTAAACGCGCGTTTGCGCGAGCACCGCGAACGCCGTGGAAGCCTGGGCAACTCCGGCGAGCTCGAGGACGGTCGCCGCGTTCCGAGTGGAACCGCTTCCGCCAGGATGTCCGCTGCTACGCCCGCTTCGCGCGTCGCGGCCCGTGTCGCCGAGCGATACCGCGACGCTCCCTCCTACCGCGAACTGCTGGCCGCCAGTGCCGTCGCGGCCGCCTCGGCCGCCGAAGCTGCCGCGGAAGCAGCATTCGAGGCACATGCCGCGGCCGAAGCCGTCCTCTCCTGGGAAGCGCCTCTGAGCGCTCTCGGCCACAACCATCGCACTGCGCCGGACGGCGAATCGAGGGAAAATGGAGACGTATTCAACGATCCATTTTTCACCCAGGATTTAATGGGGGATCAACGTGTCTCTCCAGACGAAGCTGCCGAAGCGCCCCAGAGCGTAACGTTTGCATTTTCGATGGCCGCCGCCCCCGTGCAATCGGCGACTGTAGCCCACCACGCCCCGCTCCCCGAGCGCACAGCCGTCCCCTCGCGGAACCCTGTAGCTCATCGCGCTCGCTCGCTGGTCGACGCATTTGCCGAGGCAGTTGTGCCGGCAGCCCAGGCCCTACCGGCGAAACTCATCGAGTTTCCCCGCGAACTGATCGCGCCCCGCAAGCAGCGGCCACGCCTGGCCGAGGGCCCGCTGCTCGAGGAGAAAAGGGAATTGGAACCATCCGGCATGCCTTTGCGCATCTTTGAGGTTATGAACGAGGGCGAGGGTACGGGCGCCGCCACGGGCGAGTTTCCTGAGACAGCAGTGGGAGCATTGCCTACCGCGGAGCGCGAAATGCCTGCGAGGCAGGCGATGCGTGTGGACCGCGCCCAGAGCGACCGGCTGCCGGTCGAACGCGAAATCCCTGACCCGTTGGGGCGCCGCCGTCATGGCGGTTTTCATCTAGGCTCTGCCCCGTCCGCAAAACACACGGGGCAGAGCGGCTGGGATTCCATCCGTCTCGGCGAGCACCCGCTGCCTGAAGGGCTTCCGGCGACCCCGGCCTCCTCCCCGGCTCGCCGGCCGGAGCATGGCTACAAAGTCGAAACAGCGCCGGCACTCCACGATCTCGCCCCCATCGGCGACCGTTTGATGGCGGCGCTGGTGGATGGCGGCCTCGTGCTGGCCTGCTTTCTGCTATCAGTCCTGGTCTTCGCTTCCTGCACGGTGCACCCCCCGGCAGGCAAGCCGGCCATTGCCGTGGGCCTGCTGGTGCTCGGCTTTCTCGCGACGTTTTACGGCTGGCTGTTCATGTCCTTCGGCGGGGGCAGCACCCCGGGCATGCGCTACGCCCGCATCGCGCTCTGCACCTTCGCGGACGAAAACCCCTCCCGCAAGGAGTTGCAGAACCGCGTCCCGGCCACAGCCCTCGCTCTGCTCCCACTCGGCCTGGGCGTCTTCTGGGCACTTCTCGATGAAGACAAGCTAGGCTGGCACGACCGCATGACCCGCACCTACCAACGGTCTTATCGGTAAGCGGTCGTCAGTTCAGGAAAAACTCCGCTGCGGCGGAGCTTTTCTGTTTTCATAAGTGCAGGTGCAGCTTTATGCCATCACCGACCGCTTGCTGCTGCCGCCTCATCCCGGCAGCTGGGAAGCCGCGCTGTGCGCGCAGGTAGAAAAATGGGTTGAGGCAGATGTGGAATGGGTGCAGCTCCGCGAAAAAAACTTGCCCGAAAGCACGCTTGCAGCTCTCGTCCGCCGACTCGCCGCGATCACGCGCCGGCCCGGCACCAGGACGCGGCTGCTGGTCAATGGGCTTTCGCCCGGGCCGGCAGCCGAAAGCGGCGCCGACGGCGTGCACCTGCCTAGCGGTGCTTTACCGGAAGGCGTGCGGGCCGCCGTGCAGGTTGCAGGTGTGGTGACGATCAGCTGTCACACGCTTCCCGAAGTCGCAGCCGCACGTAAACTCGGAGCCTCAGCCGTGCTGTGGGCGCCGGTGTTCGGCAAAGTAGTGAACGGAAACCTGGTGCAGTCCGGCGCGGGACTTCCGGCATTGCATGCCGCCTGCGTTGCCGCCTCCTCACTGCCTGTGTTCGCGCTGGGCGGCGTCACAGTCGCGAACGCCCCGGCCTGTGTGGAGGCGGGTGCAAGCGGGGTTGCGGGTATCCGGCTGTTTCAAGGGGAGTTGTGGCGCAGTCTCCGGTAAGGCGAACGTCAGAGTTGTACTCAGCGATTCAAAAGCGCCCCACCGTGATGCGCACCGCTACAGGCCCCTGCTTTGCACCCGGCTCGGGGAACTGGATGCCCCGGTCATCTTCATCGCCGTTGAGCAGGCGCGTCATATGCCATACTTCCGGCGCCCCCGGCGTGCTCGCCGGTGTGTAGAAGCCCTCCTCCGCGCGCAGGATCTGCATGCGAATACCGGGCAGATAGCCGGGCCGGTGGAAGAACACAGCCCCACCGACGCCCGTGAGCAAAAACTCGTTCGGCCCCATCTGCGCGACCAGCATGCGGCCATTCTTGTCTTTTGTGCCGGGAGCGGGCTCGCCGTCACGCTGCGGCAAGCCGAAACGCACCTCCGCGATCCATGTTCCGGATGAGTCCGCAGCGCGAGTCGACGGCGTTCCCGCTTCCGCCACTGCAACGGTTGCATTTGCGAGCGAGACAGGGTTCACGAACTCCGAAGAGACAACCCCCACGCCCCCTGCCGCGCCGGGCTTCGCCGAATGCAGGCTTTCGCTGAACTGCATCTCCTGGTCGGCTCCGCCCGCGGCTTCGACCACCGTCTTCACCTGCCCGGCATAGTTCAGCTTCGCGATGGTCCGGTCCATCGGCCCCAGCAGGGCGTAGTTCTCCGCATGCGCCTTCGGAACCTCGCCCTTGGCGAACGTCCAGCCGGTCCAGTCCACGCCAAACGGAGAAAAGCCGATCGCTCCCCGGCCCAGCGCGGCGAAAAAGTAAGGCGCATAGGCGTCGTCCGAGCCGGTTTCCGGAATCCACAGCGGGTTGTCGGGTTGGGCGTACACGTCGAGAGCATGCAGGTAAAAATCCGCGTTGCTCGAGTACATATCCGGCCCGATCGCATCGACCGCCGGCGCCGCGGCTTTCCACAGCGGCAACATCGTCTCGACCGGGCCGCCCGACGGATAGCCGATGCCCGGAATCGGAATATGCCGCTCCGGCAGCTCGGCCGGCGGGTAGGCGAGCCACACGTTACAGTACATCGGGATCGCAAACTCACGCTTGCCCGCCTCGACGATCGCGTTGATGTAGCGCGCCTGCGACCAGGCCTGAAATGCCTCGTCGGCATTGCCGGGGAAGACCTGTGCCCAGCTTCCCGGCTTTTTGTCCAGCGCCTTGACCAGTTCCGCCGGCACGGCTCTCGCGAACTGCCGGCTCGCTTCCGGCGAGTAATCGCGCACCGTGCCGACCGCGCCCGACTCGTTCTCGACCTGTACCATCAGCACCGTATGCTCGACGCTGTCGCGCTCGGCCAGGTGATGCATCAGCGCGGAAAACGCCGCGCGATCGGCTTCCATGTTGGCCGGCGCATTGGCTGAAAGCACATCGAGCGGCGTTCCATACGCATTCTGCATGCGTGGGAAGCGCTGCGGGTCACGCTTCACCCATTCGGGCGCGTAATGGTCGTTGCCGTTCTTCCACGTGCCGAACCACAGGGGGATCAGGTGCAGATGGTGCGCCCGCGCACCGTCCAGCAACGCATCCACACTCGTCCAGTCAAACTGGCCCGGCCGGGGCTCGATCTGCTCCCAGTACACGGGCGCCTCGACGGTGTTCCCATGCATGGCCTCAAGCGCCGGCCACACCTCGGGCAGGATCGCCGGCCAGCCGCTTGAGTTATTGATCTGCGCACCGAGCACCAGGTATGGCGCTCCGTCGACCAGCAGCGCGTGGCGGCCGTTTTCGGTCACCAGCTTCGGCGCAGGCGTTTGCGCGGCGACGAGAGAAGAAAAAATTACCGCGCACATGCAGAGTGGGAGACGCCTCATGGTTCTCTATCGTCTATTTCACCGTCCACTTCCGCCCAAAACCAGTCGAGATCTACGAAAACCGGCGCATTCACGGCCTGGAGCTTGTTGCCTTCTACCGGCTGCCAATTCTTGCCGGTCCAAACCTCAGCAGTGCGGCGCTCAGGGTCGAGTAGCCATATATTCTCCGTTCCCATCGCGCGCAGGTCCGATGCGCGCTCCCGAAGATCGGTATAGCTATCGGTCGGGGAAAGAATCTCGATTGCCACCAGAGGCGGTTTTACCAAGGTTCCCCGTGCTCCTTCGCCTCTACGCACGACGACCACATCGGGAAGGCGTACGTGACTTTCGTCCACCTGAGTCCTCGTATCCCCGGCAACGAGAATGCCCCACTCCTTGCGGTGGCTCAGGAACCAGCTGCCCAAAATCATCTGCACAATGCCGTGCAGCAAGGTCGGCATGGGTTTCTCCTTGAGCTCGCCATTGATATATTCCAAATCCGGGTGGTATGCCGTGCGAAGATACTCGGCAAGGCTCACGCCCATTGCAGTAGCAGCCATATTCCTCCCTCGTCACCGCAGGCCTTCATGATACGGCAGGATTGCGCGGATATGCAGATATACGGCTTTAAAGAAGCAGCAGCCCTCAGTGCGCCGCTATCATCGCCTCCACATCCTTCACAAACGACGCCTGGCTCGCCGCGCGCGTGTAGAACATGTGTCCACCCGGATACTCATGCACCGCAACACGCGCGGGATCTCCCATAAGTGGCATCTCGTCCACCGTCAGCACCGAGCCCATGAACGGGCAACTCAGGTCATCCCAGCCATGCGCGATCAGCACCCGCATCTTCGGGTCGGCCGCAACCGCCTGCCGCAGGTCCGAAGTCGACCCGCGCTCGAGCACCTTGTCCCGGTCCCAAGCCTCGTTCACGTCGTAACTCAAAGCGTTGTAGCGCGCCGTCGTCTTCCAGCCCACCACGCGCGTTACCCAGTCCACCATGGCCGTGGTTGTCGGCGCGATGATCGCCTCCAGAATCGGGTCGTTCCCTTTGCCCTCCGGCGAAAACGGAAACGGGTCCGGCGCGGTCACATTCGAGTCATACACCGAGCCAATCTCGCCTCGTTCGCGATGCACCTCGCGCAGGTAGGCGCCAATCTCGATTCGCCCGCCGGAGTATTTCACAAACGCGGGATCGAGCCCAGTCATCTCCGTCACGTTTTTGATAATGCGCGGCGTAGCCTCCGGGTTCGAGCGCCCCGCGAGCAGGTCCGTTACATACTCCCCGCGCGTATACGCGATCACGCTCGCCATATGCTCGCCGTCCAGCTGGTGCTCGCGCTCCAGATGCGCGGCCGCAATCGAGGGCAGGCTCATCATCCACGGCAGCGGAGAAATCTCGCCATTGCCCTCGATCCATGGGTTCAGATACGGCGAAACCAGCACCACGCCGTTCATGGCGACGCCCAACTGCGATTGCAGGTAGTGCGTCACCCGCGGCCCCCGGTACCCTCCATAGCTCTCGCCAATCAGGTACTTGCGCGACTGCAGCCGGCCATTCTTGACCAGCCAGTCATAGATCACCCGCGACAGGTACTCGATATCCGGCGTGGTCGAGTAAAACATCTTTTTCGTTTCGGCGGGCGACACCAGCGAGCGCGAAAACCCAGTCCCAATTGGGTCGATAAAAACAAGATCGGAGAAGGGAAGCCACGTGCCCGGATTGTCGGTAAGCCGTGGCGGGTCCGAGGGACTGTCCCCCTGCCCGGCAAACTGGATGTGCCTGGGCCCGATCGCGCCCAGGTTTAAATAAACGGACGACGCTCCAGGGCCGCCGTTCATGGCGAAGGTCACCGGCCGGTCTACATTCCCAGCCGCGGCGCCATTTCCAGCTGCGGCGCCATGGTCTCCCACTCCATCCAGGGTGTACGAAGTCACGACCACCTCGCCGGTCTTCACCTCGGGCTTCGCCGGGTCCGTGCGGTCATAGACCGGAATCACCCCGACACTCGCCGTGTAATGCAATATTTTGCCGCCCACCGTGACGGTCTGCGCGACCGATGCATCCGCCGGCAAAGGCGGCAGCGCGTCCGATTTCGCGTCTATCGAAGACGCGGAAGCTTTTGCAGGCGGCGTGTCCGGATGATCCTGCGCAACGGCAACAACGCAGGACAACAAAGGCAGAACAAGCGCAAAGCAATAGGCAGCGGAGCGGAAGAGACGCATGCGTCAACATACCGCAGTGTTCGGCGGTTTACGAACACATTCGATGAAGGGTTTGGTACAACATGTAGCGGCAAAGTAGCTATAAAGCAAAGTGCTGGCCAGATACAGTAAGCTACCTCGAGAAAAGCCTCGCATACTTGAGATCTTCTAGCTTAAATCACTTTAACTTCCGAGGGCTTCACACCACCGGAAGGCGTTACACCTGCTCCATCTCATGAGATAAAGCAGCGCAGCAATCCACCGCAAGGGTAGATGAACTGCAAGGTTGAGGCGCATGTCGATACGGATCATGACTTCTTCCTCCTTTCAATGAGAGATGACGGCCCTGTGCTAGGGGGGCCGTTGTTGCGTTCGGCAACCTCGGTTTCCCCCCTGCTCTGACCAATCCGCACATCTATGAAGCCTCGTTGAAAGCGCACTCCTGCACCCTACGACGATCGGAGAACTTCGACACATACCGCTGGTAAACCCTCACCCGAACGCCTCCCGTTTATCGTAGACTGATTGCCGAACAGGCAAACAGAAGGAACTCCCGATGATGCCCCAGTTTTCCCGCAGAAATTTCCTCGCAGCCGGCACCGGCACCGCGCTCGTATCTCTGGCGCCCGGTCGGCACTTCACTCTCGCCGCCCAGCAGCCCCCCGCAACCGCACCTGTAGGCGAGCGCGTCCGCTTTGCCTCGATCGGCGTCGGCATCCAGGGTTCCAACCTGCTGCGCGCCGCCGTCACCCTGCCCCAAGCCCAGTGCGTCGCTGCCGCTGATCTGTACGATGGCCGCCACATCCTCGCGCAGGAGATCGCCGGCCAATCAATCAAAACCACCCGCAACTACCGCGAGCTCCTCGATGACAAAACCATCGAAGCCGTGATCGTCGCCGTCCCCGACTTCACCCACAAACAGATCACCGTCGACGCCCTCGCCGCCGGCAAGGACGTCTACTGCGAAAAGCCTATGTCCCATTCCATTGCCGACGGCGAAGCCATGGTGCGCGCTGTCCAGGGCAGTAAAAATTTCGTCCAGGTCGGCTCCCAGCGTGTCTCATCCGCCCTGTTCGGCCAAGCCAAATCCCTCTTTGACGGAGGTGCCATCGGCGACCTGCTCCAGGTCGAGCTCCAGCTCGGCCGCAACTCACCCGGCGGCGCATGGGAGTACCCCATCCTGCCCGACCTCTCCCCCGCGACCCTCGATTGGAACGCCTGGCTGGGCTCGGCTCCCAAAAAGCCCTTCGACCCCATCGCCTTCCATCGCTGGCGCTGCTTCCACCCCTACGGCACCGGCATGGCCGGCGACCTGATGGTGCACCTGCTTAGCGGCATGCAGTACATCACCGGCATCAACGCCGTCCCGGACCAGGCCTACTCGGTCGGCGGCATCTATCGCTGGAAAGACGGCCGCGACATGCCCGATGTGCAGACCACCGCCTTCACCTACGGCCACGTGCCGGTCTCGGTCCGGCTCTCGCTCGGCACGGAAACCCCCGAGGTCACCCGCATCCTGGGCTCTAAGGGCGTGATCGAAGTGTCCAACCTATCCGTGACCTATACCCCCCAGCTCGGTATCGATCGCTCCCCCGATTACGGCCTGAACGGCTGGCCCGCCGCCCTGCACGCCGCTTACGAAAAGCAGTGGCACTCTGAACACGACCCCGAACTCGCCGCGCACGCGCTTGAAGAAACCACAGTCTGGCATGGCCCCACTTGGGACGATCTGCACCCGCATCTGGCAAACTTCTTCAGCTCCGTGCGATCGCGCAAGCCGCCCGTCGAGGACGTCGTCTTCGGCCACCACGCGGCAGCCGCCTGCCACATGGCCAACAACTCTTATTTTGAGGGCAAAGTAATGAAGCAGGCTGAAAAGAGCGTGTGACGCCCGTAACAGACCCCGTTTGACCCGGGGCGTCCCGGCACATACGCTTGTTTATAGTTCCCGCAAAACTTCCGAGGCGCCCCTATGTTGATCACCGTCACCGATCTTGAGCGCGAGCCGCTCCACTACAAAACCTCGTTTCCGCCCGACGGCATTGACCTCGGCAGCGATGTCGACCAGAAAGGGCCCATGCAGGCCGAAGGGGTCGCCGAGCTGCTGGAAGAGCATCGCGGACCCAAGGAGATCGTCCAGGATATCCGCATCCGCGGCAGCTACAAAGGCCTGTTTCAGGTACCCTGCGCACGCTGTCTCGACCCGGTCGAACACCCGCTCGCCGGAGACTACGACGTCCTGTTTCGCCCCATCGGCGTCGACTCCGACGATCGCGAGCACTCCATCGGAGCGTCCGAGACCGAAATCGGCTATTATCAGGATGGCAGTCTTATGCTCGAAGACGTTCTGCGGGAGCAGGTGCTTTTGTCCCTCCCGGCTCGGACGCTTTGCCGCGACGATTGCAAAGGAATCTGCCCGCGTTGCGGCGCCAACAGCAACACTGACCCCTGCTTCTGCGAGCAAGCACCCGCAGACCCGCGGTGGTCCGCGCTTGCCGGCATCAGCAGCAAGATCAAGACTTCCTGAATTTTGACCCCGAGCGCCGCACCCCGCGCCCGGCCGCTTCGCCCCTCTCCAGTCCGCTGCGTACACCGTGTGTGCGCCACTGGTATTGCGGGATTGCCCGAAAGGATTTTGAACCATGCCTAATCCGAAACGCCGCCACTCCAAAGCCCGCTCCTCCAAGCGCCGCGCCCATGATTTCCTGACCGCTACCGGCGTCTCCGAGTGCCCCAACTGCCACGAGCGCAAACTGCCCCATCGCGCCTGCGGCAAGTGCGGCCAGTACAAAGGCCGTGCCGTGCTTGAGACCAAGGAAGCCAAATAGCCGTCTCCCCCCAAGAATGCTGACCGCCATCGCTGTCGATGCCATGGGCGCCGACAAGGCGCCCGACCCGGAAATCTGCGGTGCTATCCAGGCTGCTCGTGAGCTTTCCGTCCGGGTGCTCCTGGTCGGGCCGCAAGACCGTCTCGGGCCCTTGCTCGTTGAGGCCCTGCGTGGCGAAAATCTGCCCATCGAGATCGTCCATGCGAGCGAAATTATCGCCATGGACGAAAAAGCCGTGCAGGCCGTCCGGAACAAGAAAGACAGTTCCATGCGCGTTGGCCTCAAGCTGGTGCGCGAAGGCAAGGCAGCCGGTTTTCTGACCGCCGGCAACACCGGCGCAGCCATGGTCACGGCCAAAATGGTGCTGGGCACGCTCCCCGGTGTGGACCGGCCTGCGCTCGCAGCCGTGCTGCCCACCACGGCCGGGACCCCTTGCGTGCTGCTCGACGTCGGTGCAAACGTCGATTGCCGGCCCCAGAATCTTGTCCAGTTCGCCGTCATGGGCGAGCTGTATGCCCGCTCTGTGCTCAAAATCAAGCGCCCCCGCGTGGGCCTGCTCTCCATCGGCGAAGAAGAAGGCAAGGGGAACGACCTCACCGGCGAAGCTTTTCCCCTGATGAAAACACTCCCACTCCATTTCATCGGAAATGTGGAAGGACGCGACATCTACAACGGCCATGCCGATGTGGTTGTCTGCGATGGTTTCGTCGGCAATGTTGCCTTGAAAACCAGCGAAGGATTGACCCGTCTGGTGCGCGACATGCTTAAGGACTCGCTGCGTCGCACCGTCACCGCGCAGGTCGGGGCACTGCTGTCGCGCAAGGCCTTCTCCACTTTTAAGAACAAAACCGACCCCTCGGAGTACGGGGGAGCGCCGCTGCTGGGCGTACGCGGCGTCTGCATCGTCGGGCACGGATCCTCCAACGAACGGGCAATCCGCAATGGCATTCGGGTTGCCGCCGAATTCGCTCAGACCGGTGTCAACGGACTTATCGAGGCCGAACTGGCCGGCTAACCGGCTCGTTTTGGAGGGGGGCTCCATGGCTACTGGGGCTGCCCTGTGCGCGCCGCAGTGTTGGCATCGGCCGCTTTCCTCTGGTCCTTTTCTACCTTGCCTGCCTTCTTAGAACCTGTTCACGATCTTCTGAGTAGGAGGACGAGGAATGCGAGGTGAACCATTTGCAAGCTGGTGTTGAGCTTGCGTTCGCAATTTTTCCAGA
>JAABUX010000975.1_pt1 | contig 45481 bp, 42 predicted proteins | sample 5561851 | NCBI WGS metagenome assembly JAABUX01 (sample SAMN10711883, study PRJNA513361) | rock metagenome | isolation source: Antarctica rocks | place: Antarctica: Victoria Land, Richard Nunatak red sandstone | collected 2016-01-03 | reverse complement strand
TGTTCGGGTTGTGCTTCGACAATACCTTCGTGATCGCCGCCGTCAACGTCGTCTTGCCGTGGTCAATGTGCCCTATCGTCCCTACATTGACGTGCGGCTTGCTCCGGTCAAACTTTTCCTTGCCCATAACTCTCTCCTCAACTCCAAATGCGTAACCTGTGTCGCGAGCCGCATTGACTACAGGCCCGCGACGAATGTTTTTACTTGCGCTGCTCGCCCTGGTTACGGCCGATGATCTCTTCCGAGATCATGCGGGGCGCTTCTTCGTAGCGGGCGAACTGCATCGAGTAGCTAGCCCGGCCCTGGGTGCTCGAACGAATGTCGTTGACGTACCCGAACATTTCCTTGAGTGGAACCATCGCCTTAATCACCTGCGAACCGCCGGCGTGCTCCATGCCTTCAATCCGTCCGCGGCGCGAGTTGATATCGCCGATGATCGTGCCCATATGCTCCTCGGGAACCGTAACCTCGACCGCCATCACGGGCTCAAGCAGTACCGGGCTGGCCTTGCGCGCTGCTTCCTTGAAAGCCATCGAACCGGCAATCTTGAAGGCCATCTCGTTTGAATCGACATCATGGTAGCTGCCGTCGTAGAGCACCGCCTTGAAGTCAACCATCTCGTAGCCGGCCAACACCCCGCCGTGCAGCGCCTCGCGAATCCCTTGCTCGGTCGGCTTGATGTACTCCTTCGGTACTACGCCGCCCTTGATCGCATCGACGAACTCGAAACCGGCGCCAATCTCGTTCGGCTCGAGACGGATCTTGACGTGACCGTAGTTGCCCGAGCCGCCGGTCTGACGGATGTACTTACCTTCCGCCTCGGCTGTCTTGCGAATTGTCTCGCGGAAGGCGACACGCGGTTCGCCGACATTGGCCTCGACCTTGTGTTCGCGCTTCATGCGATCGACCAGGATCTCGAGATGCAACTCGCCCATTCCCGAAATAATGGTCTGGCCGGACTCGTGGTCCGTACGAACCTTAAAAGTCGGGTCTTCGTCCGACAGCCGGGCCAGCGCCATACCCATCTTTTCCTGGTCGGCTTTGGTTTTTGGCTCGATCGCTACCGAGATGACCGGCTCCGGGAAGTCGATGGCGCCGAGCGCGATCGGCGCATTCGGGGCTGACAGGGTATCGCCGGTTTTGATGTCTTTCAATCCGACGCACGCGCAAATGTCCCCCGCCAAAATCTCCGTGATGTCCTCGCGCTTGTTCGCGTGCATTTTAACGAGCCGGCCGACGCGCTCCGTCTTGCCGGTACGCGGATTCATGATGGTGTCGCCGGTCTTGAGCGAGCCTGAGTAGAGGCGAATGAACGCGAGCTTGCCGAATGGATCGTTGATCAGCTTGAACGCGAGCGCCGCGAGCGGCGCGTCGTCAGTGCAGTCGCGGCTCACGATGTGCGTGGCGTCCGAGGGGTCGATACCTTCGACGGCGGGGAGGTCGAGCGGGCTCGGCAGGTAGTCGACGACCGCGTCAAGCAATGTCTGCACACCCTTATTCTTGAAGGACGAACCGCACATGACCGGGAACACCTTCATCGCTATCGTCGCTTTTCGCAGACCGGCCTTCAGTTCCGCGGGCGTCGGGATTTCGCCTTCAAGGAACTGCCCCAGCATGGTGTCGTCATGTTCGGCGACCGACTCGATGAGCTGCATACGGAAAGCTTCCGCCTTTTTGACGAGGTCGGCGGGGATTTCCTCGACCGAGTACTTCGCGCCCATCGTTTCGTCATGCCAAACAATCGCGCGCATCTCGACCAGGTCGATAATGCCTTGAAACTTGGCTTCCGCGCCGATCGGGATCTGGATCGCGACCGGACGCGCCCCGAGGCGCTTGCGGATGGTGTCGATGACGTACTCGAAGTCCGCTCCGGCCTTGTCCATTTTATTGACGAAGCAGATCCGCGGGACTTTGTATTTGTCACCCTGCCGCCATACCGTTTCCGACTGCGGCTGCACACCGGATACCGAGTCGAACAGCGCGACCGCACCGTCAAGCACACGCAACGAGCGCTCCACCTCGGCCGTGAAATCCACATGGCCGGGGGTGTCGATGATGTTGATCCGGACGTTGTTCCACATGCAGGTGGTGGCAGCGGAGGTGATAGTGATGCCGCGCTCCTGCTCCTGCTCCATATAGTCCATGGTGGCGGTGCCTTCGTGCACTTCGCCGATCCGATGGGTAATGCCTGTGTAGAAAAGAATGCGCTCAGTCGTCGTGGTCTTCCCGGCGTCGATGTGCGCCATGATTCCGATGTTCCGGCAACGATTCAGCGGTACTTGGCGAGCCATGGTATCTCTCTTTGCTTCGGTTATCCTGCAACTTGATTGCAGCGCGGCTTATGGGCCGCGCTCGCTAAAAGCCTACCAGCGGTAGTGCGCGAATGCCTTGTTAGCTTCCGCCATGCGATGAATGTCTTCCTTCTTCTTCATCGCGGCGCCACGGCCATTGGCCGCGTCGAGCAGTTCATTGGTCAGCTTGTCGACCATGCCCTTTTCGCCGCGAGCGCGGCCATAGTTCACCAGCCAGCGGATCGCGAGCGAGGTGCGACGCTCCGGGTTGACCTCGATGGGCACCTGGTAGTTCGCGCCACCCACCCGCCGGCTCTTGACCTCGAGCAGCGGCTTGCAGTTCTCCACAGCTTTTTTGAACAGCTTGAGCGCATCGTCGCCGCCGCCCTTGGCTTCAAGGTTCGTCATCGCGGTATAAAAGATTCCCTGCGCGGTTGATTTCTTGCCGCCCCACATCATCGAGTTCACGAACTTGGTGACCAGCGTGGACTGATAGATCGCGTCCGGTGCTACTTCGCGCTTAGCTACATGACCTTTTCTAGGCATCGTCTCTCGTCCTTCTCAGCTACTATTTCTTTTTCGCCGGAGTTGCCGCGCCACCCTTGGCGCGCTTGGCTCCGTATTTCGAGCGGCTCTGTTTCCGGCCGGCTACGCCGACCGAATCAAGCGTGCCCCGCACCACGTGGTAGCGAACGCCCGGCAAATCCTTCACACGGCCGCCGCGGATCAGCACGATCGAGTGCTCCTGCAGGTTGTGCCCGATTCCGGGGATATAAGTCGTGACCTCGATACCGTTGGTCAAACGCACACGAGCCACCTTGCGCAAAGCCGAGTTCGGCTTTTTTGGCGTTTGGGTGTACACGCGCGTACAGACGCCACGCCGCTGCGGCGATCCCTGTAGCGCAGGGGAGGCCGTCTTATACCGCGGCGCCGTGCGCCCCTTGCGAACCAATTGACTAAATGTAGGCACTCAAATACTCCCTATGCATCCTCTATCGTCGTCACGGAAACCACGGCAGACTACGCTCCGTAAAATCCGCGTCTTGCGCGAACAATCCGCACAAGTTCATCGCGGCAAATGCCGCCTCAAACACTTACCGGCAAATGTGCCGGGGACAAACAAAAACTTCAGCGAGCGACCCCGACGGTGACAGTGCGTTTCGCTGCAATCTGTCGATTACAGCAAAGCCCAGTTCCGTTTCGCGAGTCTCGGCCTACATAGCCCGCCAAGGTAGCGGATGTCGCAGACACCTATGAACGCCGTATCCGGTTATCTTGCTCCCCGGTCCAGCCCTGGAGCTCTTTGGAACTCGTTCAGCTCTCTTGCGAGCGCTCCAGTACGCATTCGCCTTTGCCTAGGCCATAACTTGATGCACATAAGGCAAGGTGGCAGAACCTTTTTAGAGTAACAAGGCATGCGCAGATCGTCAATGCGAATGGCAGCGCCGGGTGCGATTCATCGGGTACGAGCTTGAGAATATCCGAATTTCCGGCCGGGATACGAATTGCTGCAAATCTTATTGTTTGGCGCTGCTACGATGCATGCCATGCATCTTGTCCGGCTTGCCTCCCGTAGCTTCGTGCTCGCAGTCTCGTTTACCTCGGCATTGGCTCTCGCCCAGACACAGGCCGCTCCTTCCTCGGGCACCAGCGATCTGTTGGCTCACCTGAGAGAGAGCAAGCATACCGGCGATGTCGCGCTTTCTCCCGACGGGGAGACTGTGGCCATGGAAGTAGCCGGGAGCTTGGTCCTCGCGCCTGTGGGCAATGCCGGCGCCGGACACCCTGCCGCCCTGTGCTCCACGGGCAAGTCGACGGTTTCCGCACTGACCTGGTCGCCGGATAGCACGCATCTGGCGGTGCTGGCCGACTGCGCCGGGATCTCCCAGGTGCTCGTCACCACCCCGAATGCAGGGGCAAAGCCAAAAACCCTCGCCACCCTGCACGGCTTCGCTAAGGCGCTCGAATACGCGCCGGACGGCCGCTCGCTCGGACTGCTCTACGTGGAGGGCGCGAGCCGTCCCTCCGGCGCGCTGGCCGCAATGAAGCCCCCTTCGGGCGAAATTGGCGTGGAAGGGCTGGAGGTGCAGCGGGTTGCCACCCTCGATGCGCAGACCGGGCAGCTTGCGGCCGTGACCCCGCCGGGGCTGCATGTATATGAATTCTCCTTCTCGCGTGATTCGAAGCAGATCGCCATGGTAGCCGCCGCGCCCCCGGGCGAAAACAACTGGTGGATCGCGAAGCTATATACCCAAGGGCTTGCCGCGGGCACCGAGCCTAAAGTCGTGCTCGATCCCAACACGGTTTCCGGGCCGCTCCATGGCTTGCAGATCGCAGTGCCTCGCTGGTCGCCGGACGGTTCGAAGATCGCGCTGATCGGCGGGCTGATGAGCGATCAGGGCGCGACCGGCGGCGATCTGTACCTGCTGCCTTCAGACGGCAGCGGCTCGCCTGTGAACTTTACGGAGAATGCGCAGACCACCGTGCAATGGATTCACTTTCTGCCCAGCGGCAAACTGCTCGCGACGGTTATCGATGGCGGCGGGGAGCGTGTGGACGAATTCAGCTTCACGTTTCCGCCGGACTTCAAGGCTCCGGCTGGCACACGCGTCGGCGTGACCAATCGCCTTACCGACCGCGTCCTCCAGAAACTTCCCTACTCGGTCGGCGATGGGCGCCTGGCCGGTTCTTTCGCGGTTTCAGGCGACGGTACGATCGCGGCCTGGGCGGCTTCGAGTTACGCGGCCGCACCTGAGATCTATGCCGGTCCGCTGGGGAGCTCTTCCCTGCCGGCGATGACGCACCTGAACGCTGACGAAAAACCGTCCTGGGGCAAGGCCGAGTCCATCACCTGGACCAATGACAATTTTCACGTCCAGGGCTGGCTGCTCTATCCGGCCGGCTACGATCCTGCCAAGAAATACGGCTTGATCGTCATGGTGCACGGCGGCCCGTCGTCGGCGGTCACCCCGCGCTGGCCGCGCGCCGGCTTCGGCGCCGCGCCGCTGGCTGCTTCCGGTTACTTCGTGCTGGAGCCGAACCCGCGCGGGTCGTATGGCCAGGGCGAAGCCTTTACGCAGGCGAACCGCAAGGATTTCGGCTACGGTGACCTGCGCGACATTCTGGCCGGCGTGGACGCGGTCGAGAAACAGATCCCGGCGATTGACGACCATCGCCTCGGCCTGACGGGCTGGAGCTACGGCGGCTTCATGACGATGTTCGGGGTAACGCAGACGCACCGGTTCAAAGCCGCGGTGGCCGGCGCCGGCATCTCCGACTGGCTCTCCTACTATGGGGAAAACTCGATCGACCAGTGGATGACGCCGTTCTTCGGTGCGACCGTGTACAAGGATCCGGCGGTGTACGCGAAGAGCTCCGCAATCGAGTTCATCGACAAGGTCACGACGCCGACGCTGGTCGTGGTGGGCGATAGGGACGGCGAGTGCCCGGCACCGCAGAGCTTCGAGTTCTGGCATGCGCTCAAGGCATTGAACATCCCGACGACCCTGGTCGTGTACCCGGATGAGGGCCACGGATTCGTGAACCCGGACCATCAGCGGGATGTGCTGGAGCGGTCCATCAAGTGGTTCAACCAGTACCTGCAATAGCGTTTCAGGCCCTCGCTAATCCCGAGCATCGCAAGGGCCATAGATGCCGGTAGGGCAAGCATCACGCAAGAAGCCACACAGTGGCCGCCAGCCGCGCAGGCGGTTTTGCTGCTCGTGCTGTAAACTTTTGTGGAATCACTCTTCTCCCGCACGATCCCAAACGAGCGAGTGGCAACAACCGTCTGCGCATCATTTCCGGCAGGCGGGGAGGTTTCATGCAGCGGTTCTTCACCCTTGTCGTCCTGCTTTTGTTTGCGCTTCCGGTCGGCCTTTCCGTTACAGGTTGCACCACCAACGTTTCCGCCTACTGCAACAATGCAGGTTACGGGGCCAAGCTCACCGATATTTACTCTGTCCGGTTCACCCAGGCACAGTCGTCTGTCGGCATCTCGCTCTCCTATGGCCAATCCGCGCAGGTCGGCACGGCGGTCGCTACCAACTGCCGGGGGACGACGGTTTCGACCGGCGCCGCAACCTACGGCAGCTCTGACCTGCAGCACGCGGACATGAGCCCCACCGGCGTGGTGTGTGCCGGTACCTGGAACCGCACCAGCGCAGGCGGCATCCCCGACTTCACCATTTGCACCCCCCCTGCCGATCCAAGGACCGCGACGATTACGGCCAGCATCGGCGGCGTTACCAGTAATCCGCTCACGGTGTACGTGCATCCGCAGGTGTCGGCCATTACCATCACCAACCCGCCGGATTGTGTATCGGCGGGGCAGACCTCGGCGCAAACTTTTGTCCAGCAAACCTCTGTGTTCGATCAGGACGGGGTGCCGATTCCGTCCCAGGGGTCGAGCAATACAGTGGGGACGATCACCTACCAGGCGAATACGCCGTCGATCGTGACCATCAATAATACGAACGTACCCACGGGTATAGTTACGGGAATTGGCACGGGTACTGGCACGGGTACGGGTACTGGCACGGGTACTGGCACGGGTACTGGCACGGGCACGGGGACCGCTCCGGCCACCCACACCGCACCGAACGGCACCGCGGTCGCGAACCAGCCGGGCGGCACCGTCATCACTGCTACCATCGCCGGCACTGGCGCCAACTCTGTAGCAACCAGTTCCGCGGCCGGCTATTTCTATACCTGCCCGCCGGCGAGCATCAATCTTTCGCTGCCCGGCAGCACCGGCAGTACGGTGGGCAATGGCGTCGTCACCATCGCGGCCGGCAACCCGCAAACCATCACCGCGACACTGATCGATACGCATAACATCCCGATCACCCCGACGGCGGGCGCAGGGCCGGATTACACCTCGAATCAACCCCAGCAGGTCTCCGTCACGTCGACTGGCCTGGTCACCACCACTCTGCCCGGCACCGCGACCGTGACCGGTATCTGTCAGCCCGGCGCGGCCACTTCCTCCACGACGTCCTCCTCCAGCAATTCCAGCACCGCTACGGGGTCGAGCTGCAATCCCACGCCGCTGAACAAGCTTGGCGTATTTGGCACGGGCCTGCCGATCGTCGGAAACCCGATCGTGGTCCGGTCCCCGGGCCTCAACAGCTCCCTGCTGTGGGCTGCCGCGCCCGACGCGCTGCAGTTCACGCCGTTCGACCTGAGCCTGGGCGTCAGCGGCGCTCCCGTGCTTCTGCCGTTCCCGCCCAACTCCATGGTGCTGGACCCGACAGGCAGCAGCCTGTACTTCGGTTCCTATCGTGAGTTGATGATCTACAGCGCCGCCAACAATTCACTGGCAGCGCAGGACATCACTGTGCCCGGCGTTGTGCTCGCCGTCTCTCCGTCCAACAACCAGGTCGTGATTGCCGACCAGAAACGGCAGGTGATCTACCTGTACACGCCGGCAACCCGGTCTTCCAGCTCCGCCTCGACTTCCACGACGGCCGCTTCGGTCATCAGTACGGCTGGCATCGCGACCCATGCCGTCTACTCACCCGATGGCAAAAACGTGTACATCATCGGGCCGGACACGCTTTACGTGCATAACATCGTAAGCGGCTGGAGCCAATACACGCTGGCCAGCGCCAATGCAACGACCAGTTGCGCGCTCGACAATACCAACAGCGACCCGTTCTGCTCACCGGACGTTGCGATCACGGTTCCGTCAGTTGCGGTATTCCTGAGCGGCAACCCGGTAACGGCGCGCTCCTTCTGCCCGGACACCACGACCAACCCGGTCACCTACAACCCGCTCGCGGCGACCATCACGGGCAATGCCGCCGACCACCTGGCCGCTACCCCCGACGGTACGCATGTCGTGGGGGCCAATGCCACGCAGATCTTCGACATCGAGCACGGCGGCGCAGCCGGCGGTACCAGCCAGTTGGTGGCGCCTGTCGGAGCATGCCCTGGCATCGGGACCCCAGCGGGACCGCTCAGCATTCAGACCACCTTGCGGCAACTGGCGCTGACCGGGATTACACCCACCCAGATCGACCAAGTGCTGGCCTCGCCCGACTCGTCCAAGGCGTTTGTCACCTACACGGCGGCAACAGCGTCCGGTTTGCTGCCGCTCTACACGCCCTCGGCTACCGCCGGAACTGCGGGCACTCTCGCTAACGTTCAGCTCACCGCGGGAGCGCTCGCGCCGATTGCCGGCGTGTTCAGCCCGGACGCGTCCAACTTTTTCGTCAGCACGACCGGCGATAATCTCATCCATGTTGTGGGCACGGGGAGCTTGACCGACACGCAACAACTCAATCCGGAACTGACGAACAGCAACGGGCAGGTTGTTCCCGCGCGGTTCCTGGTCAGCAAGGCACGGCCCACGACGTAAAAAGCAGTTTGTTTCGCACCCTGGAAAGCCCGCTCAGCGCGGGCTTTCTCTTGTGCGGGAGCCAACGTCTCACGCCAACAAACGCATCAGAGAAGGAGAACACAAGGCGAAAACGAGGGTAGATATGGAAGAGTTAAAAAAGAACGGCATGATGGCGCACCTGATCGCATCGCTTGAAGAAGGCAAGGACATCGGGCATTACGGACGGCTAACCTTTGCCATGGTGGCCCGGCATTTTCTGAGCGAGGAAGAACTGCTCGGGATGCTGCGCAAGGATCAGGATTTCTCAGAGGACCAGGCCAAGCTGTTGATCCGTCAGGTCGAGGGAAAAGACTACAACCCTCCCAAGCGCGACCGGATTTTGGCATGGCAGAAAGAACAGGAATTTTCAATCTGCCCTAATTCACAAGATCCTGACGCCTGCAATGTATATAAAGATTTGAACTTTCCCGACCATGTATACGAGCACATCCAGCACTATGTGGAGCAAAAAGCAGAGGCAAAGTCCTGAAATGGGAACGGGGTCGTGTGCGATGGTACTGTCGTACCATTGGCAGAGCCCCGCCTCGCCGCTAGACTCCCTCTCATGCAGATACTTTCACCGCGGATACGGGCAGCCGCCTGGGAAACAGGTTTTACCTTTCTGAATGGATTGCCGCTTCGTTGGCGCGCTACGCCGCTGCCGGAACACTTGCAAACTGGAAACATCGGTGAGGAAGCGGCGTTCTTTTTTCTTCGCAGGCAAAGTTTTATCGTCGTAGCGCGGAACTGGAAAACCGGACGCGCGCCAGGCGACTTGGATCTGGTCGCCTGGGAGGGGGACACGTTGTGCTTTGTCGAGGTAAAGACGCGTTCGAGCCGGGCGTTCGCGAGCGCCGAGTCGGCCGTCGACATGCACAAACGAAACCACCTGCGCAGGCTGGCAAAGCTTTATCTGGTACAGTCGCCCCCGAATACGGTGGCGCGGTTTGACGTTGTCTCGGTCTATATCGACCCGGACCGCCGGTCAGGCAAAGCGGAGTTCGACCTGTTTCGCAATGCTTTCGGGTGGAGTGAAACACACACCCACTAGGGCCTGTTTGGGACGCGGCGGGAGCGCTATTTGTTCGCGTCCTGCCACTCTTCATACCAGGCCATCTGGATCGCTTCGAGCTTGGATTCATTCGATTTCGCAAGGTCGTCCGCGAACCCCTGGAGTCCGGTCACGTAGGTATGCAATTCTGTAAATCGAACCTTGAGCGGGTCGATATCGGGAAATTTTTCCTGCAATTGAATGCCGATCTCCTCGGCATCGCTCCACATGATCTCTTGCGGCATGGCGCCCTCTCCCTTATTTGCTCTCGCTCAATGTAAGCGGCTTGCCTTCGGATACATAGTTCTTGTTCCAGCTCGGAATCTCAACGATGTAGCTGCCTGGCCGGGTAATCACCGCCTGGCAGCCCAGGCGTGAGTTCAACTGCAAGCCTGGAGCCTTTTCCATGCGGTCCAGCTCATCCTCGGTTGCCTCGTTCAGGCCGGCCTCGCCCTCTTGGATATGCACGTGGCAGGTGGTGCAGGCGCACACGCCACCACAGGCATGGTCGAGGAAGATGCCATAGTTCTCCGCTACATCCAGGAAGGACATCGGCAGTCCGTGATGATCGTAGGGCATGGTGCCGAATGGGAACTCGACCGTGCGGCCTTCCGGCTGAAACGTCACGCGCACCATGTTCTCCGCCGCGGGCTCCGTGAGATCGAACTGCTCTGTTTCCTGCTGTTTCATGTTGTCTCTCTCACTCTGGCTCACTGCGGCTTTTCCCGCTTGAGCTCCTCGTTCTCACGCGTGACCTGCTCGAGTTTTCCAGTTGTTTCTGAAAGTCTCAGCATAAGCGTGATCCTACTCGATTTCAGCTTTGGCAAAGGGGTGTGGCGCAGTCGGCCCCTCTCCCAGTTTTTCGCCTGCCGAGGCCATCGTCTCGCCTCTCAGCGCGGAGGTTACCGTCTGGTTCATCATCAGTTCGGCCAGCCGGCGCGTCGCGCGGTCCAGCGCCTCAATGCTTCCGCGGATTGCGGCACGATCCGAGCCATCTTTCAGGATGTGCAGTTCGTCGACGACCAGTCCAACCTCGGTCTGTTCCTCGTAGGAGAGCTGCTGCCATGAGGGATGCATCTTCGCCTTATTAACCCGCGTCAGGATATCCTCGGCTTCGACGCGCGCCTCGATCAACTGCCGCTGCTCGAAATCGGCCTCGGCATTGTCGAAGGAATCGAGAATCATGGTCTCGACCTGCTCGTCGGTAAGCCCGTACGTCGGTTTTACCTCGATCTCGGCTTCCTTGCCGGAGCGCTGTTCCCGCGCGGACACGTGGAGAATTCCGTTCGCGTCGATCAGGAACTTCACTTCAATGCGCGGCAATCCGGCCGACATCGGAGGGATGCCCTTCAGGTCGAACCGTGCGAGCGACCGGCAATCCGCCGCCAGTTCGCGCTCGCCTTGCACCACGTGGATCGCGACATTTGTTTGCCCATCGACGCCGGTGGTGAAGTGTTCGACTTCACTGGCCGGGATGGTGGAGTTGCGCTGGATGATCTTCGCCACGACACCGCCAAGCGCCTCGATACCGAGCGATAGCGGGGTGACATCGAGCAGCAGCATGTCCGCGGTCGCCGCCGAGCCGCCGCCCAGAATACTAGCCTGTACCGCCGCGCCCAGCGCCACCACCTCGTCCGGATTCAGCTCGGTGTGCAGCATGCGCGCGCGCGCTCTCAACTCAAATAGCTCACTCACGAGCTTCTGCACCAGCGGGATCCGGGTCGAGCCGCCGACCATGACAACTTCGTCGATCTGCGCCGGTGTGACGTTCGCATCGGCGAGCGCCTGCCGCACGGGGGCGAGTGTGCGCTCGACGGTGGGACGGATGAGGCTTTCGAACTGTTCCCGTGTGAGTTCGCGCGCGTATGGCTCCTGCCCGGCAAATTCAACAACGATTCGAGTGCTTTCCTGCGTGGAGAGCGCGATCTTCGCGTCCGTCACCGCCTTGCGCACAGCTTGCACGGCCTCCGGGTTGGCGCGAAGGTCGAAACTGCCGTTACCGGTGCTGCCGGAGATGTCATCGAGCGCAATCCTCAACAGCAGATTGTCGATGTCATCGCCGCCCAGGTGCGTGTCGCCATTGGTCGCGACAACCTCGAAAATACCGTCCTCGAGTTTAAGCAGCGAGAAGTCGAAGGTGCCGCCGCCGAAGTCGTAGACGGCGACCAGGCCTTCTTTGCGGCGGCCGAGCCCATAGGCCAGCGCGGCCGCCGTCGGCTCGTTGACCAGGCGCAGTACGTCGAGGCCGGCCATGCGACCGGCGTCCTTGGTCGCCTGTCGCTGCGCGTCATTGAAGTACGCCGGTACGGTCACGACCGCCTTGGTCACAGGAGCGCCAAAGTAGCGCTCGGCATTGCGCCTGAGCTGTCGCAGCACCTGCGCGCCAATCTCCGGCGGCGTGTACTGTTGCCCCCCAACTTCGAGCCGCAACACCTCACCCGGCGCGACATCGGCAGCGAGCCGGAATGGGAACAGCTTCAACTCCTCCTGCACGTCTTCGAGCCCGCGTCCCATAAGCCTCTTGGCCGAATACACGACTCGGTCGGCCGACTCGCTCAGATATTTGCCGGCCGCATGACCGATCACTACTTTGCGGTCGCCTGTGGCTGGGAATGCCACCACCGAAGGCACCAGATTCAAGCCGTCTTCGCCGGGGATCACGACCGGCTGGTCGCCTTGCATGAACGCGACGAGCGAGTTCGTCGTGCCGAGATCGATCCCGACCACGCGTTCAGCCGATCGCTCGCCGATCGCATCTTCGCTCATCGGTCCGCCGATTTCGATCAGGCTCTTATCTTGGATTGCCATAGCTTCTCAGTTTAGCTGGTCTGGGTTGTTATGAGCCGCTCAGCGCCGAGGGCCTCGCGCACGTCGCGCAGCAGGTTGCGTACGTAGCGGCGTTTATCGAGCAACGCGGCCATGGCTTCCGTGCTCTTTATTTTCGCGGGCGCGTCGCCTGCGTCGAGAGCGGCATCCCAACTCGTCCACTCGCCCTGAAGACGCTGGCCAATCGCTGCAAACTGCTGCTCGAACTGAGTCCGGGCACCTTCCAGATCGGCCCGGAGCTGCGGATCGTCTTCGCCAACCTGCGCGTTCATGCGCATCTCTTCGAGCTGCATGTTGAGCTCAAAGACCTCGGCCAGAAGCTCGGGGGGCACGTTCTTTTTTCCCTGTGCGTCCGAGATGGGAGCGTCTTTGCCTGCGTTGGTGTAAGCCTCGTTCGCCAGCGTCACTCCTTCGAGCCGCAGCAGGTATTCCGTCCTCGCGATCGGGTCTTTCAACGCGCGGTACGCATCGTTGAGCAAGGAAGTTTGCTCCAGATTCCACTGCTGCTGCTGGGCGCTCGCGCGTGCAAAACGATCCGGATGTACTTCGCGGCTCTTCCGGTAAAATGCGCGTTCCAACGCCTTGGTATCGAGCGCGAGCTTGCGCGGCAACTCGAAAACAGAAAAATAATCCGCGCCATGGGGCGCGGAGCTTGGCATGGCATTCTGATTTTTCTCGGTCATCTAAGCCGAAAAGGACGAGCCGCATCCACAGGATTTGGTCGAGTGCGGATTGATGAAGTTGAATCCCTGGCGCATCAACGTTTCTTCGTAATCCAGCACCATCCCGTGCAGGTACAGGAACGATTTCGGGTCGACAAAGATGCGCACATCGTCGAACTGGTATACCCGGTCACGCTCGCGCGGCTGCGAGTCAAAGCGGATGTTATAGGACAAACCCGAGCAGCCGCCGCCCTGAATGCCGAGGCGGAGCCCCCCTTCCGACGGAGAGATCCCCTCCTTTGTCATCGCGATGCGGATGCGAGCAAGGGCGCGGTCGGTTACCTCTACCCCCTTCTGTTTTGGTGAGAGATTTTCGGGTTGAAGTACGACAGGAGTTGTGCTCATAAATTTTCCGGTAAAACATCAGGCAGAAAACGCCGAGGTCCACCCGGCACTTCCTGCTTCAGATTGCCTGCTTTCAAGCTCTTGAAGTCGGCCTTTCGTAACCGCCAACTCTACTTGGAGCATGATTTCCCGCCGCGCCGCTTCTAGCTTATCGAGCAACGCTGCATGCCGTTCGGTGGCGATTTTATCTCGCTCCTGATTCGAATCGAGCAACACTGCATGCCGTTCCGCAACCATCTTACCAGCTTCATCGAGCCGAGCAGAGATGGCGCGCAATTCGGGCGCTACAAAGCCTTGAAGCAGCTTTCGCGCATCCTCTACCCAGCTCATTCGCTCTCCCGAGTACAGTATGCCTAAGCTGTCACAGCCGGCGCTTCCGCCATTTCCGTAACCCCGTTCTTCGCCTTCCAGTCGCCAATGGCGGCGCGAATAGCGTCTTCCGCCAGCACCGAGCAGTGAATTTTCACCGGCGGCAGTGCCAGTTCCTTCACGATGTCGGTGTTCGTGATCGTCATCGCCTCGGAGACTGTCTTGCCCTTGACCCACTCGGTCGCGAGCGAACTGGAAGCAATGGCCGAACCGCAACCGAAGGTCTTGAACTTCGCTTCCTCAATGACCTGCGTTTGCGGGTTGACCTTGATCTGCAGGCGCATGACGTCGCCGCATTCCGGCGCGCCGACCAGGCCGGTGCCTACTTCGGTCGAGCTCTTATCGAGCGTACCCACGTTGCGGGGATTGCTGTAGTGATCGACTACTTTATCGCTATATGCCATTGTGTTCCTCCTGGAACTAAACCTTTGAACTGAATCTTAACCCTCTTAATCTAGTGCGCGGCCCATTCGATCTTGGTCAGATCGATGCCTTCTTTCACCATTTCATATAGCGGTGACAACTCGCGTAGCTTGAGCACCACATCGATCAGCTTATCGGCAACATAATCTACTTCGGCTTCCGTGTTGAAGCGTCCCAGCCCGAAACGTATGGACGAGTGTGCCACGTCGTCGCCCAAACCCAGCGCCTTTAATACATAGGATGGCTCAAGTGTTGCGGAGGTGCAAGCCGAGCCGCTGGAAACCGCAATATCGTTAATGCCCATCAGAAGGCTTTCGCCCTCGACGTAGACGAAGCTCATATTCAGGTTGCCGGGCAGACGGTGCTCCATCGAGCCATTGATGTGGACGTAATCGAGCGCGCCTTCGAGTTTTTGCTGGAGACGGGTACGCAACGCGAGCTGACGCGCCCCCTCCGCTTCCATTTCCTGCCGGGCAATCTCGGCCGCTTTACCGAAGCCGACAATCCCCGGAACGTTCAAGGTTCCGGAGCGCATGCCGCGCTCATGGCCGCCGCCGTTGATCTGTTCTGAAATCTGCACGCGCGGGTTGCGGCGCCGTACGTACAGAGCGCCAACGCCTTTCGGGCCGTAGAGCTTGTGCGCCGTGAGGCTCATGACGTCGATTTGCAGCGCGTTCACATCGACCGGGATTTTACCCACGGCCTGCACGCCGTCGGTATGGAAGATCACGCCACGCTCGTGGCACAACTTGCCGATTTCGCCGATCGGCTGCACGACGCCAATCTCGTTGTTGGCGAACATGATCGATACCAGAATGGTTTTGTCGGTCATGGCGGCTTTCAGGTCGTCCATTGAAACCAGCCCATCGGCCTGCACCGGCAGGTACGTGACCTTGTAGCCCGACTTCTCCATCCGCTTGCAGGTGTCGAGTACCGCTTTGTGCTCGGTAACCTGGGTGATGATGTGGTTGCCGCGTTCCCGGTACATCTCGGCGATGCCCTTGATGGCCAGATTGTTCGACTCGGTGGCGCCGGAAGTGAAGATGATTTCCTTCGCGGTCGCGCCGATGAGTTTGGCGATCTGCTCCCGCGCGCCCTCGACGCCCTGCTCGGCTTCCCAGCCGAAACCATGGTTGCGGCTGGCCGCGTTGCCGAATTTTCCGGTGAAGTAGGGCACCATGGCTTCAAGTACCCGAGGGTCCATCGGCGTAGTAGCGTGGTTGTCCATGTAGATCGGCAGCTTGACGCCGCCCGGAGCCGTACCTGCTTCGCCGGTGACGGCGGGGACGATCTGATCGCCTTCGGGCGCGTTCAGCGGTGGATTTTCCTGCATTTGTGTTGCTGTGCTCATCGCGCTTATCTCCGTCCGAAATGGGGAAATGCCTGTGCGGCGTTACATCTGGATCGATATCAGGGAAGCAGTCAGTTTCGCTGCATGCTGCGGGTCGCTATCCACCAGATCGCCGATGCGTATACCCTTCAGCAAGTCGGTGATGGATTCATTGACACGGGCCATCGGTTCTTTGATGGTGCAACTGTCATTTAGGTCGCAAACTCGTGGGCCGCTGCTGCACGCGGTCAAAAAGAGCGGGCCGTCCACGGCTCGGATGACCTCGAAGACCGTGATGCTGCCGGCGTCGCGTTCCAGTGCATAGCCGCCGTTCATCCCGGCGGTCGAGCGAACCAGGCCAACCTTGGCCAGGCGCTGCAGAATCTTGGCCAGCAACTGCGGCGGAATGTGGTAAGCCTCGGCTATATCTTTCGCGCTCAAAGCAGGGGAATGCGGGTGCTCGGCCAGATATTTCAGCGCCATCAGCCCGTAATCCGCTTTTTTTGTCAGCCTGAGCATACCTGTCCAGTATAAGACCGGCTCCGGAGCCCGGCAATGTCGCGCGTCTTTTTCCTGCACTCTTGGCCGCGGATCGCTGTTCACGGCATGATTGAATTCGCACTCCGCCGACAGGATCTTTTCCCTAGCGCACAATTCTGCTCTTTCCCGTTCCGAAACACTTGGACGGACCGCGGACCGGCGCTAGAATTGTGAAGACATGCCTAACCGGCCTGTCTGAACATCATGCCAACCCCCTGCAAACACCCCCAAGTGCGCGTTGTTTCACGCCAGGATGACGCCGAGTTCGTAGAGTGCCTGAACTGCGGAGAGGTTTTCGACTCCGATGAGTTTCGGGACATGGAGATCGAAGAAAAAGCCGAATCAGGAGCTAGGGTGGAGGATTTGGAAGCCGACTAGCGGGGTTCCCTCAAACCAACCTCGCGTCAGTCGACCATCTCCGGGATTTCCGGAGCGGCCACACTCAGCCGCCACGCCATCTTCATGGCGTAGTCAAAGCCTGACACGCAGGCCAGCGTGCCCGTGGCGATCAGCGACCAGTGCCGCACGAAGGCGACAGCTGTCCACGGCTCAAACTGCGCCAGCATCACCGCGACCACCGCGATGATCTGGGCGAGGGTATTTGTCTTGCCGAAAATACTGGGGCGAAAGTTGCGCAGCCCCAGCGCCGCAAAAAGAATCGCGCTCACGATCAGAATACCGAGGTCGCGCGCGAACACGAGCAGCGTCACGCGTCGCGACACCAGCCCGACATGGTGCAAGGTGAGAAAAAGCGACGAAAGCAGCAATTTGTCCGCCACCGGGTCCAGATACTGCCCCAGCCGCGTCCGCTGTTTGAGCCAACGGGCCAGTAAGCCGTCCAGGGCATCGGATGCGCCCGCGACAAGAAATAACCAGAACGCCAAGGGGTAGTGCCCTTCAAGCACCGCCAGCAGCAGAAACGGCACCAGGCACAGACGCAGAAACGTAAGCTGGTTAGGCGCGGCGTGCAGTTGACTCATCGGTTTTCCGCGGCAGATTTCGATTCATGGAAAAGGAGTAGGCTTGCGCGATCAGCGAAGGCCAGGAGCGATGGTACCCTACGGCGGCTGGCAAGGAAAGTTTGCCAGCTCCCCGGCCCGCCCCTTGACACTCCGCGGCGCCCTCGTTAGCGTTGCTATCAGGCAAGACGTGACCAACCATTCCCATCCCGCGCACCATCCTCACCACAAGGCAAACCTGGCGGCGATATGCGGGAGCCGAATCTAGTTCGGGACCAACCGGCCCAGCTTTCACCCACGGAATTGAAACGGTACAAAGGCCCGCCTGCCGCAGATTGAAAGCGAAGGCGGGCTTTCCGTTGTACCGGTGTACCGGCGAAGGAGCGAAAGGAACAGATGTCTGTGATTGATTTCGACAAGATGTCAGGACTGGTGCCCGGCATTGTGCAGGACGAGACCTCCGGCGAAGTTTTGATGGTCGGCTTTCTGAACGCGGAAAGCTATGCGAAGACGCAGAGCAGCGGCTATGTAACCTTCTGGAGCCGCGCCCGCAACAAGCTCTGGACCAAGGGGGAAACCAGCGGCAACCGCTTGCGCGTGGTCTCCGCCGCCACTGATTGCGACAACGATACGCTGCTGTTCCGGGTCAGGGTCGAGGGCGACGGGCTGGTTTGCCATGAGGGCACGGTGAGCTGCTTTACGCGTCCGCTCGCGATCGGCGCCGAAGCTGCCGCGGAGATCCGTTGATTATGTCCCACACGAAAGCAGACGCAAAGAAACTCCGCCTTGGCATTCCAAAGGGCTCGCTGCAGGACGCGACGATCGACCTGTTCGGCAAGGCCGGCTGGAAGATATACGCGAGCGGCCGCTCCTACTTTCCGCAGATTGACGATGCGGAGATCGAGTGCATGCTGATCCGCGCGCAGGAGATGGCGCGCTACGTGCACTCGGGCGTGCTCGACGCGGGGCTGACCGGGATCGACTGGGTGGTTGAAAGCGGGCTGAAAGTGGAGAGCGCCTGCTCGCTGGTCTATGCCAAGCAGAGCCGGCAGCGGGTGAAGTGGGTGCTGGCCGTGCCGGAAGACTCTCCCTGGCAGCGCGCGGAAGATTTGGCCGGCAAGACAATCGCGACGGAGTTGGTCGAGGTCACGAAAAATTATTTCGCGTCAAAAAACGTCTCGGTCACGGTTGAGTTTTCCTGGGGCGCGACCGAGGTCAAGCCGCCGATGCTGGCCGACGCAATCGTTGAGGTAACGGAAACCGGATCGAGCCTGCGCGCGAATCGCCTCCGGATCATCGACACGGTGATGGAAAGCGAAACGCACCTGATCGTCAACAGCGCGAGTTACGCGGACGCCTGGAAGCGCGCAAAGGTGGACACGCTAGCCCTGATGCTGCGCGGCGCGATTGATGCGCAGGGCCAGGTTGGCCTGATGCTGAACGTGCACCGGGATCGCCTGGCTGAGGTGCTGGCCGTGTTGCCTGCGCTCAACTCGCCGACTGTTTCGTCGCTGAGCGACGGGAGCTGGTCTGCGGTCAACACCATTCTTGAAGAGGGTGTCGTGCGCGAGGTGATTCCCAAGCTGAAAGCTGCGGGCGCAACCGGGATTGTGGAATACCCACTGAACAAAGTGGTTCTTTAGACTTAAAAACACCCGCCACGGTAGGGCTATGCCCCAAAGTGGCCGCCAGCCGCCCAGGCGGTCTTGCTTTCGTGCTTCAGGAGTAGCAAATGGAAATCGTTCGCACAACCGGGCTAGGCGGCAGGCGTGGCCGCGCCCGTGTAGGGGAACTCGCGCAACGCGGCGCGGCGCTTGACCGGCGCGTTCTGCCCGCGGCTGAACGCATCGTGAACGCCGTGCGCAAGGATGGCGACAAAGCTTTGCGGGCCTGGAGCGCAAAGCTCGACGGCCTGGACCCGAAAGTGCCGCTCGCGATTGCACCGGCCGAGATGCAGGCCGCGCTGGCCGCCCTCCCGACCGCTATGCGCCATGCGCTGGAGCAGGCCGCGGCCAACATTCGCGCGTTCGCCGAAAAGCAGATGCCGGGCAACTGGGACTTCGAGCCTGCGCCCGGTCTCTCCGTCGGCCAGCGCGTGCTCCCGCTGGACTCGGTCGGCTGCTATGTGCCGAGCGGCCGTCACCCTCTGCCTTCCACGCTGCTGATGACCGCGATTCCGGCGCAGGTCGCGGGTGTGAAGCGCATCGTTGCAGTTTCGCCCCGACCTGCGCCGGAGGTGCTGGCCGCTGCCGCGCTGCTTGGCATTACGGAGTTTTACCGCGTCGGCGGCGCGCAAGCCGTGGCTGCGCTCGCCTATGGGACTGGTTCGAGTAAGGACTCAATCCACCGAGTGGACAAAATCGTCGGCCCCGGCAACGCCTACGTCACCGCGGCCAAAAAACTGGTTGCCTTTGACGCTGCTATCGACATGCTCGCCGGGCCAACCGAGATCGTCGTGACGAGCGAAACCGGGAACCCGCGCGAGATTGCCTCCGACCTGGTCGCGCAATCCGAGCACGACCCCGACGCAGTCGCCATCTTCGTCACCACCGATGCCGAGCTCGCGCGCCGCGTCGTTGCGGAAGCGAAACAACAGGCGCGCAACAATCCGATCGCCGCGCTCGCGCTCGACCGCAATGGAGTCGCGATCATCGCCGGTTCACTCGAGGAATCGCACGAGATTACGAACCAGCTGGCAGGCGAGCACCTGACCGTCGATTCGCCGGAAGACCTGGCCTGGGTGCGCCACGCCGGGTCTGTCTTCATTGGCCGCTGGTCGCCGCAGCCCATGGGCGACTATATTTCCGGTCCCAATCACACGCTGCCCACGGGCGGCCAGGCGCGTTTACGCGGAGGCCTGAGCGTGCACGACTACCTCAAGCTCATCACCGTGCAGGGGTACACCCCTCTTGGACTCGCGACATTTGGGCCTGCGGCCATTCGCATCGCGGAGGCTGAAGGCCTCACCGGCCACGCCGAGGCCATCCGCGTACGTGGAGTCACCGCATGAGGAACGAAGGGCCTGCTCCACGCGAAGCTGTCCGCGCCATGAAGGAGTATCACCCGCCGCTCGGCGGTCGCGAAGGACTGCGTCTGGACTTCAACGAGAACACGTTTGCCTGCTCGCCGCGTGTCACCGCAACGCTTGCCGCCATCACCGCGGGAGACCTTACGCGCTACCCTGAGCGCGGGCCGGTCGAGGCGCTGGTTGCGGAGCATCTGCAACTCAAACCGGAACAGGTCCTGCTCACCAATGGCGTCGATGAGGCGATTCACGTCCTGTGCCAGACATATCTGGACGAGGGGAGCGAACTCCTGCTCCCGGTCCCGACCTATTCCATGTACGAGGTCTACGCGTCGGCAACCGGCGCGACCGTCATTCCGGTGCAGGCCGAGCGCGCGGATTTCGCGTTTCCTTACGATCGGGTAGTCGCTGCGATCACGCCGCGCACTCGGGTCATCGCGCTCGCCAACCCCAACAGCCCGACCGGCACGGCCGTGCACCGCGAGCAAATACTCACCATCGCCAGGCGCGCGCCGCAGGCCATCGTGCTGGCCGATGAGGCCTACTTCCACTTCTTCGGCGAGAGTGTGATCGACTGCGTGGGCACTGCCGAGTATCCCAACCTTGTGGTTGCGCGTACCTTTTCGAAAGCCTACGGCCTTGCCGGTCTTCGTCTCGGCCTGCTTGCCGCCGCGCCCCAAATCATGCACTGGCTACGCCGCGTGATCTCGCCCTACAGCGTCAATGCGCTCGCGCTGGCCTGCCTGCCTCCGGCGCTCCAGGATACGGCCTATCTCGACTGGTATGTCGGTGAGGTTAAAGCCGCGCGTACAGAGTTGTATGCCGTTTGCGAGGAGTTGCATGTGCGTACGTGGCCTTCGGATGCGAACTTTGTCCTGCTGGAGATCGGCGCGAAACATCGCGAGTTCACCCGCGGGATGCACGAGCGCGGCGTGCTGGTGCGCGACCGCTCCGCCGACCCCGGCTGCGACGGCTGCGTGCGCGTGACGGTGGGCACACGCGAGCAGATGTATAGGAGCCACGAGACGCTGCGCAGTGTTCTTGCCGAGCTGTAGCGCTACCATGGAGAGAGTGAGGCACTGCCGTTGAGCGAACAAGGAATGAAGTCAGTCAAAACGCCGGCCAAGGCGCCCGTCGGAACACCGGCAAAGAAAAAGCAGCCCGGCCAGTCTGTGGCCGCCGGAACAGAAATCCAGACCGAAGCCCAGGCTGACGCCCGGATGGACGCCCGGATGGACACCCGCACGGCTGCTTTCGATCGCAACACGACAGAAACGAAGATTACACTGCGTCTCACAATCGAGGGTAGCGGCCAGTACACAATCTCGACCGGCATTCGCTTTTTCGATCACATGCTGGAGCTGTTTACGCGTCATGGCGCCTTCAATCTGGAGCTCACCTGCAAGGGCGACCTCGACGTGGACCAGCACCACACGGTTGAAGACGTCGGCATCGCGCTGGGCGAGGCGTTCGACAAGGCGCTTGGGGACAAAAAGGGCATCATGCGCGCCGGCTATTTCCTGATGCCGATGGACGAAACGCTAGGCATCGCGGCTGTGGATTTAAGCGGACGCGTGGCCTGCAAGGTGAAAACGAAGGTGAAAGCGGACCTGGTCGGTGATCTGCAAAGCGAGCTTGTGGAAGACTTTTTCGACGGTTTCGCTCGCGGCGCACGCGCCAACGTGCACCTGAAAATTATGTACGGCCGCTCCAACCACCACAAGCTGGAAGCGCTGTTCAAGGCATTTGCCCGCGCGCTGCGCGTGGCCTGCTCGCGCGACCGGCAGCTCGGCGAGATGTTGCCGAGCACCAAGGGCCTGCTGTGATTGCTGTCGTCGACTACAAGGCGGGCAATCTGACCAGCGTAGTTAAATCTCTCACCGCGTGCGGGGCGCTTGAAAACCAGCGTCTGGAAGTGACCGAAGATCCAGACGTAGTACGCCGGGCCGACAAGATCGTTCTACCCGGTGTCGGCCATTTCGCCGCCACCGAACACCTGCGCGAGCGTGGCCTCGAGGCTGCGATTCGCGAGCGTGTCGGTCCCGGGTCGAGCCCCGGCTCGGGGGCCGGCGTGCCCTTCCTCGGCATCTGCGTGGGCCTGCAATGGCTTTTCGCGGGCAGCACGGAAGCGCCGGAGGTGCCCGGCTTCGGAGCTTTTCCCGGCGAGTGCTCCCGCTTCGATGACCCCGACCTCAAGTGCCCGCACGTTGGCTGGAATACCCTATCCATGGCCGCGCCGACCCGACTTACCGCAGGCCTGCGCGACGGCGAGCACGTCTATTTCACCCACTCCTATCGCGCGCCGGTGGTGCCGCACACCACGGCTACATGTAGCTACGGCGGCGACTTCTCCGCGATTGTGGAGCGCGACAACATCATGGGCGCGCAGTTCCACCCGGAAAAGTCGGGCGCCGCGGGGCTCAGACTGCTCGCTAACTTTATGAGGCTCTGATCCTCAGCATGCTGACCAAGCGCATCATCGCCTGTCTCGACGTCCAAGCAGGGCGCGTCGTCAAAGGCGTTCAGTTTGAAGATCTCATCGACGCCGGTGACCCCGCCTCGCTCGCCGCGCGACATGCGACCGCGGGCGCGGACGAAATTGTTCTGCTCGACATTACGGCGACCCACGAAGGCCGTGGGACATTACTGCAAACAGTCAGGAACACGGCGGCCAGGCTGTTTATCCCGTTCACAGTGGGCGGCGGCATCCGCTCGAGCGATGACGCCACCGCGGTATTTGACGCAGGCGCGGATAAAGTTTCGATCAACTCCGCCGCACTCGCGGACCCGGCGCTGATTGACGCGATCGGTAAACGTTTCGGCGCGCAGGCCGTGATCGTTGCGATCGATGCACGACGCGCGGGTGGCTCGCCCGAACAAGTAGAGGTCTACGTCAGCGGCGGCCGTAGAGCAACCGGACGGAATGCAGTGGAGTGGGCGCGCGAGGCCGAGCGGCGCGGCGCGGGCGAGATATTGCTCACCAGCATGGACGCCGACGGCACCCGCGCGGGCTTCGACTGCGCACTGACCGCGGCGGTGAGCGATGCCGTGCAGATTCCGGTGATCGCCTCCGGCGGCGCAGGCACGGCGCGGCACTTTGCCGACGTGCTCAGTCAGGGGCCAGGCGGAGGACACGCCGACGCGGCGCTCGCAGCCAGCATATTTCACTTCGGCGTGTCCGACGCGCGCTCGCTCAAGCAGGCGATCGCCGCGAGCGGCGTTCCAGTGAGGCTCCCATGCTGATTCCGGCCATCGACCTGATGGGCGGCCGCATTGTGCAGCTTGTGCAAGGCGAAGAACTGCGCATCGCGTCTAACGATTTCGACTACTGGATCGATCGCTTTCGCCCCTACCCGCTGGTGCAGCTCATCGACCTGGATGCCGCCAAACGGCAGGGCGACAATCGCATGCTTATCGAGCGCATCGCCCGCGAGCTTCCGGTACAGGTGGGCGGCGGTGTGCGCACTGCCGGGCAAGCACAGGCCTTGCTCGCCCTGGGGGTGCGGCGCGTCATTTTCGGGTCGGCCCTGTTCCCTGCACATGGAGTGGACGTAGCCTTAGCCGGCGAGATTGCCGACGCGGTCGGCTCCCAGCAGTTTGTCGCCAGCGTGGATACAAAAAACGGCCGGGTTGCCATCCGGGGCTGGCGGGAGGAGACCGAACTCACGCCGGACGACGCCATGCGCGCGCTCGAACCCTTCTGCGGCGGCTTTCTCTACACGCACGTCGATACGGAAGGGATGCTGGCAGGGTTTCCAATCGCAGTTGCCCAGCGCCTGCGCAAACTCACCGCCCGGCAGTTGATCGTCGCCGGAGGCATTCGCGACCAGTCCGAGATCGAGGCGCTTGACCGCCTGGGCGTCGATGCCGTGGCGGGCATGGCCGTCTACACAGGGCTCATCGCGACATAGCTATCAGCGCGAGTAGGTACGCCTGCGAACAATGGAGCCGATCACGGCAAAAAACAGCGAGAGAGCAAACATTGCGACGGCAGGCCGCGTTCTGTGCACCAGCGCCGCGGCCCCGGCCTGCAAGGCCCAGAGCACCGCAAGCACCACCCAGATCATCCAGAGCCGCATACATCACAAGCCTAGCACCGCTGGAATCGGATAGAAAAAGCGTCTTCTCCCCCCTGACGTTCGTCCAAGGGAAAACGTGTTTGTCCCACCTGTACCCAAAAGCGTACGTCACCTTCCCCAAGGACATTTGTGAATCCAATCTGCACGCTCTTTCGGTTCTCCACTGTTTGCGCCACGGGCGCCGCTTCCTTCCTGCGCACATCGGCAATTCTTGGCACTTGGGCGGTGCTGGCCTTTAGCGCGCAGGCGCAGCGTGTCGGGCCAGGCACTGATACATCCGCGATCCCCGATGCGCCTTCGGCTGTGCTTGCAGCGCAGAATGACAACAACGCACATCAATCGGACAGACAGAATATGCCCACGCACGAAACCGCGGACGGGCCGGAAGGCCCCCACGGCAGTCCAAAACAGACCAAGCGCATTCTCGGTGTCATCCCCAACTTCCGCGCTGTCTCCGCCGACACCAAGCTGCCGCCGCAGAGTGTGAAAGAGAAGTTCACCTCGGCGGCGCAGCAAACCTTCGATTACTCCGATCTCCCCCTTGTTCTGGTCCTGGCCGGTGTAGGGCAGGCTGAAAATTCGGTTCCACAGTTCCACCAGGGTGCGGCCGGGTATGCCCGCTACTTCTGGCACAATGCGGCGGACCAGATCGATGAGAACTTTTGGGTGCAGGCGATCATTCCCTCCATCACGCATGAGGACTCGCGCTATTACACGCTCGGTCGCGGCGGCATTCCACACCGTGCCCTCTACGCCTTTGATCGCACCCTGATTACACGCAGCGACAGAGGTGGGAACACCTTCAACATTTCCGAAGTCGTCGGTTCCGGCGCAGCCGCCGGAATTTCCTATCTTTACTATCCCAACGGGGAAAAGACCTGGACAAAAACAGGACAGCGCTGGCTCGAAAATGGGATTATCGATGGCGCTACCTACGTGTTTCAGGAGTTCTGGCCGGACATCAACAAGGCCATCTTCCATCAGAAAGACTAGGGGCGCTTACTTCGCATGAACGAACCCAAAAAAACACTCCGCGTCGCCATCTCCGATTCAATCGACCCGTCTCTGCTCCGTCATCTGCCCCCAGGCGTCGAGGTGGTCCGCTACAGCGTAGATAGCGACGAGGTGCTGGACGAGCTACGGAACATAGACATGCTGGTGCCGCCCTCCTTCGGCAAGCAAGCTGCCGAGGTCCTGCCGCGTATCCGCACCCGCTACATCCAGACGATCTCCGCCGGGGTGGAAACAGTCCAGCCGATGGTGCCGCCCGGCGTAGTGCTATGCAATGCGCGCGGCGTCCATGACAGCTCCACGGCCGAGTGGGCCGTTACCGCGATTCTTGCCTCGCTCAAGTGGCTGCCTTTCTATGGCGGCCTACAAGCCGCGGGCTTGTGGGGTGGCCGCGAGGAAAGCGATGCCTACTGGCTCGAGACCTGCGGCGGCCCGCAAACCTCGGGCACTCCGGTCCTCGTCGAAGAGCTTGCGGGCAAAACCGTGCTGATCGTCGGCTACGGCTCTATCGGCAAGGCGATCGAGGCGCGTCTGCTGCCGTTTGAACCGGCCCGTATCCTTCGCCTGGCACGGACCGCGCGCGAAGGCGTCTACCCGGTTACAGATCTGGATCGCCTCTTGCCCGAAGCCGATATCGTGGTGCTTATCACCCCGCTCACGCCTGAAACGCACCACCTGATCGGGCGGGAACAGTTCGCGTTGATGCGTCGCGGCGCGCTGCTGGTCAATGCGGCCCGCGGCGGGGTCGTCGACACCGATGCCCTGGTCGCCGCGCTCGAAGCCCACCGCATTCGCGCCGCCCTCGACGTCACCGACCCCGAACCGCTGCCCGCCGAGCACCCACTTTGGAAGGCGCCGGGGCTTCTGCTCACACCGCATATCGCCGGCTCCACCCCGGCGTTTCTCGACCGAGTTTTTCGCTTTGTCGGCCGGCAGCTGCGACACCTGCTCGACGGAGAGGAGCCCGAGAACATCATCCGCGGCCATTACTAGACTGCTCACAACCCCCATCATTGCAACAAGTTCCTCGAAACACGCGTCCGTAGTACTCTGAGCCTTGCACGCCCACTCTTAAGGATCACACTCTCTCCATGGCGAAGTTCACTGTCGGTGTAGATATGGGCGGCACCAACCTGCGCATTGCAGGGTATTCGGGTGATTGGCAGCGGCTCTCCTCCGTGGCGGTACCGACCCGCGTCAGCGAGGGGCCCAAGGCAGTCCTCGGGGACATGGCCGCCGCGATCTGTCACGTGATCGACGAGTGCGGCGGCGCGGGGGAACTCGAAGGTATCGGCGTCGGCAGTCCCGGTCCTATTGAACTGCCGGAAGGCCGCCTGCTCGAGCCTCCAAATCTCCCCGGATTCCACGCGCTCGAGCTCAAGACCGAACTGGAAGCGCTACTCGGTCTCCCTGTGACTATCGAGAGCGACGCCAACGCCGCCGCGCTTGCTGAAGCCCACGCCGGCGCTGGGGAGAAGCACGGCATCGATTCGCTCTGCATGTTGACGCTTGGCACCGGCGTCGGCAATGGCCTTATTTTCGATGGCAGGATCTGGCACGGGTACCGCGGCATGGCCGGCGAGGCAGGCCACGTTTCCGTGTGGCCGGAGGGTATTCTGTGCCCCTGCGGCAATCGCGGCTGCCTGGAGCTGTTCGCCTCGGCCACCGGCATCGTCCGCATGGCGCGCGAAACCGCCTATGAAGGACGCTCGCCGCGGACTCGCGATCTGATCGACCGTGGCGAGCCCATCAGCGCGCGCGACGTTGGGCGATTTGCAGAAGAAGGCGATGAAGGCGCGCTGGTCGTCTATGACACTGTCGGGCGTGCGCTCGGCCTTAGCCTTGCGGGCCTGGTTAACATCCTGAATGTGCAGCTATACGTTATCGGCGGTGGCGCGTCCGCGGCCTGGCACCTGTTTGCGCCCGCGCTTTTTCGGGAACTCGAGCGCGCCAGTTACGTTTACCGGCTTACCATGCCGGAGGACCCGATGCAGTTCACCCCGGGCAAAACCAATGTATTGCCAGCGTTGCTCGGCACCGACTCCGGCCTGCTGGGCGCGGCGATGGTGCCCCACTATGCGCGTTAACCTGCACATACAACGCCTGTAAGCTCGAAGTTCCTTGCTGTATGCTTTAATTTTCCTTCCCGGCATGCAACGAAAACCCACCATGAACGACGTTGCACGCATGGCCAATGTGGGCACCATGACGGTGTCGCGTGTGCTCAATGGTTCAGAGCACGTCTCAGACGAAACAGCAGCGCGTGTCCGGCAAGCCGTCGCGCAACTCGGCTACCACCCAAATGAAATGGCCCGGGCGCTGCGCAATTTCAAATCGCGCACTATCGGCCTCCTGCTCCCGAATCTGCACGATCCCTTTTACGCCACCTGCGCGCACGCCCTCAACATGGTTGCCCAGGAGCACGACTATACCGTCCTGCTTACGCTAACCAACGACGACTCGGCCCATGAGTACACTGAGGCGCAGCGCATGATGCAGCGCCGCGTCGAGGGCCTGGTCGTGATTCCAGCGAACTCCGACCGGTGCAGGCTGGGCGAAGCCGAGTTTCGTGAAATCCCCGTAGTCACGCTGGACCGACCGCTCTCGGGTAACGGCGCGGACGAGGTCGACTCGGTTGTTACGGAAAACGAGATTGGGGCACGCCTAATCACCGAACACCTCCTCCATGTCCACGGGCTCAAGCGCATTCTCTTCCTGGGACACAGGCCGGGGCTTTACACCATGGAGCGTCGCTGCGAAGGATATGCCTCCGCAATGAGGGCAGCGGAAGCACATACGCGCACCAACTTCAGTTGCACTTCCCAGGCGGCCACCACGCAAATCCTTGAGAACGCCCTTAAAGGGGAGGATTGCCCGCAAGCCATCTTCTCCGCTAATAACCTCACAACGCGCCTGATCCTGTCCGCTCTGCTGCGTTTGCGCATTCGCGTGCCGGGGGAAATAGCCCTGGTCGGCTTTGACGATCTTGAACTGGGCGACCTGCTGCATCCGGCGCTGACCGTGGTGCGTCAGCCGGCCGAAGGCCTGGGGCAGACCGCCGGCCGCATGCTGTTTGCCAAACTACGGAAGCACACGCCGCTCGGCCACGGTTCGCAGGTCGTGCTACCGGTCGAATTGCTGATCCGCCACTCCTGCGGCTGTCCTTACGTGCCCGGCGGCATCGCCCCGAATCAAGCTTCGTAGATATCTTTCTTCAGCGCTCACAGCAAAGAATCCTGCCTAGCTTGCGACGATCATGCACCCTTGCGGGTCGGCCGCTTCGGCATCGCCTATGGGCAAACGAACGATAAACTCCGTTGCGCCCGGCTCGGTCGTGAACTGAATCTCCCCATGAAAGTTGCCTACTACGATTCGATGCGCGATCTCCAGGCCCAGGCCGGTGCCGACCCCGGCCGCTTTTGTGGTGTAGAACGGCTCGAAGATGTGCTCGCGGTGCTCGGGTGGAATGCCCGGCCCATTGTCACGGATGCCGACACAGATGGATTCGCTCTCCGTCCAGAGCCGCACCTGCACCTCGCCGTTCTCAGGCGCCGCGTCGATGGCATTGTCCAGCAGATTAGTCCAGACCTGGGCCAGGCCCGCGCCCATGCACGCCATTTTGGTTTTCGCCGAAGGCAGGTCCCGGTTCACGTGGATACCCTTGTGCCGGAACTTGTGGTTGAGGATCGTCAGCGTGCTCAGCAGGCTATCCCGCACGTCCACCATTCCCTGGCGGTTCTTGTCGTCATAGGCGTACTTCTTTACGGCGGAGACCAGGTCCGTTACCCGGGTGATGCTCTCCTCGATCGTGACGACGTGCCCCATGCTGCTGATCAGCGCGTCCAGATAGTTCAGCACGTCGGAAAGCGTGCCCGGAGGAAACGAGTTGCGCGCGCAGGTGATGTCCTCCCGGGTCCATCCGGCGCTCACCATCGTCGGAGCCAGCCGCCATGGGTTTTCCACACCCACCTGCTCAAGCCATTCGGAAAGCTCTTCCTCGCGATCGGACTGCTCAAGGGTCGAGTAGCTGACCGGCTTCTCGAGCACCATCACCTGCTCCTGCAACTCGGCCAGGCAACCCAGCTGCTCGGCATTCAGCGGGGTTCGCGTCATGCGAAGGGAAATCTGCTGCAGGCGCGACATATTCTCGCGTAATTGCGCCGCGGCCCTGCGCGCGGCAGCTCCAGGATTATTGAGTTCATGCATCAGCCCCGCAACGAGAGTTCCGAGCGAGATCAGCTTTTCCCGGTGCAGCGTCATGGCCTGGTAGGTTTCGAGCCGGCGCATATGGTCGGCCAGCACAGCCTCGCGCGTTTTTGGGGAGGCGGCGAGTATCTTCCAGAAATTGTCTTCGGGGATTCTCAGCAGCCTGCAAGGCTTGGTCGCGAACGCCCTCGACGTGGAAGTGCGCCACCCCAGCAACAAAGGAACTTCGCCGAAAGTCTCTCCGGCCCGAAACATGGTTACCTGGGCATCCGGATCACCCTCCCGCTTGATGGCGGAGACTTCACCCTCAAACATGACCCAGAAAGAAAATCCCCCTTCTCCCGGTACAAAAAGAGCATCTCCCGGTAACAGATGGACCTGCTCGGCGCCGCGCAACAAAGCTAAATCCTCAGTTCCCAAGTGCTTCAGTGTGGAAATCTGCTGTAGCTCGGCGAGCAATGCACTATCCAGCTCCACCGATTCCCGCATGCTTCCAGAATCCAATCCGTTTGCCATCGCCATTCCGAACGGGGCAGATTGTTCTCTGCCGCGCCTTCCCATGCCCCTCTGGTCTTGCCCTTAGAACTGTGCCAGATACTGGTGCATGAACTGTACCGCGATCGAGCCCTCACCCACTGAGGACGCCACGCGTTTTACCGATCCAAACCGTACATCCCCGGCCACAAAAATCCCCGGTACGCTTGTTTCAAGCAGGTAGGGATCCCGCTCCTCCGACCACCAGGCCGGCAGCTTGCCATTGCGCCGCAGGTCTGGTCCAGCTAGAACAAAGCCTCGCTCGTCTCGCAGGATACAGTCCGGCAGCCAGCCTGTCTTCGGTGCCGCGCCGATGAAAATGAACAGAGAAGACGCCCTACGCTGGCTCACCTGCCCGTCTTTGCGGACGCCGATGCACTCCAGATGTGTCTCGCCACTCAGCTCCCGCACCTCGGCCCCGGTTTCCACCTCAATATTGGATGTACCAACAATCTGATCGATTAAGTATTTCGACATGCTTCCGTTTAGGGAGCTGTCCCGCACCAGCATTGTCACTTTGCGGGCAAACTTGGCGAAGTGCACGGCGGCCTGTCCAGCCGAGTTGGCCCCGCCCACGATGAAAATTTCCTCGTTGGTGCAGGTCGGCGCCTCGCTCAGGGTTGCGCCGTAGTACACGCCGGCATTCAGCAGGCGGTCGGCCCCCGGCACATCGAGCCGTCGCCAGCGCACACCAGTGGAGAGCAGGCATACCCGGCAACTCACCTCGCGGTCGTCACCCAGCTTGATATGGTGGTACTGGTCTTTGCTCGCGATCCCGGTTGCCTGCTGGGTGATGAACTCCGTCCCGAACCGGGTCGCCTGCACGATGGCTCTGCGAGCCAGATCCTCGCCGCTTACCCCGGCCGGAAAACCCAGGTAATTCTCAATGCGGGAGCTCGACCCAGCCTGCCCGCCGGGCGCGTCCGGCTCGACCAGCAGCGTCTTCAACCCCTCGGAACTGCCGTAGACCGCAGCCGCCAGCCCCGCGGGGCCGCCGCCGATGATGACAAGGTCGTAAAAGTCACTCTCCGCGGAGGTCTTGAGCCCGACACGCGCCGCCAGCTCCGGCAACTTTGGCTGCGATAACACCGTGCCGTCCGGGAACAGCACTGCCGGCAATTTACTGTCCGGGACGCCGTACTGGGCTAACAAGGCCGCGGCCTGGTCTGTCTTCTCCGGGTCGAGCCATTTGAAGGGAATCTGATTCCGGCTCAGGAACTCGCGCACCTGATGGTCCGCTGCCGACCAGCGAAGCCCCACCACCTGCAAGCCCTCGTAACGAGGCTTGTGGCCGGCGCCCCACGCCTCCAGAAGATCGTTCAGTACCGGATACAGCCGTTCTTCCGGCGGATCCCATGGCTTCGTCAGGTAGTAGTGAATGCGGGCGCTGTTGATCGCCTGAATAGCGGCTTCGGTATCGGCGTAAGCCGTCAGCAGTGTACGTTTTGCATCGGGATAAATCCCCTGCACCTTTTCGAGCAGCGCGACGCCGGTCATGCCCGGCATGCGCTGGTCCGAAACAACCAACGCCAGAGCATCGCCTCGTTTGCGGAGCTGCTCACACGTGTCCAGCGCCGCCTGACCCGAGCCCGCCCGGAGAATGCGGTAGTGCTCACCATACTGGCGCCGTAAATCCTGCACCACAGTTTCCAGAACGCTGATATCGTCGTCGACGGCGAGGATGACTGGCTTGGGCATGGCTCTGTGATTGTAATCCTTAGGGAAATACCCGCTGCCTAGTAGATACTACCGGCAGAAGCGCAGAAAATACATTCCTTAACGCAGCTCAAAAGAAGGAAATGCTCGATTCCCCAAAGGTTGTAGCGAAAATATTACGAAGAATTGTCTTGCAAAGAATAGAAAGCGCGATAATCTGTCGTCACTCGCAAGCACAGATTTTTCGAGCCGACTAGATGAGTTCCGGCATGACCGGTACTTTTTTGTGAAAAAGTCCCAAACTGAAACACTTCACCCCTAGATTCTGTGAGCCAAGTTGGATCGCGCCGGACCGTTGCATGACAAGCGCGACCAAGTAAGCCTTTAAGGCTACAAGGATCACTTACCGATGAACAAGGTCATTCTCGCAGACAACCAGGCCATCTTCCGCACCGGCACCGCCAAGGTACTTTCCATGGAAGACGATTTCAGAATTATCGCGCAGTGCCCAGATGCGGATCGCCTTCAAAATGCCCTGGTCACTTTTCGCGGTGTCACGGTTCTGTTCGGCTCCACCCTCAAGCAGGATCCCCATCAACTGATGCAGCAGATCTGCTCTCTGGGGAGTCGCGGCATCGCTATCCTGGAAAACAACGAGTCGCAGCAACCCTACCTGACGGCGCACGTCCACGGGCTGTTTTTCCGCTCCATCACCGGTCCTACGCTGGTCGACTGTGTTCGCCGGGTCGGACGAGGAGAGCGTGCCATTCACTCAGTCAGTAATCCCGCTCCTGTGCCTGAAGAGGATCTGGTCGGCGCTCGCGTACGCGACCGCCTCACGCCCAAGGAAATGAAGATTGTCGCGCTGATTGTGCAGGGGTGCAAGAACAAGGAGATCGCGGCGCGACTCGGCACTACCGAGCAGGTGATCAAGAATTACCTGCGTGGCGTGTACGACAAGACCGGTGTTTCTGATCGTCTGGAGCTAGCGCTGTTCACCATTCACCACCGCATTCTGGCAGAAGCCGCAGCCGCGGCCGGCAGCCTGATCATGCAGATGAATTGAAACTGTGCCGTGATGCGAGCTTGGCTGCCCCGCATTGTGGGCCAGGGCGGTCAAGCTCGCATCGAGCATGAAAGATTTCAAGGCATTCTCATTGGCTGGGTCTTACCCGTGGAGCTTGCTTCGAGCTATACAATTTACAGTTTCAGCCGCTCCGCGACTGTTTTGCCTTGCGTGAAGTGCAATAGGTAATCCGGGCCGCCCGCCTTGGAGTCAGTTCCCGACATGTTGAACCCGCCAAACGGATGCGCACCCACCATGGCGCCCGTGCACTTGCGGTTCAGGTATAGGTTGCCGACGTAAAACTCGCGCCTGGCTCGCTCAAGAGTTTGGGGAGCGCTCGAATAGACTGAGCCCGTCAGTCCGAACTCTGTTCCGTTCGCGATCGTCATCGCTTCGCTGAAGTTTTTGGCCCGCAGAATCGCAAGCACTGGCCCGAAAATCTCTTCCTGAGCGATGCGGGCGTCCGGATCGACATCGGCGAAGACTGTCGGCTCGATGTAGTAGCCGCCGGCCTCGGTTTCGATCGCATGGCCGCCGGATAAAAGGCGACCCTCGATCTTGCCCGTTTCGATATAGCTCATGATTTTGTTGCGCGCCGCAGCATTGACCACGGGGCCCATACGCGGGTTCTCCTTGGGGTCGCTGACTGAGATCGCCTCGATCCCCTCGCGAATCTTATCGATAAAGACGTCGTAAATCGCGTCCTCGACGATCGCGCGGGAGCCGGCCGAACACTTTTGCCCGCTAAATCCGAAAGCCGCCGCCAGAACACCTTCGACCGCTTCGTCCACGTCGGCATCGGCGGCGACTATGGTCGCGTCCTTGCCGCCGAGCTCCAGAATCGTGCGCTTGATCCAGATTTGCCCGGCACGCGGCCTGGCCGCTTTCTCATGGATCTCAAGCCCAACCGGCCGTGACCCGGTAAACGCGATGAAACGCACATGCGGGTGCTCGACCAACGCATTGCCGCAGTTCGGTCCATCGCCTTGCAGCAGGTTGACGACCCCGGGCGGCATTCCGGCTTCTTCCAGCACGTCCACGAACCGCGCCGCAATTGTCGGCGCGTCAGGTGAAGGCTTCAACACGACGGCGTTGCCGGTCACGATGGCCGCCGCCGTCATGCCCGCCGCGATCGCCAGGGGAAAGTTCCACGGCGGAATGACTGCGCCCACCCCGAGCGGAATATAGGTCAGCTCATCGCGCTCGCCGGGATACTGAATCGGCGTCTCCGTGCCGGCTAGTCGAAGCGCTTCACGCGCATAGAAATCCAGAAAGTCGATGCACTCGGCGACATCCGCGTCGGCCTCGGCCCAGTTCTTGCCCACTTCGTAAACCAGCCACGCGCAGAACTCGAATCGGCGCTCCTTGATGAGCTCAGCCGTGCGCAGCAGCAGGGATACGCGATCGGTGAGCGGCGAAAAACGCCAGGACTGAAAAGCTTTCAAGGCCGCATCCACGGCAGCGCCGGCCTCAGTTACGCCACCTGCATGGTGCACGCCGATCACCTCTCCAGGCTTGGCGGGATTGCGAGATTCGAGCCTGGCGCTCGTAAATACACGCTCGCCGCCAATCACCAGCGGATACTCGCGGCCAAGCTGGTCGCCGACCCAGGCCAGCGCCGCATGCATCTCGTGTGCATGCCGGCCATGCGAAAAGTCGGTAAATGACTCGTTTTGAAACTTGCCTTGCGGCGTACGGGGCTGGATCTGCGTCGTCACACTCGGGGTCGCCATAGCTCCTCCAGTGTAACGCCGAGAGTCACTGCTTCGGCGCGCCGGATGGTACGCTGGCCGAGGCGTCTTTCTGGACGTCCTTTACAACGTCTTTCAAAACGTTGATGTAATATAAATCGGTCGCCACCTGAAACTGGTCCGCCGGAATCGCGGTCGGCATCACCTGCCAGTCCACCGTCGGTGTGACGGTCTGCCAGTGCGCGGGATCGCCCACCTTCACCGGCATCGAAAACTCGACCTCGTCCACCTTCCACCGATACGATACGCGGCCTACAGCTGGGTCAAAACGCAACTCGAGTGTCGGCAACGCAGTGTGCCGCAGGTATTGGTTGAACTCCGGCGTCAGATTCATCCCCGAGTGCTCATTGAAAAACGCAACGACATCCTCGGTCATGATGGTCTTGTATTTGAACTGCTGATAGTAATCGTGGATAAGCTTGAACCATTGCTTATCGTCGTCGATCACACTGCGCAGCGTGTTGAGAAACAGCGCTCCCTTGAAGTACTGATCCTCGGTCGGCTGCTGATTCGCATTGTGCTCGGTAATGATCGGGGATTTGTTCGTGACCTTTGACTTGAATCCATTGACATACTGGATAGCATCGGCTTTGCCGTACTGGTACTCCACATACAAGCTCTCGATGTACGTATCCCAGCCCTCGTGGATCCACATATCCGACACGTCGCGTGCCGTAACCGCGTTGCCGAACCACTCATGCCCGCTCTCGTGGATGATGATGAAATCAAACCGCGGACTTATCCCCACGCCAGTCCAGTCGCGCCCATAGTAGCCGTTGGTGAAGTGGTTGCCATAAGTGACGGCGCTTTGGTGCTCCATGCCCGTGTACGGCACCTGGATCAGCTTGTAACCGTCTTTGATAAATGGATATTCGCCGAAGTAATGCTGAAATGCGTCGAGCATGCCCTTGGCCTGCGCGAACTGCGTCCTGGCTTTCTCCAGGTCCGCGGGCAGGGCATAAAAATCAACCGGCACGCCGCTGTACTTACCTGAGTCGGGATCGCTGAAATGCTCGTACTTACCTATATTCAGCGACACGTCATAACTATTGATGGGGTAATGCACGGCCCAGTCCCAGCGCGTATAACCATCGCCCAAGTCAGTTTCCCCGACGAACTTGCCATTGGAAGCATCGGTCAACCCGGTCGGCGCTTCGACTGAAATCTCCATGCCGTCATCCGGCTCGTCGCGCCACTGGTCCTTACTGGGCCACCAGATACTCGATCCATCGTCCTCGCACGAGGTCACGATCCATGGATTCCCGGCCGGATCCTTGCCGAACGTGATGCCGCCGAAACGCCCCACCGGTTTGGGCCGGCCGGAGTAGAAGAAGTCGATGGTGTACTCGTCGCCGGCATGCAGCATCCCGGGAAAGTCGATAAACACCGCCCCGCCCTCGCGCGTGTACTTGAGCGGCTGCCCGTCCATCACAATTTTGTCCACCAGGAGATCGGGGTACAGATCGATCTGGATGCGCCGGTCCGAAGCCAGCATGCGGAAGCGGATCTGGTTATCCCCCTGGATCGACTGCGCCACTGGGTCAACTCGAACATGGAGCTTATACGACTGCAGGTCGTTGTTCGCGCGGTACGGTCCATACACGCCGCGTAAACGGCTCGCCTCCGCCGTTTCGCCGCTCACCGGCACGGTTTGCTTCGGGAGCGGACGCCTGGGTGTGGCGGCGGTTTGCGCGAGGGAGGCAGCGGCGGAGAAAAGAAGCAACCAGGCAAGCAGGCGAGAACGCATGGCGACAAGCCTAACCCAAACGCGATTCCCGCGGTACGGCAGGAGTCAGCGCGGCGGGGACGGCACGTTCGGTGCAGCTTGCATGGACAGGAGAATCCCGCGCAGCTCCAGTTTCAGCAGCGACACAGCTCCGTGCAGATCATGCAGCATCGCTTCCCGGTCGGCAAGCTCCTCGATCGTCAGCGGCTCCCCTTGCGATGGATCCGTGGTGACGCTCCTGAGACTGGCACCACCCTTGCCGCCGCTGCCCTGCAATAGTTGCAGCCGGTACCAGGCGGCAGGCAGCGAGGATTCCGGCGCCACGCCATCAGGCAGTTGCCCATCCTGCGCGGCCGGCGAGTGCAGGTACGCCACCACCAATGGTGGATACCGGCTCACGGCATTCGGGGTTTGCCCCAGCACTTCGGCCAGCATGTTGTAAGGGGAAAGTAGAACACGCTTCGCGTTGCCGTGCGCCTTTAGCTGCACGGTGGACAGGATCAGCGCCGCAGCCCCCGCACCCACCCCCAGCGCGCTCCCGGCATGGTTCAGGCTGCTCGTCAGCTGCATGGCCGAGCCGGCTGTTCCCAAAGCCCCACTCACCGCGAAGGTCGCGATGTTCAGTTCAGCATTGCGCCGCTCTTTTTGCGCTTCGAGAACGGAGCGGCTGTTGCTCGCATGCGCGGCTTCGGCGTCGATGCGTCCCAGCGTCTCGTCTACATCGAACGACGCCAGCAGCACATGCTCCATCACTTGCTCGCGCAAAGCCACTGCCGTAGCCGAGCTGTCTTCGCCACGGCTGCTGAGTGCCCCGAGTTGTTCAAGCGCGGGGGCAACTCCAACCGCCTCCACAACCGTCGGGGCTGGCTGTGGGGGAGCCTGGGCGCGCGTCGTCACCGGGGCGAGCGCAATCCACAAGAGCAGGTGTGCCGAGCTCGATCGAGAGAACAAGATCAATCCCCCGCCGTGATACTTTCGGTCTGCTTCGACATCTTCGCCGTGCGCTCCAGCTTGTCCCAGTTAAAAGGCCGTCCATCGATCGCGCGCTTCAGCGTTTTGAACAGCACAAGCGAAAACAGTTGTCGGTACGAGAAGCGCTGCAGCCAGATGTGGAACAGCAACAAACCATCGCCCTTGCTGCTCGGATGCCTGCGCTCGAGCGAAAAAGCCAGCGCTGAGGTCACGAAGTCGATGACCAGGAACGTGACGAAATACACCAGCAGTTTTTCGAAGTTCTGCGCGCTCGCCGCTTCCGGATGGAAGTAGCGCTGCCACAGATAGCTCACCAGACCGGCCAGGAACATCAGGTCGATGAACGGCGAAACCAGTGGTAGCAGGATCTGGAAAATCAGGATATTGGGCAGCGCGAACAGGCCCATGGCGCGGTTGGTGCGCACTGCCTGCTTGTGCTTGAACACCGCCTGCAGAATCCCGAACGACCAGCGGAACCGCTGACGCATCAGCCCGCGCGCGGTCACCGGCGCTTCGGTAAAGGCCAGCGCTCGATCCTCGTAGATAACCTTGTAATTCTGCTCGAGCAGGTTCATGGTCAGGTCGGCGTCCTCGGCTACGGTGTTGACGGGGTAGCAGCCGCCGCGGCGCACCGCGTCTGTACGCCACGCGCCGATCGCGCCCGGCACCACCGTGACCACGTTGAACAGATCCAGCGCGCGCCGCTCGAAGTTCTGGCTCGTGATGTACTCGAGCGCCTGCCAGCGCGTCCACAGGTTGACGCGGTTGCCGACCTTTGCATTGCCCGCGACCGCGCCCACCCGCGTGTCGGCAAAGTGGCAGATCAGCCGCGAGATCGCATCCTGCGCAATGACCGTATCGGCATCGATGCCGACGTAGAACTCCTCATCGAGCCGTTCAATGGCGTAGTTCAACGCCTCGGCCTTGCCGGCGTTCGGCTTGGTCAGCACGGTAACCCGGCCCAGTCCAATCTCTACCCGGTAGGCTTCGCGCACCGCCGCAAGCGTCGCATCGGTTGAGCCGTCATCGATCACGATCACGCGCAGGTGCGGGTAATTCGACCGCAGCACCGAGCGTACGGTGCGCACGATCACCGTCTCCTCGTTGTAGGCCGGCACCAGCACCGCGACAGCGGGGGAGAACTCGCCGGGAGGCGTTTTGCGCACGCGGAAACGGTCGATTATCGCGCACACGCCGATGATCAGCAGCCGCCCGCTCATCAGTACGTCGCCCACGAAAAACACAAAAACGACGGAGTGGCTTAGCGAAGAGAACAGGAAAAACGCTACGGAGTCCACGCGCGCCTGCCACTGCATTTTCGGGGACAGCGGCGGCATCACCTCGGCGCGTGTTTTGCCCATCAGCTCCGACACCGGCACAAACTGGTAGCCTTTGGCGCGCAGCGTCGTGATCAGCAGAGGCAGCGTCGCCACCGTCACGCTGCGGTCGCCGCCGCCGTCATGCATCAGGATGACGGAGCCGGGGCCGGCAGGCGTGTCCTGCATCGTGTCGAGTTGCTGCACGACGCGGTCCACGATCTGCCGCGGTGTTTTACGCGGGCGTTCGGCCCAGTCATCGGTTTCGATCTTGTTGCCGATGATTGTGTAGCCCATCTGCTGAATTTTGTACGCGGGCGCGGCCTGATCGTTGGTGTCCGGCTCCTGGTCGATCGAGTACGGGGGCCTGAAGTAGAGCGGCTGCACACCAAGCTCCGCGCCAAACAAGCGTTCCGTCAGGTTCAGTTCCAGCTTGAGCTCCCGGTCTGAAATTTCGGAGATGTCAGGATGCGTGAAGGTGTGGTTGCCGATTTCGTGGCCCTCGCGCAGGTAGCGCTTGAGCAGCCCGACATTATTCTGTGCGGACTCGCCGATGACCATGAACGCGCCGTGCACGTTGTATTTTTTCAGCACGTCGAGCACACGCGGTGTCCAGGTCGGGTCCGGCCCGTCGTCGAAGGAGAGCGCCACCTTTTTGGGCTGGTAGCCGTAGTAGCGCAGGACGAATGGCTGCGGCAGCGCCGTCATGCGTTCGTCCGTTACGGTCGAGCGGTCCGCGTCAAGAAAGATTTGGCGCTGCCCGGTTTGCGGCGTCGAGGTAATGCTCAGGATGTCGCCCTGGCCTTCGGTGGAAACGCCGGCGCCCGGCGGCACGGTCTGGAGGTGCTCCGGCGCCCCCCTGTCCGAAGGATGATCCCATACCGACCACAGCGAACCGTCTTCAGAACCCAGCTTCCACAGCGCGAACGTGCGTAAACCCATGCCGCGCGCGGCCCGCAGCTCGTTCAACGCCGAAACGCCGTCAAGGAACCACACCTGGTGCCGCACATGGGCGTCCTCGTCGTCGTAGGCGTAGTAGGGGTTCAGCTCATCACCGCCCAGCCGTACCGTCGCTCCTGCGTCCCGCGCGCGGTCCCACGCCTCCTGGACGGAGACGTCATCTACACCCTCAACCTTAGCCGACTTCAAACGGCCCTTGCCGTCGATCGGCTGCTGCCAGTCATAGCCGTAATTGCCCATGGCGACCAGCAGTTTTTGCTTCGGTATATACTTCAGCGCCCGCGCCAGGTTCGCCTCGAACCAGTCCTCCGCGGCCACCGGCCCTGGCTCCGAGCTGTCCTCATGCTGGTCGTAGTTCATCAGGATCACGCCGTCGGTGGCTGCGCCGAGCGATCGCATTACGCCGGCATCGGCCGCCGCCGCGACGTTCACATAGATCTTCAGCCCCTTTGCGGTGAGGTCCTGGTGCAGTTCGCGCAGCCACGCCGCATACAGCTTCATCGCGCCGTCAGGGATCTCTTCGAAATCCATGCAGATGCCGCGATATTTGGGGTTGGCGGAAAGCAGCTTGTCGAGATCGATATGAAGCCGCTCGCGCGCGACCGGATCCTTCAGCACGGTGGCGATCACGCTGCCGTTCCACTTGCCCGTCTGCACGTTGTAATCGTTCAGCATGGGAAAGACCTCGGTGTCTTCCTTCGCCGTCGCGATCACATGGTCGACCCGGTTATCCGGATCGATGCCGTGTACGCCCGTTTTATCGACCACATTATAAAAGTTCGCCGGGTAGTACATGCCGTAGGCCTGGAGCGCGCCATCGGGCCGGGTGACGTGCAGCCAGTCCGGGAAGAGAATATCGACCTGGTGCACATGGGCTTTCAGGGCGGCATAGCTCTGCTCGTCGTTGGTATAAAAGGCGGCGCGTACACCTTCATTCTGATTCAGCACGATGTCGGACGGCTTGCGGTGCGTCTTATGCCGCGCCGGTCGCGCGCCCTTCAGACGCGTGCTCGCCGCCGGCACATATGCGCGGAAGTTGTGCCTGTCGCCCGGAAACGGCAGCCCCGCCATCGACTGCTTGCGCAGAACGCCAACGGCAAAAAGCACCAGCACGACCGTGGAAACAATCGCTGCGACGTCCAGAACACGCCGCAGGCGCTTCCAGCGTCTCCGCTCCGGATCATAAAAAATAGGTTTCATACGTGTGTGGTTAGCTTACCTCCGCAGTGCGCCGGCGGGCTATTCTCATTCGGAGCGGTTCCGCCAAGTATCATCCTTGAAAATGCCAAGACATCGCGCGCAACTGGGGGGAGCGCCCCGCCGCACTGCCTCGCTCCGGGCTTCTTTAGGAGGTGCGCTGCCGTTTGCCGTCCCGCTCGCGCTCGGGCTGCTGCTGCGTCTCTGGTTCGTGCATCACGACCCCGTGCTGACCGGCGATTCGCTCATCTACGGCGCGATCGCCCGCAATCTGCTCCAGCACGGCGTGTACGGCTTTTCGGCGACGGCCCCCACGCTCATCCGCCTGCCCGGGTATCCGCTATTCCTCGCGGCCTGCTTCCGTCTGTTCGGCATCGAGCACTATTACCCGGTGCTGTACTTGCAAATCGTGATCGACCTGCTCGGCTGCGTTCTGCTTTCGCGTTTGGCGGGCCGTCTTGCTCCTGTGCAGTTCCGAGAGCGCGCTGTCCGAGCGACGCTCTGGCTGGCCGCCCTCTGCCCCTTTAACGCCCCCTACACCGCTGCTCCGCTTACGGAAACGCTCGAACTCTTCTCGGTCACCGCCGCGCTGTTCTGCTTTGCGCGGGCTATCGGCATTGGAGAAACTACTGTAGGCCTCAATCGAGGCTGGCTTTGGGGCGCAACCCTCGCCTGGATCGCCGCTGCCCTGCTCCGCCCTGACGGCGCTCTGCTCGGCATCGTGCTCTGCCCCGCGCTGGTCGTTTACGGATGGCATCGCGGTCAAACCCGCCGCGCGCTCCCCCTCGCCGCCGCGACCGCCCTTGCTTCCCTGCTCGCTTTCGCTCCCTGGACTCTCCGCAACTGGCATACCTTTCACGTTTTCGAGCCACTGGCTCCACGCTACGCCACTGATCCCGGCGAGCCCACCAACCCCGGTTTCCAGCGCTGGACGAAAACGGTCTGCGCCGACCTGGTCTGTACCGCCGAAGTCTACTGGGCCGCCGATGACCAGTCGATCGGGATAAACGAACTCCCCAACCGTGCGTTTGACACCCCGGCCCAGCTTCGTGAAACTGCCGACCTGCTCGCCGACTACAACCGCCGGACCACAATCACGCCCGCGCTCGACGGCCGCTTTGCCGCACTCGCCAACCAGCGCATCGCCGCGCACCCGCTCCGCTACTATGGGGGTCTCCCGCTGCTCAGACTGGCCGACATGTGGTTTCGCCCCAGGGTCGAGCTGTTTAACGTCGACCTGCGCTGGTGGCGCTATCGTTCCGAAGGACCGGACACGGTATTTGCCTGGGCGTTTGCCGCGCTGAACGTCGGGTATCTGATGCTCGCCGTTGCAGGCGCGCTGCGCAGGCCGCCGCTGCTGGGCGTTTTTGTCGCCTTCGTCCTGCTGCGCTGTGCGCTTCTGCTCACCATTGAAGCGCCGGAGCCGCGCTACACGCTGGAGTGCTATCCCGTGGTTTTTGTACTCGGCGGCCTCCCGCTTGCTCGGATGCGAAAAGCGAGTCCTGCCGCGCTCCCTAACCCGCATTGAACTATCCACGGTATTGTAAACAGGTGTCATCCTGTGAGCGAAGCGGTAGCGCTTGCGCCAAAGGATCTGCTTTCCCTCCCTAGCGAAGGGTACGGCAGCTACTTCCGAACCACCTGCGTGCCGGACGGAACTTTCAGCGTGAATGCGCTTTCCGGCGTCGAGTTCAGCTTGATGTTGGTATAAATCGCTGTGCGCGTGTCTCCGCTCGAGGTGTAAAAGACCTGCTTGTGCGAGGTCGCCGTTGCGGGGTCAATCCAGATCTCGATATGCGTGAACATCTGGTTGGGCGCCGGGTGCTTCGGCGCGAGTGTGAGCTTTGCTACAGACACCCCATCCATCGTGTCCGAACCGCTATAACTTACATTCCAGTTCGCCTGCAGATCCTTGCCGCTGCCTCCAAAGCCAAGGGTCGCGAAGCTTTCAAACTGCTCGCGGTTCCCTCCTGCCGGTAGAATCGTTTCCTGCTTGATGGCCGGCTGGTATAGCTTCAGCTCGCCATTGCGGAACAGAACATCTTTCGGTGCCGGCTGCCCATCTTCGGTGACGACATGAGCTACCATCGCGGTTCCCTTGGCACCGCGACGGAAAGCGATCGTGCCCTTCTGGATGTCATGCTCCTGAACTACCGCGGTGAGCTGATCCCAGGTAAAGTCCGCCCCCGCGCTCGCGAACTGCGCCGCGGCCGCGTTCATTTGCGAGAGCACCTTGCTCAACTGCGCATCGGATGAAGACTGCGCGGGGGCAGCAATGCTCGCCATTGCAATTGCCACGCTTACTGCCAGTTTGCTCACGATTTGCATTTAAAGTCCCTCACCGATGCGCCCAGCGCACACTCGCGTCCAAGTCCGTCGTTTCCTGCCTTACCCAGCTCGTGAACGCAGTTTTAACTTGTTACCGGTGCGCCCAGATTTTGTAAGCCGTGACCGTGCCGCTCTCATCCTTCAGCGACTCCCAGCGTTCAATCGTCACGGGCCCGGAAACCGGTGCAATCGCCGCTTCGAGTGAAGCTTCCATTTGCCGGGCCAGCATGCCTGTCTCCGGGTGTACCCGGTCGGCCGGCACTTCATAGATCGCGCCCGATTCTGTCGGTCGGACCAGCACCGTCGAGGGCGAAAGATGATCGGCTGCCGGATGATCCCGGTAATTGAGCAGGTGCGGCGTGACAAACACGAACAGAAGAATCAGCGACACCATTACGTCGTAGTGGAAGCTGCCCCGTTCGTACTTCCAGAATATGTAGCTCTTGAGCAATCCCATTGCTATCGCCGTCCTTTACGCGGCGCAATCACGTCCAGCCCACCCATGTAAGGCTGCAGCACCGCCGGCACCCGTACTGACCCGTCCGCCCGCTGATAGTTTTCCAGCACTGCAACCCAGGTGCGCCCCACTGCGAGGCCGGAACCATTCAATGTGTGTAGATGCTCCGCTTTGCCCTTGGCATTCCGGAACCGAATATTCGCGCGCCGCGCCTGAAATGCCTCGCAGTTCGAGACCGAGGAAATCTCCCGGTAGGCATTTTGCCCCGGCAGCCATACTTCCAGGTCGTAGGTCTTGGCAGCGGAAAAGCCCATGTCGCCCGCGCACAGCAGCATGCGGCGATACGGCAGCTCCAACTGCTCCAGAATCGTCTCTGCATCACGGGTCATTTGCTCATGCGCCGCTTCGCTTTGCTCCGGCTTCGCGAACTTTACCAACTCCACTTTTGAGAACTGGTGCTGGCGGATGACTCCGCGCACATCACGCCCGTATGAGCCCGCCTCGGATCGGAAGCAGGCCGTCAACGCCGTCAGGGACAGCGGCAGGTCAGCGGCTTCGACGATCTCATCCCGCAGCAGGTTCGTCAGCGGTACCTCGGCGGTCGGGATTAGCCAGTGATCGTTTTCGCGCAGATTTTTTTCTCGAAAAGCACCTGCTTCATAAGCCTCCGCGTCCACGCAGCGGAACAGGTCGTCGGCAAACTTCGGCAACTGCCCAGTCCCGAACAGCGATCGGCTGTTCACCATCAAGGGCGGCGCGACCTCTGTGTAGCCGTGCTCGCGGGTTTGCACGTCGAGCATCCACTGTCCGAGCGCCCGCTCCAGCCGCGCGCCCTCACCCCAGAACACCGCGAAGCGCGCGCCTGAAAGTTTGGCCGCCCGCGCGAGGTCGAGTATCCCCAGTGCTTCTCCCAACTCGTAGTGCGGCTTCGGCTCAAAACTAAAATCCGGGGGGGCTCCCCACCGCTTTATTTCAACATTGGAGTGTTCATCCGCCCCCGGCGGCACGTCCGCGGCCGGCAAGTTCGGCAGTGCTGCCAGCACGGCCCTCAGCTCGTCCTCGGCCTCGGCGGCAGCCTTTTCCAGCGCCTCGCCTTCGGCTTTTAGCCGGCGTACCTCATCCATGATCGAGGTAGCATCGGTTCCGGCCCGGCGTGCCCTCGCCACTTCCTCGCTCAGCGAGTTGCGTTCGGCTCTCAGCTTTTCGGCTTCAGTGATGCGCGCGCGACGATACGCGTCCAGACGATGAAAGTCCCCCAGCACCAGCGCAGGGTCGAGCCCTCGTGCGCGCAGGCGCCCCTCTACCTTCGGCAAATCGCCCCGCAATAAGCTCAGATCGTGCATACTCGCACCATCTTACAATTACGTGAGCGAGAAAAAAGGCCGGCTCTTTAGCGGAACCGGCCTTTTTACGAGCAGGTTTACGCCGTGTACTTGGCGTTCCTTCCCTGCGCGATATCGATGATCTGCCAGTTATAAACCGCGCCAGTGGCGAGGCCAGGTACAGCACGCCACGGCGATATCCTCGGGGTTGAGGTAGGGCGAGGGTAGCGCGTTCATCATCTGATTCGCCTGCTCCCATCCCTGCCGTGTCGGATTGCTTGGGCTAGTCCACTCATATGAGGCCTGGTTCAACGTCATACCCGTAGCCGTCGTGCCCGGAGCCACGACCGCCACGCGAATGTTATAGGGTCCCAGGTCAAGTGCCGCCGCTTTTACCAGGCCCACCACACCCCACTTCGAGGTGACGTAGCTCGCGTCGCCGGCCAGGCCCGAACGCCCGTCCGCCGACGCCGTGCAGATAATCACACCGCTCTTGTTCTTGATCATGTTAGAGCTTGTTCACGATCTTCTGAGTAGGAGTACGAGGAAGGCGAGATGGACCATTTGCAGGCTGGTGTTCAGCTTCCGTTCGCAGTTCTTCCAGAGTCTTCGGCACTTTTCGAGCCACGCAAAGGAC
>JAABUX010000974.1_pt1 | contig 45504 bp, 51 predicted proteins | sample 5561851 | NCBI WGS metagenome assembly JAABUX01 (sample SAMN10711883, study PRJNA513361) | rock metagenome | isolation source: Antarctica rocks | place: Antarctica: Victoria Land, Richard Nunatak red sandstone | collected 2016-01-03 | reverse complement strand
ATAAATTAACTAGTATATAAGTTTAAAGATTAAAGAACTATATATATTATAAAGGAAGAGGTAAGTACCCTATTATAAGATATTTATAATAGGAGTAAGTATTTCTTTATAAAAATAATTATAAATAAAATCTATAATATAATCTATTAGCCTAGTATAATAAAGGATATTATATAATATATTAAAGGGTATCTATTATATATAAAATAGGTAAATATAGCTAGGATAGTACTACTATTACTAATTTAGATTATAAAGCTATTCTAGCTATTAGGAATAAATTATATTAAACTATTTATTACCTTAAAGGGTAAATAAAAATATATCTTAAATATTATAAATTACTTCTTAAGAGTAATATTTCTAGAGGTAATAGATTTTACTAATATAATTATTATTATAAGAGTAATTACTAGATACCTTATAAGGGTATTAATCCCTAATACTATTTATTTTAATAATAGGACCTACTTCCTTAATAAGGAAATATCTAGATTCTTTAAGTCCTAGGGAATTATTATATTAGAAGTTCTAAGTAGAGTAAAATACTTATTTAGTATAATAAAAAAGTCTAATAATATCTTAATAAAGTATTTTAAAAAAAGGAGAGAAGATATTCTTAGAGAACCTTAGGATATATCTATTTAAATATTAGTAATTAATATTAACTTAAGAACTATTAGCTACCTAGGCTATTTACCCCTTAAAATTCTATATAGAATCCGAGTAATAGGAGTATTTAAATAAGGTATATAAATTAGTAAGTACCCTAAAAAGTTAGTAATACCTAATCCTAAGGAAATACTACCTATTATCTAGGAGTTTATAATAAAAAGGTTAAATATTAGAGAGCTAGTTCTCTACTAGTCTATTTATATAAAGGACCTAATAAAAATAAGATATAATAAAGGAGTAACTTCTACTAAGTTATTATAATATAACTAATAGATTATAAAAAATAATACTTAAATTAATAGATTAAAGTTATCCTTAAGATAGATAGGGCTATTTATAATAATAGGCTATATTAGTAAATAGAGAACTTTATATAAACTAATTTTAAAGAATAAGAAGGTTATAACTTATATATATTATAGTAATTATCTAAAGCTTTATAAGCCGCGTTAAAGATATTTAAAATAGCTAAGGGAAAAACCCCTAATTATTCCCTCTATAATTTAACCTTTAAATATAAGAAGATAGAGAAGGATATACGTCTAGTAGTTATAATTAACCTTACTAATAAGAGGATAGATAATTACTTACTTATAAATATAAGGGAGAGTATATAAGTAAGCCTATTATATTAGGGCTATTTAATATATAATAGATATATAAGTAATTAAGGACCTAGTTATTAAAAATTTATAAAACTTCCCTTATAAGTAAAATTATTAAGAAATTAAGGTAGGAAGGTCTTTAAAAGAGAATAGTTAATTCTATTAACTTATAAATATAATAAATAAATAAATATATATATATATAAAGCTCTTAAAAGAGTAGGGCTACTAATATTAGCCCTAAGGCCCCTAATCTATCTTTAATCTAGTAAGCCTAAAAATAATTAACTAAGAATCTATTAAAGTTAATTAAAATACTTACTAGGTACTAGGAGTAGGAGAAGAGGGGGAGCGTAGGCTAGGTAGTATATATACTAGCCGGTTAACTACTACCTACCTAGGGGGGAGGTATAAAGGAGGCGGAGGAGGTAGTAAGGGTAGAGGAGGTAAAGAAGAAGGCGGAGGAGGGATATCTCCCCCTTCCTAGTCTTTTACCTAAGAAGGGAAGGACTCTAGGGGGTCTTCTACCTTAGATAAAGAAGGAGGAGGTAAAGATATAAGAGGAGGGCCTAATATAAGAGGTAGAAAATTTATAATTAAGGATCTAATCCTATTAGAGGAGCCGTAAGGAGGAGAAGGAGGAGGAGTAGGATAGTAGGAGTAAAGAGCCCTATCTATTAGGTAGGAGTATATAAAATTATTTAAAAGAGTTCCCCCCCTCTAATAAATATAGGTAGGAGTGCCCTCCCTTCTATTAAAGGGGGGATTTAAAATATTATAAGGGGAAGGGGTTATAAGCTAGGCTAAGGGGTTAAATAAATAACTTATAAGCTTATATTATTATAAGTAGTTCTTATAACTATTATTATAAGAACTAATTATATAATTAATATAAGCCCTAATATAGCCCCCCGCTACTACCTTTAAATACCTAGAGTATAAGGGAACCTTCCTCCTACTAGATAGCTAATAGAAGAATTTAGTAGAAATAATAGAAATAATATAAACTATATACCTAGGTAACCTAGCCTAACTCCTCCTAAAAATATAACCTATTTATAGGCCTTAGAGGGAGGTAATAGTTTATATTTAATTAAATATATATACTTAAATAGCTAATAAGGCGGCTAGGGCGCTTATAAACTATATAATTAGAGAACTATTTATTATTAGCTATTATTAGTTAATAGTAGAGAAATTCCTTAGAGTTTAATAAGGGGAAGAGAAACTTCTTTAAAGGATATAGAAAGGATTACCTATAAAATTAAAATTAATATAGATTATATAATTTACTATATTAATTATAAGAGTATTAGTAGTATATAAGTATATGTAAGATAAGGGGATACCTACTATCTCTAAATAATATAATAGTAGTTAAGGAAAGAAGAAAGAAAAGAGGAAAGAAAGTAGGTATCTCTAGGGTTATACTTACTAAGCGGAGTTTAACTCCTAGCGTTACCGCCGGAGTAATGAATATAGATATAGGAATAATAGTAAATTAATTAATAACGTTTAGATAAACGCTAAGTTATAGCTATTACAGCTAATCTAGACGTATAGGGATATTAGAGCTAAGGAGATTAAAGAGATCCTAGCGACTAATCTAATAGTATATAGGATTACACCCGTAATAGATTGAAGCTATATAAGGCTCTCTAAAAACCTTTTACGAATAATAAAGAATAGTAGCTATAAAAGATAGTAGAGCGAGGTATAGAAGTAGGTTATTATAAGAGGTATATAATAGTAAATAGAAGGGTATCTTAATAGAGGAAGGGATATTAATCTAGAATCTAATAAACGGTATAAGATAACTAAATATTTAACGGAGTAGACGTACGTCTACTAGAAGTATTCTATAAGAGTAGCTAAGTTATTACTTCCTAATTACTATAACTATAAAGGATCTAGTTAGTAAGAATTAATATATATTAACTTAATATTTAATAGAGTAAATATATATTTATAATAGAATAGCTAGAAGTAAGCTACTAAACTAGGAACTTAAGAAAAGGATTAAGCGTATAAATTAATATAGCTAGAATAATATCTAAAGAAGCGCTTTTTTTATTAGGTCTTATTTAAGGGTCTTTTAAAGTTAATAGATATCTTAGTATATTACTAAGTTAATAAATTTTATTAGGGGTTAGTTTTATTATAATATATTACTAAGATATCCCTACTATATAACCTTTATAAAAGGCTATTAATAATAGGATATTTAATCCTACTACTTAGGGTAGTAATTAGGAAGTCCTTCCTAGTATATAATTATAGATAGTAAAATAGGGATAGTATACTACTTTATAAGGGCGCTACGTATATATTCTCTAGAGCTAATAAGGAGGAAATTACTTAGCGTCCCTATTATAGTTATATAATAAGGCCTTAGCTAGTAGTATTACCTATTATATTTATTTAGATTATTTATAGTAGTATATATATATAGATTTAGAGTCTTATTAATATTAATTATTATTATTTCTAGGTGTACGAGTTTACTTTCAGAACAGTGCATCTAGCATTAGTTGACTGATCCCCTTTTCTCCCGCAGTGTAGACCACGACCGATCCCTCCTCTTGCGGAATGGGCTTCATAGAGGTGGTCGAAACCGTAGTGATATCTATCGTGTGTGACCCCTTGCTGACTTGAGGAAACCCGCGACCCTCTTTGATAACGATGATCACGGTATGCCTTCCCGGGCCTGGGGACCGGTGGATGGAGGAGCTATGCAAGACCTCGTGAAAGGAGACCAGTTGTCGATTTCGATAGGGTTTGTCCCTCAGTGTTTCTATCTTTGGCTTCAGAATCTAGTCCACGGAGTCAGAACAACGAACGATCTCGTGCAGGTTCTCTACCACTCACAGTCTCGAAAAACTCAAAAACCGCATCGCAATCCCCGTTCCACTCCAGCTCAGTCTGTCTCTGATACCGCGATTGCTTGGTATTTGGCGACTCGGAATATGTGCGCACCCGCTGAATCAATGCGGGATCGACATCGCCCAACACAACAATGCCGGAATCTCTGAGCACTTTTGCGGGGTTCATTTGATCGCTCAGACCCCGTTCGATCTGCCTTTGTGGTGTTTCTGCTGGCAAGAGACATCTCGACAGCGCGATCCGATGGTGGAGTAATTCCCCGCATGACAAGCTGGGCACGTGACAGGCAGTCATCATGAGTCCCACGGTTGACGAGCCGGCGCCAAAGCCACGTTTGTTGAAGCTTCGGAATCGTGTTTGAGCAATCGCGGTCACGTCTCTATTATTGCACATCATCAGCATTCGCAAGATCCCAAAGCCCTCGTCAGACCTCACCTTCGCTGACTTGTTCGTTGGCAGAATGTACCTTGTAGAATTCGCCGATCCATCAAGCCTCATCGTGGAGCAGTGCGAGGCTTCAGTGATCGCAAGGTAACAGAACTCGACGCAGACCTGACGAGAGCGCTGGTAACAAAGCGGATAGCAGACTTCGAGGAGTTGCAAAAAAATCATGGGCTTTCGAGAACCAAGCGATGACCTCTCGAAGTTGGATGGTCGCTGAGTACAAGAAACGAGATGATTCAAGCAAGGACTTTGCCGGCGGGGCAGGTGCTGTTACATCAGACCGATTCCGTGGGAGTGCCAGAGCCGTGGGTACCGAAGCATCTAAACACACATTGGTGCCCCTCTGAAGCTATCAGAGCTACGCGCATCCCGACGCATCCCAAATGGATGCCAGAGTACCTCGATCGACATCGGGGTGTCTAGAATAAGATATCAGAGGATTAAGACTACATTGACGCATCCCGGATGGATGCCAACCGCAGCGCCAACTCAGGACCGACAAGGCTGATTATGTAGCTGTCATCACATCCTGATTCCAGACACAGATGGCAGAGCAATAGCTCCCCTGCGAAGCCGCAATGGCTATCAATCACTCTTTCATTATCTTGGAGATCTCCGGGCTTACACTTCCCTGCGGTGCCGGGGCTTGCCTCTCCTTGACGTGATTGTGATGAAGTGTGCTCTGTATGGTTGCCTTGAAAAGGCCGGCGCTCCCTCCCCTCGTATCTGGTATGCATGTAAATTCTCTCGTCTTGTTGTCCTCTTGCAGATATTTCGCTGCCTCGTTTCACAGTCCGGCCCTCGTCCACTGCCCTGCGCTTTACCCAACATGGAACTCTCACCTGCTGCAACATCTGCGTCGGCGCAGGCGCCAAGCGACACTACTTCGATATGCGTGGCCTCACCGCTTTCTGTGAAGCAAAACAAACCTCCAGCCACGCCGCTTATAGCTGCAGTACCATCTAGAGCCCTTAGTGCCGATGCACCCGTGTCTTCTGCGGTAAAATAAAGCGAGCCCTACATCAGACCCTCTGGTATTGACGCACGGCAGGACATTCGATTCTCAGCCGCAACAGAGACTGCTCGGCCAGCCGTGAACGAGGACGGCGGCGAGCCTTTACTTACGACCGCGTCAGAGAAAGCAGCATCCTTCGTTACCATAGCGGCAGCGAGCGAAGATTACGGTGAGCTCCTGGTCCCTACATATGTTGGCTGCCTGGAGACGAAGTAAGATGCACTTTACCTCCTTGAAGGTGCTTTCCGTGGCATTCTCCATCACTCATTTGGAGGCCCTCGAGGCGTCTCCTCAGCCGTCCAGAACGGTCACATATTCATATGGGAACAAGAAATCTCTTGTGTCCAACATTGGGATGATGGTGTTTCGTGGATCCCGTTTGAACGTGACGGCGATTTCTGGATTAGCCGTGAGACCACCACTGGCCATGACCTCACGAAGATGACAATTAGCATTCCTGCGCAAGGAAGTTTCCATCATCTTGTGTCTTACTACGACCCATGGGGCACTGGAACGCTGAGAGCGCCATCTCGGGATCCCAAACTTGGAAGGATGACCCTAAGGCCCGAGCTAGCCTCGCAAGTCACGAAGCCGTCTCCATTGACCAAGCAAAAACGCTTGCTACGAGCAACAATCAAGGTAGAGTCCTCACACAGAATAGCCCTTGAAACCACTCTAGCTCACGTCGTGCAGACCTGTTCATCTACTGGGCATCTTCAAGTTATGCGGAGTGGCCTCCTTTGCCTGTGCTATGCAGATAGAGCAGTTCATGAGCATCTCCTGCAACGAACGCCAGGCGACTGGTTCCCGAATATACCGTCCAACTCGGTATACTACCATGAACTTGCTAGCAGGAGCCTGTTCCGTGGCAAGAATCGGCAGGAGTTGAAGTCTCAAATGATACTGCTGCTTCTCAAGCTAATCGAGGCTTCGAACGGCAGGGCAGCTTTGCGAGTAGGTTTCAACGAGCCAAGCAAGGGGTTTTCGGCGATGCAAAATCGAAGCCTCCTTGGAGAAGTCTTTCGTATTTCGCACAACAAACCTGCTTCTCTGCGGCAATTCGATCCGGCGAGGCTCAGCACAGATTTGGCTCGGTCCGCCCTCTTCCAACGTTGCCCCAACATGGCGCCGATGGACGTGGAGATATGGAAAGGTGGTCTGATGCAAATCTTGCCCATTGATCCTCCGACACATATCGTGAGTTCCCGGAAACAACGAATCGCTCAGCTCTGACTGGAAACCAGGTCTCGCCCTTTATCTCTAGTATTCTGGAGCAGGCGCCTTTTGGGAAATGCGAGACAATCCATATGATGAGGTAAGTAGGAGCATTCCTCAGGACGTCTTTATCTGACAAACAAGCAACATGGTCTATTGTTGTCACTTCCCACGCTTCGAGGAAGCGAATAATTGCCAATCACTTTTCCTTGTATTGATTGGAAGCATCCCTATAAGCGCGAGATTGACCGAGCTGCTGCAGGAGTGGGCATGGTCTGCCGACGGTATCAACGCCTATTCGCTATTGCTCGCCACCCACCGGACGCCTTAGCGCCCGATGAGCTTATGCTAAGCCTGTCGGCCCTGACGTCGCTTCACGATATAAGCAGCAGCACTGGAGCTGATGAGAGTGAGCCATCAGTGCCCGTACAGTTAATCGACGTCGACCGTCTTCTCAATGGATGCGACACGATCCAGAACCGTCATGCTGTTCTACGGGAGATGGTCTGGTCCTTCTTTCGTGCGGTTTTTTATGCACTGCCACCGGATATCTACCCACCTTATGTGCGATTTCTGAACTCTGCCCTTGCTGCTGTGAGCTCTTTGGATCAAACCCCTGATAGGATCCTGGACCATTACTGGATGAAGAGGCTTCTTCATTCGTTGAGCCACGCAGACGCAGTGGCCGAGGTCTGGGGAAGATGCACAGTTGCTGCCTGCGCCTGTCAGGCTTCCTGTAGAGCACGGCGACACTGAAACCCGACCGGGCACCCTGGTCGACCGCAAAGCTAGGGCGTTTAGCAGCAATCATCGTACAATCTCCACGCGAGTCGACAACATGCCTCTCGTTAAGAGCGCTGAAGACGAGGGTAGCGTTGACAACAAGAAACATCACATGTCATCGCCATGGTGGAGTCGTTTCTCGGGGGCATTGAGGTTGCAATCCCGCGGCGGACGGAGCAAACAAAGCTGGCTGAGAAGGCAGGAGCATGGAATGTTTGACTAACTTAGCATATAAATAAGAATTATTCCGTTTCAAATATACTAATCTAGAACTATATAGAACTAGTGTCCCTGAACCCAGGCTAACACATGACCGTTAGCTGACTTAGGTGCCGCCGCTTTGCTTTCCCGCTAACGCCCGTTTCGTCCATCTGCTCTCCCTCTGCTCCCTTATTGTGAGATCTGTACCACTGCGCCATAGGCCGCGAGCGGGCAAAAGATCCAAGTGCGGAGGTATTGCACCTCGTACAATTCCACCTTTTTGGGGTATGTAAAGCCTTAAGCCTTTATATTCTACTTACGAATCATATCTCGCGACGGGCCAAATTGGCGACCGTAAAATCCAACTTTTAGATCCACCCCCGGACATGTTGCAAATAAATGGATTTACCATTAAACCTTGTGCTTAATAGACAGATCATCTCGGACGTCTGTGTTCTCCGGAGTCCGGAGGATGCAAACATTACATGGAAATTGCTCTTGGAAAGCGCCAAGCATACTGACTCACAGCCGGCTTACCGGGATCTCTCCCTTCGGCTCCACAGTCAGCCCTAAACCAGTCGCTTGTGGAAAGGTCGAACCTCGTACGATGTACTATAGTAGTCCCTCCCAGAATGCCAAAAAGGCCTATGTTACAGCTATCCTCATCTAGTCCTAGTCGCTCTTCTATTGCAATTGATTGGGCTTCGGCGCGCGGGTCAAAGCAATCCCGACCCCTTATCATCGGACGAAAATCGGTACTTGGTAAGCTGTTCGGAGTTAAGAAATGCCCTTTGTCCATTATAATACCGTGTAGATCTCACACACGCCCACGGACGTTTTGGTTATCGAATGACAGAGTTGCAGTGTCTCTCACACGGGTCTGTTTGCATCGAGGTCTGCATTCCACCGTGATCCTCGCATCTCCGCCCGAACCAAGTGAAAACCAATCTTCGCGATATTTCTATCAAAGATGAGCGCGTCTCACCCAGTTCTGCCAACGGTGGACATCGAGAATCGCACTGCAGACAAGCAATTAGAGACACCCGCATCAGAGGCCGATACTATGGAAGAAAAGAATGGAAATGGAGCCGAAAACGGAACTGGAGGTGTGATTGCAGAGGAGGATCAGATAGGTCTAGAGGAGTACCCAAAAGGCCTCCAATTCGTCTTCATCCTTCTTGCTCTGATACTGTCAATTTTTATGGTTGCGCTGGACCTCGTAAGTCTTGCTCCGCTCTTTCAACAGACAACCGCTGATCCTGCGTACAGACTATCGTCGCAACGGCTATACCAAAGATCACGGATGAATTTCACAGCGTTTCTCAGATAGGATGGTACGGTTCCGCCTTCTTCCTGACCACTGCATCATTCACATCATCCTGGGGCAAGCTCTTCAAGTATTTCACCCTAAAATGGACCTACCTAACGGCAGTCTTCATCTTTGAGTTGGGAAGTCTCATCTGTGGTACGTGTGTCTCGAGGTCCATTAGCGATAGATTGCTGACTACTGCGTCTAGCCGTTGCCCCAAATAGCACAGCCTTGATCATTGGACGTGCCATTGCTGGGTTGGGTGCTGCTGGGGTTGCGTCTGGTGCCTTCATTTTGGTCGCCTTCATCGCCCCACCCGACAAGCGGCCGGCCTATCTAGGGATCATTGGCGCCTCTTACGGCATATCAGCTGTCATTGGGCCCCTCCTTGGTGGAGTATTCACCCAGAGACTCACCTGGCGGTGGTGCTTCTACATGTAAGAATCTTTCCAGCTCACGATAGGAACGACAGAGCTAACATCGATCAGTAACCTTCCAATCGGTGGCCTTGCCGCTGCCATTCTCGTCGTCTTCTTCCGATTGCCGTCGCATGTCAAACCCGCAGAAGCAACGTTCAGGGAGAAGATGCTTCAGTTGGACCCCATTGGTATCGTTCTCATCATGGCAGCTGTCATATGCTATAACCTTGCCCTGCAGTGGGGCGGGCTAACTCTGCCATGGAATTCTTCGACTATCATTGGCCTCTTCGTCGGATTTGCGCTGCTTCTAATATGTTTCTGTATTGACCAGTGGTGGTTGGATGAGCGTGCTATGCTCCCGAAGCGACTCTTGAAAAACCGATATATCTACCATGGTATGAGCTACTCCTTCGCTATCGCAGGGACCTATTTCCTCGTGTTGTATTTCCTTCCGATCTACTTTCAGGTCATCGACAATGTATCTCCAATTCAGAGCGGAGTACGGAACCTGCCCTTGATTATCGCTATCACTATTGCAACTGTCAGCTCTGGAATAGGGATCACCGTAACAGGCCGCCCATTGCCGTTCATGGTAGTAGCTGGAGTTCTTTCTTCTATCGGAGTTGGACTACTTTTCACTCTTACCATTGGATCTTCATCCGCAAGTTGGATAGGATACCAGGTTCTGACCGGTCTTGGTCTGGGGCTGGGCTTTCAAATACCCGTCTCTGCTGTTCAGGCCACTCTACCTCAAATAGACATACCCTCTGGATCAGCGATGATCATATGTGAGTCTTCTCTGGGCACGCTTCTTTGCACTAGTCACATATGCTGACATGAACCTAGTTGTACAAACTATCGGTGGCGCCTTTCTCGTCTCAGCGGGAGAGAGTGCCTTTGAAGCTGTCCTAACGAAGAGGCTGCGTGAGTCAGATTCCGCAGTCAGCCCCATAACTGTCATTGGCACGGGCGCAACGGAGGTGCGGACCGCCTTTGCCCCTGCCGATCTACCTTTTATCCTTCGAGCGTACGTGGAAGGTATTCAGACCGCCTTTATCGTCGCGATTACGTTGGCTTGTGTGTGTACCGTCGTTGCCTTTGGGGCAAAGTGGCAAAAATTGCAATCTGCGTCTAAGCCTGGAGTAGCTAGTGGTACGCAGTCTAGCACCAAGTCTGTAGAGGCGGACGCTGCAGCATAAGTGCTAAATTTCCTTTTCATGTAAGATGGTAGAGGAGAATATAGTCTCTAGAGTTTAATATCTATAATCTCGATATTCTTACAGACGCCGTCTCTCATGTGTAATGTCACTGTCTGCGACCAGCCACATATTACACGGGAATAATGTCTGCCTGTTAAACAGTGCAAGTGCAAGGCCTGCACTGCACTACTACTTGTTAGTAGTGATTGCTTCCAGAGCTGGGTATGCCATGCACTCGGCCGATCTTCATTGTGAACGACAGCTGCCTTTACCTATTGCTCGAGAGTGTGCAGGAATCGACTATGCTGTAGCTAGAATAGCGCTTGATGCTTTTTGCTGTTGGCGCGATTATGGCGGGCATGGTATAGATTTTGAGGAAGATGTCTGATGCATCGTCCCAGCAACACGCCGCTTTCAGCGCCAATCGGAAAATCGCAGGCTTATTCATGGACTTCTGGAGCAGAACTTGACATTCGGGCTCGCAGATTTGTGTCGATTTTTGGCGTTGGGGCGAGCGTCGAGTGAGGGTGCGGGGCAGGTTTGTTGTCGCTAAGATTGCGGGATGGCCTCCAAAGACTGTAATCGGGGCCTCCTAGGGGTAATCAGCCACTCGTCGTCAGCAGCTAAATGACGTTTTTAGAATATATATATATCCTTTAGTTATAACCTTCCTATCTTAAAAGGGTTAGATTATATACTTTATATAACTTATAAATCTTAGTTTTATTTTATTTTATAAGTTATTTTTAAATTATTAAGCCTTTTATTTTACCTTAATCTACTTTCTTTTTACTTTAACTTATTTCTCTTTTAACTTAACTTTAATATATTTATAACCTTTTAAAGTTTCTAAGTATACTTAAAAGAGTTATTATTATATATCTTAAAGAAGTTTAATTAATTTAAGCTTAGTTTATTTTATATAATTTAATTAGCTATTTATAAGATTTAATTTAATATTTTTTAAATTATTTCTAGTTCAAGTATAATATTAGTAATATAAAAATATAAATTATTATCAAGATTTTTTTAGAAGATATATACTTTATATATAAGATTTAAAAGTTAATATAATATAATTTAATAGGATAATAATAGTATAAAGGTAATAGAGAGAAATATAAAAAAGTTTTATTTAGCTAGTAACGACGAGTAGCTGATTACCCCTAGGAGCTTGCAACTAGGGGGGTCCCGATTACCTTGTTTTGTAAGAGTGACGCGAGAAGGAATATTAACACTAAGCCTTCATTTAGATTAGCGCTGTCGCAATTATAAAACGCCAATCGCGTCCTCGAATCTGCACGCCAAGACTTAAAGTGTATTGTGGTACAAGAGTATAACTCCAATGCTTAATCGTCTCCTCAATTTTCAGCATGGAGACCCAGGGTGATAGCATAGACATTTCTCAGCTGCGGGCGTCTGCTCTTGGATTAGAGGATGGACTGGTAAGCAGACCCTTGCAATCTAATGCCTGTCGGCCCGCTTATGTACATCAAATTGACGCCATCTACCCTGCAGTCGCCGAAGCGTGCCTTGCCTCAGGCCACCGCGACAAAGAAGAAACGCGACTTGGTACAGACAAAGACCAAAACTGCCACCATCGAGCAATCTTTACCCCACAACCCATCTCTCCGCCTCCACGCAAAAGTCGAGTCATGGCCTGTCGATTTACGGCGGTCTCGACCTCAAGAATCGAGAGACTCAACGTGGCATCAATCTGCTCCAAAGCCAGAACTACCCAGTACGATTCCTGATTCACTAAAGGGCAAGATGCTCGTCGAGAGCAGCCAGTCGCAGGGCGACACCCAGCGGCTTTCACCATCGGTCTATGAATATTACAGCAAGGACAGTAGAGAAGCACGAGCTGCGCTTGAAAAACTCCATCCAACCCATGCCTCCCTCGATACTCAAAGCAGCGCGCCCCACACTTTTCAGCCTGGCGAAATTGGTCACATCGATCTCCTCGCAATGTTCGAGCAACCCTCTATAGATGATGCTGGAGACAGGCGTGTGGACGATGAGGAAGATGACATCGATCCGCTATCTCAGGATGTACGGGCAGATATATTCCCTGAATCGAGGCGGTTCCAGCCTCCAAAGACACCTGCTTCGCAAGGTCATAAACGCAAGAGAGAGGTTGAGACATCTTTGCAAGGGCAATCCGAGCCGAAGCTACCACTCAATCCCTTTGCGGGTCAAATGGGCAGTATTGATGGTCTGATGGATGCCAGTCAGCTTTTTCAGGCTACACAAGCCCAGACTTCGCCAATGACCAACATTGTCCCATCCGACGGTCTCTCTGATAGACCTTCACCTGAATTGCAATACCATCGTCCATCAACAGCAGGCACATTGTCATCACCCGCCAGAGCGACACGCTCAAGCACCGTGCGGGCGGTCACTGAACCTCAGACTACATATACTACGATGAAGGAGTCTCAAGAGGCTAGAGAGCGGCAGAGGCAAGCGAGGAACGCGGAGCAAGCTCTATTGACAGATGAATTATCCGATGAGGAATTCGCCGAGGACACCCAGCTCCGGAGACGTCTACGCCAGCAGAGGTATAGTGAGCAAGCCAAAGTTCAATTCGCCAGCGTAGCAGCGCGATCAGCAGCACCAGATCGAAGCCGGGGTCCAGGGGGCCATATAGCAAATACCCCGAGTAGATCGTCTCCCCGGAAACGTGGTAGACAGGCCAGCGAGCCTGTCCTCATATCCGATGATCTGCCTGGTGTTGATGGCCAAGGGAGCATAACGGAAGATGAAACAGAGCGGGAAGAAAGCCTCGAACGACAGAAAGAGGACGATGCTGATGAGCTAGCCGAAGAGAACAAGGAGAATGTTGAAGTCCCAAGGACGATTTCCAGAGCACATCACACATCTCAAGTCGTCTCATCCCAGCCTACTCCTTCATATGCACGGAGCCGGAATCGTAATGCGGTATCTCAGATGAAAGATGCTGCGCATCTAGAATCAGGTTCTAACACAAGCAGATTGCGAGAGACACGGCTAGTGGAGACTGGGACCGAACCAGATGCAATTGCAGATTCACAGTCGTCTCAGCACAATCACTGGAACATAAGAGGTCTGCGAAGGCATGGGACAAAATCGTTTTCGGAACCTCGATCATCTTTAGACGCCCGGATCCTAGTACCTCAGTCTCAGTCATCAGAACCCTCGAGGACTTTGAGGCTGACCAACGGCATAACCGAGAAGCACGCGGGCAGAAGCTCGTCTCAACCCGTATCCAGTAGTTCCCCACAGAATAAAGATCTGGGAAGCGGGGTCATGCCTGGGTCTTCACATACCCAGTTGAGAGCTATAGAAGAAGGAGGCGATGCAAAGTCAAATCATACAATATGCCCTAGCGATGCTCGATCACATGCGGAAGGTACATTTGGGCCCCAAGGCAAGGCCGCTGAAATCTCTCCTCCTTCATCTCGATCACTTCGTAATACAATTTCAAATTCCGAGAACGGTATAGCTCGCATTCACAGCGCTCAAGACGATGTCCCTGACTCTTCGAACATTTTACTTTCTTCGAGCACGACGTCTAAAAAGCCATCAATCACTTGCCCAGGCACTTTACAGTCGCGAGATTCCGTAGCCTTCGAGACTGCACTGGAGCATTTGACAGCTTCGCCATCCAAATCGTATCCGCAGCGTATGATACAGAAAAGTTCGAGCAAGCAGTCATCTCCTACCAGGGCTCAACGGCCGAGGACCATAAGCGAGATTGCAGCAGATTCCTCGCCTCCAGATGAGATTGGCGAAATCGACATTGACATACATATACTCAGCAATGATGACAAGGAGTTCCAGAAGGTCTTGCACGGCTCCAGTCCTGTGGCACCTACTCGAAAGCGTCGAAGGGGAGCCCGTGGACTGGCGCTGCAGATTATGGAGCCCGGGCACAATGTTCTCCCTATGCTACCCGGTACCCCTATGCCACCGCCTTCATCTGCGATATCTACGATCACTCCGATCCCCTTGTCGTCACCTTTGAACAACCGAACTTCACGGACAACTAACACGAGCACTGTTCTCGACAACAGCGGAAGTCTCCCTTCTTCATCCAGGTCTGAAGATGAGCTCGTCCGTAGACAAGCCTCTGAAATTGGGGTCGCCTCAAGTCTCAATAAAGATGTAGAATGTGCTCTTACCCAAATCAGCCATATGCCTTGCACTACCAGGACTGGACACACGAAGCCGATTGCATCACAACCATCACGATCGGAAAGACTGCCGGTAGTGCAGCCAGCAGGTCCTGTTGCTGCTTGTCCAAAGTCTATCGCTGCACCGCATCGGGTCCTTGCACGTTTCAACGGCTGTAACTCGGCTTACTATCCTGCAACATGTCTGGAGATACTTGGTGGCGAGGAGCCTCATTACAGGGTGCGCTTCGATGACGGGACCGTGGATACTATCAGTGCATACGGGATCAAGAGACTGGAATTGAAGGCTGGAGACGTCGTCAAGATTGATATTCCCGGTGCTCGTACAAAGAGCTACACCGTCATCGGTATGCGTGACAAGCAGCAGCCAGCTACCCCTCCAGATCCAGCAACCCCTTCCAGACGCGGGGGCAAGCACTCTACAAACATCCCCGCATTTCCGGAAACCGATGTTCATGGCTATGCCACTGTGCTCGCAATTCCCAAGCAACGATCATCTGTGGATGGAAATGAAGCAGCGACTGACCAGGTCGCCGTACCCCTAACGCAAATATATCTGACTCAAACGCTATGGACTGCCTTCAGAAACCGCCAATATGCCCATACGTCTAATCGCATGTTGTCATTCACCGGACTACAAACGCCTTCTGATCGACCCTCGACCCCCTCGACTCCCTCATCTCGCATCCGACGTAACAAAATGTCAGGGTTTACCCAATCTCACGCTGCGCCTGTAGGCGTTCGTGTAGGCGGCGGACTCTTCAAGAACATGGTTTTTGCCATTACTAATGTCGATCGCGCCGAAGACAGCAAGCGCATCACAGGCCGTATGCTTTCCAATGGCGGCGTGATACTCAATAGTGGGTTCGACGAGCTCTTCAATGTCCCAAGTCTTGATCGAACAACGAGTGCCAAGAAGAATTCAGACAATACTTTTCACCTGACATCAGATGCTCAAGAAGTCGGCTTCACCTGTCTCATCGCAGATAAACACTGCCGAAGAGCGAAATTTATCCAAGCGCTGGCTCTTGGTATTCCCTGCTTGGCACCCCGCTGGATCTCCGACTGTATCGCCAAGCACCGTGTCTTGCCGTGGGCGCCGTACCTTCTAGCATCCGGCGAGTCAACATTCCTCGGTGGGGCTGTACGCTCACGGAACCTGGCATCATTTCCCGCAGACACCGCCATGTTGTCCGAAATCGTGGGCAATCGGCCTAAACTTCTAGAGGGCGCTTCGGTTCTGTTGATAATGGAGAAAGGGCAGGAAGCACTTATGAAACAGCACCCGTTGATCACGTACGCGCTTGGGGCTAGCAGAATACATAGAGCGATCAGTGAGGACGCAGCCGTCAAAGCAGTCTCCGAAGCACAAGCTATGCGCGAACCGTGGGATTGGGTCTTCAGCTACAACAAGGAGAAGAAGATTGAAAAGCGGTTGTTTGACGGCAATAGTACTGGTCAAAAACGCAAGAGAGCCAGAGAGGGTGAAGTCCGTGAGACTCCTGCGAAGAAAGCAAAGACTAAAGTGGTTGGGAATGAGTTCGTGGTCCAGAGTCTGATATTAGGGATGTTGATTGATGATTGATGGACATTTGATGATACAAAGGCCAGCGTTGGATACTCCATAGTTCGGATAGTGTAACGAAGGATATCACTGAAGTAAGAATAGATGACCCTCGTCTGCTCAGCCATAAGGACGATTCCCACATGAAATACGAATTCAGAGAGATACGATATGAAATGAAATGAATTGGATGCGAATTGTTCGTATCTAGATGGTGAACACTTCGATTCCGCCCCATAGTTCCATGTACCTCGATGGATTTTTAGTTGAAATATCTTCCGCAACTGAGTTTCCTGTAGAATATACAACATAAATGTACGGAATAATTGAGATTTTCATCTACTACTACGTCTTGCCAAGCTTTCCAAGCAGCGCTTAATAAGGCTAGCGTTGCGGTCGGAGATAGCACGATCCTCGGTCATAGGCCGAACCGAGGCTTAAACTTGGGACACGACCGACTGCGATCCACGGTGCACCACTCCTTGTTCTGACTCTCTTTCACGATAACCTGTCCTTCTATTCTCTCCTTCGTATCTCTCAGAGAGGCTATAAGGCTTTTCCCCAAAAGTCTCCTCCATTCCTGTGCCTTAACGTCCCACAATGCCGTTTAATACCGAGCTCACGCGCCAACTCGGTATCAAGGGTTAGCCTTATGTCCTTTGGTCAATGCATTGATACAGCTAACGGGCTCCAGTCCCTATCGTCCAAGGAGGAATGCAATGGGTCGGCTATGCAGAATTGGCTTCTGCCGTCTCCAACGCTGGTGGGCTAGGAATCGTACGTCCTCCATCTTTTCCCCTAAAGGAAATCTCCAACGACCGCTTACTGATACATTTTAGCTGACAGCCTTAACCCAACCAAACCCCGAAGACCTTCGAAAGGAGATTCGCCGCTGTCGCTCCATGACCCAAAACCCTTTCGGCGTCAATCTTACGCTTCTCCCCGCCTTGATACCACCAGACTACCACGGCTATGCGCAGGTCATCATAGATGAAGGAATCCGCATCGTTGAAACAGCCGGAAATAGTCCTGGTCCTGTCATCAAGCAGTTGAAGGCTGCGAATTGCACCATCTTACATAAATGCACCACTATCCGACACGCTCAGTCTGCCATAAAGCTTGGAGTTGATTTCCTAAGTATTGACGGCTTCGAATGTGCTGGCCACGTTGGCGAGAGCGATATCACGAATTTCATACTCCTCTCGCGCGCTCGCCAATCGCTTGGTGTTCCCTTCATAGCCTCTGGTGGCTTCGCAGACGGTCAAGGACTCGCAGCCGCTCTTTCACTGGGAGCAGAAGGTATAAACATGGGCACGCGCTTTATGTGTACCATTGAAGCTCCCATACACCAAAAAGTCAAAGAAGCCATCGTCGACGCGCAAGAAACCGACACAGAACTCGTCTTAAGACGATGGAAAAACACAAGTCGGCTATTTGCGAATAAAATCGCCAAAGAGGCTGTGAAGGTTGAGAGGGAGAGCACGAGTGGAAAATTCGAGGATGTGGCGCCTTATGTCAGCGGAAAGAGAGGGAGGGAAGTTTTCATCAACGGCGATGTGGATTTTGGTGTATGGACTGCTGGGCAGGTCATTGGGTTGATTCATGACATTCCATCTTGCGAGGAGCTTGTGACACGCATAGAGCGGGACGCGGAGGAGACGTTGAACAAAGCGAGTGCACTTATTGTTGTTAGGGGTGCGGCGAGGGTGGATCCGCCGCCTGGGGAGGTGGGGAGGAATCTGAATAATCCTGGGGCGGAGATTTGGGGGGTTGGGTCTGGGAAGTCGAAGCTGTAGTGTGATGCGTATCCCTTTCGGCTGTACCAATGAGTGACATTACTGCGGGTATCCTTCCATGCAGGCGTACGACCGTGCTGATAACATCGAAACTCCATGCGAGTTGCTTTTGAGCCTGTGTAGGAGCGTTCATGACTGCATACACCGTAGATATCTAATTTGAGAGAGTCGTACGCGTCGACTTTTCTCCTCACCAATCCATTCAGTACGTAGAAATCCACTAAATAGAACGTGTAAATTGGTAAGGCTAAGCTTTATGGCAATAGCTAAATCTTGTGATTACAGCCGCGGTATATTGGTCAATAGTAGTAATCGAAGGAGTTCGGTACGTGTACGAGCAAGCGGCGTGATTTCGAAGTCATGTGGGTTGAGCTAGCTGTATTGTCGGCATTAACTATGGTGTTGGCTGAGCAACCGACGCTGCAGTGCTTAATCGGCTAGCGTGCCAAGATAGCTAGATCGCTAGTCCCGATCTGAAACCATATTTGCTCAACGTCCATCCACATAGTACATGAGTAACAAGGTATCAATCCTTCAATACTGTTCGCTTATCCACTGCTCTACACGAGGCTTACAATCAGAATTAGCCAGCAAGCCGTGATTCTGCTGCCAGGATATGAGTTCGACAGATGCTTTCGATGTCTGCTGAAGATACATGCTGCTAAGGAAGAACTCTCATGACTAAATCTGTGACCTTACTCTATTCACATATATTCGATCCTCATAGAAATATCTCACCGACAAGTCTTCACCGAAACTAGGAGGACCAGATTCTCAGTGAACGATGACTCGTTCGACTACACGAATTTGGTCTCGCGCATCTGTTCTATCGATACTGAAAATTACACAATGATTCGCAGAGCTTCCTCAGGTCAAGACCAACGTATGCTACACGATAGTATTCTTCACTAATAAACTAGGTGTTGAGTTGAATGTTGAATTCATGTCTCTCAGAACGCAGTACAGAAATCTCGTGAATGTCTGGACAACTCAGATCGCCACTTCCTCTAGGCGTCGAGTGAATGTTGAATTCATCGCTCGCTGATCGCAGTACAGAAATCTCGAATCAGAAATTCCAGACAACTCAGCTACCCACTTCCTTCAGAATTCACAAGGGTCGAACGACATTAACAATGGCTCACCAGCACTCCATGGTCCCCCATCCGGTCTACACCTCCATACATTCTCGCGCGCAGCCCCGTCATCGACTGACGCTTAATTCTCCACGAGTTTGCGCATGTTAACGATTACCCTGGGTACCGTCGTTGGATGGTACGTAACTGTGACTCGGTCTCCTACTTCGAATGTAACCAGATTGTGATTCCTGTCCTCTAAAGCCTTCCCTCCCGCTACGTCGTATCCCGCAAAGTCGAGCTTGATACAATATTGAGCTCTTGGGTTATCAAAGTGACGTATAGGGCCCTTGACGATAGCACTGTACGTGTTTGGCCCGGTCGTCAAAGTGGCGGCCACGATTTTGCGTATGGAGTTGACTCTATGGGGTACTGTTGATGAGTCGTACGCAATCCTGACACGGTCTCCTCGTTTGAATTCAACCAGATTGCCATCCTGGTCCTCTGGAGCCCTCCCTTCCGCTACGTCGAATTCTCCAGAGTCGAGCTTGAAAATGAAACGAATTTCTTCACTATTGATCCGAAGTAGGGCGCTCTTGATGGTAGCTCTGGACATGTTGGCCTCTGATGGCGGAAGAGTTCTGTTCGAGTCGGATGCTGCAGAACCTTCCATGCGTTAGATTTGCTGCCTACAGAGGATGCCACACATCCTACACTGTAGGTATCCTATTGCCGTGCTTGCAGGGTCGAATGAAGTATCAGCCAAGGATGTGCAGTCGCTGAGACTGAAGTGTGTGGGAATCCGAGGAGTTTGCGTTGTGGTATGATGATGTTGTCGAAATCAGGGCATCCAGCGTCCTTTATATATTCTGGTACGCTGTGCGTGAGACGAAGAGGGGGCCCATCAGATAATCGATATCACATCCGACCGCCCTGATTGATCCACGGCCGCGGTTTGGAGACAGTTCGCGCCGAATTCAGCATTACGGTCAGAAACCCATTCAAAAAATGAACTCGATGCATAAGATATCATGCTTGGTAGACTTCCATCGCCAATGGCTCCTCGGCAAGAAGACTATCACGGAGCTATGAATTAGTCATTAGGCATTGATTGTCGTAATACAATTTCCGACAAAGCGGAAAGTGTGGAATGCTGCCGAACCTGAATCTGGGTTTGCTGCGACAAGACTGCTGCCAATCAGCAATTGCAAATGCTACTTCGCGACGTATTGCTCATTGGGATAAGGATTAGACTCTGACCTTCTGGGAAGCCCAGTAAACCGATTTGACCAAAGACATTTCGTGCTACTGAATCCATTTGTCACAGCGCGGCATTCGGATACTGACAACGATAACGAGGGCTTCAATATTGACGAAAATGGCCAATGGGTCTGCGATTGCGAAGGTCCTTGATCGCACGTACTCGATGCAGCAAAATCTCGTCCCAGACGGTCATGCTTGCGTAATCCGATCGCTTTGGTTGCCCCGAGCGCAAATTCCTTTGTTCCATTATTCTGGACTCCCGTCGATAGGTCTCCATCGAGCTAAGCGATTGGCTAGAGAAATTCGGACTCGCCACCTTTCTCTTCTTGGCTGAGGTCCTGGTTTACGGACGATGTTTCATTGGAAGGCCACATTCCCAAACGGATGACTTTCACCAGCGTCCCAATTCCGATACTCGATATTCGCAATAGGAAAAATTCGGACTTGCGGACGGGTTTGCGCTTTACCGTCTGTCAAACAATTACCCCAGCTTACGTCTGCTCAATAAAAACATATCAATATGTGCTTTTGGGCGAACACCGAAGCACTGTTATGGGCGATTCGTTCCCAATCCGGAGCCACAAACAGCGCTAGAGCAGTCTTCAATATACCGACGCATTGCCATGGTCATCTCTGTTGCTTTGGAGGTTTCCTATATAAGTATCGTCAGCCTCTCCAATCTGTGGAATATCAATACCATAAGCAATTTCCTACGCAGTAACAGGAAACCCCACGCGAAAATTAATACAGATCAGAATTCTCCATACAGGTATGAGTGCATCTCCTCTACTCGCGGTCTTCTCGACTAATCTGTGCTATAAAGACCTTCCGCAGTCTCGCTCGACCAAATCACACCGCACATAATACAATGCCCGCAGAAAAATATTTAGCACCTGAGTATGTTCTCCTACCCGGTACTCCACCCTCTCCATGGACTAGGGGACCATTGGTAGGAGAAAAGAAGGCAACATTGGGCCGTCACTATGACGCTACCATCAACGGGGGTGTGCTGGTAGTTAAAATCGATGGAGTAGAAGATAAGGGTTGGATCCAGAATGATGTGCTTCTCGACGCAAGGTCTTATGGCATCACTTGGAGACTTGGCTTGCGCATCGCAGTCACCTATAAGATACAGGGTGGCCTCATCGCTTGGGTGTCGAACTTTCGGGTTTTACCTCAAGAGGAGCAGCCGGACGAGGAGCCGACCATAGAGGAAAGGAGAGCTCTGGAATTGTGACTTTTGGGGAGAAATCGAGCTCTGGGACAATACCAGACTAGACGCTGGATGGAGCGACTCGCGTCCGCAGGTGTTCTCGCAATTTGGGTACGTGGCGATGCTTGGACCCTTTACCCATAATATGGTGCCAACGCGATCCGCGCTCGCACACTCTTTTGGTCTGTTTGGTGGCTTTCGGAGTGCCATGAAGGTCGATTTCAACAATCCTCCTGATAATCATGACCATGTTGACGGGTTTATCTTCTTAATTTTCGATATTCCGATAGGGGATTGCTACTCTCATTAATCAGCCATTCATTTTCTGACATTGCTTCCACATGCATCGTCCAGTAGGGGTTGTCTGACTATCCAGACTTCCTCCCCGTGCGTAGTAGCAAGTGACAATTATATGCTCCATGCTTTTGCAAGCTCTTATCTAATTTTGTCGAGACAACTTCATAACGTGGAATCTTTCGTATGAAGGAGATGGTCCATGTCAGAGAATCTGGTAGAAAGAGGCAGCCGAGGTATGGTGAAGATTGAGATTGCGCAGGAATTATTGGACTTGGTGGCTGGAATATGAAAGTAGTAGTCAATGTCTGTGATAGATTAACATCGTCAATCCTCGTTGTCGATAAATGGCCCGCTGGGTCGGCCAGCCGTTACGCCTTCGACTTTCCGTGCTCCCGAACACAGTCTTCTCGTGGATGGCTTCATTCTGAATAGCTAGCCAGAGAGCCTTTGATTTCAAGATCTCGCAGACTCTTACCCAACTCCTCTCTCTGCGGCCACTATGGATCTTTTTCAAACCTCTTTGATTCCTCCTAACATTTTTGAGCTGCGCTGTGTAATGATTCTCGTCCATTCCTTATGACATGAACATAAGCTCCCGGCGCCACCGACAATGAAGATTGAGTCCCATTCAGGTCAGGCTTCTCCCGAGCGACAGTGGCCAGCGAGCGAGCCTGAAGCTGTCAGAAATCGCTGATTCATATTCATCTTTTCTCTCCCACGGCATAGTGGATCTTCTTCAAAGCTCTTCACTGTTGGACGTCCTGGGGACTTCAAGCTGCTTTATGTGACAATTCTCGTCCATCTTTTCCGAGACGAGTATCCGATGCTAATACCGCCGGCGACGAGAATGGAGGGTTCCGTAACGAGAATCAGGTCTCTATAAGATCATGCTTTTCCTGAGCGACACATTCCTGTAAGCCAACTCCGCTGCTCAAACCAAAACAATCTTACGCATCTTCAAGATTCTACCGCCTTTTCAAAGATACTATGGCCTCCGCAGCTGCGCCCCCAAACACTGAAGAAGCCCCAGTCAATCCGCCGAGTGCTGCAAAACGTTACAAAGCAACAGTGACATACATAGATCAACCAGAATCATCCCTCGATATAGGTTACATGACGATAAAATTGGATTTGGCAGCTGGTGAGCATGCAATATACACCAGTAATATTTTGAGCCAAATACGCGAGGCAATTAGAGAAGGAGAGAATTTTCGAGTCGGAACACGCGTAATTATTACCTTTGACAGCAACATGCAGGATCAAATCGCGACGATCGAGATCGCTGAAGGCGAAGATACTCTGCTGACGGGAGCGTGGGAATGGGTCGAGTGGGAGCCCCTCTGATCAAGCGATAGGAGAGAAACCGAGGCTTTGGGGAATATTCACAAAGACTTGAACGTGTTTCGAGCTCGTAGCTTCATTGGCCTTCCACGTTGAGCGTCTTTATCGCCACGCCTTTGTAGCTATTCGGTCTACTTCGCCTGAAATTGACGTGTTCGCTGCATCGTTTTAGGTGCGAGAGAGGAGAAGAATGAGTGAGTATGTGCTGCTATCCCAGGAATCTTAGCGTATTGAACCGATGCAGAACCCTCGTTCGACATCCTCGTTGTGGAAAGTACCATGACAGCTTTGACGATCAGGTGCTTACCATTCCATGACCATTAGGGGTTATCACGACTGCGATATACCAACTGAGAACTCTGGACCCAACATGAAACCGTTGATCAATTATCTTGACGCATCCATTGGCAGCCTACTCAAGCGTAGATCTGAGAATTTCACTCCGTCTAGACATCAACTTGGAGGCTTATTTGGGGTAATAGAATTATCTCTGCATAACACAATCGTACGAGGAGATCGTAGTAGCCAGCTCGAAAACAATCAACAACTCGTTTGCAATGATATAGCTCAACGTACAATGAGGAGAAGGTTAGACCGTAGCTTCAGATCAGAGAATACGCGGCAATATGTTATACTTTCCTCTTACGGCTAGTCCGGCCCCAGAACCCTAATTTCCCCAGGTTTTTCGCTTGACAGCTGCGTTACGTAAATCTCTTCGCATCCTTGTAAATTCCAACTTCGCGGTCAACAATGTCTTCCTCAAAACATCTCATCCAACTGCACGTCCACTCGCAGAAGCGTAAGCGGAAAATACCACCATGGACGTGGATCTCGAAGCATTGAGCGGTATCTGCGGGTAAGTCCTCAATTCCCTCCTCTACAACACCTACAAACCCTGACATCCCCCCCCAGCTCCATCTCCATCGCCTGCTGGATCGTCGTCTTCACCCCCCAAATCATCGAAAATGCCCGCCGCTCCTCCGCCTCCGGCCTCTCCCTCGCCTTCCTCATCGTCTGGCTCCTCGGCGACGTCTTCAACATCCTAGGCGCCGTCCTGCAGGGCGTGCTGCCCACGATGACCATCCTCGCCGTCTACTACACCCTCGCCGATATTGTGCTGTTGGGTCAATGTTTTTATTATCGAGGCTTCACCTTCTCGGATGCGGCAGTAGTCAAAAAGGTACCTGAAGCCGTGGATGAGGAAGCTGTCGTTGAGGAGGAAGCGACGGAGCAATCGTCCCTGCTACCGCATAAACGGCCTACGATCTCAGACGCAGATCGCCCATCGGAAAGAGGATCCTTTTCCTCTTTCCGCTCCCGCCTCTCCAGCACCCACGTACCAGTTACGCACCTCTCGCCCGCAACACCTTTCATCCCACCTTCAAAACCAACAACAACCCCACCAGCCCTCTCCCCCTCCAAATCAAAATCCCCCCTCTACACCCTCGTCTTCAACACCACAGCCCTCATCCTCGTCTCCGCCATCGGCGTCCTAGGCTGGTGGCTGACCTCTCGCCCAAGCCACATCCAATACCCTCCCGCTCCCCCTCACAACAACCACAAAAACCCCCACCACACCTCCCCTACCCCCACTCCCTCCTCTGCACCCCTCCCCCTCTCCTCCCTCGGCCAAACCTTCGGCTACCTCTGCGCAACCCTGTACCTCACCTCCCGCATCCCCCAACTCCTCCTCAACCACCGCCGCAAATCGACCGAAGGCGTCAGCATGCTCTTCTTCCTCTTCGCATGCGTGGGGAACATGACATATGTGCTCAGTATCTTCGCCTATGAGCCGGCGTGTGCGAGGATAGGACGGGTGGATGGTGTTGGGAATGGAAGAGCAAGAGGAGGAGGGAGGGGGTTCTGTGACGGGGACGAATGGGGGAGGGAGTATGGGCGGTATATACTCGTAAATGCCAGTTGGGTGGTTGGGAGTGCGGGGACGTTGGTGTTGGATTTGGCTATCTTTGGGCAGTTTTGGATGTATAGGGATCGTTGATCTGGGAGAGTGAAAGGGGCGGGAGGAGGGGGGTTTTGTTTTTTCTGAAGCGCATACTGGGGTGTATATATGAGTGTGAGGGAATAAATATGGGTTTCATGTGGGGTTTGGGAAACGGATGGGCTTTGTGAGGAAGTCACTGGAGATGTCATCTTAAGCCGTATATAACGTTGCGTTCGGTCGCTGAACGTCACTAGCTGGATATCTACTTTATATGCTCATAATCGCGATCGAAACGCCTAATGTATATACCCGTCACCGTACCTTATGCTGTGTATCAACCTCAATCTCTCACCCCTTACACTCGGAATTGGGTTGGGAAATCGACTGCTCCAATTCTCTCCTCTCAAAGTAATCGATCCTATCCTGTCCTCTCTCTCCAAGTACTTTCCGTAGTCGACGGCTCCCGTTCCCATTCGGGATCATAGTTCCAAAGCCGTTTTCCCTATCCCTCTTCGTCTTCAACCTTAGAGTCGCCCTGGCGATCTTTCTTTCTCGGCCGACGGCATCGCTGCATACACAATGAATGGTTTTTCTTGAATCACGGACCGACTGACGGCTGGATGATCTCCTGATATGACGGAGAGCGGACCAGGGTCTTGATTTTGTATGTTTGCTACAGCGCTAGATCTTGATCGTCCGATATCGCCCAAGCAGTGCCAAGACTGTTATCGATAAGAGCCACTAGCACTAGCCGAAGCTGCATCAACCGCAAGTTTTCATGAGCCAAACTCCTCAACATGTAGATGGATACCCTGTGCCCCAGTACCCTTGTGGACCGCTCTCTCATCCGAGAGACTGGCAACACAGTTCCGTACAGTCGTAGTCAGGCTTCTTCCACCGCACACAACGACAGAAGTCTCACCCGCAGACGCTTCGACTGGTGCTCGTATAATCTTGGCAATGCTTGGGCGACCGCGTGAGTACCGAAGGCGAGAGAATTTATGAGATTGAGAATCTCGCGCCGATGGCCTGAGAGCAACTGGAGCTTTCTCAATATCAATGCCTGGAAGGCCATTCGCTCGGGTTTTTGAGGTGGGACACTCCTCAATTTCTGGTTTGTACGTAATGAATGGTGAAGTCGGAAGCCCGTCAGACGAAGCTCCAGACGAAGCTCCAGACGAAGTTTGAGAACCCGTCATACTGCCCAGCTCTATTTGGCCATCATCAGCACCGCCCACGTCATGGAGCTTACCGGTGACGGCGATCTCGATCCTCACGTCGACTTCCGAAGCTTTGTCGTGCACAGCCGCAGCTTCCAGACGTTGCAGATAAGCATCTACGTGCGATCTGTCTCGAACCAACAAGAAGCAGTCGATTCGACTGACACAGCAAGGATCTCGGAGAATGCTCTCAAGAATCGGAAGGGTGAATGAAGCCCCAGTGGATGCAGAAATAAGGACGATGGTCTCGAATGTGTTCCAAGTTGGTAGGCTACCGAAGGGACCAGTAATGAAGGCTCGTAGTGTCGGACAAGCAGTATTAGAGGAGTTTGCGCGATTGTGTAGTCTCCGTGTGAAGCCGGTACGAGCACGGACGACAAGATCGATTTCATTGGGACCATTTCTCGCGGTGTTATAAGAGATGTTTGAAATGGTGAAGGGATGTGATTCCAATGGACCGAGCGTTGGACACCACAACAGGATATACTGGCCAGGTCTCCAGCAGAAATTGACCTCACGGATTGTGATCTTTGTGATGTCACCAGACATAGCTCTCAGTTCCGCATGATATCCGATGTGCTTGCTAAGGTTTTTGACAAGGAAGATACGGCTTCGAAGCACACGACCCGACAGAACAAACGCAACGGCCAGCCAGACATTGTAAGCTGCATACGACGGCACATGCTTGTATAGCAACCACAAAAAGATGGCTCCCGATGCGAGATGTTGAAAAACAAAAAACTCGTAGCAAAGACGGCGCAATGGGACCAGAGAGCTTATCAGGATCCAGGCCAGTACCGCCCACAGACCAATGCCGTACTTGACCATGGGCATCATGGCCAGCTCAAGCTTGAAGAAGCCGGCACGCACCCACTCGGTGATGAAGAAAGCGCCATGAATGGTGACTGTCAGGAATAGCGTCCTCGATACCCATCTGTGTATCCAATTGAGATCGATGTATGAGGATCCGAAGAAGATGTTGATGATATTGACCTTTCCAGCTAGGAGGTAGACCAGAGGGACTTGGGTCACGGAGATCCAAGCTGCTCGGTATCCTATCCTCTCCCAATAATAGGCATCATGAACGATTGAGCCTGTTGTCAAGAACAAGGTAATGATGGCCCAGTATGTGAGGATAGCCAGCGACCTGCCCAGTGGTGGGGGACTGAGCCATTCGCACCAAACGCGACGAAGGTAGACCATCTGTGGGTATGAAACCTCTCTCGTTATTGCAGTCGTCGTTGCGTATGCTTGTGATATGATATTGCGCGGCCTGGTAGGATGCGAGACTGAGAGGGTCTTACAAGTTCTTTTCCTACAGAAGATTCGATATCAGTATTCCTCCTAGATCCAACGTTGTCACAGAAGTGACGATTAGGATATGCCGAGCGCAGGAAGCTCACCTTGACCATACTATGAGAGCACTGGTCGCTTTCAGGATGCATGCCACTATGACGGAGGCTGCGACAAGGTACCAGTACGTTCGAGCCAGACTCTTGTTATGAGGAAGAAAAACTCCACCGGAGCCCATATCCATGCCCATGCCAGCCATGCTGGACATCGTTGAGGCGTCCATAATCTCAGTATCTCTCGAGGTCTGCTCACGACGGCAGAGATTCGAAGGGAACACCAGATCGTTCCGCCACTATCCCTGACCACCTTCTTACCACCTTCTTCCTTCGCTTGTGGAACAATGTCTCTGCATGAAGCTAGTTGGGAGAAAGTGGAATTGCCATAGCAGGGGTGGGATATGGAAGAAGCCAAAGGTCTTCCAAGACCACCTCGGTCAACGATGCATCTAATGATCTACTATGCAGCAGTCATACATAATCTAACCTCCGATATAGGTAATCAACCGATGGCCACGTTCCCGAAGTACATTATATGCCCGTTGCATGAACGGAAAGTGGGGTGTATCGAATCAAGGGCGTGAGATGTGACATGCCAAGCAAATAACTTGCTCAAACCCACGCCGCTTGGCGCACTAGACTCGCTCTAGTGGCCGAAAGCAACCACTGAGGACAAATGTCGGGACCAATTGCACGACGATCTATTTATCCTCGTGAAGCAAAGGAAGAAACGACCTGCTCAAACTCGCGCATCCTCCAGACTCATCACGCTATGTATCAAAAATACGGCGTCTTTAGCCTTGCATGGAAACAGTGAGAATCTCACCCCATTTATCAACAACCTCGAGTGATTTGCAGATTCCACTCTATCATCTGTGAGCTTCATCATTCGAGTAACATCCCTCCTTCCCCACCATCAGGACCGCAAAGAAGAACAACAACCATCATCTCAGCCAGGATGCAGCACCGTACACTCCACTCGGCGCTCCTCACGGCCTCACTCCTCATCCCCCAAGCATCTGCCCACTTCCTCCTCAACTACCCCAACACCGTCGGTTTCAGCGACGACAAAGAAAGCACAGCCCCCTGCGGCGGCGACACCGTCACCTTCGACAACGCAACCGACTTCCACGTCGACGGCGATGCCATCGCCGTAACCTCGACCCATCCACAAGCCGAATGGCTATTCCGCGCCACCCTCGACAAGACAGGAACCGGCGACAACTTCACAAATCTCCTGCCCGTCGTGTCGGAAGCGGGGCTAGGTTCTTACTGCGAGACGGGACTGACCGTGCCGGGGACGTGGGCTGGGAAGGATGGTGTCATTCAGGTCATCCAGCATGGTCCTGACGGATCGCTCTTCCAAGTAAAACACCCCAAGCACTACTCTTATCTTATCTCACCCACTTGGCCGTACGAAATTCCATTGACCACTGTTCATGCGTATAGTGCGCCGCGATCCATTTCGTGACAGGCAAAGCGTCGTCCGTTCCATCGTCCTGCAAAAACGCCACAGGCCTGACAGCCTCTTTCACCTCCGACGCCAGCTTCATGGCAACACCGGCCGCCACCGTCGGACCGTCTGGCTCCATGACCATGGGCTCGACACCCGCTCCATCCGCCTCCTCGGCGAAATCGATCGCGGCTTCTGTGCATCAACAGGCGGCGTTGGGCTCGCTGTGGTGGTCGGGTATGTCCATTGTGGGCTTGGGGACCGCGATGGGATTTCTGTACCTATAAATCCACAGCTGTCGTGAAGCGTGAGTATCATCTCTAGCAGTGAAAGAGAAGAGTTGAAAGGGTGTAGATAAGTAGCGGAAGCGGCATCCAAAGAAACCAAAACCGCTACCTCTCTGCCAAGGAACCAAAGACAGATGATATAACAGTACTTTACTCAAAAAATCGTGCCTACTCCCCAGACGGAAACGGTCAGTCATTACTCTGTATAAGTAGGTGTTTATAAGACTACTATCATGTTGTTATATTACTAGAGGTATAATAAGATTCCGATCTAAGGGGGAGCGGCTGATATAATATATTATGATATAGTACTAGTATGATAAACTATAGATATAATAATTCAACTCTCTATAGTACTAAGACTTAGTAAATCAGGAGGACTACTCTCAAGCTTCTATAATATTTAGTATACTTATTATACCCCCTACTCCTCTCCGTTTATCAAACACTATCATCATCATCATCATCATCAACACCATCAACACCATCACCATCACCATCACCATCATCAAATAACCACGGAAAAATCCATCAATAGACAAAAGAAACACCCCCCATCAACATTCACATTCACATTCCCGAATAGATACCAACAAAAAATACAGCTATACACCGTCTAAACTCCACTCGCTAGCCACAAAAAAAACAGAACATACAACACCTATCCCCTATCCCATATCCTAGCCTCCTCTAGCCCTCCCCGTCTCAACCATACCCCTGTATAAAAAACCCCGTGAAAACGAGTGCCGTGCCTTGCACAGGACCTAGAATACACGATTGGAACTCACTCATGGAATATATCCCATATCATATCATATCCTACACCATAGCCCCGTGTTTATATCCATCCGCGCCCCCACTCGCTCCCCATGCAGGTTTCCTCAACGTCGACCTTTCCACCTTACCTTCCCAACTACCTGATAGACCTCGTGAAGGAAAAAACAACTAGTAGAGGACAGAGTTAGTATCTAGAAGTAATACCATTTCGCATGGAACGATAAAATACGACCGATACATATCTGCGCAGCTTGATGATGCGTGTAAATGTAAGCGCAAGATAGTGGAGCATAAGGTAAGGACTGTGGTACCCTGCCCTTTTGCTAGCTGGTGCGGTTGTTATGTGATAGTGGCATGCAGGTTGGGTATGCATGGTTAGGTATAGCATAGCACATCCGAAGACTGGTACAGATGGGGAAATAATAATAAACGAACAAATCGGTACGGAAAAGTCGAGATGCAGCCTAGATGTTTGAGACTCGGCAATGAAATGCCCACCGACCGTAGCTAACCCCCAATCCACAATCCACAATCCAACCAACTACAACAAAGAATACCCATCCCATCCCAACCTCCTAACTTCCCCCTCAAACCCCAGCACACCCCACACCCCACCCCCCTCCTCCCTCCCCCCTCCCCATCCCCATCCCCCTCCTAACCGCCCCCTCCCCAACAACCACCCCACCCACAAAAACCCCAACATCAACCTCCCTCCACACACCCCCCTCCATCAAAATCCCCACCAAAGAAGCCAACACCCGACTCACCATCCCCACCTCCAAATACGGCCCCCGCGACCGCGCCACGGCCTGGAAAGAAATCTCCACTCCATCTGTGACGCCTGGACTGGAGATACACCACCGATCTACACGCTGGTTGGCAGGTTGGGGTGCTAGAGCTACTAACGCGTTCACGATGGCGGCGATGTAGGTTTCTTGGCTGATGGAGATGGAGATGGAGCTGGTGGAGAGTTGGATTTGGAGTTTTGAACTAGCGTTTGATGTGGAGTTTTGGCTTGTGGAAGTGGGATTGGCGAGGGTATACATTATGGGAGGGTCACTGCCGGTTTGGGAAGTCCGCGATATGGAGATCTCCGTCTCGGTGGTGCCGAAGGGGCCGGATGCGGCTTCGACTTGTGGTTTGGTGATTGGCGCCGCGACGGTTTGGGTTGTCGCGTAGGTTACGTAGCCGACGGGGTTGGCGCCGTAGGTTAGAGCGAAAGAGGCGGTTTCGTAGCGGTGGGTTGCGAGCATGGTTTTGAGGGCGGATGCGATGCCCCAGATGGCCCAGCGGACGGTGGTGGTGTTTTGGTTCGGGGCCGGGGTCATGGAGAGGGCGAGGTTGGGGAAGGAGGAGGTTTGCCATGTTTTTGTGGTGGAGGGGGCGGTGAAGTCTTGGAGGGCGAGGTCGAGGAGGGCGAAGATGCTTGTGATGGTGCAGGCGGTGGGGGGGAGGAGGGTTCCGTTCCAGGTGGGGGAGGCGGCGAAGTCTTGGATGCTGGCGTTTAGGGGTGTGGATGCGCTTGTGATTGTTTGTGGGGAAGACTCGAGGGGTGTGGAGCTTGTGAGGGGTGTTGCTGTGGTGAGTTTGAGGATGTAGAGGATTGAGAAGATGTACGATAAGTAGACACGTCGAGCCATCTTGCCTGTGTCTATCATGAAACGATGTCCCTAAAACGGATCGGAAGACTTTCGTATGAAACCTGGCCGTAAAGTGAGGCATTCATTCCTCTAAGTATTCCATCAAGTTTGGATCTTGATATTCATGGCTTTTGCGCTAGACGATTTAAGCGTAATTGACCATGAGGCATCTGTGCAGATTAGCGACACATCTGGATCGCATAATGACATCGAAAACAAAGCGTCGAGCTAACCGTCTTGCCGCGCGACGTGAATAGAACACCTTGCACAAGCGCGGTATGTTCGAGAAGCCGATTAGCAGGTTTCGTAATCCCTATGAGCCGCTGCCTTGCCACGTGGGTTATGCACATTCATTTGCACGTTTTTGAAACTCTGTATGGCACGGTCGTCCTTGGATTGACTCCACCCAAAAGTGTACAATAAATAGCATGGGTAGTATGTTTCGGGTTTTATCTTTCCAAGCCTGTTAGCAGGACCAAGTACACCACCTTGATGCTTCATCTTCCAAAGTCTGGTAGCAGAACCAACTGACGTACCTCGATGCTTCGTCTTTGTCTTACACGTTGGACTTAGTAAATTCATAACCAAGGTCCATGCCATCATACTCCCTAAACGTCCCTGATGTTAGAACCCCTCCTACCATCTCCAACTTCTCCTGCTGTTCTAGACCCCACCCCCAAACTTGCTACACCACTTATCAGCCGTGATCCAACCGCATCCACAGCCCCCATTGGCTTCATCAGACTTGGCCCTGTGGAAGCAGCAGTCTCGACTCTGAACAGCCTTATTGCCGTACCATTCCAAACACCCACTGTACCTTTCTGCACGACCATCTCCGAGGCAAAGATGAAACCCCAGAGTAAGGACTCGTACCAGCCCAAGGATAGAGGCGTCCATTCGAAAAGATGGACGCGAGGTGGTGTTGCTTCCAGACCGGGTGGAAGTGCCTGCGGTAGACTGGATGAGGATAGAAGGGTGATTATGGTGTGAAGAGGCAGGGTTGGAAGCCAAGAATCTATCCAGTTTGCTGTGGGGTTGAACCCGCTTAGGGATGGCGGCATTATTGTCGCAGCGTGACTGTTTAGGCTTGTGGTGCTGTTTTGCCTGGAGAAAGAGGACTGCCCGGCCGGCATCTTGCCGCGAGCTTTTTCGGACATGCCCCGTAATTGGGTAGGCAATGGTTCCCCAGCTGATGATGAAATGGAGGGAGTTCGTGATGTATGGCCAGAGGGAGAGGATCGAGACGGGGTGGGTATCATCTCCTGATTCTCATCGTCAGAGTCATCATCGTCTCCAATTGCGAAAGCGCTGTCTTCCTCTGGGACGTCACTGAGTGTGGGTGTCCTCGCACCGTGCGGGGCTCGGATGCTATCGACAGAGCTGTTCCGTGATGTGCGTGAGGGACTTGTCGGCAAGTCCGATGATTCAGCTGCTTCCTTGTTTCGTTGCATCATGCGCTCGATCTCCTCTTGACCACTTTCTAAAGTGAAAGAGCGTAAGGCTTCAAACCTTTTCCGCGATCTGAAAATCCCTTGCACAAATACCTTGTTGCCTGGTCACCGATCAACGCTGATTTCTACTGTTGCAGTCTGTACCACTTACTGGAATACTGGTGCTCTATGATGGCATTCATCGATTCGAGCAAAGATTGCAACAAGGAGTGATTGGTTTCGTTCCCGAGTAGAAAGCTGGGCGCAGACATTGATGCGAATAGTTGCAATAAAGTCGAACTTGCTCTGTGGCTAAGGTGCTCTATGTACGGGGCAACATTGTTGATGGTGGCAAGAAGCGACGGGTAGATGGCATCCAACTTGCCATTGCTGGATGTAATAAGGGAATGGATCGACTACCTCATCAGCTCTACAGCATCAAGCATTGTGTATGACTCACAATTATTAGAAAATCGGCATAGGTGCCCTTGAATTCTGCCATCCTAATTATGGCAGGAAGCTTGTCCTGGCTTTCGAATTCTTGATTGAGAAGCTTTCCGAAATTCGGCTCTGAGCTCAGTGTCTGCAAAATAAAGGCGCACATTCGGACTACTCCTTGTTTCGAGGGATCGGCCTTGTATTCTGTAGCATGAAACAACATCAAGATCATGAAATCGTGCCCACGATCGGTGTCGATAATGAACGAGCGGAATCGCTTATTGCACTGCAGGGTCTCCCAAAAGAGCATTACCACCTCTGACGACCACTTCAATGACTTTTGACTTCCAGGTAGATATGAAGATGTTGCTTGTAGCGACTGGTTCAAGGTCCTGCTCATACCGTCCGCGAGAAACTCAAAATCTTGTGGTCGATGTAACCGCCCAAGGAAATGTCGGAAGTAGTTCTTCGGTGCTTGTCCTTTGCGACTTTCGGGTATTGAGTAAACGACAAGGACAAGGAGAAATTGCAAGCAGTAAGTGATGAGTATTTGCTTTGGATCATTGTAGACCACATGATCGTACGGAACCCGCCAAGCTGCAGGATTGTAATTCAGTGCAGTATTGAGCTGCGAGCACAAGAGCGAGAGCACTAGTTGTTTATCTGGACAAGTGGTGATGTACGTCACCGCCCTCATTCCTTTGATCGGTAGTATATGAGCGGGCATATACAGTGCTTTACTCGAAATGGTCAATAGCAGCCTCAAGACCTCAGTCCTATTGTTCTCCATCTCTTTATTCGAGCTCATTGAAGTATTGCACCCCACGCCTTTCTGCCAGATCGCATACGTGGCTCTGTTCCGCGACCTTTCGCTGATAGGAAGCGTGAAACCTACGTAGAAGAGCATATCGATCAGTGTGTCGATCAATTCTTCTCCTAAGGGCCTGACATCCTCAAAATGCTCTTCCTTATCCGGCTTCAGATCTTCCTCCACTTGCGAGTCGTCAAATAAGACTTCTGGTTTCGTCACTCTACCCTTCGTCCTCCTCTTCCTCTTCGTCCAGAAGAACTTGTCTTCCCATACCTCCAAATGGTCTGCTTCGTAGAGGAATGGTAGAATACGCGTGAGAACTCTTATGCAATTGAGCGCATGTTTCTCGGGTGCAACTTGGGCGTTGGGGAATGATCGATGCTGTCGTAGTGTGAAGAGCCGGGTTGTGAGAGCTAGGATAAGAGTTTCGATATTGGAGAGGGAGCTGTCTCGCGCGCGGCGGACATCGGTAGGGGAAAAGAGGCTGAAAACATCTTCAGTGGATTCGGGGAGCTCCCAGAACTTCTGCGCGTTAGTAACATCCGTTGAATCTGCTTTAGAGACGCACTCCTCTCCAATATGGATCCTCAGATGTTATTGCTTCGGGTTCTGAAAGCTTGAAGATTCCTTGCTTGAAGACGAGCTTCGAATCAGAATTCCCCATGACGAAGTATGAAAATCTCTAGCATTGTCTATGGATGTGTGAGCGCTCACAGTCATAACGAGTTACTTATATCACTTACCGCACGTTGTTCAATACTTTATGCAACATTGAATGTCTGTCACTCGGATATAAGTCTGCCAAGACTGAGTATGTCCGAAATTTTATCCCTATGAATCTTTCTGTAACCGTTATGTAGAGTGGTAACACTGCAATGGTACAAGTAAAGATTGATACGACGCAGCAGGTAAAATTCGAGGCAATCATCGTTCTCACGTGATTTATTCTATGAGCGTACTACCAGAATACATACCCGAGCTACTCCTCCCTTTGTTATACAGCCATTTACTGTTCAGTCCGACCGATGCACCCCTTCCGGTAGTAGGGCTTGGTGTACTTGGAGCACCAAGGATGCTGCCTTCTCTTCCTCCAAATCCAGGCCCAAGCGGCGATGGCGAGCCATAGCTTGATCTCCTTGCAGTATACTCTTTCCTCCCCATAGACTTCTGGCCCCACAGACTTCCTGTAGGCGAATCGCTTTGCTCTCGGCCGTACGACGGACTTCTTGCCACAGGGGTGCTGTATGCGCTGTTATTTCTGGTAGCTGGAGATATGTTTCGTGGAGTCGGCGAGCGTGGGTATCGAGGTGGTGTGATGTATTTGGTGTCTGGTGTGGGGGGAGGCGTGGCACTGGGGTCGAGACCTAGTAGCGATCGTTGTGATGGGGTCAACGGGATGTCGGTGAGCTCGTCTTTGTTCTTGACCAGTGGCAGCAGCGCTACGGTGACGTTGTATAGCCCCAGAAGCCAGAAGCCCCAATAAAACAGTCGAATAGCAGCATGTCCTAGAAAACCTTGAAACCACTCACTGTAATCTTGGGTCAGCCAAAGTACTATTTGTAGCAATGAGTGTGAACCTACTGTGAGTAGACGAGGAGGAGTAGAGCCGCTCCATTCCATGCAATCTTCTTGAGGTTGCTGTCGTTGAACGAATCAGCTTTTTGTCTTTGCGTGATTTCGTCAAACTTGGGATGGCGCCAGGAGCCAGGCGAGGGTGTTGAGACTGCAGCATGTAGAGTTTGTGACTGAGGTGTCGAGGGAGGTTTTGCCGTGGTCATGGTAGTAGAGTGACAGGCTGCTATCGGTTATGAAAAATTAGGATTGTCATTGATGGCTTCATGGGACTCCTGCTCAGCATGCCGAGGTCAAACAACTATGACAGATCATTATCAAGCCTTTCGTTTGGTTGTGCAACGTCAGTATCGATAACATTCAATGTTCGTTGTTCAACACACGCGCTGAAAGGGCTTATTCTAGCGTATGCAAAATTCTAGCAGCTCCTTCGTACTATTCTAGGGGCATAAACACCCCTTCCCTTATCAGTCAATAATGTCAGCGATATATCATGTTGGTGCGACTGCGGTCAATGTCATGATACCCAGGGATAATAATTCGGCATACACGATATTACTTTTTGATCATGAGAACTTTCTCGAGGAATGAACGCTTTAGCTTTTATTATTACTATTCTCCAACTCTTACCAGAGTTTTACATCTCCAACATCACATTTCTTAAATTATTTCCCCAGTCATTACCCCAGCACTACATGTTTATGTTTATGTTCATGTTCCCTGATTCGTTTCCCCATTTCCTATCCCTAGACTCATCACCCCAGATGATCACCTCCACCTTCAGTTCGTCCAACACAGAACATCTCTGTTATACTTATTGAGCGTCAATTGCGCCGCAGTAAGCTTGCTCAACGCATCTTGCGCCGTCGTGGCAAGCTGCGGTCCGTATCCCTTCACTTTCTCGGTATTCCCTTCCTGGAAATCGTGCGCCCCCTTCGAATAGATCGACCTGAGTGTCGCACTTACTTGTTGCAGACCACTTTCGAGATCCACCAGCCAGCCCAGCCAGCATCCCGTCTGGATGTCCAGGTTGGCCAATTGTTGAGAAGCCATGTCGATGGAGCCTAATGACTGGGTGAATTGTTGGTTGAGGCCGTCGACGATTGTGGTGGCGTCGATCAAGGACATGTAGGCCGCGTTGAGGGAAGGGCGGGTGGTCGTCCCGTTGCTGAGCGATGAGGACAGTGAGGTGAGATCCATCTTGACGCGCACGAGCTTGTCGCAGAGGCGGGTGGCGGAGGTGAGGGCGAGGAAGCTAGCGATGATGGGGAGAGTGAACTTCATGGTGGGCGAGTGTGGATGCTTAGAATTCTGGGTAGTGTTGGATAAGTTTTGTTGGATTGAGTGGAGGAGGATGTTATGCAAGCATTCCCGGAGGCAGTACTAAGTATTATATATCGTCCATAGGTTGTCTGGATCCTTCCTTGTCTTACAGAGGGTTCGATAGCCCATATGGGTTGATCCACAAAGACGCCAGTGGTGGTATGCTGAGGTGAAAAATCGCGGGATTTCCCCACGGACATGCAATAGTCCAGAGGGACGGCTGTAACCAGCATGAATGTCAGGGCAAGTGTGGTCGGGATTCTGTCATATCTAATGGTTCGATGTTCAAAATCGATGTCTAGACCGTCAATGTATAATGACAGAGGCTAAGGCCTAGATGACAGGTAAGCCACGGCGTCTCTGGCGCACACTTGGCGGAAAGAGATCTCACAGAGGCGTAGAATTCCTCTCCTGACGTCCGGTACCGAAGCAAAATATCTCGGTACATGACAACCGTTCTGCTCTACATTACTTACCCTGGAAATGGGTACGCCAATCCACCATAAGACTCCTAAGGCCCGTAGCTGCCAAGCTTAGTGTACGGTAATAAGCTTCACTAGCATCAGAGTCAAGCGCCTCCACGACCGGCGGCAACTTGGTGATGACCCTTGAGAAGACTCGCCTCGACAATCGTGGGCTAGCTAGAAAAGCCATCTACGACATGTAAGCTTGACAAATCGCTAAGCTCAATTGCTTCTCAACCTCTCGAGCCCCTCCGTTCTCTTGTCTATACGGACAACCTGTCCAGGTAGTTCGATCCGACTCCGGATCCTAATTTCCACAGGCTCGTCTAGCTCGATTTCACCTCCCTTGACTTTTCGACGGGACAAAGGAGTGGTTTGTTCGCGAATGGCGTGTTTTGACTGTCGGGCCCGGTCTGCTGTCTGCGCAGATTTTCCCAGGTGACTTATATGAAGAAGTTCGATTATCAGGACGGCTCACCTGGATACGATGCGCCAGAGCAAACGAAAGTGCCTTGTTCGCAAAGTCGAAAGCGTTCTCAATGTTCATGATGCTAGCTAGTATGCAAATCTCGATCGTGGCCCTCCTACTGATGAGATTTTGCAGTCCATATAGGCGATGTTCGTGTCTGAGTCCCCTATAGTGGGTTGGAGACGAGAGCACGGTTGTAAGCCAACTGATATACATGTTGTCTATGATCTTTCACAGTCGCCATTGACGAGTCTTCGAAATCCTTGGCTAGTTGCTGGACGCGTTGGTGATGCCGGTACGTCTTTTTTCACGCCTGCAAAATGTCCATGCCATCGACATAGATCAATGTACCCTTCGCTGGCTCCGCTAGGGGTTTAGAAGTCTTGGTAGGGTTGCTGAACTTGGGCCAGGGAAAGGGTAGTCTCGAGATGTTCCCGCATCTGAAGAAGGGTGAGCTATGTTGTGTGGACGTGAGAGATCGTTAGGTATCAAAATCACCCTAGTAAACCATAAAGATAATCCGGCAATGGTCGTGGGATGCCCGAGAAATACCGCTATGTTGAGGCTTTTCTGCACTAAAACGGACGCCGCCTGCGACATTCTCTTTGGGATGTGTATACCGGCTGCCCTTGCTGTTCATATCTTCGAGCTAGAAGCCTTGCGTTGGGCTGTATCGCACCCGCGTCTTCATCAATATGGTCCGTCCCGGGTGTCATTGGCGAGTTTTACACAAGGCTGCATATATATTCAACGCCTTCGCTATGTCGTGTGCACATTCCACGAGACAGTTGACTCTCCTAGTATTCGTAGTCCTCGACCTACCGGCCTAGCCCTCGGTCAGCGGTCCCGTTATCCCCTGCTTGTTGCCTGTCCCCAATAATTCTCCTGTTATCCTGATTCTGCACGCCGCCGATATCTTGGCTTGCGAAGGTGCTTCTTGCAGCCATGATATTGAACCTCGCGCACTGTAGATCTGCTTCTCCAGGTGGCAGTACCACTAGGACGTATGTGTTGTTTGTGAGTCTCGATATGATGAGGTTGAAGCGCGGGGCTTTGATAACGAACTCAGCGAATGGATTCGACGAAGAGGGAGTGTTCGTGTAGTTCCTGTGTCAATGTCAGCAACTTGCCTTTCCTCTAATTCTAACTGCGATAGGAGGAACTTACGATAGGGAATGCTTGAAAGTCTTGATGACGTTACTCAACCTCTCTTGCCTGTCCGCATATGGGTTCCTCTCCCCTACTTTCTCTACCACGCTCAGGACCGTCAAGAACGTAGCCCTCTCAAAGAGGACTACCTCCTCCGCCCTCGTCTCTGCACTCAATGTCCTCAAACCCTTCTCCATCACGTCCAGATCCGGAATTAGCGCATTTACTATACTGCCCCACGCCCCATACAAGCTTTGATCCCATATACTCGTTCCATATGTCTTCAACGTGCCAGCAAACTCTTCGCTCCGCTTCTTGATAGCAGCTGTACGATCCGCGATGACCTTCTCCCGATAGTCGGTTTGCACGAGGTCCATCTTGTGAATGAGACAAAAGATGTGGGCTTGGGGACTGTATTCGGCAAGAGCAGAGATGATGGCGGAGTAGGTAGTAAGGTCGCGTGGACTAGAGCCCTCAAAGGAACGGGATTCGACATCGAAGACATAGATAAGGAGGCCAACAGAAGAGAAGACGTGGGATTTCTGGGTTGTGAGATACGTTTCTGTGAAGGCGTCTTGTCTGCGATTATTGATTGCATTAGCAGGCGCACAGAGACGGGTGAGGGAGAACAGCAAATGAGCGTCGACAAACCCTCCACAGTCCCACAGGTTGAGCACAAGGTTTCCCAGGAATTTGATGGTGCTATGTTCGACATCAATGGAAGCGCCGAGGCGGCGCACGTCTTTAGCAACATAGTTGCTGAAGATGATGCTACGCATAGAAGATTTGCCAGAGCCACTTTTGCCCATCAAGAGGACCTTTTTCCTCTTTGGCTTCTTGAGAGCGTCCATGGTTTACGGAGGATATGATGAGTACCAATTAGGTTGATTGGCTGGTGGGGTGGGGTCTACTGTGGGGTGGAATGGAGCCTTGCAGGTCCGGAGATTGTGTTGAGTATTGTGGGACACTTCGATGACGGTGTGTACGGCGTGAGACTACCATCTTCTTCTGGCTTGATGCTTGTAGAGCTGAGGATTGCAATAGATTTGCAAGCTCAATGGCAAGTAGGTATATGGGTGACGAGGCTTGACAGTTCCTAGTCACCATGCCAAGGTGATAGAAATCTGCCCCGAACTCACCCCCCTTCCAGCCTACCTAGGGTGAGCGTTGCTTTACGCTCGCGCATCCAACGTGGGGGGCTGCTGCCTGACGGCCATTCCTGTTAGAGAATTGAAAACCATTATACTCGTGCTGACCACAAGTGAGTCCTTACGCTAAATTTTAGCGTCTTAGTAGCGGGTTTTCCGCATTTATCTATTAATAAATAAATGCCTACTAGTAGTCTTATTATTTTATCATTATCAGTACCCTACTATAGCCCCCCACGGTAAAGAAATACTATATGCGCTGCGGGTAGTAATAGTAATATTAAGGCTACTATATAACGAAGGATTCAGGGAAATCTCGCGTAAGATAGGGGTACTAGCTAATATCATAATAAGAATAATATAGAGAGCTATTAATAGGGCGGGATATAAAGACTTTTAAGAAGTCCTAATATATCTAAGGGATATAAATCGCTCTAGGGCTCCTATATAAGCAGAAGACTAATTAGACCTATTAAAAACTATTTACTAGGCTATTCTAAAGTACTTATAACTAGGCTATATTAAGGCTATCTTAGATTAAAAAAATATTAATATCCCTAGAGTAAATAAAAGGCGGAAAAAAGACCTTAAAATAGATAGGCGTACTAAAAGATAGTATTTAAGACCTAGGATACTCCTAATAAGGGTAGCCTTATAATATACTTATATTAATAATAATAATAGCTATATTATTAAGAGAATTAAGCGGAAAATTAAATTAAAGAAGCCCCGTTTAACCTATTATAAAGAATATAAGAGAGATAGTCTATATATTTAAATATATAATAAGTTAAAAAAGGAGTCTATTTTTATTACCTTAGATAAATACTATTATAAAATATAAGGAGAGGATTAAAAATAATAATATATATCTATTAAAGAGGGGACTATAGCTAAAAAGGTCGCTATAACTAATACTCTAGTATAATTTACCTAGATATACTAGGCTTACTATTTAATAGAGCCTAATATTAGGCCCTAGTATTACTAGCTAGCACGTATAATAGCTAAAAGATATAAAATAGAGGTAGATATTATTATAGAAAATTAGGTAGTAGAAGAAAAGGTAGCTAAATAATATTATCTTTCTAAAATACCTAGAATTATAAAATATATACTATTTAAGGTAAGATTAATCCTCTCTTTTTATAAGGAATTACTAATAAATTAAAGGATAAGAATTAATAAATCTATAATTTTAATATTATATATAGAGTAGGAGGTAGAGGGAAAAGGAATTAAAAATGTCCTAGGAAAATCTATTAAGTCTTTAAGTATATACCCCTTATTATATTAAAAGGCTAGGGTATTAATAGTAAATAGTATAAGGAGTATATTCTATTAGCTTACTTATATACGTATATAGAAGATATTATAATAAGAAATCCTAGAAAGAATATCTAAGTTATTAAGGATAATACTCCTATATATATTAAGGTAGTAAAACTTAGTATAAGGACTCTATATAGGCTAATAGGCCCTAAAAAGGACGCTAAGGTATTTAGATTATTACCTAAATACCCCTATTCTTCTAGGTATATATGCGCGCATACGTGCCTAGGGCGGATAGCCTAAGGTACGCCTATAACGTATATAACCCTTATACTTTATTAAGATAAAAGGGAATAATATAGTATCTTAAAGGTAGAATAGACTCCTAACTTACTTAATCTTTATTAGATTAAGTTATTATAGGATCCTCTTAAAGATACTTTATAACCCCGTTAGTATTAGATAAAAGGGGTAAGTAAAAAGGCGAAAAATAAGGCTAGGAAATATCTTAAGTATAAGTAGAATTCTTATTACGAATACTATATATTTATATACTATTTATATTAAAGCGATACCTAAATAGGCTTAGCGTCCGTCCTTCTTATAAAGACGGATTTCTTATATATAGAGAATATATCTTTTACCTACTATTTATATTTAAATATAATAAATAGTAGTACTACCTTCTAGCCTCTACTAGATACTATTAATTATTCTAGTATATTAAGATTATCTACTAGCGGTACTAGTACTAGCTCCTTAAGTACTAGCGGTATTAGTACTAGCTCTCTAGAGTACTAGTCCTCCTACTAAGCCTTCCGTAGCGATATTAGTCCTATAGTAATAATAGTAGGTCTATTAGTTAATTATAAGCTATTAGTAAGATATCTATTAGCTATACTAGTAATAGCTTTATAAGTACTACTAGCTATATTAGTACTAGCTCTAGAGTACTAGGTCCTTATTTAGTCTTCCGCCCTACTAATATCCCTAGCCGTTAACCCTATATAACCCTTTATAAAAGAAGCCTTTTATAGCCTTAGATACCTTTATAAACCGCCTTAGAAGACTTAGTATTAATAAGAGCCTTATTCATTACCCCACGCTATTATCTAATAATCTTAGGATTCTCTATTTAGAAGGGGAAGTAGGCCTTTCTATATCCTTCTACTTAAAGATAGCGGGACTATTAGATATTACAGATAAGACGTTAACAAGGTCCTTATTACCTTTAGAAATACTATACCCCTTAGTAACTACAGTTAGGTACTATTTAAGAATTCTTAGATACTACTCCTTCTAGAGAAAGTAGCCTAAGTAATAGGTATAAATCGCTATCACGATTTTTAATAATATTAGTAAATCTCCCTACTACGCCTTATTTACTAATAATAATATAGACGCTCCTAGCTTTTTAGATATATAACGTACTGAAATATCTAATATAATAGCCTAGGCTATAAAGATTTTTAATTAAACTTAGGTAGCTTATTATATCTTCTAGCCTAAAGATATTAGCTATTTTAGTCCTAATTTATAAGCGAATAACGAGAATATCTATTATAATATATTTAGCTTTACTAATTATTTACGTCTTAAGGCTACTAGTATTAGTATAGATATTATAAGATAGAATATTAATACTTACTTACTTAGTACTATAAAAGACTAGTATAATAATAAACTAGATTATTTAAGTAAATCCGGTTTATAATACACTCTAAACGGTATTATTAAATAGTATTACTTACTTAAAGAATATTTCCGTAACTTATTAAGACCCTTATTACCTATAAATACAGAGTTATAGTTATAGCTATTTAACCTAAATAAGTTTATTAGAATATTAAATATTAATAGCGAGAATTCCTACTATTAGCTATTTACGCTACCCTTATTTAATATACTAGTCTATTAGTAAGACTATACTATTCCTATTATAGATACGATATCCTTATATACCTATAGTAAGGTCCTTAGTACGCCCTTACTAACTAAGACTACTTAGCCGCCTACTAGAGTCTCTATTTATAAAGATATACCCTAATTAACGTCGTTAATTCCCCTTATAATTAATAGCGAAAAATTCTATTTAGATCTATTAATTACTATATATACTAATAGTCTATTTCCTAACTAATTTATTAATAAGGCCTTATAAAAGCCTTCTTTAGAGCTACTATTAAGAAGAACCTTAATAGTAACTATCCTAGACTAACCGTCGAGTCGGGATTTAGTACTAAGAATTAGTACCGACCGAATACTTAGTACTAGCTCTAGGTACTAACCGAAATACTTAGTACTAGCTATTAATACTAACTTACTAAGGCCTTAATACCTTAGCGAGTTAGGTTAACCCAACTTAAATTACTAAGGTATTACTAAGACGCTAAGCCCCTAATAAAATAGTAGAAGGAACTAAAATAGTCTCCCTATAATATATATTTAAAATAATTATTATACTTATAACTTTATCTTCCTAGTATCCTTTATCTATTCTCTTAAGTATAGTAAATATTTATATTACTAGTTTATATTACTCCTACCTTATTATATATATAGGGCTTATACTATATTAACTCCTATAAAACCTAGTAATAAAGATATTAAATTAGAATTAGATAATCTTACTATACTTAATTCTATATTAAGTAGTATTCGTCCTAGCTAATCTATAATTTAGGTTAGTTAGGGTATATTAGATAAATCCTTTTATTAGAAGAAAGAGCTTCTTCGAAATACTATTTAGTCTATTAGAAAAGAATTCCTAGAATTAGTACTAATAAGGAATAATAAATATATTAAATAGAATTTAGCCTCTAAAGTCTAATTTAAAGTATAGTAGGGGTAGACTACTATTAATAAAAGTATTAAATTAGGGTCTAATACCAAAGTTAAAGATCTCCTTTAGTTTAAAAAAGCTATATTAGGTAAATAAGCTAATATCTAGGATAACTTTATCTGATTAACTTTAATAGTAGAAGGATTACTAAAGATTATATATAAGAAGTATAAAAAACTTCTAGACTACCTAATAGTAACTAGTAATTTAAGTATATTTAATATAAAGAAATATATTTAGACGAGTAAATACTATTTATAAAAGCGGCTAAATCTATTATTATAAATAGAACTTTCTTTAACTTAGGTAAGTTATCTATAATAATATAAAATAGTAATATAAAATTAATTCTTTAGGATAATATTAGAAGAAAAGTAATACTAGGTTTTCTACTAACTTTTCTTAAGAGAAGTAGAACGAATAATTATATAAATACTTTCTTACCTTA
>JAABUX010000973.1_pt1 | contig 45535 bp, 32 predicted proteins | sample 5561851 | NCBI WGS metagenome assembly JAABUX01 (sample SAMN10711883, study PRJNA513361) | rock metagenome | isolation source: Antarctica rocks | place: Antarctica: Victoria Land, Richard Nunatak red sandstone | collected 2016-01-03 | reverse complement strand
GGGGGAGCGCAGCAGGTGGGCCGTCTCCATCAAACTCCGAAGTTCATCCGCAGCCACGAGAGCGACATCCTCGGAGGCGAGTCGGTGAATCACGATCGGCTCTCGCGTTGACACAACCTCGTCGCTAAGGGCCGCAAGGTTGACCTGCGCGTATTCGTAGGGATAACCGGTACTCGGCGACATGACGCCATCTTGAGCATGGATACAATCACGATATTCGAGCCGCCCCCGAGGGCCGTCGCGTCGACCGTTTAAGCAACATGGTGTGCTCGTTGCTTCGCATTGCGAATATGCTCCCGCGAGGCTGCGATCAACTCCTCATCTTCGACGTTCCACACCGCCCCTTCTTGATCCCCCCTTGCCCAAAAGGCGAGATTGGCGATCAGTTGCCCCAGGCGAAATTCAGGGTATCCCTCGCTCATCTCCTCGATGAGTCGAAGCAGTTCGTGTCGCTCGGAAGGGATCATGGTACGCGATCTCCGATGGTTGGATACTTCCCGACGGCGGCCCGCCAAGCCCCGATGACTTCCACGGTGACCAAATTCCCAGGGAGGAGACGAGCAACCCGGGTCGCCCTGGTGACCCCATCGGCGATGACAAGCCCACCATCGGTGCCCCGATAAACGATCAGTGGGGGCATACCGTCGGTGGAAGTGCCGTGGGCCGCAATCTGCCGATGAAGTTTAAACGGATCGGCACCCGAAAACAACGACGGCGGTAGGTAAAGAGTACGCGGATCAACCTCGGTGAATTCCGGTGGGTTCATTGTAGTGCTTTACCAAAGCGTCGGGTACCAGAGGTTCGCTACTCCGACCCCGTGCGACTGGCTCTATACCCGGCAACCCCGTGTGATCCCACCGGTCGCTCAGCACAGGGTCGGAGTACCGAACCCGTGGCACCCGGCGCGAGGTCAGGCATTCGGTTTGGTGGTTTTGCATGTTATAGCAGTCTGCGTCTGCTCATCGAGGCAATCGACTGGCAGTGTGACGAATTGCGATCTGGAAAAGACAAGAAGCCAGAACCGGGGATAACGCCATACCTCCGTGATGGCTGACCACGGCATGATGGCACTGCCAAGTTCGGAAGTGAACTTGACCTGATGCTCATCGTATCCGAACGTCGCCTCGGGCGTGCGCATCTGGCGGAACCGGCCGATAGTGTTGCGGAAGTGAGCGACATAAACGGCCGCGAAAAAGAGAGCTACGAACAAAATGGTGGAGACGAGAAATCCGACCATCCACCCTTGAGCATGTCAAGAGATCAGCAATGCGAGAAACGCGACAAGCACAATGAGAACAACGAAGAATGAAATGCCGAGTTGGCGAAAGACTGCTCGGAAGACGAAAGTCCGCACGGCCTCACGCAAGAGAGGTTCCGAGTAGCGAAGTTTGGTTTCGTTCATTCCAGTTTTCACATAGGACGCCTAACCTGAAAATAGACCGCAGGCGGCATTCGGGGGATAGTCCCACATGCCGCCCGCCCCAAGTATTGCCGGGCGATGTCAAATCGCGTCGAGCCGTCCGGTCGAGTCGCCGAACTGGTCGACCCCGGTGATCCCGAAGCGGTCGGCCATCCCGAGGAAGAGGTTGCTCATCGGGACCGAGCCAGCCTTGTGGTAGCGGCCGGGGTTGAGTGTGCCGCCTCCGTTGCCCGCCAGGATGACCGGGAGGTTGTCGTGGTTGTGGCGGTTGCCGTCGCCATTGCCGCAACCATAAACGATCATCGAGTTGTGCAACACCGAGGTGCCGTCCGGGTCCTTCATCTCGTCGAGCTTGGCCAGGAACCGGGCGTATTCCTCAACGTAGAACCGGTCGATCTTGGCGTACTTTTCGAGCGAGTCTTTCTTGTTCTGGTGGTGCGACAGCGAGTGGTGGCCTTCGGGGATGCCGATCTCGGCGAAGGTCCGGTTGCTCCCGTCGTGGGCCAAGATCAGGCTGGCGACCCGGGTCGAGTCGGTCTGGAACGCCAGGGCCATCATGTCGGTCATGATCCGGATGTGGGCGCGGTGCGAGCCGGGGATTCCCGCCGGGGTGTCGGCGTCGACGTCGGGGCCAGTGCCGAGGCGCTCGGCCTGCTCGATTCTCTGCTCGATCTCGCGGACGCTGCTGAGGTATTCTTCGAGCTTCTCGCGGTCCCGGGGGCCGAGCTGGCTGCCGAGGTCGCGGGCGTCTTCCAACACGAAGTCGAGCACCGACTTCTGCTGGGCCTGGCGGCGGAGGAGGTTGGCCCGACGATCGCTCGCAGGCCCGGCGCCGAAGAGGCGTTCGAAGACGGCGCGGGGGTTAGGCTCGGGGGCCATCGGCGTCGTCGGGGTCCGCCACGACATGTTGTAGTCGTAGGCGCACGAGTAGCCCGAGTCGCACCCGCCCGACTTCCGGACGCCGTCGCAGGTCAGTTCGAGCGAGCTGAACCGGGTCATATGGCCGATCCGCTTGGCGACGAGCTGGTCGATCGAGACCCCGGCGCGGATGTCCGCGCCCGAGGTCTTCTTGACCCGGACGCCGGTCAAAAACGTCGAGCTGGCCCGAGCATGGTCGCCCGCGCCGTCTTTCCCGGCGGTGGCGTTGATGTGGTCCAGCCCGCCGAGGACCTGGATTTTGTCTTTCAAAGCCTGGAGCGGCTCCATCGTCTGGTTGAGTTCCCAGCTCGACGATCCCGCTTCCCCCTTGGGCCACCAGGTCGTCTGGTTGACCCCGTTGGGGAAGTAGAGGAACGCCATCCGGAGCGGCGCCCCGCCCGACGTGGTCGCCATCCCCCGGGCCGAGGCGGCCACGGCGGCGTTGATCCCGCGAGGCAGGAGCGAATCGAGCGCGGGCAAGGCGACGGCGGCGCCCAACCCTCGGAGGAAGTGACGCCGGCTCGCTGCCAGTCGGGTCTGCTCGGCGATCGAGTCGCCCGAAAGTTGGGTCGGCATCAAGGCTTCGCTCCTGTAAAGGTCAGCTTGGGTTGGGTGGGTTGGGGGCCGGGCGCGGCGACGACCGGGTTGACCCGCCGCTTCTGGAACGGGGCCGATTCGAGGATGCCCATCAGGATCGCCGAGAACCGACCTTCGTTCTTGTCGAGCCGGTCGAGGATCTGGTCGATCGTCTCGGTATCATAATAGTCGAGCCCTCGGCCCAACGCATAGGTGAGCATCTTCTCGGTCAAGCAACGATAAAAATCGTCGCGATATTCCTTGACGAGGATCTTCTTGAGTTCCATCGCGTTCGAGAAGGTCCGACCGGTCAGGAGCTTGCCCGAGGCGTCGATCGGCTGCTTGCGCTCGGTGGTTCGGAACATCCCCAAGGCGTTGAAATTCTCGAACGCCAAGCCGAGCGGGTCCATCCGGTTGTGGCACGAGGCGCATAGGGCATCCTTGCGGTGGACTTCCATCACCTCGCGGGTTGTCGGCTCGCGACCGGCCAGGTTCTTGATCGTGTCTTCGAGCGAGGGGATATCGGGCGGCGGCGGCGGGGTCGGCGTCCCGAGGATGTTTTCGAGGATGAACTGCCCTCGCTTGACGGGCGAGGTCCGCGTCGGGTTCGACGTGACCATCAGGATGCCGCCCTGGGTGAGCAATCCGCCTCGGGGGCTCCCTTCGGGCAGCGTGACCTTTCGCATCTCCCGGCCTTCGACGGCGGGGAGGTTGTAGTGCGCGGCGAGGGCTTTGTTGACGAACGTGTAGTCGCTGTCGATCAGTTCGAGGATCGACCGGTCTTCGCGGAGGACGTGGGCGAAGTATGCTTCGGTTTCCGCCCGCATCGCCCGACGGAGTGCGAAGACCTCGCCATCCATCTTGGTGGGCAGGTTCTCTCGGCGGAAGAGGACCTTGTGCTGGATCGGGAAGTTCTCGAAGTCGCGGGCCTGGAGCCACTGGCCGATGAAGTTCTTGACCAACTCGTCGGACCGGCCATCGGCCAGCATCCGCTTGACCTGCTCGCCCAGGTGGCCGCGCAACTCGCCCCGGGAGGCCAGGTCGATCAAAGGCGCGTCAGGCATCGTCGACCAGAGGAAGTAGGACAACCGCGACGCCAGGGCGTACTCGTCGATCGGCGCCGAGGTAGCGTCGTCGGCGACGGCCTGGTTCGATTCGACCCGGAACAGGAACCGGGGCGACGCCAAGATGGCGACCATCGCCCGACCCACCCCTTGCTCGAACGACCGGCCGGGCAGGGTGTACGTCTCTTCGGCGATCGCCACCAGGCGGTCGGCGATCCGAGGCTCGACCGGGCGGCGATACGCCTTGTCGGCGAACCGGCGGATTACCTCTTTGGCGTAATCCCTCCGCGCCTCGGGCGAGGCCGGAATCTCGCGGTCGAAGAAGCGGTCGTAGTTGGGGGTCGGAACCCAGTCGCTCGGGTCGAGCGGCCCTTCGATCTGGACCCCCCGAATCTTGAGGTCGACCGAGGTCTTCTTCTGCTCGATCGGGACCAGCGGTTCGACCTCGCAGGTCAAGGTGTGCTCGCCCGCTTCGAGGGCCATTTCATAAGGGAAAGAAAATGCCCGGTAGTTTTCCCAGGAGAACTCTTTTTCGAGCAAGGTCTGGTCGTCACGCTTGAAGGTGATCTTGGCCCGACCGGGGTCGGAATAGAAATCCCCCTGGACGGCCAGGTCGACCAGCAGTCGATAGGCGGCGGTCTTCTCGATCTTGAAGGATTGAGCGACCTTGGCGGGTTTGTAGAAGGTCATCCCGTTGCCGTTGGCCCCGCCTTCGCCCCGGAAGTCGGACCCGTTCAAGGTCCGCGTCTTGACGACCCGGGGGACCGTGGGGACGGCGGCGGTGACGATCGATTCGGCGGCCAGGAGGTATTTTTCGAGGAGCAGGGGGGACACCGACAGGACGTCGCCGATGTTGTCGAACCCGTAGCCCGAGTCGTCGGCGGGGAACTCTTCGTCGGTCCGGAAGTCGATGCCCATCAGGTCGCGGATCGTGTTGCGGTACTCGACCCGGTTGAGCCGGCGGAGCGTGACGCGACCGGGGTCGGGGTTGCTCGGGTCGAGGCGGAAGGCGTCGCGCTTGATCCAGTCTTCGAGGGTCTTCAACTCGTCGGCGGTGGGGCGAGGCTTGTCGGCGGGGGGCATCAACCCGGCCCGGACGTTTTTCAGGACGTTATTCCACAAGTCGCGGCGGGCGAGCATGGCGTCGTCCGAAACGAACCCATCGAGGCTGACGCCCCCCTTCTTGCTCCCCATCCCGTGGCAGCTAGAGCAATGGTCCGCCAAAATCGACTCGACCTCGTCGTGGAACCGGGCCGCGGCCGAAGCGTCGGTCCGCGGGGTCGGTTCGGGGCCTCCGGCGCTCGAAGAGCCGGGGGCGGCCAGGATTACCATCAACGCGATCGCCGGGACCGACCAGGCTCGCGGGTTCCCAAACGAACCCAACGAAGTGTTCGGCAACGCGAGTGGCGACCTGGGTCGGAGTTGCGATCGGTTCACGATGTCGTTCCGGGGGGCTTGGGGCGGGCGAATCGGCGAGAAAAGCAATGCTCCAGCTGAGGGCCGATCCGTCGATGATTTGTCGGCAACCCGCTTGATGTGCGCGCAGGGATCTGGAGCTTCCTATCATCTTAGCGACACCGGCAAGATTTTCGTCCAGGATTTCTCGAATTTCTTTCAATCCATCTTTTCCCTCGATCGGGCGGACGAGGCGGTTTTCACGATCATGGCTTTGTTCCGACCCTTCCCTGCCTCTGGCGCGGGGAATGCACAAGGCCGTTGATTCGTTGACGTCGCTCCGGGTGACGCCTACCGGCCAACCCAACACAAGACCAGGACACTCCCCGCCTTGGGTCGCCCGGGCGTGGGTTTGTTCGCTTCGACGAGAAACGCAACCACCATGTCTATGACGGATCTGAAGCCGGCGCACGAAAAAGCCCTGATGCTCGCGGCCCTTTGCGGATTCAAGATCGCGCTCGGGCCGGCGTTCTTGCGGACGTCGCAGAAGGCGTCGACCGCTTCGGGATGGACCACGGCGGCGATCGGCGAGATGACGCTCGACAAGCTTGGCGTCTTTCCCGCGCGCTATCGCCCGATGCTCCTGGTCCCGCACACCATCGCGGGTGCCTGGACGGCCCGCGAGAGTTTGAAGGAAGACGGGATCGACGACCCGGCGGTGGTCGCCGCGGCGGCGGTGGTCGCGGCCGGGGTGACCGTTACCTTGCCGCTCTTCCGGATCACCTTGCGGAAATTGCTCGGCATCTCCGACCTCATGCTCGGCGTGGCCGAAGATTATTTGGCGCTGCGGTTGGGGTCGCAGGCGGTCGGGATGTCGATGGAGCAGGTTGGCCAGATCGCCGGCGAGTCGTTCAAGGGGATCGGCGAGCAGGTGAAGCCGACCCTCGAAGAGTTCGGCGACAAGATCCGGCCCACGCTCAAGAAGGTCGGGATCGACGCCTGATCGCTCGGAACGATTGAAATTGTCCACTTTCGCCTCGGTTGCCCTCGTTTTCGAAGGGGGTCGAGGCGATCGCTTTTCGAAGCCCTCGCGGTTCCAGGCCGTAGCCTCGCCCCGACCGACGCACTAGAATCACGGCCAACCCCCCAATCAAGATTGGCGAGAAAGGATCGAGCGGTGGTCATGGACCGACGACGAAGCGCGAGTCAATCCCGTCGACCCGAGCGAGGGAAGTTGGTCCTGATCGCGGCGACCCTGGCGTTGCTGGGCTGGCAAGCGGAGTCCGTGAAGGCCGCCGACGCCCCGGCGATCCGCCTGGTCGACGCGAAGGAGTTCGGCGCCTTCAACGTCAAGGACTCGAAGGCGACCGCGAACCGCGACGGCGACGCCGTGACGCTCGCCTTTCGACTGCCGACCGGGACCGCCGCCGGGATCTGGTCGAAGGGTTTTCCCGACGACTTCCGACCGGGCCGGGTCGACCTGGTCCGCATCCTGGTTGAGCCGGGCAAAGGGCGGCCCGACACGCCCGAGGTCAACGTCGCGGTCGAGATCAAGGGGAAGTCGGGCACGCAGAAGTTCCCGGTCGCGATCAACCCCAGCGTCGCCGAGGTCCCGATCCAATGGGGGCAAATCGGTGAGTTGACCGAGGTGGTCGTGTCGGTCGAACCCAAGCCGGGACACTCGGGCGGCGTCGAGGGGACGCTCCGGCTCGACGTCGAGTTCGCGGCGACCCCTTGGCTCCAGAAATTCGCCGCCGCGCCGCCGGCCCGGATCATCGAGGCGCTGGCGGTGGCCGGGGTTTGCGCCTTGTTCTGGGGTGTCGTGGGCCGGTTGGGTTCGGCCAACGAAGCCCCCCCCAGGCCCGTCGGCGCCGCCGGCATGGCCTGGGACTTGTTCCGGGGGTTCGCCCTGGTGGTGACGTTGGGCCTGGGGGTCGCCGTATTCGACCTCGGGGCGCGGCCCGCCTCGGATTGGGACCGGGGGTATTTGGCGGTGGTGGCGATCATCGCGGCGATCGGCGGGGTCGTCGCCAACCTCTGGAGCGTCGGGTTGACCGGGCGCTACCTGACGGTCGCCGAGTTCTTCCGAAGCTCGGCGGTTTCCGGGCTGCTCGCGGCAAGCACCAGCCCGCTGGCGATCCTCCAGACACCGGGGAGTTGGGGCGATGCCCTTCTCCTGAGCCAGACGACCGCGAGCCTGGCGATCGTGATCTATCACCTGGGCAACGCCCGACGGCTCGCCACCTCGGGGCGGCACCTCGGGGCGATCGCGGGCGGGTTGATCGCGGGGACCCCGTTCGCCTTCGGCGCCTTGGTCCTGCTGGCGAGCGACGCCCGAGGGCTGGTCGGCGAGCTTGGCGAAGGGATCACTTTCGGCTTTCCGCCCAACGACCCGAGGATCATGGAGTCGATCGGTCGAGTCCTGGTCCTCTGGGGCTTCAATGAGGCGATGGCGGCGGGTCTCGCCTTGGCGACGAAGGGGAAAATCTCCTGGTCGATCCGACTCCATCTGATCTTACTCGGTGCGAGCGTCGTCGCGATCTTGGCCCCGTTCGTGGCGGACTACGGGTCGGGCGGGGCGGTGGCGGGGTTGTTGAGTGGGACTCGGTCGATCGTCGCCGTGGTGGCGGCGGCGTTGTCTCAGGCGGGGTTGTGGGCGGAAGTTTACCTGATCACCGGGCTGTTGCTCGACGCCGTGAGCGGATTCGCGCCGACGTGGGAAGCGAGCCGGCGGCATTCCCTCGGCGGGATGGGCAAAGGGTTAGTCTATGCCGGGGTGTTCATGGCGATCTTGCAGGTCGTCGGCTTGGTGATCGAGGCACCGAGGTTCCAGAGTTGGGCAAAAGCTTTCCCGCTTGTGGTCGCGCTGCCGATCGGCATCCTGGCGTTCCCGCTGGTCAAGACGATCATCGAGACGTTCGACGGCAGTCAGGGGTTTTTTCGGAGGGCGGCGCGGAGTTACCGCGACCCGCTGTTGTACGCCCGAGGGGCGGTCGTTGGCCTCGGCCTGGGGGTGGCGGCGATGCTCGGGGTGTCGAACTGGTCGATCGGCGACCGGTCGATCTTCGGGTTCAGCTTTGGGGCCTTGAGCTACGCCGGGGTCAACCTGGCCGGCCATCTGGTTGAAGCGTCGAGGGGTCGGGGAAGGGTCCAACCGTTCCGGGTCTACCTGGCCCAGAGTTGCCTGGGCGGGTTCATCGGCGCCGCGGTCGGGTTCTACTTCGACGCGACGCAGGTCGCGGTGGTGGCCGCCAAGTTCTGGCGCTACCTCGCCGTGGGGCAGTCGCCGGAGCCGTTCGACGTCCGGCCGTTTTTGTCGAAGTGGGGTCGGGTCGACCTGGGGACGACCACCGGCGGGGCGAAACTCTTATTCGACGAGTCGTTGGCCGGGGTGATCTCGTGGGCGGTCCCCGCCTGGTTGTTCGCGATCAACCGGACGTTCCTCGCCGCCTACTTCGCCGGGGAAACTGGGCCGATCCGGTCGCTCGTCACCCCCGAGGGGCGAAGCGCCCTGGGGCGGAACATGATCGAGGTGTTGCGCTGGGGGTTGTGGATGTCGCCGATCATCAACTCGTTCCTCAGGCCGATGGGCGAGCCGACCTGGTACAACCAGGACGGCGCGATCCGAACATTGTTCGCCATCGGCCACGACGCCACCGAGTCGCCCGCCGCGTTCCAGAGCTGGAGCCTCGGCCTGTTCACCGCGCTGCTAGCCTACGACTCATTGCGGATCTTGATCTGGCTCGACCACATGGGCTTGCGGGTCGCCACCCTGGTCAACCTGTCGTTCCTGGGGATGGACAAGCTCGACGAGAGGCTGGCCAAGTTCCTCTCGCCGTCGAGCACCGCGCGGTGCATCCCCGAGGGGGTCAAGCGGTTCACCACCTGGGCCCCCTTGCTGATCCCGTTCTACATCCCTCGGGGGCACGACTGGGACGTCGCCTGGGAGAAGTCGAACGCGGGGCATCCCCCCGAGGTCGTCACCCTGGCGGGCTCGATGCTCGCTTGGCCGCTCTTTTGGCAGGTGGGGATGATGGTCGGGCTGGTGGCGGCGGGTTCGGCGGGCTTCTCGGTGGTGAGATTGTTTGGGAGTCGTCGGAAGGGCGAGGAAACGACCGCCTGGACGTTGAGCAACCCCGAATACTCGTTGACGGTCGAGCCTTCCGGGGCCGTGACCAGCCAGATCAAATCCCGAGGCTTCGACCTGACCCGTCGGTCCTATGACACCTTGGACCCCGCCGGTCGGGCGTTGTTCCTGGTCGTCGATGGGCAGACCTTGCCGATCCTCGGCCAGTTCCCCGGCGGCGGCTTGCCCGCTTCTGGGGTCGTCGCCGACATTGGCTCAATAAAGTTTGGGCGTGATTTGAGCGGGCTTCGCGCCGAGGTCAAGATCACCCTACCCGACCCGGACGACTCGGCCGAGTTGTGGACGATCCACCTCGCCAACCGATCGGGCGAGCTTCATCAAGTCGCGCTCGTCTCCTACCTCGAATGGGTCCTGAACCGGCCCGACGCCGACCGGGGGCACACCCAGTACAACCGGCTGTTCGCCGAGATGGAGTACGTCCCCGGCCTCCACGCCGTTTTGGCCTGGGACAAGCACGCCAAGGCGCTCGGGTTCGTCGCATCGGACCTGTCCCCCGACGGATTCTTGACCTCAAGGATGGACTTCATCGGTCGAGCCCGGAACTTGCGGTCGCCTCGAGTCCTCGAAACCCTCGCCTTCTCGACCGCCGGCGAAACCGAGGCGCACCCGACCTTCGACCCGATCGCCGCCCTCCTCCTGAACGTCGACCTCAACCCCGGCGAGTCGAAAACCGTCCGCCTCCTGGTTGGCTACGCCACCGACAAAGCGGGAGCCATCGGATCGGTCGCCCGCCACCTGGAAATCCCCGGCGCATCGGCGATTTCCGCGACCCGGAAGCGGAAGGAACTCCACGCGATCAAGCACGGCGAGATCCCGCCCGGGACTCCCCAGCCGTATTCCGAGTTCTCCCCCGACGGCCGGACCTTGCGGGTCTTGACCCCGTTCACCCCCCGACCTTACGACCACGTCCTGTCGAACGCCTTGGGCCACGTCGTCGCCCTGACCAACCGGGGGCTGCAAACGACGTCGAGCGGCAACTCGCAGCAAAACCGGATCACGCCCGACTGGTCCGACACCGTCACTCGCGAAGTCCCGCCCGAAGCGTTTTATCTTTATGACCCCGCGACAGAAGAATGGTTCTCCCCGACCTACCACCCGATCAACGACGCCGAGTCCCACCACGAAGTCGACTTCGGCGTCGATGGCACGGCCATCTACCACATGACCAAGGGGTCGATTTCGACCGAGCTGACGGTGTTCGTCCCGCCCGACGTGCCGGCTGGGATGTATCACCTGACGGTCAAGAATGGTGGCGGCCAACCCCGGACGATCCGGGTGGCGTCCTACTTTCAGATCGTCCTCTCGGCGCAGCCCGAGGTGGCGGGTCCGCTCAAGATCCGCCGCGACGCCAAGGCCAACGCCCTCTTCTTCGAGAACCCCCGCAACCACTTCCGCGAAGGCCCCGCCTTCGCCGCGACCTCGCTCGCCCCCGACGCGATCGAAACGTCGAGGTCCCACTTCTTCGGCCCGAGCAACGACGTCGCCCGCCCCGCGTTCATCACCCGTCCCAAACAAACCCAACCCGACGATCCGGGCGAAGCCGACCGACCGATCGCGGCGTTCTTGAACACCTTGAGCATCCCCCCGCGCGGCGAGGCGAGCTTGACCGTCGTCTTGGGGCAGTCCGACGACCGGAAGGCGGTCGGGGCGTTCCTCCGCGACCTCAAATCCAACCCCGACGCAGCAAAAACCGCCCTCGAAGCCACCCGGGACTGGTGGAACTCGCTGGTCGACACCGTCCGCGTCATCACCGGCGAGACCGCATTCGACCGCTATCTTGACTGGATCAAGTATCAGGCCCTAGCCGAGCGGATCTGGGCTCGTCGAGGGTTCTACCAAGCCTCGGGCGCATTTGGCTTCCGCGACCAGTTGCAAGACTCGGTCAACCTGTTGTGGATGGACCCAAGTATCGCCCGCGGGCAGATCCTTTTGCATGCCTCGCAGCAGTTCCTCGAAGGCGACGTCGTCCACTGGTTCCACCGCCTCGGCGACGGTCGGACCGGGTTCGCGGCGCGGACGCATGCTTCGGACAACCTCCTCTGGCTGGCCTGGGGGGTGGTCGAGTACGTCTCGGGGACCGGCGATTTGACCCTCCTGGATGAGTCGACGCCCTACCTCGAAGCCGAGCTTCCCTTCGGCCCCTTGCCCAAGGACAAAGGCGGGATGGGCTTCGACCCGCTCCGATCCGCCCGCGAGGACACGGTTTATCGCCACTGCCTCCGGGCGATCGACCTCGTCCTCGACCACCGGATGGGAGCCCACGGCTTGCCCTTGATCGGCACCGGCGACTGGAACGACGGGCTGGATGAGATCGGGTCGGAAGGGCGCGGCGAGTCGGTCTGGCTGGGGTTCTTCCTTCATTATATTCTCCAGAGGATGGCGGGGATCGTCGGCAAGAAGGAAGGCGAAGCCCGCCAGGATCATTACTTGCGATGCCTCCGCGACCTCGGCGAGGCCCTCGAAAGCACCTGGCGCGACGACCGATACCTCCGCGCCATCCACGACGACGGCACCGAAATCGGCGTCAAAGGCTCGGGGATTTGGGAGATCGACGCCCTGACCGCCGCCTGGGCGGTGATGGCCAACATCAACCCGCTCCGAGGGCGGGTCGTCTTCCAAACCGCCCTGGACGTCCTCGAAAAGGACACGACGATCCTCCTCGGCTGGCCCCCGCTGCGGGAAGACACCAAGCCCTACCTCGGCCGGAGCAGCGGCTACCCCGAAGGCGTCCGCGAGAACGGGATGTACTGCCACGGCGTCCAGTGGCTCGTGGGAGCGGCCCGGCTGTTGGCCGAGCAGGCGACGAGCGAGGGCCGCCTCGACGACGCCCGAGAGTACGCCGCCACCGCCTACCGCCTCTGGCTCAAGGTCTCGGCCATCCCCCACGTCACCCCCGACCAGATCGAGACCTACGGGGGCCAGCCCAACAAGCAGGCCGCCGACATGGTCACCACCTTCGACCCCGGGCGGATGATCTGGCACGGCTACACCGGAGCCGCCGGCTGGATGTTCCGCCAGGCGATCGAAGGCGTCCTCGGATTGAGGTTGATCGACGGCACCGTCGTCCACCCCCAAGGCCAGGTCATCGCCCCCGAACTCGGCGAAGCCCACGTCACCCGAGACGTGTCGGCCAGCCCGTTCGCCAAGTCATAACAGTTTTCCCGATCCCCAAGACGGAGGTTCCCTTCCGATGGTCGGCAGCATCAAGCAACCAAGGCAGGGCGGGTGGTTGGCGAAGCTGGCCGACGCTCGGGCAGGGTGGATTTTGGCGATTCTCGCCGCATGGCGTGGGGGTGATTGGATGGATCGGTCATCCCTCGGTCAAGAAACCCGACCAAGCGAGCCGGCCATCGCCGAGGGGCATGAATATGCCCGCAAGCTCCTCGAAAACGCCCTCCGCTACGCCGACCCGGCGCAAAAGCTACTTGACCCGGTGTCGGGCTACCCGGTCGAGGGGTGGAACCAGGACCCGAGTCGCGGCCTGTTCCTCCGGTCGTTCACCCAGTTGACCGCGATCGGCCAATACATGGAGCTGCTCGGCAACGTCGCGGCGGGCCGGGCCGACTCGCCGGGCTTGGGCCGCGAGGCGGCGGCGAAGGGGTTGGCCCATCTGGTCCAAACCTTGCTCCAAGATCAGCGCGACCCGACGCTCGCGGCCAAGGGGTTGCTCGGCAATTTCCTCGACGTGGCCACCGGCAAGCGGTTGGGGCCTCTGGCTTCGGACGTCGACAAGGCGATGATCTTGAAGGCGTTTGGGGACGAGAAGGGGATGCGGCTCTGGGGCGCGCTCACCGCCGCAGGCTGGATCGCCCCCCGGAACAAGGACGCCGAAGCCGAGATCCGCCGCAACGCCCGCTATGGCTTCCAGTATTTCGAGGGTCCGCTCCTGCCGTTCGCCGACTCGGCCACCAAGACCAAGGTCATGGAGATCCTCGACCGCCGGGTCGTCATGATCATCTTCGGCGACAACAGCAACCTGACCGCCTCGGCCGCCAAGACGATCGGGGCGCTGCTCTCGCCTTCGATCAAGGATCGACCCGACATCGCCAAGATCCGATCCGACCTCGAAGCCTTCCTGGAAGCCCAGAGGGGCGGTTATGAGCGGTTGTACGACGTCAAGAACGGCCTGTTCTATTTCGGCTGGGATGCGACCCGCGACCGCCTGTTCGGCTGGGAAGATCCGGGCGGGAACTGGACCACCGGGCACATGGACTACCTGATCAACGAGTTCCGAGGCCCGGCCACCTTCGTTGCCGTCCGCTTCGGGCTTCCCCAAGCCGCGATCGCCAACCTCGGGTTCCACCTCAAGCCCGCCAAGAACACGCTCGGGGCCGAAGTCTACGCCCTGGCCCCGTGGGAAGGTTCGGCGTTCCAAGCGTTGGGGCTGTCGTTGATGCTCGGCGAGGCGAAGCGGCCCAGGTGGAACGCCTTGCTCGGCAATCTGGTCGATATAGAACTCGCCTACGCCCGGCGGCACAACCTGCCCGGTTTCCTGTCCGAGTCCTACACCGGCGACGGCGTCCAGTACACCGGGAGCGTCGGAATCCCGGCGATCACGGTCGCCCCCAAGCCCCGGATCACCGACGCCGCTTCGCTCTATACCTTGGGCGTGGCTTACTCGCTCGCACCCGACAAGTTGGAAAGCTTCCTCCAATCCAACTGGCCCCGAATCACCCCCTTGATGACCGACCACGGCCCCTGGGAAGGGTTCAACGTCACCCAGGACCGGGTTATCCCCTTTCAAACGACAGCGCACACCTTGGCCCTCACCTTGGGCCTGATCGGCCACGCTTCGGACGACATGGCCCGCTACCTCACGTCCCACGGCTTGACCGAACGCCTCGACGCCTACTTCCAGCCCGCCGATCAAAGCGTCGACCTCCTCACCCCCGAAGCCCAAGCCTTCGCCTGGACCGCCAAGGGGCAAACCGTCGCCTCGACCCGGCAAGGCACAACCCTCCAGGTCGTCGGCGAAGGTCTCAAAGAGTTCGGGGTCGCCTTCGTCCCACCGGGTCACAACGGCGTCAACCTGTCCGGCACGGTGATGACCCTGAGATACCGAGCCACAGGCCCCGCGCTCGGCCCGGCGCTCCTCGCCTTCAAGAGCAAGCCCGGAGCCCCCGACCCGAACCTGATCCCCCAGGTCGTCCACCTCACCTTGCTCGACACCCGGGGCCAGGAAGCCGAGGTCCAGGTCTCCCTCCCCGCCACTCCCGGCCTCTACGCGATCCGAGAAGTCGTCCTGACCCAAGGCCCCCTTGGCGATGGCCGGTCTGTTGCGCTGACAGTCACGTCCCTTCGGTTCGAGGCTGTTCGGTGATATAAAAAAATAATTGATATCAAAACACTAACAACTTCGCCCCTCAGACTTTCCGGGAGATTACAATGCAAACCCTCCACGCTCGATTCCAATCGTCCCCCAGGATCAGCCGCCCGAGCGATCAACAATTCACGTCGTTGTTCAAGTCGAGCCAACCTATGAAAACCGCAATCGGTATAACTCTATTCGCTGCTCTGTTGGTGTGTGATGCTCGGGCGACGGACGTGACCAAGGTGCCGGCCTATGACCAGTTCATCGTCGTCCCGCTCCGGGTCCACGTCTTGACCTCGAAAGAGCTGGACTTGACCGACGGCCGGATCGCCGACGACGAGGTGGAGAAGGCGGTCCTCAAGATCAACGCGATCTGGAGCAAGGCGGGGATCTACTTCGGGCTGGAGTCGATCGTCCGCGAGCCGGCCGCGCAAATCGACCGGTTCCAGACCTTGGATGCCTCGGTTGGGGCGCCGGCATCTTGGGCATTCACTCGGACAGACGATGACGCTAGTAGTCGGGATGGCGACTATGATGTGTGATGACCAGGATGCGCAACTCGTCATCGCCCGCTCGGTAGTAGACCCCGAACGGAAAACGCCCGAGCGTGTCGCAGCGCAAGTCACTCTCCACGACAGGCCATCGGTTGGGCGATCCCTGGATCTCGGCGATCGCCGTTTCAAACTCTCGGAGAAATCGGTTGCCAAGACCCGAGGACCGAGTTTCATAAAACTCGACGGCCTCGACCAACTCGGCCTCCGCCTCGGGGTGATAGATCAGTCGCATTCCAAGGCCCGATGGGCCGCCCGCATGACCTCATCATGAGTTCGACCGGATACCATCCCGGAGGCCAGCTCGGCGTCTCGCCTCGCGGCATGGTCGATCGCTTCGCGCTCGCCGCCAACCTTGAGCCCTTCACCAATGCTTTGCCAAAGGGCCTCGGCCAAGCCGACGCGTTGTTCAAGGGGGAGTGCCGGAACCTGTTCGGTCAATGGTGATATTGCCATGATTCGAGTCTACATCCGTCGACGGCCCGCGTCAACGATCCGATCGCTTCGGACCTCTTGACGGACTTCAACCCTCTCAAAGATTTGGAGCGGAGCCTGACCCGAATCGCCTCGACCCGAGGTGAACTGGCCCGTCGCGGTCCGCCGTCGGGTCGGGTAGGTTGGTGGCCTTGGCCGGTTCGTCGCTGGAATCTCGGTTTGGGAGCGCTTGACGCATGTCTTCGACCTCGACGCCCGGCATCCCCGGTTTGGAGCCGATCCGTTCGCATTTCCCGGGCTCGGGCTTTCTTAGGGCGGTCGGGGGCGCCCTCAAGTCGCGGATCGTCAGCGGCCTGGTCCTGGCTCTGCCGATCGCGCTGACGTTCTGGATCATCTACCAGCTCTATCTGGTGCTCAACACGGCGTTGAACTACCCGGCCAAGGCGGTCCGATTCCTCCTCGGGTTGAAGCCCGCCGGGTTCGACCCCGACTCGGCGTGGTTACAGTGGGTTTCGCCCCTGATCGCCATGATCCTGGTCTTGAGCCTGCTCTACATCCTCGGCTTGTTCGCCCGTTCGTGGGTTTCCCGGGCGATCGACTGGACGTTGCTCCGCGTCCCGGTCGTGACGACGATCTACCGGGCGGTCCGCAACGTGTTCCAGTCGCTCGACAGCCAGATGCAGGGGAACTCGTTCAAGAGGGTGGTCCTGGTGCCTTACCCGTTCGAGGGGTCGAAGGTCCTGGGGTTCGTGACCAAGACCTTGAGCGACGCGACGACGGGGCGACCGATCCTTTGCGTTTGCGTCCTGAACGGCGTGATGCCGCCGTCGGGCTTCACCATGTTCGTCCCCGAGGAAAACGTCACCGACGTCGACTGGACCGTCAACCAGGCGCTGCAGGCGATCGTCTCGGGGGGGATCACGATCCCGAGCGTGATCCACTACAACCAAGGGATCGAAGTCCCGCCGACCGGGCCGATCGTCGACCCGTCGGGCAACCCGATCCGCCGACCGATCGAGGCCGAGGTCGACTGAGGGGCCGGCTCAGCGAGGGGCGGTCGCCGGGCGTCGGATCGGCGACGCGGCGGGCTGTTTCGCGGTGTTGGGCGAAGGCTCGAAGACGGCGTTGAGTTCGTCGGCGAGTCGGACGGCGGCGCGGGCCATCCGCTCGACCAGGATCGGCTCGACTTGCTTGATGTACGAGTCGCCCAAGGTGTACCCGGAGGGGACCAATCGGGGTTCGCCTTCGAGGTCTTTGTAGGCGATCTTGGCGGCTTGCAAGCTCTCGTCGGCCCAGGCTTCGGGGGTGCCCTTCGACCAGGCTTGCGTGGCCTTGGGGGTGATGGCCCGTTCGAGCCGACCCATCCAGACCTGGTCGTTGCCGCCGATCCGGCGGATCAGGCCCGAATCCCAGAGTTGGTGGAGGTTGGTCCCTTCGCCGAAGAAGCGGATCTGGGTCAGGTTGCCGCCTCGGTCGCGGTTGTCGCCGACGTGGAGCGGCTGGTGGACGTCGGAGACGAAGTGGACCAGGAACAGCAAGGCGGTTTGCCGGTCGGCCTTGGGCTGCGAGCGGTCGGCGACGATCCTCCGGTTTCGCTCGATCTGGCGGACGATGTTGTCGGACCGCTTCGAGTCCCTCCCGTCGACATAACGCGGCTGGTTGATCTCGATGTTGACGTAATGCCAGGCCGCGCTCCGGGGGAAAATCTCATGCCCTTCATGGTCGGCCCAGTCGGCGATGTCGACCAAGGTGTCGTCGGCGTGGAGCAGTTCTTTGATCCCGGCTCGGGCGGCGGGGGTCAACCGTTCGCTCGCCACCCGGGCGATGACCCGGTGCGCTTGGGGTCCCCAAGCCCCCGCCGGTCGAGGCGAAACCACCGAGAAGCCCAGGGCGAGGACCACCGACCACGCGGCCGTCGATCTGACTAATTTCGATCGTCGGAACATGGGCGGTGGTCCCTTATCCTGGCTCAAGTGGTGTCGGGGAAGGTCCACTCACTTCGTGACGGTAATCATGTCCTTGATCTTGCCGAACTCGACTTCCTTGATCCCCTTGATCTTCATGATGTCCTCGATCTTCGAGAACGGCCGAGCATCGACGATCGCCTGCGCATAGACCGGGCCGATCCCCGGCAGGGAGTCGAGTTCTTCCTTGCTGGCGGTGTTGAGGTTGACCTTGGTCCCCGTCACGTTGGCTTCCTTGGCCTTGGCCGAAGCTTTCGGTTCGGCCTTGGTCTTGGTCGGTTCGGCTTTGGTCTTGGTCGGTTCGGCTTTGGGCTCCATCTTGGATTCGACCTTGGTCTTGGCCGGCTCGGCGGCCTTGCCGAACTTGACGCGCCCCTTGAGCGAGTCGACCTTGGCCGTGCCGAACCCCTTGAGCTTGGCCAGGTCTTCCATCCCGGCGTAGGGGCGTCCGGCGACGATCTCCTTGGCCAGCGCGGGGCCGACGCCGGGCAAGGTTTCGATCCGGTTCAAGGGGTCGGAGTTGAGGTCGACCGCCACCGGGAGCGGCCGGACGACGGCGAGCGACTTGATCCCGTCGATGGTCCGGGCGGGAACCCCGAGGGTCGAGAGGTCTTCCAGCGCCTTGTGGGGGCGGGCGTCGACGATCTTCCGGGCGGTCGCTTCGCCGATCCCGGGCAACGCGGTCAACTCCCCGGTCGTCGCCGAATTCAGGTCGATCGGATCGGCCGCCTTGGCGGTCGACTCCTTTTCGGCCTTCTCCGACTTCTTGGCCTTCTGTTTCGCGGCCGGCGCGGTCGCCGGTGCCGTCTGCTGCGCCCGGACCAACTCGCCGGTGGCCATTGCGAACGCCACCGTCAAACTCAAGGTCAACGACGCTCGAAGCGGGAACGGTCGAAGCGCGATCAAGGGGCACCTCCGAAGTTGGGGCGAGATCGATCCGACGTTATCGAGTGCATCCGAGCAAGAACTCAGCGAAATGTCCCCCGCCAAGATAGGTGAGTCAGGGGCTTCGCACAAGCGGGGACCGCCCAAGAGAATTGAGCCACGGATGGAACACGGATGAGAACTGAAATGAACTTTTTTATCCGTGTCCCGTCCGTGTTCCATCCGTGGCTAACATCTCTTGATTCGCACGTTGCCGGCGACGATCCGGGCGGCGACCCGGACGGCGGCGATCAGGCTCGACGTGTCGACGTCTCGCCCTTGCCAGGCGATGTCGAACGCGGTGCCGTGGGCGACGCTCGTCCGGACGATCGGCAGGCCGAGGGTGACGTTCACCGCCCGGTCGAAGCCGATCGTCTTGAGCGCGACGTGCCCTTGGTCGTGATACATGGCAAGGACCGCATCGAACTCGCCGCCCAAGGCTCGTCCGAACAAGGTGTCGGCGGCGATCGGCCCGACGACATTGACCCCTTCGAGCCTGCACCGGGCGACGGCGGGCGCGATGATCCGGATCTCCTCGTCGCCGAACAGGCCGTTTTCCCCCGCGTGCGGGTTCAAGCCCGCCACCGCGATCCGGGGTTGCCGCCCGTCGGTCAAAGGCCGGATCGCCGAGTCGGCCAGGTGGATTTTGGCCGCGACCGAGTCCAGCGTCAGGAGGTCAAAAACTTGGCGGAGGGCGACATGGAGCGTGGCATGGATCACCCCCAGGCCGCCCGGACCCGCGTCGTCGGGCGGGAGGTAGAGCATCATCGCGTGCTCATGGACTCCGCACCGCTCGGCCAAAATCTCGGTGTGGCCGGGGTGGGGGATGCCCGCCAGGTGGAGCGACTCCTTGTGGAGCGGCAAGGTCACGATCGCGTCGATCCGGCCCGCCAAGGCCAGGTCGATCCCCTCGACCAGCCACCTCGCCGCCGCCCCCCCCGCCCGAGCATCGACCAGGCCGGGCCGGACCCCCGCCACGTCCACCCCGGCCACCTCAAGGCAAGGAATCACCTTGAGCGAAGGCCGCGCCGCTTCGGGGGCGTCGATCGTCTCGACCTCGATCGACGGTCCCTTGTTTTGAAGGTCCAAAGCCCGGCGGAGGACCGCCGAATCTCCCACGACGAACGGCCTGGCCAGGGCATGAAGCGCGGGGAGCGACCACGCCAGGGCGACCACCTCGGGACCGATCCCCGCGACATCTCCCAACGTCAAGGCCACCAGCGGTCGCTCGTCAAGCTCGGACACGGATCGGCTCGCTTTCGGTCGATAAATCAATGCGTCTTGATGTTCCGCTCCGGCGCCACCCGCTCCGAGCCGTCTGACCGCCCGCCTTCGCTCCGAAGCCGATCCGCCCCCAAAGCCGAAGCCGGGGTGAACCGGGTCGGCTCGGGTGAGGCATCGCATCCACCGCAAAATACGAGTAGGGCGATCATCAGCCAGCTGATGGCGGTTCGATGGATTGACTGGATCGAAGAAGGTTTCGGCAGTAGAGCCAATTTCATAAAAATCACCTTCGTTCATCTCTTTCTCTGTCGTCCTCGATTTGGCTTTGAAGCCCAGGTTCGGGCGTTCCGGCTTCACCAACATCTGAAAGTGTTGTGGGTGTCGATGTCGATGGAAGCGCCATTTGAATTTTTTTGAGTACTTCGATGAAATCTTTGACCAAATCATTCGGATTTTTTCTGGCTAAATCCGTTATTGCCAATGCAAGTTCAATGTACAAATCCGAATATCCTGGATGAAGATAAAGCACCGTCCGGTAATAAGTCCTGTCTTCGTCAAAGTCGAAAGTTGCTTCCGGCGAGCCATTCTCTTGCAGTTTTCGTCGAATTTTCGGTATTCCAGTGTTTCTCGCTTCCGCGAGCTTAATTTCCTTCAAAAATTCTCCAACACGACGATTCCTAGCTGGGGTGGTTGGACCGGGCATGCCAGGACGAAGTTGTTCGGGCTTCACGCCAGCGACTGGCCCAGGGTAACTGGTAATCTCGATCCGGCGTGGGTAGACATATACCTTGATCGGTTCCGGTGGACCGTCATAGCCTCGGTGATAGACCGCATTGACCAACGCCTCCTCAACCGCCGCCGCAGGGTAGGCGAAGAAACGGTTCGCCTCGGGGCGATTATCAACCTTCTGAACGACCTCGACCCCATAAGACCGGAGGTATTCAAGGCTTTCGCGGATTTGGTCAGGAAGCGGCCCTCGAAAGACCCTTTCAATGATGGTGTCGCCGCCGGCGTCGTCGGGAAATACGACCACTTCGATCCGGGCACCCGGGAAGAACTGGTCCGGGTCGAGGTTGAAGAACAAGAGCGCGACGTTCCGAGGGACTTTGTGGCCATTGACCTGCGTTGTCAGCCTCAACTTGTCGTATAACTCGTAGTCGGAAACCGGCGGGTCGGCGTCGATGAGGTCGCTCTTGATCTCGTGCAGGAAGCGGCGGACCAAGGCGGGAGATAAGTCTTCCAGTCGAGCTTGCAAATTCCTCCGGTCATCAAAAGGGGTCCTTCCGGTGGTCTCCATCAATTGGCGGAGGACTTCCCCTTTGGCCTCGACCGTCATCGGACCTTGGCGGATAAACCACTGGTGGGATGACTTCTTCGAGGTAGCATCTTCCGGCGCTTGGTAAGGTTGAGTCTCACCCGCCGGTGCCCAAATCAACACGACAAGTCGATTTTGATACACCACCGGGAATACATTCGGCTGATAGGGCGGGTTGATCTTCTTGCAAACGCCGTAGATGCTCTTCTGAACCTTGTCGAGATCCAGGTCGTCCAACCCAACCGGCGGCAAGATTGGCCGACCCTCGGCTTCTTCGATCCCGAGGAGGATATAGCCCCCATTGAGGTTCAAGAGGTCGTTGGCAAAGGCGCAGACGGTCTTGACCACCGAGGCTTCGATCACCTTGTTCCAGGTCGCCTTGTATTCCACCCGGTCGTCTTCGATTCGGCGCCGGTGGACCACGTCGTCGAGGTTGAACGGCAAACCGTTCAATTCAGAACCAGGCATGGGAGGTCCATTCAAAGTCGAGAAACGAGTCGATCAACCAACGAAATTATGAGGGATCGAGCCGGACAAGTCGAGTCTCCCCGGGCGGCGAGCTATCCATCCGGTGGGCGGTTGGTTAAGATACGTCCCGGGCCTCGGCCAGCCCAAGGATCGCCGCCCAAGGGGTTTTCTTTCGATGCTCAACCAACCGCTCCAAGAATACGTGACCGGGCGCATCCTCCCGAACGTCCAGACCCCGGCGCAGTATACCGGGGGCGAGTTGAACTCGGTCCGGAAAGACCACCGGGCCGTCAAGGGAACCCTCTGCCTCGCCTTCCCCGATACGTATTCGCTCGGGATGAGCCACCACGGGTTGCAGGTCCTTTATTCCTTGATGAACGCCCGCGAAGACTGGGCGTGCGAGCGGGCGTTCACGCCGCTCCATGACTTCGAGGCCGCGCTCCGCGCCCACGAGATCCCGCTCTATTCGCTGGAAACCTTCACGCCGCTCCACAAGCATGACGTCCTGGGGTTCTCGCTCCAGTACGAGATCGGCTACTCGAACGTCCTGACCATGCTCGACCTCGGCGGGATAACGCTCCACTCCGAGGACCGGGGGGCCGACGACACCTTGGTCATCGCGGGCGGGCCGGGGGCGCAGAACCCCGAGTTGCTCGCCCCCTTCATCGACCTATTCGTCATCGGCGACGGCGAGCCGAGTTTGCCCATCGTCTGCGACCTCTGGGCCGAGATGAAGCACGACCCGAGCTTGAGCCGCGACGACAAGCTCGCGCGGATCGCCGGGTCGGTCGACTGGGCCTATGTTCCCAGGTTCTATGACATCGAGTACGCCGACGACGGCACGATCGCCGCGATCCATCGCAACCGGACGGATGTGCCCGAGGCGATCAAGCCGTGCGTGATCCGGGGGTTGGACGAGATCCCCTTGCCCACTTTCCCGATCGTCCCGTTCGTGGAAACGGCGCACGACCGGATCGCCATCGAGATCATGCGAGGCTGCCCCTGGCAGTGCCGGTTCTGCCAGAGCACCGTCATCAAGCGGCCTTTGCGGTACCGGACCGTCGAGACGATCGTCAACGCCGCCCTGGAAAGCTACAAGAACACCGGGTATGACGAGATCAGCCTGCTGTCGCTCTCGACCAGCGACTACCCCAAGTTCGAGGAACTCGTCACCCGGATGAGCGAGGTGTTCACCCCGCTCAACGTCAAGATTTCGCTCCCGAGCCTGCGGATCACCGAAACCCTCAAGAAGATCCCCGCACTCTTGCAAGAAGGGCGCCGAGGGGGCCTGACCCTGGCCCCCGAGGTGGCCCGCGACGACATGCGCGAGCAGATCCGCAAGCCGATCGACAACAAGGACCTGTACGAAGGCGCCGCCGAAGCCTTCAAGCGGGGTTGGCGGAAGGTCAAACTTTATTTCATGTGCGGACTGCCCGGCGAGCGCCCCGCCGACCTCGACGGGATCGTCGAGATGGCCGAGACCATCGCCAAGATCGGCAAGGACGTCACCGGCCGCTACGCCGACGTGACCGCCAGCGTGTCGAACTTCGTCCCCAAGCCCCACACCCCCTACCAGTGGAACGGGATGAGGGATCGGGAATACTTCCAGTGGGCGCACCGCTACCTCCGCCGGCAGGTCCAAATCCGATCGGTGACGCTCAAATGCCACTCGATCGAGACCAGCCTCCTCGAAGGGATCTTGACCAGGGGCGATCGCAGGGTTGCCGCCGCCCTCGAAGAAGCCTGGCGACGCGGGGCGAGGCTCGACGCCTGGACCGAGCACTTCGACTCCAGGCTCTGGTGGGGCGTGTTCGACGACTTGGGGATCGACGTCCCGTTCTACAGCCAGCGGACCCGAGCGATCGAAGAAGTCTTGCCCTGGGACCACATCCACGTCAAGAAGGGCCGCGAATACTTGGCCAAGGAGCAAGGCCGCTCGGTGGTCCAGCTCACCGCGATGGCCGAGGCGGTTTGAACACAAACATTGAGCCGCGGATGGAACACGGATGAAACACGGATCAGAGTAAAAATTCCCTTCTGATCCGTGTTTCATCCGTGTTTCATCCGTGTTCCATCCGTGGCTAAAAAACAAGGCGTGACTTTATGGCGAAGTGGGACAAGCGCACGCTCAAGCTCTCGCAGGCGCACGGCTGGCATTCGCGGCCCGGCTTCAAGATCTTCGTGGCCGACCGGGGGGCCGTCCGGTTCGACTTCCCCGACGACTGGCTGGTCATCCCCGACGAGAACGGGACGATCAAGTTCCACGACAAGCAGCCCCCCGACGACGACTGCACGCTGGCGATGTCGGTGATGTGGCTCCCGCCGGGGGATTGGAGCGGCCTGACGTTGAAGCTCCTGGTCGAGCAGGTGGTCGAGGGCGACGAGCGGTCGGTCGTCGAGCGGGGGCCGATCGTCCTCGGCAAGCGGACCGACCTCGACCTCGCCTGGACCGAGATCAAGTTCCTCGACGCGACCCAGGGCAACCGCAAGGCCCGGTCGAGGATCTGCCTGGCCCGCGCCGAGAACATCCAACCCCTGATCACGTTCGACTTCTGGGATTCCGACTCGCCCAAGTTCGGCCCCGCCTGGGACGAGATCTTGCGGACCCTCCGCGTGGCCGAGCCGATCCTCGACCCGACCTTGGGCCAGCCGAACCGGGGATAGTGATTCATCAGGAGATATTTGTCAAATGACCCAATTATTGGAGAACGCGATCGACGAGGTGCGCAGGCTGCCGGACTCCGCCCAGGATGCGATCGCCAATCTGATCCTCGAACAGATCGCCGACGACCGCCTCTGGGACGAAGCGTTCGCCCGCTCTCAGGATCAACTGGCCCAACTCGCCGACAAAGTCCGCGCGGACATCAGTGCGGGACGGGTCCGGCCCTTGCGTCCTCGGGCGAAATGAATTCCCAACTCACCGAGGACTTCTTCGCGTGCTATGCTCGACTCCCCTCGGCGGTTCGCGAGCAGGCGCGGCGATCTTATCGCCTCTGGCGGGCCAACCCGTCGCATCCAAGTATTCAGTTCAAGCAAGTCCACGCAAGCCAGCCCATCTTCTCGGCTCGTGTAGGGATCGGCTGGCGGGTTTTGGGCCTCCGGGTGGGAGACACGGTGAGTTGGTTTTGGATCGGTTCCCATGCCAAGTATGACAGCTTGGTGGCTCGACTGTAGACTGATATCCGTTCCCCGCGAATTTCACCAGGCCATCGTTGATGTCATCACCGCCCATCGACTCGAATCCGGCGATTGTGCCAGAGCGACCGTCGAACCGGGTCTGGCCGTGGGTCGCGCTCGGGTTGGCGCTGGCCTGGGTGGTGATACTCCGAGTTCCCTTGGTGTTGAACGCCTGGGCGCACCTTGATGGCGACCTGGCGGTGGATGGTTTGACCTTGATCGAAGCGGTGGGGGGGAAGCTCCGCTGGCATTATCCGGGGACGCCGTTCATCGGTTCGATCCCGGTGGCGCTTTCGATCATCCCGGCCAAGGTTGTCGGGGTCGGGCCGGAGTCGCTGGTGTCGGGCGGGGTGATCGCGTTCGGCCTCCTGGTCGGGGCGACGTTCTGGCTGAATTACCGGGCGTTCGGCCCCGGGGTCGCGGGCTGGGGTTTGGTCCCGTTGACCTTCGCGTCGACGGGGGCGATCTGGTTGTCGGGGCGGATCACCGGCGGGCACCTGCTGACCGCCGTCTGGCATGCCTCGGCGTTCGCGCTTTTGGCCGGAGGTTGGAAGCGGGGCGGGGGTCCAAAAAGGTCGGGCGTCCTGGGCGTCTGGTGCGGCTTGGGGCTGTACCTCGACTCGATGTTCGCGGCCACCTGGGTCGGGTTGGCGGCGGCGGTGTTGGTGGGAGGGTGGTGGGGTGCCCCTCGGCCCCGGTCGGCTCGGCGGGCGATGTTGAGTTTGCTTGCGTTCGTCGCGGCGGCGGGGGTGGGAGTCGCCCCCCGGTTCATCGGCCAGGCCGTCGACCCTCACGACTCGTATCAGGGGCAGTTCTCGATCGTGACGGATTACGACACCGTGATGGACAACCTCTGGATGCTCCTGTTCGACTGCGAGCCTCGCCTGATCGCCGGCCACCGCTTGCCGGGGATGGAGATCGACCCGGTGGAATTCCCCGACGGGAGTCGGCCCGCCCCCCGCGCGTTCGTCGGCTGGATACTGCCGATCACCACGCTCTCGTCGTTGCTCTTGTTCGCCTGGACCTTCGTCCGCCTTTCGAGAGCGAAGGTCGGCGGCGACCTGAGGAGCAAGGCGGTCGCCCTGGGCCTGGTCGCCTCGAGCCTGGTGGTCCTGGCCGGGTTCCTGACGAGGGGGAACATCACCAACTCGGATAATTACCGATACCTCGTGTTCCTGCTCGTCCCCTGGTCGACGGGCTTCGGCGTCCTGTTCGCCCGATGGGCGTCGGGAGGGTGGTTCTCCCGGGGGTTCGCGGTGATTCTGGCGGTTGCGTTCGCCGGCCTGATGACGGTCGATGCGTCGAGGTGGTACGCCCGGCTCGGCTGGGTCGACTCGACCGGCCGGCGTCCGGTCCGGGTCACCCCGGTCGACCCGGCGCTCGCCTGGCTCGAAGCCCACCCCGAAGTCACCTCGATCTTCGGCGACTACTGGGATGTCTACCGGTTGTCATTCTTGACCGGCGGTCGGGTCCGGGGCGTCCCGCTGCCGATCTACCCGAACCGCTTCCCCGAAATCTCGCGGAGCTTGCCCGGCGGTCGCCCCCAAACCTTGCTCGCCCGCCTCGGCGGTCGCCCGCTCCCGTTCCGCGACCGGGCCTTGGCCGAAGGGGGGCGTGAGATCGCCCGAGAACCCGCCTTCTCGGTCGTCGACTGGCCTATTCCTCCGTTTCGGAGGTCCGTTCCGTGAGCGCCCCTCCGAGCGAACGCGCAACGCCAATGGTCTGGACGGCCGATCCTCGCGCCTGGGGGCGCGGCGACGTGATCCCGATCCTCGCATGGCTGGCCGGTCTGGCCGCGTTCTTCTGGGACGCGGTTTCGCTCCGCAAAGCCTTATTCTATTTCGACATCACCGAGATCAACTACCCGTACCGCGACTTCCTGGCGACCGAGTTGCGAGCGGGGCGGTTTTCGCGATGGTTCCCCGGCTTGTACGACGGCTTGCCGCTCTTCGCCGAGAGCCAGGCGGGTTACCTGCACCCGCTCAAGTACGCGCTTTACCCCTGGATGGCGACCTGGCAAGCCTTGAACCTCGACACGGTCGGGTCGATCGCCCTGACCGGCCTGGGGATGTACGGCTGGCTGAGGCGGCACGTCGGGCCTCCGGCGGCCTGGACCGGCGCGGCGGTCTTCGGCCTGAGCGGGTTCGTCTGGGCGCACCTGATCCATACCAGCATGAACAACGCGCTGGTCAGCGTCCCCCTCGTGTTCTGGGCGGTCGAGTCGAGCTGGGAGGGCGGTCGACTCCGGGGGGTCGCGCTCGGAGGTCTGGCGCTGGCCTGCCAGGTGTTCGCCGGCCACTTGCAAGACACGATCCTGACGATCGGTGCCCTCGGTCTCTACACCCTCTATCGGGCGTCGACCGCCCGGAGTTGGCGAGCCCAGTCGACCGTGTTCGGCTTCGCGTCGGGGTTGGTTGTGATCGGCGTGGCGGTCGCCGCCGTCCAGTGGGTCCCGTCGAAGAACTTGCTCGACCGGTCGCCGAGGGTCGGCGGCCTGACTTGGGAGCAGATCACCTATGGGTCGTGGTCGCCCGAGTTGCTCCCCACCCTGGTCGTCCGAGAAGCCTACGGGACGCTCGCGCGCGACACCGACTGGCTCGACGGCTACTATCCATACCACGAGATGAACGCCTATATGGGCCTGATCGCCCTGAGCTTGGCCGTGGTCGGCGCCGGGGCCTGGCGCGACCGGTGGGTCGGCTTCTGGGTGGTCCTGGCGGGCGTGGGCGGGTTGTTCATGCTCGGCCGATACACCGCGTTGTTCGACTCCATGAATAGCATTCCAATCGTAGGCAGTTCGAGAATACCCGTGCGGTATCACCTCTGGGTTTCCTTGGCGGTGGCGGTCCTGGCGAGCGTCGGGGTCGACCGCCTGGGGAGGCCGGGGCGGGTCCGGCTCCGGGGGGCGGTGGGGTTGGCGGCGGTGCTGGTGGTGGCGAGCTTGCTGATCGCCGCGGCTCGATACCTCCCGATCTGGACCGACGCGAGGCGGTGGAACACGCCCGAGCACGCCGAGCATTTCCGATGGCTCGGCAACGAGATCGCCGTCGCGGTCGCGCGGACGACCGTCCTGGTGGGTTTGGCGTGGGCGGTCGCCGCCGGGGCCGCCCGGAGCGTCAAGCTGTCTCGGAGGGCGAGGCTCGCCGCCGTCTTGCCGGTCTTGGTGATGGCCGACCTGTTCGGGTCGCACTGGTCCGACGTGCCGACGATCGACCCGAGCTACTGGACGGTCCCGCCCGAGTCGGTCGCCAAGATCAAGGCCGACCCGTCGACGATCCGTGTCTTCGGGCTGGCCGAGCGATCCGCCGCCGAGCCGGGGTTCGCGTCGCGCCCGGTCGACTTCTTCGAGGTCCGCGACCCGTTGGGCTGGAGCCTCCCGCCGGTCTGGGGCCTCAAGTCGTCGGTCGGGATCACGCCGATCTATCCCAGGCGGCTGTTGACCTTCCAGGACCACGCCAACCCGCCGATCGCCCGCCACGAGGCCGAGAGCGTGACCCACGTCGTCACCGGCCAGGCCATCCCCGGCTTCCCCGGTCGGGTCGAGCCGGCCGGTTCCGCCGTGATCCACACCCTCGCCTCGGCGCAACCGAGGGCGCGACTGATGGCCCGGCCGGTCTATGTGCTCGACGAACTCGCCGCCGGTCGGGCGTTGGATCAACTCGGAGGAGCGATCCGCGACCGCCTGATCGTCGAGGACCCCGACCGCCCCGTCGCCGAGACCGCCGTCGCCCGGGGTTCGGCCAGGATCGATGTCGACGACCCCGAGCGCGTCGAGATCCTCGCCGAAGTCCAAGGCGACAGCCCGAACTACCTCGTCCTCGCCGACACCTTCGACCCCGGCTGGTCCTGCGAGGTCGACGGCCACCCCGCGCCGATCCGACCCGCCTTCTCGGCCTTCCGCGCGGTCGCCCTCCAACCCGGCAAGCACCGCGTCAAGTTCTCCTACGAGCCTGCGGGCTGGCGAGTCGGCCTGATCCTCTCGACGTTGGGATTGGCGTTCGTCCTGGTCGGCCTGGCCTGGCCCCGGCCGGTCGGCACGGTCGACCCACCCCACGGGCCATCCCCCTGGCCCCGATGGTGGCCGACCGCCTTCGCCCTCGCGTTGATCCTGTTCATCGCCGCCTCGGCGATTCGCCCCGGCGCCTCGGGAGGTCTGGCGATCCAGTCCCGCTGGGAAGGGGCCTTCCACCCCTTCACCTGGGCCGCCGGGATCGAGGCGATCCGCCCGATGAGCAAATCCATCGGCCGTTGATCGAGAAACGAATGGTCGGCTTCGATTGCCCGATGAGGAAAGCCGGGGACGTGACCTCGCGGACTACTAGGGGTTTTGTCCGTTGCCGCTTCGAGTCGAATCGACCCGAAGGTTGGCTCGCCGAGAAACACGGGTTGCCGTTTTCGGGGATTTGCGATATCGATTCCCGACTCAACCCGCGAAGGAGTCCGGTCCCATCGGCAATCTAAAACGCTCCTCGGCTTCGAACCCCCCGCGACAAATCCGCCTGATCGGGTCGCGCTGGCCCTTCATGTTGGCCTCGACCCTGGCGACGATCGGCGGCTGCGCGAGCTATCGCCCCACCCAAACCGGGTTCTTGACCAACTACGCCGCGATGACCCCCGACCGGTTTCACCTCAACCGGGGGATCGGTCTCCAGAGGGCCGAAACCTTCGAGGCGGCGCCCGAGGACTTGTCGAGGATCGACTCATACTACATCGAGCCGGTCCGGTGGCTGGTCGACCCCGAGAGCCGAGGGGGAAAAAGCCCCGAGCGCCGCGACTGGCTCTGCAAAATCCTCGACCAGGAATTGCGCGACCAATTGGGTGCTTCCAAGCCGATCGTCGACCAACCCGGTCCGCACACCGCTCGGGTCAAGTCGGCGATCACGGTGGTCCGGTTGTCGAGGCCGGTGACCAACGTCTTCTTGACCGCGACCTTGATCTCCCCTTACGGGATCGGCCCGATGTTTTTCGGAGGTGGAGCGGTCGAAGCCGAGGTGATCGGTCCCGACGGCCATCAGGTCGCCGCGATCTCGAGCGCATCGGGCGGCGGTTGGCTCGACGTCCTCGGTTACTACACGAGGTCGGACCACGCCAAGAAGGCGATGAAACGCTGTGTCCGCGAGCTTTCCGAGGCGGTCGCCCCCCCGGTCGCCGAGTTGTCGGACCCGGCGAAGGCCCCTCCTCGCCCCGCCCTTGATCGTTGATTCATCGAGCTTACGGTCGATCTTCACGCGGAAACAAGGGTTGGTCGTCGAGTTTCGTCGCGGATTTCGATAGGATCGACCTGATGTCGACCCGGGAGGTTCGGGAGGGTGGATCGGCCGATCGGTCGCGCGGGTTCGTCGCCAAGGTCGACCAGGCTTGGTTCGACTCGACTCCGCGACCGGAACCGAGTCCGCCCACCCCGCGACTCATCGTCCGAGCCATCGAACGACCCAGGTTGACTTTCCGGCGAGCCACTCCATCATGCAACCCGCATCCGTTGGTCAACAGGCAAGCCCCCAAGCCGCCACTTCCCCCCCGGAATCGATCACAACCCGGCTTCGTCACGCGATCGAGCACGCCGCTCACCTGCTCCCGGCGCAAGGACCGATCACCGTCTTCATCCACCACAATACCTTGCACGCCTTCGAAGACCTCCCGTTCCACGAAGCGGTCAAGAAGGGGGGCCAGGTCTTCGGCTGTCAGCCTTACCGGACCGAAGACCTCTACCGGGACAACCTGAGGCGTGGCCGGATTCGGTTCTCCGAGTTGCAAGAGGTCTTGGAGCAAGACCTGGGGAACCGGGGCGACGAAGCGGTCGGCTGCTTCGGGAGCCGGTTCGACCTCCGCCTGGCGATGCTCCAGTATCCGCTCCGGACCGGGCCGACCGAAGAGCTGCTCTGGCATGTGGCCGAGGCCAACGCCCTCCACCGGGTCCGGGCGGAAGTCTCGTCGGCGGTTCGATCGCGGCTGATCGCCGAAACCCGACGCTGGGTAATGCGCGACTTCCGGAGGAGCGGCGACCCGACCCGGAACGGTCAAAACAGCTTCGATCGATTCGGCGAAAACGGGGCCGACCGCCTCCGCGGCCTGATCGACCGCTTCGGCGAGTCGACCATCGAGTCGTGGGACGACGACCTCTGGGAAAGTTTCGCCTTGCAGGCGCTCTGGCGAGTTTGCCTCGACGGAGTTCGTGACCTCCCGTCATTCACGCCCTCGACGCCGAGCGGAATCCGCCACCAAGACCTCCTGTTCGACGCCACCGGCCAGGATGCCGACGCGCCGGTGCATGACCTCCTGATCCGGTTCTGCGCGGCGTTCCTCGACCAAGGGTTCGCCCACTGGCCGCTCCCTCGACGAGACGAGGGGTTCTTCCGCTCCTTCTGCGCGCTCTATCGCCGACCCGGCGGCCCGCCCGACCGCTGGATGCGAGGGCTCGACCGGGAGTTGGCCCGCTTGGAAGACCAGGACGTCGGTCCGCTCGAATCGATCGCCGAGTCGCTGGCCATCCTCGGGGTGGAGGAACCCGATTGGGACCAGTATCTTTCGAGCACCCTGCTCGCCCTCCGAGGCTGGGCGGGGATGGTCCGCCAGGTGGAAGACCGAGGCGACCGCGTCGTCCGTCCGGTCCTCGAAGGGAGCTTGGTGGAGTTCGTCGCGGTCCGACTCATCCTCGATCGCTACGCGGTGGCCGAGGTCGCCCGCGACGCCGCCGACTACCACGGCCCGCTCGACGAGCTGCGCGAGCATGTCGCCGCCACCTTGGCCGAGGCCGAATGGCCCCCGGGCGTCGAACCTCGGGCGTTCGTGGTCTTTCAACTGGCGCAGTTATTCGGCCTGTCGCCCGACGCCTTGAGCCGGATGAGTCCGGGCGACTGGGCCAAGGTCGTGGGAGACATCGAGGCGTTCACCGGCCTCGAACGGCGACGGACGTTCCACCTCGCCTACGAACGGCGGTTCATCGCGCAGACCCTCGACGCGATCGCGCTCCGGGCGCCGAAGCGGGTGGGACGACCGGCCTCGCCCCGGTTCCAGATGATCTGCTGCCTCGACGAGCGCGAGGAATCGTTTCGCCGCCACGTCGAGGAGTTGGCCCCGGCGACGGAGACTTTCGGCGCCGCCGGGTTTTTCAGCATCCCGATGTACTACCGAGGCGCGGCCGACGCCCATTTCGTCCCGCTCTGCCCGGTGGTCGTGATCCCTCGGCATTGGGTGGTCGAGGAGGTCAACGGCGGTCGGGGCCGATCGAACCGGCGGCGGGCGAGGACCAGAAGAGTGATCGGGACGGCGTCACACCGGCTCCACATCGGCAGCCGGACCCCCGGCCTTGGGGCGCTCCTGACGGGCCTCCTGGGGATCTTCGCGCCGTTCCCGCTCGTGGCCCGGATCTTGTTCCCCCGCCTGACCGCCCGGATCAGGGGGGCGATGGGGCGGATGCTCCGGACCCCGAGCGACACCCGCCTCCGCCTCGAACGGGACGCACCCGACGCCGACCCGGCGACGGGGGCCGACTCGCCCCCCAACCTTCGGATCGAATCGAACCCGATCGGCTTCTCGATCGAGGAGATGGCCGACATGGGCGAGCGGATGCTCCGCGACATTGGTTTGACCTCGGGGTTTTCTCGCCTGGTGATCATCATCGGACACTGGTCCGAGAGCCAGAACAACCCCCACGACTCGGCCCACAACTGCGGGGCGTGCGGAGGGGGGGCGGGGGGGCCAAACGCTCGGGCGATGGCCCAGCTTTTCAACGACCCGAGGGTCCGGGCGATCCTGGCCGAGCGCGGGTTGACCATCCCCGAAACCACCTGGTTCGTCGGCGGCGCTCATAATACCTGCAACGACTCGGTTCGGTTCCACGACCTCGACCGGCTCCCGAACAGCCACCGCGACGACTTCGACGCCGCCAAAAAAGCGATCGATCAGGCGTGCGACCGGAACGCGCACGAGCGCTGCCGAAGGTTCCTGTCGGCCCCGCCGACCTTGTCGTTCGCCGCCGCTCGGGAGCACGTCGAGGAGCGCGCCGAGGACCTGGCGCAAACCCGGCCCGAGCTTGGCCACGCGAGCAACGCAATCACGGTCGTCGGCAGACGCGAATGGACCCGAGGGTTATTTCTCGACCGGAGGGCGTTCTTGACCTCGTACGACCCGTCGCAAGATGACACCGATTGCTCGATCCTGACCCGGATCTTGTTGGCGGTCGTCCCGGTTTGCTCGGGGATCAACCTCGAGTACTACTTCTCGAACGTCGACAACGTCGGCTTCGGGGCGGGGACCAAGCTCCCGCACAACCTGACGTCGCTGCTCGGGGTGATGGACGGGGCGGCCGGCGACCTCCGGACGGGGCTTCCCTGGCAGATGGTCGAGATCCACGAGCCGGTCCGTTCGTTGTTCGTGATCGAGACCACCTCCGAGGCGATGACCCGGATCATGGACCGAAATCCGATGATCGGGCGAATCTGCCGGAACGGTTGGGTTCGTTTGGCCATCCTCGACCCCGAGACCCGACGGCTCGAATTCTTCGACCAAGGCGAGTTTCAACCCTACCTCGTCGAGGTCAATTCGATCCCGGAAGCGGCGACTTCGGTCGACTGGTACCGGGGGTGGCGCGACCACCTGGAATTCGCCGAGATCGGCCAGGCACCGCCCAATCTGCACTGATGACCTCGGGATGAGGCCCCGCCCCCTCACCCCGCCAAGCATCGCGACCATCACCTTGGGACCGGAAAATGACCTCCGCAACGTTTGGGCGTGCCCCGATCGGCCCGGTTTCTCCCCGACCGACGCTTGACTCGATGACGCCGGGGCTTCGTCGGACTCGGCGAGTTGGTTTGCCCGCGAGCCGACCGGGGAGTCGTTGATGTCGACGCGAGAATGGGTGCTCCAGATCCTGGGCGGGCTTGTCGTCCTCGCCCCCCTTTTGCTGGCCTCGATCCTCGGGGTGGCATCGCTGCTCGAGTGGAAGATCAGCGAAAAGCGGACGACGCAGTGCATCGCCGTGGCGATCATGGCCGGGCTCGCCTCGGTGGTCGCCATCCTGGTCGTTATGCTCTGGACCGGGACGCGCAACGTCCCGATCAACCTGGGTCAGTGGGTCTCGATCCGCGACCTCGACGACCACGACCTCTACCACTTCTCGTTCAAGCTGGTCTTCGACCGGCTTTCGGTGCCGTTCGCGATCATGTCGCTGGTGTTGTCGGGGACGATCGGCCTGTTCGCCGGCAAGTACATGCACCGGGAGACCGGCTTCAACCGCTTCTTCGTGCTTTATGCGTTCTTCGTCCTGGGGATGGTCGTCACCTCGCTCGCCGGGACGATCGAGACGTTGTTCACCGGCTGGGAACTCGTCGGGCTGTCGTCGGCCTTGCTCGTGGCGTTCTTCCAGGAGCGACGCGCCCCGGCCAAGAATGGCCTGTGGATCTGGATCGTCTACCGAGTCTCGGACGCTTCGCTCCTGCTCGCCGCGGTCGCCATGCACCACCTGAGCGGCGCGGGGGACTTCGACGAGTTGCTCGGCGCGGGGATCTGGCCCGAGGAATACTCGTCGGTCTCGCCCGGCCAGGCCGTGGTCGTCGGGTTCTTGCTCCTGTTCGCGGCGATGGGCAAGTCGGCGCTCGTCCCGTTTTCGGGCTGGTTGCCCCGGGCGATGGAAGGTCCCACCCCGTCGAGCGCGGTGTTCTACGGCGCGCTTTCGGTCCACCTCGGCGCGTTCCTCTTGCTCAGGGTCAGCCCGCTCCTGGACCAATCGCCGACGCTGTCGGTCGCGGTCTTTTTGGTGGGTCTAGTCACGTCGATCTACGCCTATCTCGCCGGGAGCGTGCAGACCGACATCAAGTCGGCGCTCAGCTTCGCGTCGTTGTCGCAGGTCGGGCTGATCGTCGCCGAGATCGGGCTTGGCTTCGATCGGCCTTGGCTCCGATACGTCGCCTTGGTCCACATCATCGGCCACGCCGGCATGCGGACGCTCCAGTTCGTCCGCGCCCCGAGCTTGTTGCAGGACTACCGATCCCTGGAGAATGCGATCGGCAACCGTCTGCCCGACAACAAGGCCCCCTGGGAGCGCCTGGGGGCCGAGCGCCGCCGCGACTGGCTGTATCGCTTCGCGCTCGAGCGAGGTTATCTCGATTCCTCGTTGCTCAACTACCTGGTCAACCCATTCATCCGAACGCTCCGGTGGTGCGATGCGCTGGAACGGCGATGGACCGACTATCTGGCGGGGGAGGCGTCGCGCGAGTCGGACCGGATCAAGCCCCACCTCGAAACCATCGAAGAGCTGATATGAACCCACTGTCGCTCCCCTGGCTCGAAATTGCGATCGTCGCGAGCCTGGTGGGTTCGCCCGCCATCAGCTTCGTCCGAGACCCGCACCGGGCGTTCCGGGGCTGCTTGTTCTTCACCGGGACGTCGTTGGTCTGCGCCTTGCTCGCCTGGCTCGGGTTCGCCCTCGGGGCACCCCAAGGTTCGGCGTCATTCGGCAGTATTCAACCTTTCCTGTTCGGTCGGATCATCTTCGCCATCGACGAGTTGAACGCTCCCTTGATCGCGGCGGTGGCGTTGATCCATTTCCTGGTGGCGCTGGCGACGGCCCGGACCCACATGAGGCGTTTCTCGTTTGCTTCGTCGCTGGCGTTCGAGGCGATCCGCCTGGCGATGTTCAGTTGCGTCGAACCTTGGGTCTTGATCGGCCTGCTGACCGCCGACACGATCCCGCCCTACGTCGAGTTGCTCAACCGGTGGCGGCCAACCCGGGTCTACGTCCTCCACATGGCCCTCTTCGTCGGCCTCCTGGTGCTCGGCTGGACGGCGGTCGAACTCGGGGGGATCTCCGAAGGGCGGACGACCTGGTGGGCGACGGTCCCGCTCCTCGCCGCCATCCTCGTCCGATGCGGGACGATCCCCGTCCACTGCTGGCTGACCGACTGGTTCGAGCATGCCTCCCCGGGGCTGGCACTCCTGTTCGTGCTCCCGCTCAGCGGGGTCTATGCCGCCGTCCGCCTGGTCTTGCCGATCGCCCCCGACTGGGTCTTGCAGAGCCTAGGTTTGATGTCGCTCCTCACCGCGATCTATGCTGCGGGGATGGCGACCATCCAGCGCGAAACCCGTCGGTTCTTCGCCCACCTCTTCCTCAGCCACTCATCCCTGGTCGTGGTCGGCCTGGAGTTGCACAACGAACTCGCGCTCACCGGTTGCCTGTGCTTGTGGTTCTCGGTCATCCTGTCGCTCGGCGGGTTCGGTCTGACCCTCCGGGCGCTCGAAGCGAGGTTCGGGCGGCTCTCCTTGACCAACTACCACGGACTTTACGCCCACGCCCCGACGCTCGCCGTCTGCTTCCTCCTCACCGGCTTGGCCGGCGTCGGCTTCCCGCTCACAATCGGGTTCATCTCGACGGAGTGCCTCGTCGACGGGGCGATCGAGGTCAGCCCGTCGGTCGGCGTGGTGGTCGCGGCTTCGGCGGCGTTCAACGGGATCGCGGTGGTCCGAGCTTATTTCCTCCTGTTCACCGGGACTCGCCACGTCTCCACGATCTTCCTCGGGATCGGTGGACGCGAGCGTTTCGCCGTCCTAACCTTGGCGACCCTGATCTTGATCGGCGGCGTGATCCCCCAGCCCGGCGTCGACACCCGCCGACGAGCCGCCGAGAAGATCCTCGAAGATCGAGAGATTCGCCCGACGCTCCCTCGGCCCGCGAAATCCCCGAGGTCGCCCATCAACCGCCCGCCGAGTCCCGGTCCACAACAACCCTGATCTTACAGGCCGTCTAGAAACTAACAAACTCTGCGTTTTCCTGGCCTTCGCAGCAAGTCATCGTCCCGGTTCTTCTCGGGGTACAGCAGTCGAGACCTCCGCTTGGTCCTCTTCTCCGTCACCAAAGGCGAGGACAAACCCCTCAAATATCCGACGATCTTCCAGACTGCGGACGTGGCGATCATCACCAAGACCGATCTGGCCAAGGCGGTGGATTTCGATGCGGAGGGGGCCTACCGCAGCGTCCATTCCGTGCGACCAGGCATGGAAATTCTCGAAGTCTCGTCGAAAACCGGCGACGGCATGGTGCGATTCCTGAATCTCCTGTCGGTTCGTTGCGACGAGAAGCTGAGGATGCGAAATATTCGTGCCATTCCTCACGATTTATAAGCTGAGGAATGTTCGACCTTCCGTCGTAACCGTAAGCCCTCGCCGCGCCAACGCACCCCCGGCAAGCAAACCACCGAGTACAAGCCCGTCAGCACCGGCGTCGTCCGGGCGATCGCCCGCTCCGACCACTGCCGCTGGGTGATACGCATCCCAGGAAATTCCAACGCATTTCAAATTGCAGATTGCAAATCGCAAAGTCATACGGATGCACTATTTGCGATTTGCGATCTGCAATTTGAAATGTGCAATGAATTTCTGGGATCGGTATGAGGCGGAGGATCGGGTAATCGACCTGGGCCGATTTGGCGAGGGCTTCCTTCTCGGTGACGGGACCGGGCGAGAAGCCGTGCCGCTTTCTCTCGAAGCGAAACGGGATGCGGTAGGACTCGCCCCGAAGCTGGATGGCCATCGCGCCCCCAACGCCAACGCCATGCCGTTACCAATCCGTTACCAGATCGGCTTGTTACCAACGAAAAAAGGGTTGGGGCGTTTGCCCCAACCCCTTATCCTGACTAGTGCCGAAGAGAGGACTTGAACCTCCACGAGCCGTTAAGCCCACTAGGACCTGAAGCTAGCCAGTGTGCCATGCCGTGGAGTTGGAAACGCATTGCAGTGACGCTTGATTCCCTTGTAAATAAGGCGATTACGACGTTCTGTGGTCCCATCGGTATTGTAGGCACCGTGCGGTGATGTTGCCAGACCTGTTGCCAAATTGTTGCCAAGCAGCCGGGTGGCAACGCCTTGAGGGCGGCTTTCGAGCCGGGCCGTCCGGGGTGAGTCCGTCTTGGAACACGGCTCAACAGCGAGATCGGCGGAAGGCCCCGATGGAGGCAATTCCGCTGATGGCTCAAGGATCGCATTAGAAGCCCATTGAGTGGGGTAAAACGTTTTGGCTAGGTCGGTAGCCGAGAAGACCGAAACGCTTTTCTCAATGCCCTTTCCGGGCGATTGCGACGGGTTCGGAAGGTAGCGGTCACCGGAGGGGGCGATTCATCGCCCAAAAGGCAGACCGGATGCTCGCCGCCTTCGCATCTTCCTTCTTCCGCTGGAATTGTCCACAAAAACCGGGCGATCAACTACAGGAAGAAAGGATATAGGTTTCTTATATAGGTTTGTGCGACCAACTTACCGTGCCGGAGGCCACGGTTTTCCGTGCGGGGTGCGACCAACTTACCGTAGGGCCGCGACCAACTTACCGTGGATAACTCTCGGTAAACGACCGCTTATCCACAATTGCCTGGTCGAAGTGACCGCGACCAACTTACCGTGGCCCTACCGGACCGCCCCCAATCCGCCGAAAGCTCTGGAAATCCGCCGGGAAAGCGAGGTCCAGACGCGACCAAGTTACCGCGTCGGTCCATCGATAATTCAAAGGCTTGTCTTGCTGGTCTCCGGCTGCTCGACCTGCTCCTGCGGCAGGGTATCCTTCCGGCCCGCCCCATCCGGGGGAGCGACCAACTTACCGTGGCCGAATTTCGTGCCGGCGACGAAGCCGGTATATCGCGGTGCGATCGGCGGCGGGCTATGCTCCAGGGTCAGCCCCTCCTCGTCGGCCGAGAAGCGGGCCGACGGGTAGGCACTTTTCACATGGGCGAGCGTTTGCAGAAACTTGCGGCGGAAATCGCGGACGCGGGCAAAGCCCTGGCCGAATTGCTCGTAGGCGGCAGACCACGGGATGAACTGCGGCTTGCCGGAGGCCACGCGATGCAGCCGCTGGGCGAGCCAGACATAGGTGTCGAGGGCCATTGACGATGACGACAGGGCCGCAACCGCACGATGGTCGAGCGGCACGGCATGGCGGCCGAGGCTCTGGAAATATTCTTCGCTCAGCCGGACCGTCGAAGGCCAGAGGACCCGCTGATCGGCTTGCTTGGGGAACCACAAGTCGAAGGCACTGACGATCTGCGTGTTGACCTGGACGGCCCTTCCCTCCTCCATGATGCCCATGCGGATCGTCGATGATGCCAGCCGGGCGAGCTGGTCCTTCAAGGCTTTGAGTTGCTGGCCGTTGGGCTCGACGCCGAGCGACTTGGCGAAGGCGGTCATCGATTCCTCGACATCCACGACAGCCGAGCCGTTGCGGACGGCTTCGCTGGCCAGGTGGATCAGGACCAGCCTCGGCTTCTCGCCGTAGGGCAGGCCGAGCCTGACGAATTCGCCGGTGCGTGGGTCGATCGCCGCCCCGGCCTCGATCCGCAGGACCGCGTTGCCCTGCTTGCGGTCCCATTCGCGGACGGCTTCGCCTGGGTTGCGGTAGGGGATGCCGCACTGGCACTGGATGGTATGCAAGAAATCGATACGCTCCGGCGGGTTGGAGCGTATCGCACCGGACGCCTCGATCAGCCGTTCCTGCTTCCGCGTCATCGTCAGGTGTTCGCTTGCCTTGGACAAAATCCGATCCTTCTCCGGTTGGGTATCGCGATCAGGCCAGGTAGCCGTTGGCTTTCAGCCAGGGTTCCAGGGCACTTTCGAGGATGTCCTGCACCGTATTCGGCTCGATGCCCTCTAGCTGCCGTTCGAGCGAAGCACGCTTGACCGCGTGGGCGAGGTCGGCACGGATGCGGCTCGTGAACGGGACACGGCTCACCACGGCGGCCTGCCGGTGTGCGGTAAGGTCGCTCGCGGCCGGGGGCGTCTGGGCCTGTTTCCCATAAACGAACTGCTCCTCGGCGGCACGGCCGGCATTCGGCGGCGGTTTCAGTCCTTCCACGAGCTGCCTGCGATCGACCATGATGCGATTCTCCGTTCGGTGGTTAGGTCTCGGCCTCGGCGTGCCGGCGTTGCGGCTTCGACACGCGGGGCCGGGGTTCCGGCGATATGCCGGGCAGTAATTCATCGAACAGCCTGCCGATCTCGTCGGCGGCGTCCTTGGCCCGAGTTCCCAGCTTCCAAACGACCGCACCCTGGCCCGGAGCGTCGGCGTAGACCTGCCGGAGCGTGATCGCGGTCTCGGCGAGCGGCAATTCCAGTGCTCGTGCGGCTTCCTTCATGTCCTGGGTGAGCCGGTAGTTCCGGCCGACCATGCTCAGCACGATCACGGCTTTCGGCTTGCCATTGCGGATGTCCTGGGCCTGCCGGAGGACCGCTGTCGCCTGGGCGAGTGCCCTCACCTCCAGCATGCTCGCCTTGCAGGGCACGATGGCGAAGTCGGCCCGGAGCAGGAGTGCCCGGCTGGTTTCGGTATTGCTGCCGGGTCCGTCCGCGATGACGAATTCGGCTTCCTGGGCCAGATGCGGCAGTTGATCAAGAATCCGGTCGGGATTCTCCAGCCGGATCGTCTTGATGCCGGTGGTGGCCTCCTCCAGCCATTCCGAGGAGGAATGCTGCGTGTCGCAATCGGCCAGGACGACGCTCCGGCCCCGCTCATGGAGCCAGGCTGCCAAATGCACGGAGAGCGTTGATTTGCCGACACCGCCCTTGGAATTTGCGACCACAATAATCATGCTGACATGAAATACATGATTCAGCATAACTTGCAAGCAGTAAGTCCTGTCATCCGGTTGACCGCACGGTCGACTTGCATCATGGCAGGAAAGCCGGGCGTCTTTCCGGCGGGCTGGCAAGACCACCGACATGTAATCGTGTAATCATGTTTGTAAGTAATCTTGTAAGACGGGCGGCTTGCAAGGCGGATGGAGTGTTTTCCGCGACCAACGGAAGCGATTCCCAGAAACCCGGCGTACCCCCTTTTCCTTTTCTCCCCGTACCCCCAAAGGGGGCGGAGGGGGGACAACCGGCAAACGCGGCGAAGCCGCTACCGTTAACGCAATCCGGCCAGTTTCCCCCCCCACGGAATTTTGGGGGGAAACTGAGCCGGAACAAACAGCGGGCGGGAGCGAAGCGACCCACCGTCAGGCGACGGTTCGGCGGGCGGCATGACGGCAAGGATGCCGGCGTGCCGTTCGCCCGTCGCCGACCGCACCAGGGGGCGGAAGGGAGCCGCAGGCCGTCGCCGTAGGCGACCGCAGCGAAGCGAAGCCCGAGAGCACACGGCGGCGTAGCCGAGGTGCCCGAATCGACCGCCCACAGCAGTGAGCTGGCTGCCGCGTGAGGTGTGCTCGGTCAAACGGTGACGCTGATATCGGTTCGATTTTCGATAGCCGTCTGGATTACGTTATAGATATTCACGTTCTCGTCATGCGAATACAGCGTAACGATCAGGGAATATCGTGCCTGCTTGTCGAAGCATCCGCGACTCGGCCTTTCCCGCCACCAACCCGTAATCGGATGAACGGCGATGTAGCCGCAAGCCGCCAATTCTGCGGCCGTACCGTCCCAATGGTCGGAATGAATCGATCCCTTCGTGCGGAGGTCGTCGCCGAGAAGCCAGTTCCTGGTGTCCCTGACCATACCGTCTGGCCGGTTGCCTTCGTCCCAGGCGGTCCTCGTGAGTCGTTGACTGAATTGGTCCATGTCCTCCTGCGGCCGTTTCACATCGAATCGCAGGCCGTGGGACTGGTAGCGGTGTTTAACGTTCCAGCCTCTTCGGCCTGGGCTGGGTTCGATGAAATATGAAAGCGTCACCCGCATCCGAAGCCGGGTTTCAGCCAAATCCCGCAACACCTCGATTGGCCACGGCAGAGCGTGAAGGTGCATCTGATTGGTTCGGGTGTTCCGCTTCGCCTCGTCCCAGCAGAAGGGCTGGAGCGAATCCTGGATGATCATCGTCGCTCGCCGGGACGCACATTGGCGGGCGGTAGTCAGGTTGGGCACGCCGTAGCCATAGCATCGCAGCCGGTCATGGCGTTGAGCGTGGGGGAACTCGCTGAGCATCGGGCTCGTCCACCGGGCCGCATGGATCAAGAGCCCGCGAATCGACTCCGGCCACAACGTCGGATATTCCTCCTGGAGGATCGCTGCATATCTCGCCGCCAAAGCGGTCGCCGCACTGGTGTCCAGCATTGTGCTGAGCAAGGCACCGTCGGGCGAAAGAACCGTCGTCAGGAGGGAGAGATCATCGATTTCGTGGATCTGCCCGTCCGGTCCTTTGGCATAGTTGCCGCCCTCCATCACGATGTCAGGTTTCAGGGGCCATTGCCGTTCTTCCCAGCCGCATGACGTGGTGCTGGTCGGGCAGAGGCTGCCGCCGGTTGCGAGCGGCTGATAGCCAGCCCAGTCAGGATGTTCGATCATGACCTTTTCGGTGTAGGCACCGACGGTCACAACATTCCATGCTTGTGCCGGATCTTGGACGCTCGCCTGGTGATTGGCTCGCGGATACTCTTCGGAGGAAAGTTCGTGGAAGCAGTTGCCTGCCGAAACGATCATGAGACGCCGAACATCGTCGTTGGCCCCGGAGCACATCTGGTCAATGGCGGCGGACCAGAGGGTGGGTAGCCATTTCTCCTTGTCGTCGGCCGTGACAGCCATGCAGATGACGCGGTTGCGGTCGGGGGCTTCGATCTCGATCTTGGCGACCGACCCGACCGTGATCGGCCCGTAATCGGGCGGATCGTTCGCCCCGAAGTCGGGAATGATCTTGACCGCCTCCAGCCCGTGTTGGAGCTGTATTGCGGTGCTGGAGAGGAGCAATTCACCGAGCTTGTCGCCGTAAAGGGCGAGCCCGGCCATGCCTGTCCCGTGCCGGCCACGGTCGGCGGAGCCCCAGTCGTCGTCCCATGCGAGATTGTGTTCCTCGATCAGAGCGTGCTCAAGCAAAGGATGGCTGCGATTCACGCCGCGATCGAGGATGCAAACGGCCGGTGCTGTCGGAGCGGCAAATGTCGTTTGTTCCAGCATCGCTTGGATGAATTCCGCCTGCCCGGCGGGTGACAACTCTAGGAATTCCTGCGGTACGATGCTGGCCCGCCTGAATTCCCCGAGGTAGCGAAGCAGGCCGGGAAACTCGCTGAACCGATTCAGCGACGTGTAAGCCAGCACCACTACGTAATCGGGAAAACGTACCTGCTGCGGGCTCACGCGGATGTTGAGGCCGGCCGCTTCCTGGCGGAAGACGGCTTCGACCGCCAGAACGTTGCCGTCCGGCAGGGCCAGCCCGCCTTCCTCGCGTAGCCAGACCTCCCACCAGAATTCCTCGTCGGGCGACGGCGGCGGCCCGGAATCCGTCCAGTAATCCCCGTCGCGGAGCATCGCCAGGCGTAATTCGTTGATGCTCTCGGCTAGCGGCACGTTTGGAGGGTTGCCGAACTGATTTGTCTTATGAGCATAATCCTCGAATTTCTTCGCAAATTTCGCAACTTTGTCCCTGGGGACGTGAATGGTCGCCCGCTGCCCGCCGTCGGCCTCGTAGCGAAAATTGATGATCTCCGATCCGATCGTCTTGTTATCCAGGCTGTCCAGCCAGAGCTTGAACCCCGGACTGCTAGTCACGACGATCGGGACAAACTCGATCCCCTCGGCCGGTTTTTCCGGGTGGGCCTGCACGTCCTCGGCAGCCTGACGCACGTTTTCCGCCAGTTGCTCGCCGTGAACAGCCCTATGATCACGCGGCGGTCCCTTGAACTCGTTGGACCCACGGGCGGTCGAGACGTAGTCTTGTGGTTGGGCGGTTCCCTGAATCAGGAAGTGGCGAAGCCGGGGCATGTTATTTCCGTTTCTCGGCCTCGGTCTTGAAGGCCCGTCGATCCTGTCTCTGGGTGATCGCTTCCTTCAAAGCTTCCAGTTCAATCAGCGTGCTGTCCTTGAGGACTGATTCCTTGGCTGCGGTATCGCAAGCCTGGCAGATATCCGCGTAACTAAGGCCGACGGCCCATTCGGACGCCTGCTGGACATCGGATTCTTCAATGCCGAATCTGGCGAGCCGGTTGAGGATCAGCTCGGCGGTTTCGCCCGCCGTGGGCCTGTCGTAACGGATCACGTCATCGAACCGTCGGAACAACGCCTCATCGAGCATGGATGCTAGATTGGTCGCGGCAACGATGATACTGTCGGAATCGTCCTGTTCCAAGAACTGGAGGAAGGAATTCAGGACGCGGCGGATCTCGCCGACGTCGTTGGTTGCCGCCCGTTCGCTGCCGATCGCGTCGAATTCGTCGAAGAGGTAGACCCCGCGAGTCTTCGGCATCAGCTCGAAGACCGAATGCAGCTTCGCCGCCGTTTCGCCCATGAATTTCGTGATGAGGCTATGCAACTGGACGGACAGATGCGGGAGTTTCAGCTCGCCTGCCAGGGCACGGGAAGTCATGGTCTTGCCGCAGCCGGGCGGCCCGACCAGGAGAAGTTTTCGGCGAGGCGACAGGGCGTGCTCACGTAATTTGGATTTTTGCTTATATTCACGCAGAACAAGATTAAGTTGTTTCTTGATCGGTTGCGAGAGAACCATTTCGCTTAGGCGGATGCTCGGGTAGGTGACCGTTAGCAGCTTGGCCAGTTCGCCGTTCGGCTGGACGATGGGAACGGCACCGCCAACTCGCTGGGTGCTCTGCTTCCGCCGGAGATCCTGAACGAGGGCCTTTAGCTCTTCTGCGAGCTTGGTTTTCCCGTTGCGGGCAGCGTGAGCGGCGATCTGCAACGACACCGACAGGAATTGCTCCCCATCAGCTTCGCTGTAACTCCGTAGAAGAGCTTTTAGCTGCTCGGCGGTGGCCATGTCCGACTCCCTAAAATCCTGCGTATAGCTACTATACCTCCTGCTTGATGTAAATTGCCCAGGCTTCCATCCGTTTTCCCTCTGGCAGGCTGTGTGGATGTTTGTATAGTATATCCTCCGAAACCTCGGATGACCATAGGGTTGCGAGTATCGCACGACGGTGAGACCGTTTCCATCGTCGGGCGACGGCATCGCGGCGAAAGGTAAACGAAGAGGCCCATTTGCAGAAGGCGGATCGACGGCCATGCTAGAGCGGTCTGAGCAGGGGAACGGGCAAAGTCGAGGCCGAGACGGTCAGGGCCGATCGGCCCCGTTCTGATGCCGAGGGGCGATCACGGCTCCAGGAAGCGAGCTTCCCCGGCGGACGGACGGCGAAACCACGCCGCCGAAACAGGCCGTGGAAGCTCGCCTGATTGAATGATCGTGAAGCGGCCAGCGAGGCCGCTTGATTGAGAGCATGCTATCGGCGATGATGAGGCCATCGGGCCGAGGTCAACCTAATCGATTGGCATATCATGAATCCGCAGGAGCCAATCCGCCAATTCGTCGAGTACGCCAGCACGCTCTCCGGCGATGAGAAGGGCGAGGCTCAGGTCTTCGTCGATCGGCTGTTTCAGGCGTTCGGGCACAAAGGCTACAAGGAGGCCGGTGCCACCCTCGAATTCCGGGTCAAGGGGCAGGGCAAGAGCACCAAATTCGCCGATCTGCTGTGGCGGCCACGGCTGCTGATCGAGATGAAGAAGCGGGGCGAGAAGCTTCAACGGCACTATACCCAAGCCTTTGAATACTGGCTTCAGCTCGTGCCGCAACGACCGAAATATGTGGTGCTATGCAATTTTGATGAATTCTGGATTTAGGTCGTGTCCTAGATAAGTTGCCAGGCAGTTGTTCGGTGCTTTAGACTGGGAGTTCGAGGCGAATTGCGATCGATTTCGGCGGACTTATGAGGCGGCCCCTACCATGAACGATCTTTCTCAGTTCTG
>JAABUX010000972.1_pt1 | contig 45568 bp, 41 predicted proteins | sample 5561851 | NCBI WGS metagenome assembly JAABUX01 (sample SAMN10711883, study PRJNA513361) | rock metagenome | isolation source: Antarctica rocks | place: Antarctica: Victoria Land, Richard Nunatak red sandstone | collected 2016-01-03 | reverse complement strand
ATCGTCGTCGCCTCGTGCACCGGCTTCATGGCGCCCGGGCTCGACCAGGTGCTGGCGGCGCGGCTCGGCATGGCGGGCAACGTGCAGCGCGCTACGGTCGGGTTCATGGGCTGCTATGCCGCCGTCCCGGCGCTGCGACTGGCGGCCGACGCGGTGCGCGCCGACCGGTCCGCGCGCGTGCTGGTGGTCAACGTCGAGCTGTGCAGCCTGCACATGCAGGAGACCGCCGACCTGGAAACCATCCTGTCGTTCGTATTGTTCGGCGACGGTTGCACGGCCGCCCTGGTGACGGCCGACGAGGATGGTGTGGCGATCGGGCCGTTCCGCGCGACCACGCTGCCGGACAGCGCGGACCTGATCACTTGGCGCATCGGCGACCAGGGCTTTGACATGCGCCTTTCCGGCAAGGTTCCGGGTCGCATCGCGACGGCGCTTCGGGCCGAGGTCGAGGCGAACGACGACGGCGGGTTATTGCGCGGGCAAGGCATCGCCTACGACCTGTGGGCGGTCCACGCCGGCGGCCGCACCGTGCTGGACGCGGTCGAGCAAGGGCTGCGGCTACCGCCCGAGGCGCTGGCGACGTCGCGCGCCGTGTTGAGCGACAGCGGCAACATGAGTTCGGCGACGATCATGTTCATCCTGGCGCGGATGCTGGACGCGCCAGTCGGCCAGACCGGGCTCGCGATGGCGTTCGGGCCCGGAGTGTGCGCCGAGACGTTCACCTTCGCGCGCGTATGAACCTGGCTGCCCGCTCGGACGCGGCGGAGCTGATGGACACCGACACGACCGACGCGGCCGATTACCGCGCCTGCCTGCGCGATCTGGCGACGGTCAACCAGGTGTTCCTTGCTGCACGGCCGACGCTGGCGTTCCTTGATCGCGCGGTGGTCGGCTGGCCTCGCGAGCGGGTATTGCGAGTGTGCGACGTGGCGTTCGGCGAGGGCGACATGCTCCGCAAGGTGGCCGCCTGGGCACAGGCGCGCGGGTGTAGAATCGAGCTGCATGGGATCGACATGAACCCGGGGGCCGCCGCCGCCGCCCAAGCAACCGCACCGAACATCGCAATGACGCTGCACACCGGCGACGTGCTGGCGTATGCGCCGGATGCGCCGTACGACGTGATCCTTTCGTCACTATTCACCCATCATCTGTCCAACCGCCAAGTCGTAGAGTTCCTACGCTGGATGGAGCGACACTCGGTGCGTGGCTGGTTCGTCAACGACTTGCTGCGCCATCCTTTGCCCTACCACGGCTTCCGCGCGATCTCGGCGGCGTTCGGCTGGCACCGTTTCGTGCGCCACGACGGCCCGGTGTCGATCGCCCGCGCGTTCCGACGCGATGAGTGGACGGCGCTGCTGGCCGAGGCCGGTGTCGTCGGCGCCACGATCGAGTTGTGGACACCGTTCCGGCTCTGCATCAGCATGCTGCGATGACGACCCTGGTGATCGGCGGCGGCCCGGCCGGCAGCACGGCGGCGTTGCTGCTGGCCCGCGCCGGCCACCCGGTCACGTTGCTGGAGCGCGACGCCGGGCCGCGCGACGAAGTGTGCGGCGAGTTCATCAGCGCCGAGGGTTGCGACACGTTGCGCCGGATCGGGCTCGACCCGCTGGCGCTGGGCGGCCACCCGATCGACACGATCCGGCTATCGCGGGGGGCGTTGTCAGTAGCGACCGAGCTGCCGTTTCACGCCGTCGGCCTGTCGCGGGCGGTGCTGGACACCGCGTTGCTCGACCTCGCCAACGGCGCCGGCGTCGACGTCCGGCGCGGCGCGCGAGTGACCCGGCTTACGGCGGCCGACGAGCGCTGGGTCGCCGAGACCGCAACCGGCCCGATCACCGCCGCGCGGGTGTTGCTGGCCACCGGCAAGACCGACCTGCGCGGCGTCGAGCGCGTCACCCGGCCGCCGGAGCGGCTGATTGGGTTGAAAGTTCATTTGCGGTTGGGCACGACCCAGGCCGACGCCTTGCGGGGCGCGGTCGAGATCGCCGTGTTGCGGCACGGCTATGCCGGACTGCAACTGGTGGAAGGCGGTCTGGCCACGCTCTGCTTCCTGATCAGGCGCGAGTACTTCTTGCGGCTCAACCAGGATTGGGCGGCGCTGATGGCCGACATCGCCGAAGACTGCGGCGCCCTCGGCAAACTCCTGGCCGGATCCGAGACGGTCGGCGGGAAGCCGCTTGCGATCTATCAAGTGCCCTACGGTCATGTTCACCGGCCGCAGGCGACGGATCCGGCGCATCTGTACCGGCTCGGCGACCAGGCGGCGGTTATTCCGTCGTTTTGTGGAGACGGCATCTCCATCGCCCTGCACACCGCCGAAGCGGCCGCGAGAGCCGTACTCGCAGGCGACACGGCGTTTGCCTACCACACGGCGATCCGTCGCGACGTAGCCCCCGGAGTGGATGCGGCGTTCAAACTGTATCAGGTCGCCAGGATCCGGATTGCCTCGGCCACGATGATGGCGGCGTGCAACATCTGGCCGGGCCTGATACGAGCCTTCGCGCGAGCCACCCGGGTACGCGGCCGGACGCTGGACTGGTCCGCAGCCTGAGGAAAACCGTCATCTATTGTGTTGCGAAAGCAAAATGAAAAGTGCTTTATGTGCTAGTAAGCTAATACTCCTGGGGGAGGAAGAGATGGCCGCGACACGCAATGCGTTGTTCCTGGCATTCGACGGCCGGACCACTCCGTCCCATCCCCCGATCGATCCGACCAGCCCGTACAACCCGTCGACCGGCATCTTCGTGTCGAACGGCACCACGTCGGGAACTCACGAAGCGTTGGGACTGGGCAGCATTCCCGACCCGCCATTGGTGGCAAGTGCCTATCCGGAGGCCATCACCGCCGAGGCGGCGCTGTCTTACAATACCGTGTTTGGCGTCGGCACAACGCTTTACGCGACCAATCCGCAGACCGGGGTTCCAGCGGCTCTTGCGGTCGCCGGCCTGGCGTCGGCACCGACCGCGATGATCTCGCTTGGCGCGTTCGCGCTGTTCTCAGCCTCCGACGCGGCCGGGAACTCCGTGCTGTGGCGCACCGACGGAACCGGCGCGGGCACGTTCCGGGTAGTGCCCGCCGGCACCGATGCGACCCTGAACCCCCGCGACTACGCCCGCATTTGCAGCCACGCCGTTTTTCTCGGCACCCAGGCGGACGGCAGTTTCGCCGTGTTCACGACAGACGGAACCAGCGCCGCGACCAATGTTCTCCTACCGCTCGGTAAGGGGTACAGCGCGTTCATGCGGCCGATCGGCATCGTCGGTGGACGCCTTGTCTTTAATGTGGCCACCAGTGACGCTGTCGGGCTTCCCACGACTTAGGTGACCGACGGCACCGCGAGCGGCACGAAACCGATCGCCGGCAACGTTATAGCTACCGGCGCCGGTGCTGTCGCACCGAACGGGTTGCTCATCTTTGCCGCGACAGACGGTTCGCTCGTCGCCACGGATGGCAACACCGTGACTTCGTTCGAAGCCGGAAGTCACGACTCTCCCGTCGCTACCACGACTGGCATATATTACAACACGTTCACCAGCACAGCTCCGCCCCTCTCCGGGCTCTCGCCGCCGGCTGTCAGTTTCATGTTCAAGGTGTCGGATGGCACGGCCGCCGGAACGGTTCCGATCGCTCTGCCGACGGCACCGGACGCCACCGTCTTCCTGCCAGCCGTCGGTCCCTATGATCTGACCCCGTTCGGCAACAGAATGCTGTTTCAGAGCGGCGACCCTACCAGCATCGGCAACCCCAGGGGTCTGTGGATCACCGACGGCACGACCGCCGGAACGTTCGATCTTGCGCCACGGATCGGGCCCTGCGAAATCGTGGTCGACGGCAGCCGCGCGTTCGTTATCGGCGACGCCGGTGTGTACGTCTCCGACGGCACCGTTGCGGGCAACGCGCTCGTGTCATCGCAGACGCTTCCCATCAACGTTTCGCCCAGATTTCTGTTGCTCCTCGATCCCGCACGGGTCGTCGTCACCGGCACCTATGCCCAGTATGCCCTCGCACCGACCGCCATCGGCGGCCTGCAGATCGCCGACACCGTGGCGAACCGCGACGGGTCCGCCAACTATGCGGACGCTCGCGTCGTCGCGTTCGGCGACGGTATCGGCGTGCTCGACCCGACCGGCAACGCCGAAGCCGTCGCCCGTATCTACGAGGCGGCCTACCACCGCGCGCCCGACGTTCCCGGGCTGATCGCCTATATGGCGGCGGTGGACGAGGGTTCGATCTCGCTAACGCAACTCGCGTCCCAAGCCGCGGCCTCACCCGAGTTCATCGCCGCCTATGGCACCCTGTCCGACGCCGGGTTTGTCACCCGCATCTACGAGAACGCCGCCGGCCGGGCGCCGGATGCGGCCGGGCTGGCCAGCTACACCGGCGCGCTGGCGGCGGGAGCGTCACGCGGGGCCATGCTGCTCGACGCGGCTGCAAGCTATGAGGCGCGGCAGCACTCGATCGGCGTGGCGGGGTAGGCCAGCGACGCTACCGTGTATCGGCTCTATCAGGCGATCGACGCCCGTGCCCCCGACGCCGGCGGGCAACAAGTCTACTCGGCGGCCCTAACATCGGGTCAAACGGTGCGACAGCTTGCTACCGAAATGCTCTCCAGCCCGGAGTATGGGACAAAATTTGGTCTACCCGACAACGCCGCGTTCGTGGCCGAACTGTACAAGAACCTGTTGCAACGTACTCCCGATGCCGGCGGGCTTACCGCCTTTACGGCCTCGCTCGACGCCGGTGCGTCACGGGGCGCGATTGTCGCCGCGTTTGTCACCGGTGACGAGGCGCGACTTACCACGGCCCTGGCGACGCATGACGGGTGGGTGCTCGGCGGTTAGACCCGACCCTGGAAGGGCCGGGAGCATCGCCCAAAGCGCCGTTATCGAGGCGACAGCACCATCACCATCTGACGGTTTTCCATTTTCGGCATTTGCTCGACCTTGGTCGCCGCATCCATCTCGGCGCGGATGCGCTCCAAGACCTTGATGCCGATGTCCTGGTGGGCCATCTCGCGGCCGCGGAAGCGGAGAGTGACCTTGACCTTATCCCCTTCCTCGATGAACGACTTCATCGCGCGCATCTTAACTTGGTAGTCGTTCTCGTCGATGTTTGGTCGAACCTTGACCTCCTTGATCTCGACGACCTTTTGCTTCTTCTTGGCCTCGTTTTTCTTCTTCTGCTGCTCGTATTTGAACTTGCCGAAGTCGAGGATCTTGCAGACCGGCGGCTCGGCGTTGGGGCTGATCTCGAGCAGGTCGAGGCCGACGGAGAAAGCGCGGAGGACCGCGTCGCGGGCGGACATCACTCCGATCATCTCGCCATCCTCGTCGATCAGGCGCACCTGCGGCACCCTGATTTCCTCATTCACACGCGGCCCGTCACGGGTCGGCGGCGCTGGCATTGGTCCTCGGGCTATGAAACTCTCCTGTGGTCGTTGACGATTGCAAGATCGTGGAAACGCGCGTGCGGATCAAGCAACCCTTGCGCGCGGTTTCGTCACTAAAATCTTACGCTACTTGGCTAAGTCGGGCGACGTGGCCTCTATCGCAAGGCGCACCATGGCGTCGGCGAGCGAAAGCGCCTCCTGCGCCTGTCCACCGAGCCGCCGCAGCGCCACCGTGCGCTCCTCGGCCTCGCGGCGGCCGACGACCAGCATGATCGGCACGTGGGCGACGCTGTGGGTCCGCACCTTCGCGTTGATCTTCTCGCGTCCGGTGTCGACTTCAACCCATAACCCCTTCGCCCGCAACGTTTTGGCAACCTCGTTCGCGTAGTCGTCGGCGTCGGACACGATGGTGGCGACCACGACCTGCACCGGCGCGAGCCAGAGCGGGAAACGGCCGGCGTATTGCTCGATCAGGATGCCGAGGAACCGCTCGAAGCTGCCGAGGATCGCGCGATGCAGCATCACCGGGCGATGCTTGCCGCCATCCTCGCCGACATATTCGGCGTCGAGCCGCTGCGGCAGCACATAGTCGACCTGTAAGGTGCCGCACTGCCAGTCGCGGCCGATCGCGTCGCGCAGCACGAATTCCAGTTTCGGGCCGTAGAACGCGCCCTCGCCCCGGTTCAATTCGTACTCGACGCCGGCCAGGCGGCACGCGTCGCGCAGACCCTGCTCGGCGCGGTCCCAGTCGGCGTCCGACCCGGCGCGCTGGTCGGGGCGGTCGGCGAACTTCACCTTAAACTCGGCGAAACCAAAGTCGCGATAGACCGAGGCGAGCAGTTCGACAAACCGGGCCGTCTCGGCGGCGATGTCCTTCTCCTCGCAGAAGATGTGCGCATCGTCCTGGGTAAACGCGCGCACCCGCATCAGTCCGTGCAGCGCGCCCGACGGCTCGTAGCGGTTGCAAGCGCCGAACTCCGCCATCCGCCACGGCAGTTCTCGATAGCTGCGCAGGCCGTGCTTGAAGATCTGGACGTGGCAGGGGCAGTTCATCGGCTTCAGCGCGAGCGTGATGTCCTCGTCGTCGACGCGGGCGAGGAACATGTGTTCGCGGTATTTTTCCCAGTGCCCGGACGCCTCCCACAACGAGCGGTCGACCAGTTGCGGGGTGTTGACCTCCTCGTAGCCGGCCGCGTCCTGGCGGCGCTGCATGTAGGCTTTTGCCGCGCGATACAGCCGCCAGCCCTTGGGGTGCCAGAAGATCTCGCCGACCGCCTCCTCTTGTAAGTGGAACAGATCCATCTCGCGGCCGATCCGGCGGTGGTCGCGCTTCTCCGCCTCGTCGAGCATGGTGAGGTAGGCGGAAAGCTCCTTGTCGTCGCGCCAGGCGGTGCCGTAGATGCGGCTCAGCATCGGGTTGCGGTGGTCGCCCCGCCAATAGGCACCAGCCACCTTCTGCAGCTTGAACGCGGTGCCGACATCGCCGGTGTCGCGCATGTGCGGGCCGCGGCAGAGGTCGATCCAGTCGCCCTGGCGATAGAGCGTGATCGTCTCGGTTTCCGGCAGGTCGCGGATCAGCTCGGCCTTGAACCGCTCGCCCTTGCCTTCGAAGAAGGCGATGGCATGGTCGCGGCCCCACACCTCGCGGCTGAACTTGTCCCGGCGCGCCACGATCTCGCGCATCCGCTCCTCGATCGCCGGCAGGTCTTCCAGGGTGAATGGGGCGTTGCGGGCGAAATCGTAGTAAAATCCGTTGTCGATCGCCGGGCCGATGGTGACCTGGGTGCCGGGGAACAGGCCCTGAACCGCCTCGGCCAGCACGTGCGCCGCGTCGTGGCGGATCAGGCCGAGCGCCTCGGGGTCGCGGCGGGTCACGAAGCGCACGCGGGCGTCGGCCTCGATCGGGCGCGACAGGTCGACCAGCGCGCCGTCGAGCTCCATCGCCAGCGCCGCCTTGGCGAGGCCCGGGCCGATCGCCGCCGCGACGTCGGTTCCGGTCACGACGCCGTCGAAGGCGCGGACGGTTCCGTCGGGCAGCGTGATCGCGGGCATGGGCTCAGTCCTTGGATGAGGAGGGGGTTGGGGCGGGCGGTGGTTTCACCCCATCGAGCACGCCTTCGCAAGCCGCCGCCACGGTCGCGAGCGACAGTTCGGCGAGGTTGTCGCGACGCAGGATGGTCGGCCAGCCGCCGCCGGGTGTTCGTGGCGCGGTCAGCGCGGGGTCGCTCTCGGCGGAGAACAACACGACGCACGGCGCACCCATGGCGGCGGCGAGGTGCATCGGCCCGGTGTCGTTGCCGACCGCGAGCGACGCCCGGGCGGCCAGGGCGGCGATCGCCGGGATGTCGGTCTGACCGGTCAGGTCGATCGCGGCCGGGCACGCGCCGACGATGGTCGCGGCGGCGTCACTCTCGGTCGCGGTGCCGATGGTGACCGGGGTGACCCCCCGCTTCGCAAGCATTTCGGCAAGTGCGCCGAACCGTTCGGCCGGCCAGCGCTTGGCTGGGCGGCGCGGGGATGCGCCGGGGATCAGCAACGCGAACGGCGCCGCCACGTCCGGCGCGGGTGCCTTGGCGAGCCAGCCGAGGTCGACCGGCACCGGCGGCACGCCCGCGACGGCGAGTTGCTCGCGCTGGCGCTCCAGCGTGTGCATCCGATCGCGGTCGGGGTTCGAATGCGGATGGCTGACGCGGCGGCCGATGCCGGACCACTCGGCCGCACCGCCGAACAGGTGGTAGCGGCGCGAGCGGGCCGACGTTTGCAGGTCGTAGACGCGGTCGTAGCCGCGCAAATGGTGGCCGAGACGCACCATCTCGACCGGCTGCCACCAGCGGGGTCGCCGGTCGACCAGCACGCGGTCGAACCACGGCGAGGCGACCGCGAGCGAGGCGAACGGCGCGGTGGTGAGCAGGGTGATCGCCGCCGCCGGGTGGTGTGCTCGGATTGCGGCGAACGGCGCGAAGGATAGGCAGAGATCGCCGAGCGCGCCGTGGCGGATGACCAGGACACGTTCCCGCACTCAGGCGTCGGACGCCGCGCGGGCAAGTCTGCGATCGAATGTCAGTAGTTCGAGCCCAAACGCACGCGATAGGTGGAGGTAGCTTGCGTCATACGCCGACAAGCGATGATCCAATGAGACGCGCAAGCACGCCGGCATGTACACATCGTGTAGCCCGACATCGAATTCGCGGAACTCCTCAAAGCTAGTCAGGGCCTGACTTGGCGTGAGGAGTCCCAAGGCGCACTTCTTAGAAGCAATGCTGACCAATTCGAAAACAATCAGCGAAGGCGCAAGTAGCTGCCTCCCCTTGAGTAGCTCTACGACCTCTTCTCGATTGTCCTCCGCGAACACCAATGCGGCTGTCACGGACGAGTCAACGACGGCTCCGGGCATCACCCGCCGTCGCGAAGCTGCCGGATGATCTCGACTGAATTACTTGGCGTACGAATACCGGCGGCCTCTATCCGTGCCAGGATTTCAGCTGGCGTCGATCGAGCTTTCTTTGGCTCCAACCGTACATTGGCGTTGAGGAGGCTAACAGCTTCCGCTTCGACCGTAGTGTTGTGGCGCGCCGCCAAATCCCGAAGGCCATCTCCAAGGCGATCTGGGATGTCTCGAAGCACTAGATCCAACGAACTCTCCTTTCCGCTAGTAGGTAGACTTTCGTTCAATGCATTGCCAGCACCTCGCGATACACCGCGATCGTCGCGTCCTGCATCGCCCGTGTCGTGTACCGCGCCTCGACCGACGCCCGCGCCGCCGCGCCGTATGCTGCCCGCGCCGTCGCATCCAACCCCAGCACCCAGTCCAGCGCCACCGCCAGCTGCGCCGCGTCGCCCGGGTTGACCAGCCAGCCCGTGACGTCGTGCTCGATCGTCTCGGCAGCCCCCCCGTGGCTGGCCGCGATCACCGGGCGGCCCATCGACTGCGCCTCGATCACCACGCGGCCAAAGCCCTCCGGCTCGGTCGAGGCGTTGACCACCACGCTCGCCAGCGCCAGCGCCGCCGGCATGTCCTCGCAGTGGCCCGCCACCCGCACCCGGGCACCCAGCCCGAGCCGTTCGGCGTGCGCGGCCAGCTCGGCGGCGTAGCGGTCGCGACCCTGCGCGTCGCCGGCCAGCACCGCCACGACATCGGTGCGCCGCATCAGAGCGAGCGCCTCGATCAGCACCGTCTGTCCCTTCCACCGGGTCAGCCGGGCCGGCAGCAGCACCGTCTCCATGTCGGGCGGCAGCCGCCACGCGGTCGCCAGGCGTTCGATCCGGTCGCCGCCCACCCGCGCGCGATCGAACACCGCCGGGTCGACGCCGCGCGGGATGATTCTGATGCGCGCCGGAGCGACACCGTAGCGGGCCTGGACCAGCAGCGCCACGTGGCGGCTGATCGCGATCACCCGTTCACCGCGCGCCATGATCGCGTTGTAGGTCCGCTTGACCCGGGACCGCTCGGCATAGGTGCCGTGATAAGTCGTGACGAAGTGCGCGCCGGCGCGCTGGGCCGCGAGCCAGGCCGACCACGCCGGCGCCCGCGAGCGGGCATGCACGATGGTCACGTCGTTGAGCCGGATCACCCGCGCCAGCCGTGCCGCGTTGCGCCACATCGTCCACGGCCGCTTGCTGTCGAGCGGCAGCGTCACGTGCCGGCCACCGGCGTGCGCCACGGCGGGCACCAACCGGCCGCCGGCGCTGGCCACCAGGGCGACACCGCCGGCCCGCGCTACGGCGGCGACCATCTCGATCGTGCCGCGCTCGACCCCGCCGCCGTCGAGCGAGGGCAGCACCTGCAGCACCACCATCTGGTTCGGCGAGCGTTCCATCCTCGCGCTATACATGGCCGCATCGGCACGGGGGAGGCGGCATGGAACAGCATGGCACGGTCGATCGCGGCGACGGCGTCCGGCTCGCCTATGCACACCTGCCGGGGCTCGGTCCGACGGTGGTGTTCCTGCCCGGCTTCGGCAGCGACATGGCCGGCGCCAAGGCGCTGGCGCTGAAAAGCTGGTGCGCGGCGCACGAACAGGCGCTGCTGCGGCTCGACTACAGCGGCCACGGTGCCAGCGAGGGCGCGTTCGCCGATGGCACCATCGGGCGCTGGGCCGACGACGCGGCGATGGTGATCGAGCGGTTGTGGCCGAGCGGGCCGCTCATCCTGGTTGGCTCGTCGATGGGCGGCTGGATCGCGCTGCTGCTGGCGCTGCGCCTGAACGAGCGAGTGGCGGGCGTGGTCGGCGTCGCGGCGGCCCCGGATTTCACGGAACGTCTGATGTGGGACGCGATGGCGCCGCCCGAGCGTGCGGCGCTGTTGCGGGACGGATTCCTCGACGTGCCGAGCGCCTACGGCCCGCCGCAGCGTGTGACGCGGGCGTTGATCGAGGAGGGGCGAGCGCACTTGCTGCTCGGCGGCCGGATCGCGTTGCGCGCACCGGTTCGCCTGCTGCAGGGACAGGCCGATCCCGACGTGCCGTGGGAGACCGCGCTGACGCTGGCCGCCGCGATCGAGGGCGCGGATGTCAGGATCGTGCTGGTCAAGGACGGCGACCACCGGCTGTCACGGCCGGCCGACGTCGCGCTGCTGACCGGGCTGGTCGGCGGCCTGCTCGGCGTCGGCGCGTTCAGCGGCGAGGATGGCGGCGAGGCCCTCGCGGAACGTGGGGTAGCGCCAATGATGGGCTAGCGCCGCCTGCGTCTTGCGGCTGGCGACGCGGCGGCTCTCGGACCAGAACGAGCGGGCCATCTCGCCCATGGTGCCGAACGCCTGGTCGAACGGCACCAGCGGCGGCAACGGCGCGCCCAGCAGCCGCGCGGCTTCGGCGGTGACGATCGCGGACTCCGCCGGTTCGTCGTCGTTCAGGTTCAGCACGCGGAAGCCGGGCGGGCGATCTTGGCGCGCGGCGGCGATGACGGCTTCGGCGATGTCGTCGCGGTGGATGCGGCCGAACGCGTGGCCGGGCTTGTCGATCCGCCGCGCCCGCCCCGATCGCACGTCGTCCAGCGCCGAGCGGCCCGGGCCATAGATGCCCGCTACCCGGAACAGGTCGGTCGCACAGCGCCCGGCCAACGCGGCGACCCATTCGCGTTCGGCGGCGAGGCGGGCGGCGCCGCGTGGGCCGGACGGCGTCGGCGGCGTGTCCTCGTCGACCCAGCCGCCGGCGTGGTCGCCATAGACGCTGGTGGTCGACAGGTAGCCGGCCCAGCGTAGGTCTTTCGATGCGGCCAGTTGGTCGCGCCAGCGGGCCAGCACCGGATCGCGGCCATGGTCGACCGGCGCCGTGGAGACGATGTGCGTCGCGCGCGCGATGACCTCGCCCGCCGCCTCGAACGGCACCACCGTCACTCCCTCCGGAAGCTGTGCGGCGGCGTCTCGGCTGGTGACAGCGACGGCGAACCCGGCGTCTCGCGCCAACATCGTGATCGCGCGGCCAGTGTAACCAAGGCCAAAGACCAGAAACCCGTTCACGTTGCCCCCTCGCGCCGACTGCGCCTACACCTGCCGCCACCATGAACACCCGCACGGCAGTTGGCTTGGCGGTGTTGCTGCTGGCCGGGGCCGGCGGGGCGGATGCCTGGTTTTCCCGATCCGCCGCGCCGCCGCCCGATCCCGAGCCCGCCGCCGAACCCATTGTCGAACAAGCCGATCCGACGCTGCCGGTTCCACCGGTGCCGCCACGGATCGCCGAGGGCGAGGAGTACGAGACGTGTCTGGCGATGCTGCCAGCCGATCCGGCGGGAGCTACGAGCTACGCCGAGAGTTGGCTTAAGCGCGGCGGTGGCGAAGGAGCGACGCACTGCCTAGCGCAATCACGGGTCGCGCTGGGCGACGCTGCGGCGGGGGCCGACATGCTGCAGACGCTGGCGTCGGCCAGCCACGCCACGCCGCTCGCACGCGCGGCGACCTACGGACAGGCGGAGCAAGCATACCAGGAGGCCGGCGACCTGAACGCCGCCCTGGGCGCTGCGACGCTGGCGCTGAGCCTGTCACCGGACGACGTCGACCTGCTGGTCGACCGGGCGGTGGTCGGCGGCGGGCTGGGACACTGGCAGGATTGCGTCGACGACCTGACCCACGCGCTCGACCTCGATGTTCGACGCGGTGATGCGTTCGTGTTGCGCGGGTCGGCGTGGCGGCACCTGGGACAGCTCGAACTGGCGCAGGACGACATCGACCGGGCGCTGCTGCTGGATGGCGACGATCCCGACGCGCTGCTGGAACGCGGCATCTTGCGCCAGCGCAACGGTGTCGTGGCCGGCGCGCGGGCGGATTGGCGCAAGGTGGTGACGCTCAGCCCGGACAGTTTCACCGCCGACCTGGCAAAACAGTATCTGGCGCTGCTGGATGCCGGGCCGGAACGCAAATAGTCAGAAATCGAGGTTGGCGTATTGCTGCGGCGGTGTCATGCCCGGCACGCGGTCGGCCAGCAGCGGCCTGAAACTCGGGCGGCTTTTCACCCGCGCGTACCACTCGCGGGCGCCGGCGCTGACCGACCAGTCGACGTCGCCGGTGAAGTCCAGCACCGACAGGTGGGCCGCCGCCGCGAGGTCGGCCAGCGAGATCGCGTCGCCCGCCAGCCACGTCCGTGTCTCGGCCAGCCAGCCGAGGTAGGGCAAGTGCTCGCGCAGGTTTGCGTAGCCGGCGCGCAACGCGGTCGCGTCCGGGTGCCCCCCCGTCGCCAGCCGTTTGAGGTATTTCTGGCCGTTCAGGTTGCGCGTCACTTCTAAGTCGAACTTGCCGTCGAACCAGGCGACCAGGCGGCGGACCTCGACCCGCTGGCCGAGCGTCTCGCCCAGCAGCGGCGTGTCGGGGTAGGCGTCCTCCAGGTATTCGCAGATCACCCCGCTGTCGGGGACGACCATGCCGTCGTCCTCCTCGAGCACCGGCACCGTGCCGGCCGGGTTCATCGCCAGGAAGGCGTCGCGCCGCTCCCACACCTTCTCGGATTTCAGCTCGAACGCCAGCCGCTTCTCGGCCAGTGCCAGGCGAACCTTCCGGCAGTACGGCGACAGGGTCAGGTGGTGCAGGAACCGCATGGGGGATGTCGTACCCCATGCGGTCCCGCGACGCTACGCCCGCAGCGCCTCCGCCTCGTCGGCCAGCGGGGCCGCCAGGTATTTGACGTACTCCTTCGGCACCACCTGCCACAGCGTCTCGAAGGTGCGATCCCACTCGTGCAGCAGGCCGCGCGCGTAGCGGCTGTTGGTCTCGGTCACGTGCCGCTCCAGCAGGTTTTTCGCGACCTCCTCCCAGTGGGCGGACGCGATGCGCTGCCAGATTATCGTGTCGGGGTTGATGCGCTTGGCAAAGTCGCCGGTCGGGTCGGCCACGAACGCCATCCCACCGGTAAAGCCGGCGCCGAAATTGTCGCCGACCGCGCCCAGGATCATGACGGTGCCGCCGGTCATGTATTCGCAGGCGTTGGAGCCGCAGCCCTCGATCACCGCGACCGCGCCCGAGTTGCGGACGGCGAAGCGCTCGCCCGCCTGTCCCGCCGCGAACAGGTATCCGTCGGTGGCGCCATACAGCACGGTGTTGCCGATGATCGTATTGTCCTGGCTCGACAACCCCGACGACGGCGCCGGCCGCACCACGATCGTGGCACCCGACAGGCCCTTGCCGACATAGTCGTTGGCGTCGCCCAGCACCTCCAACTTGAGCCCCTGCACCGCGAACGCGCCGAGCGACTGGCCGGCGCTGCCGCGCAGCCGCACCTGCACGTGGCCCGGCGCCAATCCGCGCATGCCGAACTTGCGGGTGATGCGGCTGCTCATCTTGGTGCCGATCGCGCGGTGCGTGTTGCGGATCGTGTATTGCAATTGCGTCTTTTCGCCGCGCTCGAACAGGCGCGCGGCGTCGGCGATCATCTGCGCGTCGAGCGTCTCCGGCACCTCGTTGCGGCCTTCCAGCGTGCAGTAGCGCGCGTACAGCCCAGGGTCGGCCTGCACCAGCAGCGGGTTCAGGTCGAGGTCGTCGAGCAGCTCCGAACCCCGGCTGACCTGGCGCAGATACTCGGTCCGGCCGATCACGTCGCGCAGGCGGCGGACGCCGAGCGAGGCGAGAATGAGGCGCACCTCCTCGGCGACGAAGCTGAACAGGCTGATGACCTTTTCGGGCGTGCCAGCGAACTTCGAGCGCAACGCCTCGTCCTGCGTGCAGACGCCGACCGGGCATGTGTTGCTGTGGCACTGGCGGACCATGATGCAGCCCATCGCGACCAGGCTCGCGGTGCCGATGCCGAACTCCTCCGCGCCCAGCATCGCCGCGATCACCACGTCGCGCCCGGTCTTGAGGCCGCCGTCCGTCCGCAGGCGTATCCGGTGGCGGAGGCGGTTGAGCATCAGCACCTGGTGCGTCTCGCTCAGCCCCATCTCCCACGGCAGGCCGGCGTATTTCACCGACGTCTGTGGGCTGGCCCCGGTGCCGCCGGCGTGGCCGCTGATCAGGATCGCATCGGCCTTCGCCTTGGCGACGCCGGCGGCGATGGTGCCGATGCCGGACCGCGCCACCAGCTTCACGCACACCGTCGCGTCGGGGTTGATCTGTTTTAAGTCGTAGATGAGCTGGGCCAGATCCTCGATCGAGTAGATGTCGTGGTGCGGCGGCGGGCTGATCAGCGTGACACCCGGCGTGCTGTGGCGCAGCTTGGCGATCAGTTCGGTGACCTTGAAGCCGGGCAGCTGGCCGCCCTCGCCCGGCTTGGCCCCTTGCGCGATCTTGATCTCTATTTCCGTGCAGGCGTTGAGGTATTCGGCGGTGACGCCGAACCGGCCCGACCCGACCTGCTTGATCGTGCTGTTGGCGTTGTCGCCGTTCGCGCGCGGGATGGCGCGCGAGGGATCCTCGCCGCCCTCGCCACTGTCGCTGCGGGCGCCGATCCGGTTCATCGCGATCGACAGCGTCTCGTGCGCCTCGGGGCTGAGTGCCCCGAGGCTGATGCCGGGCGCGATCAGATGCTTGCGGATCTCGGTCACACTTTCCACGTCGTCCACCGAAATCGGCGTCACGTGGTCGACGCGGAAGTCGAGCAGGTCGCGCAACGCCACCGGCGGCTGCTTGCGAACCGTCTCCGTGTAGCGGCGGAACATCGCGAAGCTGTCCTGCGCCACCGCCTCCTGCAGCAGGTGGATCGCGCTGTTGTCGAACGCGTGCGTCTCGCCCTTGCGGCGGAGCTTGTAGATGCCGCCGATCGGCAGCACGCCCGCGCTGCCGGCCCACGCCGCCTCGTGCAGGTCCAGCACCTTGCGCGCGATCCCCGACAGGCCGATCCCGGACAGGCGCGACTGCATGCCGGGGAAGAACTCGGCGACCAGCGCGCGGGACAGGCCGATCGCCTCGAAGTTCAGGCCGCCGCGATACGATGCGACGACCGATATGCCCATCTTGGACATGATCTTCAGCAAGCCCTTGTCGACCGCCTTCTTGTACCGACCGACTGCGTCCTTCAACGACAGCGTCGAGAACAGGCCACGCCGGTGGCGCTCCGCGATGCCGTCCTGCGCCAGGTAGGCGTTCACGGTGGTCGCACCGGCGCCGATCAGCACCGCGAAATAGTGTACGTCGAGGCACTCGGCGCTGCGGACGTTGAGGCTGGTGAAGGTGCGCAGCGAGTGGCGGACCAGATGCGTGTGCACACCACTAGTGGCCAGGATCATCGGGATCGCCACACGATCCGCGTCGATCGCCTCGTCGGTCAGGATAACGTGCGTGCATCCCGCGCGCACGCCGTCCTCGGCCTCGGACCGGATACGCTCGAGCGCCGCACGCAGGCCGCCCTCGCCGGCGTCGACCGGGAACGTGCAGTCCACCACGCGCGCATGGGAACCCATGTGGGCGCGCATCGCCAGGAACTCGCCGTTGGTCAGCACCGGCGATTCCAGCTGCAGCAGGTTCAGCTGGCTGCTGTCCTCGTCGAGCACGTTGCCGAGGTTGCCGAGCCGCGTGCGAAGGCTCATCACCCGCGTCTCGCGCAGGCTGTCGATCGGCGGGTTGGTCACCTGCGCAAACATCTGGCGGAAGTAGTGGTGCAGGCCGCGATACTTCTCCGACAGCACCGCGATCGGCGTGTCGTCGCCCATGCTGCCGATCGCCTCCGCGCCGTCCTCCACCATCGGGTGCAGGATCATCTCCAGTTCTTCGACGGTGGTGCCGACCGCGAGTTGGCGGCGGCGCAGCGCGTCGCCCTCCAGCAGCACCGGCTCGGAGACGTCGGCCCGCACGAGGTCGTCGATCTGGCGGATGCGCGACGCCCACGCGCCGTACGGCTGGCGCGCAGCCAGCACGTCCTTCAGCTCGCCGTCGTGGTAGAACCGCCCGTCGTCAAGGTCGACCGCGATCGTCTGGCCGGGACCGATGCGGCCCTTCTCGACCACGTCGTTCTCGTCGATCTTGACCATGCCGGCCTCGGAGCCGACCACCAGCAGGCCCTCCTGCGTGCGGGTGTAGCGGAGCGGGCGGAGGCCGTTGCGGTCGAGGCCCGCTATCACCCAGCGGCCGTCGGTGGCCGCGATCGCCGCCGGACCGTCCCACGGCTCCATCACCGCGTTGCAGTAGTGGAACATGTCGCGATGCGCCTTGGGCATCGTCGCGTCCTGGCCGATGCTGGCCGGGATCAGCATGGCTTTCGCCATCGCCGCGTCACGGCCCGCCCGCACCAGCACTTCGAACACGTTGTCCAGCGACGCGGTGTCCGACCCGCCGGCCTGGACCACCGGCTTCACGTCGTCCATGAACGCGTCGAGCTCCGGACTGGATAGCCGCGTCTCGTGGCTGCGCATCCAGTTCACGTTGCCGGTGATTGTGTTGATCTCGCCGTTGTGCGCGAGCGTGCGGAACGGTTGCGCCAGCTTCCAGGTCGGGAACGTGTTGGTCGAGTAGCGCTGGTGGAAGATCGCAAACCGGCTGACAAAGCGGGGGTCGAGCAGGTCGGGGTAGAACTCGGTCAGGCTCTCGGCCAGGAACATGCCCTTGTAGATGATCGAGCGGCACGACAGCGAGCACACGTAGAGTTCGTTGATCTGGGCGGCGATCGCCTGTTTCTCGATGCGGCGGCGGATCACGTACAGGTCGCGCTCGAACATCGCGTCGTCGACGCCGGTCGCGTTCCAGATCATGATCTGTTCGATCTCGGGCCGTGTCGAGTTGGCCTTCTCGCCAATGACGTCGACGTTGATCGGCACCTGCCGCCAGCCATAGATCTGGTGGCCGAGCGTTAGAATTTCGGTCTCGACGATCTGCCGGCACCGCTCCTGTGCGCCCAGGTCGGTTTTCGGCAGAAACACCATGCCGACGCCCATCACGTCGCCGCGCAAGCGGTGGCCGCTCTGCTCGATGTCGGCGGCGAAGAAGTCTTGCGGGATTTCAAGATGGATGCCGGCGCCGTCGCCGGTCTTGCCGTCGGCGTCGACCGCGCCGCGATGCCAGACCGCGCGCAACGCGGCGATGGCGGCGTCGACCACGTCGCGGCGCTTGCGCCCGTCCAGCGCCGCCACCACGCCGACGCCGCAGTTGTCGTGTTCCTGCGACGGGCTATACGTCTCCGAAAGCCGGGCGGCGTTGGCGTGCCAAGCGGCGACGAAATCTTCGGTCATGTCTGTCACTCCGCCGCGATCGGCAGGGCCGCGCGCTGTTGCATGAAGGCGTGCATCTGGGCCGCGACGTCGCGCCCGTCGCGGATCGCCCAGACGACCAGGCTGGCGCCGCGCACGATGTCGCCGGCCGCGTAGACGCCGGGCAGGCTGGTCATCATCGTCCGGTGGTCCACCTTGAGCGTTCCCCATTTGCTGACCGCGAGTGCCGGTTCGTTGAACGCCAGCGGCAAGTCCTCAGGGTCGAAGCCGAGCGCCTTGATCACCAGGTCGGCGTCAATGGTGTAGCCGCTGCCCTCCTGCCGCTCGACCGACTGGCGGCCGGAGGCGTCGGGCAGACCAAGGTGCATCCGCGTCGCGCGCACGCCGGTGACGTGGCCGTCGCCTAAAAACGCGTCCGGGGCGGCGAGCCAGTCGAACACGACGCCCTCCTCCTCGGCGTTTCGAACCTCGCGCAGGCTGCCGGGCATGTTGGCGCGGTCGCGGCGATAGAGGCAGGTGACCGACGCCGCACCCTGGCGGACCGACGTCCGCACGCAGTCCATCGCGGTGTCGCCGCCGCCGATCACCACGACCCGCTTGCCCTCGGCATCCAGCGCGCCGCTGTCGAAGGCCGGCACCGCGTCACCCATGCCCTTGCGGTTGGACGCGGTCAGGAAGTCCAGCGCCGGCACGATCCCGTCGAGGCCGGCACCCGGTCCGCCGATCTCGCGTGGCTTGTAGACGCCGGTCGCGATCAGCACCGTGTCGTGCCGGTCGCGCAATTCCTGCAGCGATGTCGTGCGGCCGATCTCGGCGTCGGTGTGGAATTCGATACCGGCCTGTTCGAGCAGGTTCCAGCGGCGCATGACGATGTGCTTCTCGAGCTTGAAGCCGGGGATGCCGTACATCATCAGCCCGCCGACCCGGTCGTGCCGGTCGTAGACGTGGACCGCGTGCCCCAGCTTTCGTAGCTCTTCGGCCGCCGCCAGACCGGCCGGACCGGCGCCGACGATGCCGACCGACAGGCCGCTCTCGCGCGACGGGATGCCCGGCTTGACCCAGCCGCGTTCCCAGGCGGTATCGGTGATGAACCGCTCGACCGCGCCGATGGTGACGCTGTCGAAATCCTTCTCGATGACGCAGTTGCCCTCGCACAGGCGGTCCTGCGGGCAGATGCGGCCACAAATCTCGGGAAAGTTGTTGGTGGCCGAGGACATCTCGTACGCTTCCTCGAGCCGTCCCTCGGCGGTCAGTTTCAGCCAATCCGGGATGTAGTTCGAGACTGGGCAGTGGATCTGGCAGAACGGGATGCCGCACTGGGAACAGCGGCTCGCCTGAGCGCGGGCGCGCGGGACGTCGAAGTCCTCATAGATTTCCGCAAAATCCTCGCGGCGGACGGACGACAGGCGCTTGTCGGGCGTCTGCTGGGACAGCCGGACAAACTGCAGCATGCGCTCGGCCATGGCGTCCTCCGCTCGGGTGCAGGCTACCTAGTCAATGGTGCGGAGTGACGCCAGTGAAATCTAATGTATCGGGCAGCATGACTGACCCAACCTCGCCGCGATCCAGCAAAACTCGGACGTTCTGCGCTAGAGCTGTCCAGAGTAGGTCCGGTTCACACCGTATATTGCTCGCGCCGCCCGCCGCCGGTCCGGTAGCGAGCCAGGTAACGCGGCACAATCAGCTCGACCGGGGTTGCCGCCACGCCGAGGTCGGCCAATCCCGGCATCCCGGGCGACACCACGTTGTCCTGCGACAGCAGCAGCAACTGGTCGCGGGTGAGCGGCTTGCCCGGCAGGAGTTCGGCGACGCGCGCCTGCAGCTCGGCCACCCGCATCGGCACCTCGAGCAACGGCCGGTGGCGATGGACGGTCGCCAAAATCCACACCAGCAGCTCGCGAAACGTCCAGACGCGCGGGCCGCCGAGCTCGAACGTCTTTCCAGCCGCGTCGGGGTGGGTCAGGGCGGCCATCGTCGCGTCGGCCACGTCGCCGACGTAGACCGGCTGGAACCGGCTGTCGCCGGCGATCACCGGCATCACCGGCGAGGACCGGGCGAGGTTGGCGAAGCGGTTGAAGAACTTGTCCTCCGTCCCGAACACCAGCGACGGCCGCAAGACGACGGCCGTCGGGATCGCCGCCTGCACCCCCGCCTCGCCCGCCGCCTTGCTGCGCCCGTACGCGCTGCGGCTGGCGGGGTCGGCGCCGATCGCCGACATCTGCACCATGCGGGTGACCCCGGCGGCGGCGGCGGCCCTAGCGATGCGGGTGGCGCCCTCGCCCTGGATGCGCTGAAAATCGCCGGCGCGGGGCTCGGTCAGGATGCCGATCAGGTTGACCACCATGTCGGCCCCCTCGACCGCACGGGCGATGTCGGCCTCCCGCGACAGCGGCGCGAACAGCGGCACGATCTGGCCCGGGCTGCCCATCGGCTGCAGGAACTTCGCCGCCTCGGTGTCGCGGCCGGCGACGCGGACGACGTTGCCGGCCTGCGCCAGCCGTTTCACGATGTAGCGGCCGAGGAAGCCCGAGCCGCCGAACACCGTCGCCACACTGCGCGTCGCCATTGGTCCAACCCCGCCTGTCGTTTGTCCGCAGCGCCTCAATAGGTGCCGGGGTGCCGATGCTCAATGCACACCGTGGACGTGTTGGAACCCGGGGCACCGCGGCCACCTTGGGCGGGTCATGCTCGACCGCGGCCACGCCTCCGTCACCTTCATACTGATCACGCTCGGCCTGGACGCGCTCGGGGTCGGCCTGATCGCGCCGATCGTGCCGGGCCTGGTGGAAAGGCTGGCGCACCTCCCGCCGGAGGTCGCGGCACCCTGGGTCGGCGCGCTGCTGGCCGCGTATGCGGCGATGCAGTTCCTGATGGCCCCGTTGCTGGGCGCGCTGAGCGACCGGTTTGGCCGGCGTCCGGTGATCCTGGCGTCGGTCTTCGGGCTTGGCTGCGACTACGTGCTGCTGTCGCTGGCACCGAACCTGTGGTGGCTGTTCGCCGGACGGCTGATCGCCGGCGCGACGTCGGCCAACGTCGCGGCGGCCACCGCCTACATCGCCGACGTCACGCCCAAGCAGGACCGGGCGCGGCTGTTCGGACTGATCGGGGCGACGTTCGGGGCGGGTTTCGTCGTCGGCCCGGCGATCGGCGGGTTGCTGGGCACATACGGCTTGCGATTGCCGTTCCTGGCGGCGGCGGCCTTGTCGTTCGTCAACGTCTGCTACGGCCTGCTCGTGTTGCCCGAGAGCCTGGCGCGTGAGGACCGGCGGCCGGTGACGTGGGCGCGGGCCAACCCGTTCAGCCTGCTGGCCGGCATCGCCCGCGACCCGACGCTGTGGCGGCTGGCGGCGGCGTGGTCATGCACCTGGATCGGCCTGGGCGCGGTGCAAAGCTGCCTCGTGCTGTTCACCGGCTACCGGTTCGACTGGGGCTCGGTGCTGAACGGCACGTTGTTGGCCGGCCTCGGGGTGGCGCAGGCGGTCGTCGAAGGCGGGTTGCTCGGCCGGATCACCCCGTGGCTCGGCGAGCGCCGGAAGGCGGTGCTTGGCTATTGCCTCGGGGCGCTCGGCTACGGCGTCCTGGCCGTTGCGGGGCAGGCTGGGTGCTGATCCCCGCGGTGGCGCTGATCGGGCTGGGCGGGCTGGCCACGCCGTCGGTGCGGGCGATGGTGTCGGGCCGGGGCGGGGCCGACAACCAAGGCGAGATGCAGGGCGTGCTGTCGGCGGTCGAAGGCCTGACCGCGGTGATTGCCCCGGTGCTGACGGCGGGACTGTTTTACGCGTTCACCGTGGGATGGGCGCCGGCCAACTTCCCCGGCGCGCCGTTCGCGCTGGCGGCGGTCGCAGCGGCGGTCGCTTGCGCGCTCGTGGTGCGGGTCTCGCGGCGGAGCGCTACGGAGCTAGCCGTTCCAGCCGGCGGGGATTGATACCCGGTCGATTGACGCCCCGCAGCCGCCCGGCTAGATGACCGCTCCCGAACGTCGTGGCCCCGCTTCAGCCGCCGGCGCACCGATTGCCCAGGTGGCGGAATGGTAGACGCGCAGGTTTCAGGTACCTGTGGCAGAAATGTCGTGGAAGTTCGAGTCTTCTCCTGGGCACCATCGGATCGGTCACACGCAAAGGCGGGCCGTTGTCCCAGACCCAGTTCCTGCCCAACGCCACCGTCCACCTCCACCGCAACGACCTCCCCGACGGCCTGAACCTCGGCGCGTCCGTCGCGGTCGACACCGAGACCATGGGCCTCGAACCGCGTCGAGACCGGCTGTGCCTGGTGCAGCTGTCGGCCGGCGATGGCCATGCCCACTGCGTCCAGATCATCCCCCGCTCGCTCGGCGGGCGTGGCATCGACTGCCCCAACCTCACCCGCCTCATGGCCGACCCGGACGTGGTCAAGCTGATGCACTTCGCCCGGTTCGACGTGGCGGTGCTGCAGCAGGCGTTGGCGGTCACCGTGGCCCCGGTCCGCTGCACCAAGATCGCCGCCAAGCTGGTCCGCACGTTCACCGACCGGCACGGCCTGAAAGATCTGTGCCGCGAACTGCTGGGCGTCGAGATCAGCAAGCAGCAGCAGACCTCCGACTGGGGCGCGCCGGAGCTCTCGCCCGAACAGCTCGCCTACGCCGCGTCCGACGTGCTGCACCTGCATGCGCTGTGGGCGCGACTGGAGGCGTTGCTGGAGCGCGAGGAGCGGCTGGGGCTGGCCATGGACTGCTATGCGTTCCTGCCGGCGCGGGCGCGGCTCGACTTGCTCGGGTACGAGGATCCAGACATTTTCGCGCATTAGCGGCACCGGCTGCGGCGACATCTCAATCAGGCGACATCTCAATCATTCGTAACAACGCCGACGTTGACCCATGGCGGCTAGCGGGCCTACGCCTCACGCCATGAACGCTCTCGGGTCGTTCCACCCAACCATCGACAGCATTGCCCAAAGCTTCGACGACGTGGCGGTGGCGAGGCACGTGCTGGGAATCGAGGCACAGGCGTTGACGGCACTCGCGGGATCGCTTGACGGCGCGTTTGCCGCGGCAGTGTCCGCGTTGGCGGCGGTCGCCGGCAGGATCGTCGTGTCCGGCATGGGCAAGTCGGGCCACGTGGCGCGGAAAATTGCGGCGACCCTGGCCTCGACCGGCGCCCCGGCCCTGTTCGTGCACCCGGCCGAGGCGTCGCATGGCGACCTCGGCATGGTGGTCGCCGGCGACGCGGTGGTCGCCTTGTCGAACTCGGGTGAGACGGCGGAGCTGGCCGACCTGGTCGCGCACACAAGGCGGTTCGCGCTGCCGCTTGTGGCCATCACCGCGGCCGCCGACAGCACCCTGGCGCGGGCCGCCGACCATGTGTTGCTGCTGCCGCCGGAGCCGGAGGCGTGCCCAAATGGGTTGGCGCCGACCACCAGCACCACGATGCAGCTAGCACTTGGCGACGCGCTGGCGGTGGCGTTGCTGACGCGGCGCGGGTTCGGGCCGGCCGACTTCCGGGCGATCCATCCCGGTGGCAAGCTGGGCGCGCGGCTGCGGCGGGTGCGCGACGTCATGCACGTCGGCGCGGCGCTGCCGCTGCTGCCGCCCGACACGATGATGGACGTGGCGATCCTGGAGATGTCGCGCAAACGGTTTGGCTGCGTCGGCGCGGTAGACGCCGCCGGTCGGCTGGTCGGCATCCTGACCGACGGCGACCTGCGCCGCGCGATGGGACCGGACGTGCTGGCGCGCACGATCGAGCAACTGATGACCCGCCACCCGCGTACGATCGGGTCGGACGCGCTGGCCGCCGAGGCGCTGCACACCCTGAACGCGGGGTCGATCAGCGCGCTGTTCGTGACCGATGCCGCTGGCGGAGCGGTCGGTATCGTCCATGTCCACGACCTGCTCCGCGACGGCATCGCATGACCCTGGTTCCGCTTTCCACCCGTGCGCCCGCCGGCGCCCGCGCGATCCGGCCGCCGCTGCACGCGATGCGCCGGCGGGTGCCGCGGCCGGGCGGCATCGCGCGTCGCCGCTTCATGGTGCAGCTCACCAAGCGGCTGCTGCCGCTGGGCGCGCTGGCGCTGCTGGCCACCATCGTGCTGTGGCCGGAGATCTCGCGCGACGCGGAGCGCCACCGGCTCGGGTTCCGCAACCTGGGCGGGACAGCGGTAAACGGTCAGATGGACATGGCGACCTACCACGGCCTCGACGAGCGGGGCCGGCCCTACACCATGACCGCCGCCGCCGCGCGCGAGATCGCGCCGGGCCGGATCGAGCTGACCGAGCCCAAGGGCGACATCACCATGGGCGGCAGCGGCTGGGTCATGGTGCAGAGCCACGAGGGCTCATACCTGCAGCACGCGGGCGACCTCGACCTATCGGGCGACGTGGTGCTGTACCGCGACGACGGCACGACGCTGCACACCGAGACCGCCGACGTCGACCTCAAGGCGGGCGTTGCGGCCAGCACCGACATGACCCACACCGAGGGCCCGTTCGGCCATCTCGACAGCCAGGGCTTCACCCTCACCGATCGCGGCAACCTGGTGCGGTTTCCGGGGCCGGGCCACCTCGTCATGCGCGCGGCCGGGCATTGAAGGCGCTTGCGACGTTGATGCTGGTTGTCTCGGGAGCACCGGCGTTGGCGCAAGGCATCGACCTGTCCTCGGGCGGGCCGGTCGACGTCACCGCGCGCGGCGGGTTCGAGTGGCGCGAGGCCGAGCAGCAGGTGATCGCCGAGGGTGACGCGCGGGCGGTGCGAGGCCCCGTGACCGTGCTGGCCGACCGGCTGATCGCCCGCTACCGCAAGAAGCCGGGGTCGGCGGCGGCGCCGGTCGCGGCCAAGCCGGCCGACGCGGCCTCGGGCGTGCCGGACGCCGGCGAGAACGAGGTCTACCGGCTGGAGGCTGACGGCCACGTCCGCATCGTGACGGCGACCGACGAGGCGGTGGCCGACCACGCGGTCTACGACATCGACCAGGCGGTGCTGGTGCTGACCGGCAAGGCGCTGAAACTGACCACGCCGCAGCAGGTGCTGACCGCGCGGGACAGCATGGAGTACTGGTCGCAGAGGCGCATGGCGGTCGGGCGCGGCGACGCCGTCGTGCTCACTTCGGACGCGCGGCGGCTGCAGGCGGACACGCTGGTCGCCTACACCAAGCCGCCCGACCCACCGAAACCCGAGGCGGGGAAAGCCGAACCGGCCAAGGCAGCGGCACCGCTTGCGGCCGGCGACCCGATCGCGACGTCCGGTAAGGTCGACCGGGTGGAGGCGTTCGGCAACGTGGAGGTCCGCACCATCGCCGACACCGTGCGCGGCGACCGCGGCGTCTACGTGCCCGACACCGGCATCGCCCGGGTGATCGGCCACGTCCGGATCACCCACGGACCGAACCAGCTGAACGGCCCGGCGGCCGACGTGAACATGAAGACCGGCGTCGCCCATATCCTGGCCAACCCGGCCGGCCGCGTCGAAGGGTTGCTGGTGCCGAACGGCCCGGCGGCGGCGGGGCTTCGCAAGTGAGGTTGGCCAAGTGAACGAGCTGCGCCCCGACCTGCGCGCCGACGCGGCCGGCCAGTTCCGGGTGATCGCCGGCGACCGCACCCGCACCGGCCTCGCGGCGCAGGGCGTCGGCAAGACCTATAAGAAGCGCCCGGTGGTCCGCAACGTCACCGTGTCGCTGCGACGCGGCGAGGCGGTCGGGCTGCTGGGGCCGAACGGCGCCGGCAAGACCACCACGTTCTATATGATCGTCGGCCTGGTGCGCCCCGAGAGCGGCGGCATCACGCTCGACGGCGTCGACATCACCAGCCTGCCGATGTATCGCCGCGCCCGCCTCGGCATCGGCTATCTGCCGCAGGAGGCCAGCGTGTTCCGCGGCCTCAACGTCGAGCAGAACATCATGGCGGCGCTCGAAGTGGTGGAGCCCGACCGCGACCACCGGGCGCAGATGCTGGACGGGCTGCTGGCCGAGTTCGGCATCGGCCACCTCCGCCGCACGCCCTCGCTCGCGTTGTCCGGCGGCGAGCGACGGCGTGTCGAGATCGCCCGCGCGCTGGCATCGCACCCGAGCTACATCCTGCTCGACGAGCCGCTGGCCGGCATCGACCCGATCGCGGTCGGCGAGATCCGCGACCTGGTCGGGCACCTGAAGGACCGCGACATCGGCGTGCTGATCACCGACCACAACGTGCGCGAGACGCTCGAGATCATCGACCGCGCCTACATCATGCACGACGGCCAGGTGCTGATGGAGGGGCTGCCGGAGGAGGTGGTCAGCAACGAGGCGGTGCGCCGCGTTTACCTCGGCGACAGGTTTAGCCTGTAGGGGTTGTCGCGCGGCCGGATGGTTCCGGTGGCCGTTGCCGGGACGCACCTCGGTCGCATAGGCTTTGTCCCATGGCCGATCCGGTGATCCTTCCGTAATGGCGCTGAGCCAGTCCCTCATGTTGCGGCAATCGCAGTCGCTGGTGATGACGCCGCAGCTGCGCCAGGCGATCAAGCTGCTGCAGTTCAACAACCTCGAGGTCTCGGCGTTCATCGACGAGGAGCTGGAGCGCAACCCGCTGCTGGAGCGCGATGAGCGGGCGGTGGCCGGCGACGCTGTGGCGGAGGCTCCCGCGCCAGACCAGCGGGAGACGTCAGCGCTTGGCGCCGATGCGGCCGAGGTCGCGAAAAGCGAGATGCTGCCGGCCGACGCCGCGCTCGACGCCGAGCACGCCGAACCATACGACGTGGGCGGCGGCGCCGATGGCGGCGGCGGTCGCGGCGGCGAGGACGACCGGGGTGCCGATGCCTTCGCCGGCCGCAGTGCCACGTTGCGCGAGCACCTGGCCGAGCAGGTCCGGCTCAACCTCCGCGACCCCACCGCCCGGGCGATCGGGATGCAGCTGATCGACCTGCTGGAACCCTCGGGTCGGCTCACGGTCGACATGGCGGCACTGGCGCTGGCGCTCGGCGTGCCCATGGATCAGCTGGAGTACGTGCGCGGCCGCATGATGCGGTTCGACCCGTGCGGCATGTTCGCCCGCGATCTGCGTGAGTGCCTGGCGGCGCAACTGGCCGAACTCGACCGGCTCGACCCGGCGATGGCGACCCTGCTCGACCACCTCGACCTGCTGGCGGCGCGCGACACGGGGCGGCTGGTCGCCCTGTGCGGTGTCGACGCGGCCGATATCGCCGACATGGCGGCCGAGATCCGCCGGCTGGACCCGAAACCCGGCGCCCACTTCGACGCGGCTCCGCCGCTCTCCGTCGTGCCCGACGTGCTGATGCGGACCATGCCCGGCGGCGACTGGACGCTGGAGCTGAACGAGGAGACGCTGCCCCGCCTGCTGGTCAACCATGGCTATTCCGCCCGCGTGCTGCGCGCCACCTCGCGCGACGAGCGCAACTTCCTGATCGACAAGCTGCAGACCGCCAACTGGCTGATCAAGTCGCTGCAGCAGCGTGCCCAGACCATCCTGCGTGTCGCCAGCGAGATCGTGCGCCAGCAGGAGGGGTTCTTTCGCAACGGCTGCCTGCGCCCGCTGATCCTGCGCGACGTGGCCGAGGCGGTCGAGCTGCACGAGAGTACCGTCAGCCGGGTCACCTCGAACAAGTACATCGCGACGCCGCGCGGGCTGTTCGAGCTGAAATACTTTTTCACGACGGCGATCGCCGCGACCGAGGGCGGCGACAGCCACAGCGCCGAGACGGTGCGCTGGCGCATTCGGGCACTGGTCGCGGCCGAACGGGAGGCCGACGTGCTGTCCGACGACGCGATCGTTGGGGTATTGCGACGGGAGGGCGTGGACATCGCCCGCCGAACGGTGGCCAAATACCGGGAGGCGCTGCACATCCCAAGCTCGGTGCAACGCAAGCGCGAAAAGACGCTGAGCGGCTAGCCCGCGAAACACAGGGCCAAAACAAAGGGACGACGTCCAATGCAGATCAACGTGTCCGGCAAGCAGGTCGACCTTTCGGACGCGCTGCGCGCCCGCGTGGCGCAGCATCTGGACACCATCGCGGGGAAGTATTTCGACCACGCGCTGGAGGCGCAGGTGACGTTCAGCCGCGAGCGATCGTTTTTCACCTGCGACATCAACGTGCACGCCGGCCGCGGCCTGACGTTGCGCGGAGAAGGCGAGGCGGCGGACGCCAACGGCGCGTTCGACGACGCGGCGGAACATATCGCCAAGCGGCTGCGCCGGTATCGGCGGCGGGTCAACGAGCACGCGCGCGACGTGTCCGCCCGCGAGCGCCCGCAGGCGGCGCGGCAATACGTGTTGCGCGAGGTCGAGGAGGGCGAGCAGCCGGAGACCGAGCCACACGCGGCGACGTATGCGACGGTAGTGGCGGAGACGGCGGCCGACATTCTGCGCCTGTCGGTCAGCGATGCGGTGATGCGGATGGACCTGTCGAACCAGCCGGTGCTGATGTTCCGCAACAGCACCAGCGGCGAGATGAACGTCGTCTACCGGCGGAGCGACGGCAACATCGGGTGGATCGACCCGGCGGTGACCCCGGCGTGACAGGCGAGGCCACGCCACGCCGTTGCGACGGCGGTCACGTTGAAGTTCGGCAAGACAGCCTGAGGAGCCGCTCGGGGTGGGATTAATCCACCCGCATTGTCGGCTGCCGGGGTCGCGGCATTCAACCTCCTGGGGCAAGTGAAATCCGCACCCCCTGCGTCAAGCTCTCAAAGTCTTGTCGCGACCACGGCGCGATATCCGTTTGCCTGGTCATGTGACATTTGCGAGCTGCGCCCTCAGTGCACCAGCGCCGCCGCCATCTCGTGCTGCATGATCGCCGCCACCGCCAACTCGCGGTCGCCCGCCACCGCCATCGGCGAACCGTCGGCCGCGTGGATCGCGAACGCCTGGCTGCCGTTCATCATGATCGGCTTAACGTAGGCGATCTGCGACAGCCCAAGCTGCATCAATTGGTCGGTGGTCAGGTGGTGGATGTCGATCACCTGCGGCAGCGCGTTCGTCTCGTCCTGTGTCTTGCTCATCAAACTCGTCCTTGTTGAACTGTAGAAGCTTGGCTTAACTCTCCGGCTCGTCGTGCACGTAGCCCGGCACGGTGCGGTCCCGCTCGCCGACCGGATGCGAGATCGGGATCGTGCGCACCTTGGTTTCCGGCTGCGGCCGCGCGAGGTCGACGTGCAGCAGGCCGGCGTCGAGCCAGGCACCCTTGACCTCGATGCCCTCGGCCATCACGAACGCCCGCTGGAACTGCCGCGCCGCGATGCCGCGGTGCAGGAACACGCGGCCCTGCGTATCGTCGGTCTGGCGGCCGCGGATCACCAACTGGTTGTCTTCCTGGGTGATCTGCAGGTCGTCCATGGTGAACCCCGCGACGGCGAGCGTGATCTGGAGTGAATTCGGGCCGGTCTGCTCGATGTTGTACGGGGGATACCCGTCCGACGTGGTCTTGGATGCGCGTTCGAGCATCTGCTCGAGATGGTCGAATCCGAGAAACAACGGCGAGGTGAAGATACGCGTGGTCACGGCGGTAAAGCCCCCTCATGCGAGCGAAGCGTGGGCGCGAACCCGGCGTGGCATCCGCGCGAGCCAGAGATCGGCAACGATCGAGCGTGTTGCAAGCCCGCCCGGTTGCGGATGGCGCCCCCGGATCGCTACATCGCGTCCATGTCCGTACCGTTGTCCGCAGCGCTCGATCCCGGCCCGGAGCCGGACCGCGCCGATATCCTGGTCGTGCCGCACCCGTCGCTGAAGCAGCCGGCGCGCAAGGTGCTGCCGGCCGACGCCGACGCGGTACGCGCGTTGCTGCCGCGCATGTGGGCGGCGATGTACGCGGCACCCGGCATCGGGCTCGCGGCGCCACAGGTCGGCAGCCGGTTGCGGCTCGCGGTGGTGGATCTGATGCCGAACCACCGGGGTGCCCCGATGACGCTGGTCAACCCCGAGGTGGTCGCGCAAAGCACCGGGCTGGCCACGCGCGAGGAGGGTTGCCTGTCGCTACCCGGCATGTACGCCGACGTGACGCGGCCGGCGACGGTGCGGGTGCGCTACACCGACGCCGGCGGGGCCAGGCAGGAGATCCAGGCGGACGGGCTGCTGGCGGCCTGCCTGCAACACGAGATCGACCACCTGGACGGCATCCTGTTCACCGACCACCTCTCCATCCTCAAGCGCAACATGATCCTGCGCCGGCTCGCCAAGGAACTGCGGCAGAAGGCGTAGGCGGTGCGCCTCGCGTTCATGGGCAGCCCGGCGTTCTCCGTCCCGGCGCTGCGGGCGTTGCACGCCGCCGGGCACGAGATCGCGGCGGTCTATTGCCAGCCGCCCCGCCCGGCCGGCCGCGGCCACGCGACCCGCCCCTGCCCCGTCCAGCTCGCCGCCGAGGCGCTCGACCTGCCGGTGCGCCACCCGGCGCGGCTGCGGCGCGAGGTCGCGGAACACGCGGCGTTCGCGGCGTTGAACCTGGATTGCGCGGTGGTGGCGGCATACGGCCTGATCCTGCCGCCAGCGATTCTAGCGGCGCCCCGGCACGGCTGCCTCAACATCCACGCGAGCCTGCTGCCGCGCTGGCGGGGAGCCGGGCCGATCCAGGCGGCAATCCTGGCCGGCGACGCCGAAAGCGGCATCACCATCATGCAGATGGAGGCCGGGCTCGACACCGGCCCGACCCGGCTGGCCGAGGCGGTGGAGCTGACACCCCGCACGACGACGCCGGAGTTGCACGACGCGCTGGCAGCGATCGGCGGCCGGCTCGCGTTGCGCGTGCTGGCGGAGTGGCCGGACGCGGTGGCGCAGGACGAGGCGGCGGCGACCTACGCGCCAAAGCTGTCGCGCGCGGACGCGGCGCTGGATTGGACGCGGGACGCGGCGACGCTCGACCGGCGGGTGCGCGCGCTCAACCCCTGGCCGGGCACGACAACCACCCTGGATGGAGCGGCGTTAAAAGTGCTGGCGGCGGAGCCGGTGGCGGGAGCCGGCGCGCCCGGCGAGGTGATCGCGCCACCGCTGACCGTCGCCTGCGGGGCCGGCGCCTACGAAACCGGCGCGTTGCGGCTGTTGCGGGTGCAGGTGGCCGGACGGGCGCCGATGGACGTGGCGGCATTCGTGCGTGGCCATCCGGTGCCGCCGCACACGCGCCTCGGCTGACATGCCGCGATACGCGCTGGAACTTGAATACGACGGCGGCGGTTTCGTCGGTTGGCAACGACAGGCCACCGGCGTGTCGGTGCAGGCGGTGCTGGAGGCGGCGGCGGCGCGGCTGGCGGGAAGCCCGACGGCGGTCGTGGCGGCCGGACGCACCGACGCCGGCGTGCACGCGAGCGGTCAGGTGGCGCACCTCGACCTGCCACGCCCGCTCGACCCGGTGCGGGTGACGGCGGCGCTGGGGTTTTATCTGCAGCCCCACCCGGTGGTGGTGGTGCGGGCGGCCGAGGTCGCAGACGATTTCTCGGCGCGGTTCTCGGCGATCGGGCGGCGCTACCGCTACGTGATCCTGAACCGCCGCGTCCGCGCCGCCCTGGACCGGGACCGGGTCTGGCAGGTGAGCCGCCCGCTCGACGCCGACGCCATGCACGCGGCCGCGCAGGGGTTGCTCGGCCGCCACGACTTCACCTCGTTCCGGGCGGCGTCGTGCCAGGCCACTAGCCCGGTTCGCACGCTCGACCGGCTCGACGTGCGGCGGCACGGCGAACTTGTGGTGGTCGAGGCGGCGGCGCGCTCGTTCCTGCACCACCAGGTCCGCAATCTGGTCGGTACACTACAGCTGGTCGGCGTCGGCGCGCGCCCGGTGGCATGGCCTGCTGACGCGCTCGCCGCGCGCGACCGCCGCGCCAGCGGGCCGACCGCGCCGGCATCCGGATTGTGTTTGACCGGTGTCGAGTACGACCCAGACCCGTTCGCGGACTGACCCGCCACTAACCCGTCAGCGCCGAGACCACGCCTTCCAGCGCCAGCTCCAATGTCAGGTCGAGCAGCACCAGGGCGGTGGTGATCGCGCGCGACAGCCCGAGGCTGAGGCGGATCGCCACCCACTCCACCATCACCGCCCAGCCGGCGACGATGAGCCAGGCCGCGACGACGAACACCGATTGCGGCGCCAGCCAGGCGGGCCCGGACGCGATCGCCAGCAACACGGCCTGCGTCAGGTTCGACCAATTCCAGAGCGCCACGAACCGGGGCCACGCGGACGCGATGCCGCGCCGGACGGCGATGGCGTGGACGACCGCCAGAAAGCCGAGCCAGCTCGCGACGTAGCCGAGTAGGTCCGCCGCGACCGCGTGCCAGTGGGGTTTGGGCAGGTTGCCGAGGTGGAGTTGCGACGCCTCGACCAGCCCCAGCGGCACCAGGCAGATCAGCAGCGACGCGAACGAGCGCACGGCGATCCGCGCCACCGCGTCGGGCGTGCCGCCCTTGTCGTACAGCGCCGTCACGGCGTCGGCGCGACCCGCCGCGAGCCGCCACGCGGCCAGCAGACCGCGCCGCAGATCGGCCGCGATCCCCGGCTCGATCCGGGCGCGCCGGGGTGCCCACGGATCAACCGACGGCGGCCGGCTCAGCATCCGACGGCCGCAAGCATCGCGGCATAGGCGTCGCGCAGCGTCGACAGGTCGGCGACCGGCACCGCCTCGTCGACCTGGTGCATCGACCGCCCGACCAGGCCGAACTCGCACACCGGGCAATGCTTGGCGATGAAGCGCGCGTCCGACGTGCCGCCAGCGGTGTCGAGCCGGGGCATAATCCCGGTCGCCCGCGCGACCGCGTCACGCACCGCCCGCACCAGCTCGCCCGGCTCGGTCAGGAAACTTTCGCCGCTGACGGCAACGTCGAGGGTGTGGCGGGGTGCCGCACGCTCCAGCGCCGCCCGCAGCCACGCGGTGACCGACGACCCGCTGTGGCGGTCGTTGAACCGGACGTTGACGACCGCGCGCGCGGTTGCCGGGATCACGTTGGACGCGCCGTTGCCGACCTCGAGATCGACCACCTGCAGCGTGCTGGGCCCGAACCATTCGCTGCCAGCGTCCAGAGGGGCGTCCAGCGGGGCCGCCGTCATCGCGCCCAGCGCCGCCACCAGCCGGTGGATCGGGTTGTCGGCCCGCTCCGGATAGGCGCTGTGACCCTGCGTTCCTACAATCTCGATCCGCGCGGTCAGGCTGCCGCGTCGGCCGATCCGCATCGCCTCGCCGATCCGCGCGGGATTGGTCGGCTCGCCCACCACGCAAAGGTCGGGGACATGCCCGTGTGTCGCCATCCACTCGAGCACGCGGACGGTGCCGTCGGTGGCCGGGCCTTCCTCGTCGCCGGTGATCAGCAGGCTGATCGAGCCGGGTCCGGGCGGATGGCTCGCGCTGGCGGCGGCGAACGCGGCGATGGCGCCCTTCATGTCGCAGGCGCCCCGGCCGAACAGCACGCCGTCGGCGACGGTGGCGGCAAACGGCGCGTGGCTCCAGCCGGCGCCCGGCGGCACCACGTCGGTGTGCCCGGCGAAGCACAGGTGCGGACCCGCCACGCCACGTCGCGCGAACAGGTTCGGCGTGTCGCCAAAGGGTAGCCGCCAGACCGCGAACCCGATGTGCTCCAGGGCGTCGGCCAGCACGTCCTGCGCGCCGGCGTCGGCCGGGGTGACGCTCGGGCAGCGCAGCAGCGCTTGCGCCAGCGGCAGCGGGTCGGTGGCCAAGCCTAGTCCCGCAACAGGTCGTTGATGGAGGTCTTCGACCGTGTCTGGGCGTCGACCCGCTTGACGATCACCGCGCAGGCGAGCGACGGCCCGCCCTGGTCGCGCGGCGGCATCGCGCCCGGCACCACCACGGAATACGCGGGCACGCGGCCGACGAACACCTCGCCGCTGACCCGGTCGACGATCTTGGTCGACGCGCTGAGAAATACGCCCATCGACAGCACGCTGCCGCGCTCGACGATCACGCCCTCGGCGACCTCCGAGCGCGCGCCGATGAAGCAGTCGTCCTCGACGATTGTGGGGCCGGCCTGTAACGGCTCCAGCACGCCGCCGATGCCGGTGCCGCCGCTGATGTGGCAGTTGCGGCCGATCTGGGCGCAGCTGCCGACGGTGGCCCAGGTGTCGATCATGGTGTTCTCGCCGATATGCGCGCCGACGTTGACGAAGCTCGGCATCAGCACGACGCCGGGCGCCACGTACGCGCTGGCCCGCACGATCGCGCCCGGCACCATGCGGAACCCGGCCTCGGCGAACCGTGCCGCGACCCAGCCGTCGGTCAGCAGCGGCACCTTGTCGTAGGCCGGGGCCGGGCCGCCGATTGGCACACTGTCGTGGAGGCGGAACGACAGCAGCACCGCCTTCTTCAGCCACTGGTGCGTCACCCAGCCATCCGGCGTCGGCTCGGCCACCCGAAGCGCTCCGGTCCCCAACTGCGACAAGACCAACTCGACGGTCAGCCGCGCGCCGCCCTCGGTGGCCGCCGACAGCGTGGCGCGGCGCTCCCAGAGCAGGTCGATGGCGCTGCGTAGGTCGTCGATCAAACCGGATGGCCTCCGCAGTACGCCAACAATGCCTCGACCTCGGCCCCGGTGGTCGCGAACGAGGCCACGAAACGGATGTAGCGCTGGTCGACGTGGAGGTGTCGACCGTCGGGCAAGCCACCCACGCCCCACTCGGCGAAGCTCGCCCCGACCGCCGTCAAGCGATCACACAGGGCGGCCGGCAGGATCGCAAAAACCTCGTTGGCCTCGGTCGGCCAGACGATCTCCACTCCCGGAACATGCGCGAGGCCGCCGGACAGCTGCCGCGCCATCGCGTTGGCGTGCCGCGCCAGGTCGAGCCATGCGCCGCCGCCCAGCCAGCCGCAGAACTGCGCGCCGAACAGTCGGCCCTTGGACACCAAGTGGCCGGTGCGCTTGCGCCGATGCTCGAACGAGCCGTCGTGGGCGTCGCCGAAGAAGACCACCGCCTCGGCCGCCAGCGCGCCGCCCTTGGTCGCCCCGAGGCACAGCACGTCAACGCCCGCGCGCCAGGTGAGCTCGGCCGGCGTGCAGCCGAGCGAGGCGACCGCGTTGGCGAACCGGGCACCGTCCATGTGCACGCGCATGCCGTTGGCGGCGGCGACCGCCGCCAGCCGAGCCACCTCGTCCGGGTCGTAGACGAGGCCGTTCTCGGTCGCCTGCGCCAAGCTCAGCACGGCCGGGCGGGGATTGTGCGGCGGGTGGGTCGGCAACCGCGCAAGGGCGGTCCGCACGTCGCCGGGGGTCAGCTGGCCGGTGCCGTGGCCAATCGCCACCACGCGCGCGCCGCCGGTGAACAGCTCCGGCGCGGTGCTTTCGTCGACCGCGATATGGCCCTGGTGGTGCGCCATGACGCCCTCCCACGGCTGCATCAGGCAGGACAGCGCGAGACAGTTCGCGGCGGTTCCGGTGGCGACGAAGAACACCTGGACCGGCGTTTCGAACACCGCCGCGAGCTGGGCCTCCGCCTCGGCGCTGAAATGGTCCGCGCCGTACGAGGTGGCGCCACCCGCCGCCGCGCGAGTCAGCGCGTCGAGCACCGGTGGCGCGATGCCCGCCATGTTGTCACTGCCGAAAACCACTCGCCGCCGCCCCTGTTCGCCGTGCTGCCCGTTATGCCACCCGCTGCGGCGGCGGACCATGCGCGGCAGCCGCTCGGCACGTCAATCGGGCGCCGCTAACGCCCTGTTCATCGGCCGCGCGTCATATCACGGCCGCAATGGAGCGCGGAGCGGACCAGAGACCATGAGCAGCCAGATCGTCCATCGACGTGAGCAGCCCGCGAACGCGACGGCAACCGGCCACCCGATCGGCCAACCCGCAGGCGATCCGCTGCGGGGGGCGTTGCTCGACAGTCGCCAACGGCTGCGCGGGCTGGTAGCCCTCGCGGCCGACTTCGCGTTCGAGACCGACGCCGAGGGTCGCTTCACGTTCGTCACGCCGGACCTCGCCCTGGGCTGGATCGCGGACACGCTGATCGGCCGTCCGGCGTCGGACCTGCTGGTCGACGCGCCCGCCTTCGGGTTCGACCCGTTTCGTCCGCAGGTCGTCATGCGCGGCCGCCGCGTCTGGGTGTGGCGCGAGGACGGGACGACGGCCTGCCTGTCGTTCGGCCTGGCGCCGCTGCCCGGCGGCGGCGCGCGCGGCATCGGCCAGGACGTCACCGCGAACGACGAGTGGACCGCCGCCGCCGCCGCCGCGCTCCGCCGCACCGAAGTGCTGGACCACATCCTCGGCCGCATGCGCCAGGAGGTGATGGCGCCGCGCATGATGCAGGCGACGCTGTCCGCGTTGCTCGACGCGATGGGGGCCGAAGGGATTTGCGTGCTGGACCCGCTTGGCGACGGCGAGACGCCGTCGCTGCTGGCCGAGGCCGGCGTGGCGGTGGCCGAGCTGCCGCCGCTGGTGCCGGCGCTGCTGCGGACGGCCGGCGACAAGCCCACCCAGCGCATCGCCCCGGACGGCCGCCCGTTGCTGGTGTGCCCGAGCCAGACCCGGTTCGGCGAGCAGGCGGCGCTGGCCGTGTGGCGCGTCCCGGGCGGCCGCGCGTGGGACGCCGAGGACGCGGCGCTGGCCAGTTCGGCCACCGGCCTGGTGCGGGTGATCCTCGAGCACGAGGCGATCCAGCGCGAGATGTTCCGCCAGGCCCGCACCGACCCGCTGACCGCGCTGCTGAACCGCCGATCGTTCCTCGACGAGATGGCGCGCCGCATCGACCGGCTCGACCGCGAGGGGGTGCCGGGGACGCTGATGTTCGTCGACCTCGACAATTTCAAGCGGCTGAACGACAGCCACGGCCACGACGCCGGCGACCAGGCGCTGTGCATCGTCGGCAACCTGCTGCGCGACACGGTGCGGCCGGCCGACCTGGTGTCGCGACTGGGCGGCGACGAGTTCGCGCTGTGGCTCGACGGCGCCGACGAGCTGGTGGCGGCCGAACGGGCCGAGGCGATGTGCTTGAACGGTCCTGTGGCGTTGGCCCATCTGGCGACCGAGGGCTGCCGGGTTGGCTTCTCGATCGGCATCGCGACCCGCTGGCCGGGCAAGGGCGAGGACGTCGACGCGCTGATCCATCGCGCCGACCAGATCATGTACGAGGTCAAGCGGGCCGGGCGCGGCCACTGGCGCGTCTCGCGCGCCGACAGCTGGTAGTCGGCCATTGGAAGCGGTCGACGACCATCGCGCGCTCGAGGCGCTGCGGGTGCGCCAAGCTAGCGCCCGCGACACCCCCGTGGAGCTGCTGCGGGCGCTGGCCGACGACCCGCGGCCGGCGGTGCGCGCGTGCGTGGCGCTCAATTCGTCGGCGCCGCCCGGGGTCGACCGACAGATCGCGGTCGACAAGGACGAGCGGGTGCGCGCCCTGCTCGGCCACCGGCTCGCGACGCTGCTGCCGCAGTTGCCCCAGGCGGGCCGGGACGCGGTCGGCGAACACGCCCGCGCGGTGTTGGAGCTGTTGGTCGTCGACGAGGCGACGCGGGTGCGCCTGGCGATCGCAGACGTGGTCAAGGCGATGCCGGAGGCGCCGCGCGCGCTGATCCTGCGGCTGGCGCGCGACAGCACCATCAGCGTCAGCGACCCGGTGATCCGGCTGTCGCCGCTGCTGACAGCGGAGGATCTGCTGGCGCTGTTGGCCCAGCCGCCCACGCCGGTGACCCACACTGCCATCGCCAGCCGCCCGAACCTCGACGCCGCCGTATGCGACGCGCTGGCGGCCACCGCCGACCCGCAGGCGATCGAGGCGCTGCTGGCTAACGCCTCGGCGGCGATCCGCGAAGCCACGCTGGATGCCCTGGTCGATCGCGCCCACGCGCAGGTCGCGTGGCACGCGCCGCTGGTCCGCCGCCCGGCGCTGAGCGCCCGCGCCGCCCGCGCGCTGTCCGAGATGGTGACCACGCAGCTGCTCGAGGCGCTGGCCCGCCGCGCCGACCTGCCGCGGCAGGTCACCGCCGAACTCCGCGAGCGGCTGGAAGCCGCAGCCGCGCCGCCGCCCGCCGCGGGTCCGACGACACCCGAGTCGGCCCTGGCGGAGGCCCATGCGATGGCGACAGCCGGCACGCTGGACGAGTCGACGCTGCTGGCGCGGGCCGACGCCGGCGACGCGCTCGCGTGTGCCGCGATGCTGTCCGTTGGCTCCGGCGTTGCGATCAAGCTGGTCGAGCGGGCGATGTCGCTCCGCAGCGCCAAGCCATCGTGAGCCTGACCCACGCCGCCGGCTGGACGATGCGCGCGGCGGCCGTGCTGCAGGTCCTGCTGGGGTCGGTGACGCCGCGCCTGGTGATGACCGCCGGCCCGAACGGCGCGTTCCCGCTGGCGGACGAGGAGATGCGCTGGCAGCTCGACCTGCTGCGCCGCTCCGGACGGTAGCGTAACGACGCCTTGTGCTGCGGCGCGGCACGCCCGAATTCGTGGGCATGTTTCAATGGTTCGAGACCATCCTCCGCCCGACGGCGGCGCCGCCGGACGCGCCGCCGCCGTTGCTCACCGAGCCGAACGCGCTCGGCCGCATCTATTGGCACTACGCCCGGCAGGCGCGCGGGCTGATCGCCGCCCTGTTCGCGGTCGGACTGTGCGTGGCGTTCCTCGACTCGCTGATCCCGGTGTTCATCGGCCGCGTGGTGGGCTTGCTGAGCCACACCGCGCCCGACCGGCTGATCCCCGACGCAGGCTGGCGGTTGGCTGGGATGGCCGCGGTGCTGCTGGTGCTGCGCCCGGTCGTGCTGATGGGCCAATACCTCATCACCAACCAGGGCATCGCGGCGGGGCTCACCAACCTCATCCGCTGGCAGGCGCACTGGCAGGTGATCCGGCAATCCTGGAGCTTCTTCCAGGACGACTTCGCCGGCCGCATAGCCAACCGTGTCATGCAGATCGGCCCGGCGCTGCGCGAGAGCATCGTCGCCGCCACCAACGCGGTCTGGTACATCGTGGTCTACGGCAGCAGCGCGATCGTCCTGCTATCTGGAATCGATGTCCGCCTCGCGGTGCCGATGGCGGCCTGGTTCGTCGCCTACGGCCTGCTGCTGCGCCGCTTTGTGCCGCGCCTGCGCGAGCGGTCGCGCGCGGTCAGCGAGGTGCGATCGCTGCTGACCGGGCGCATCGTCGACAGCTACACCAACATCCTGACGGTAAAGTTGTTCGCGACCGCGCGCGACGAGGACCGCTTCGTGCGCGATGCGATCGACACGCACACCGAGACGTTCCAGGGCCAGTTGCGCCTGACCACCGCGTTCACCGTGACGCTGACCGCGATGAACGCGAGCATGGTCACCGCGACCGGGGCCGTCGCCGTCTTCCTTTGGACGCGCGGGGAAATCGACGTCGGCGCGGTCGCCATGGCGCTGCCGCTGGCGGGGCAAATCACCCAGATGGCCGGCTGGGTCGCCCAGAACGTCACCGGCATCTTCGAGAACGTCGGCATGGTGCAGGACGCGATGCGCTCGATCGCGGTGCCGCGCCGGATGCCGGATGCGGCCGACGCGGGCCAGCTCCGGGTGGGGCGCGGCGCCGTCGCCTTCGACCACGTTCGGTTCGGCTACGGCACCGAGCGCGGCGTGCTGCACGACCTATCGCTCGACGTGGCACCTGGCGAGCGGATCGGCCTGATTGGGCGGTCGGGCGCGGGCAAGAGCACGCTGGTCAACCTGCTGCTCGGCTTCTACCGGCTCGAGGGCGGGCGCATCACGATCGACGGCCAGGACATCGCGACCGTCACGCAGGAAAGCCTGCGCCAGCGCATCGCCATGGTGACGCAGGACACCTCGCTGCTGCACCGCTCGATCCGCGATAACATCCGCTACGGCCGCCCGGACGCGAGCGAGGCCGACATCGTGGCCGCCGCGCGGCAGGCCGAGGCGCTGGACTTCATCGAGCGGCTGGAGGACTGGGACGGCCGGCGCGGTTTCGAGGCGCACGTCGGCGAGCGGGGCGTGAAACTGTCCGGCGGGCAGCGGCAGCGCATCGCGATCGCCCGGGTGATTCTCAAGGACGCGCCGATCCTGGTGCTGGACGAGGCCACCAGCGCGCTAGACAGCGAAGTCGAGGCGGCCATCCAGAGCCAGCTCGAGCGGCTGATGCGCGGCCGCACGGTGATCGCCATCGCCCACCGCCTGTCGACCATCGCCCGGATGGACCGACTGGTGGTGATGGACGAGGGCCGCATCGTCGAACAGGGCACCCACGCCGAACTGCTGGCCGCGAACGGCGTCTACGCCCGGCTGTGGCACCGGCAGTCGGGCGGTTTTTCCGAACTCGAGCTGCGCGCGGCCTAGGGTCAGCCGAACCCTTCCAGCACGACCTTCCCGCGCGCGGTGCCACTCTCGAGCAGCGCATGAACGCGGCGCAGATTAGCGGCGTCGATCGGCGAATGGCGTTCGGTCATCGTCGTCCGGAGCACGCCGGCGTCGACCAGCCGAGCAACCTCGTTCAGCAACGCGCCCTGCTCGGCGATGTCGGCGGTGGCCAACGCCGAGCGGGTGAACATGAACTCCCAGTGCACCGACGCGGATTTGCGCTTGAACGCGTTGACGTCGAGCGTCGCCGGGTCGTCGATCAGCGCCAACCGGCCCTGTGGCGCGATCAGCTCGGCGATCTCGGCCAGGTGGCGCGCGGTCTGCGTCGTCGAGAACACGAAGCCCGGCGCGCCGATCCCAAGCCTGACAATCTCGGCGGCGAGCGGCCTGGCGTGGTCGACCACGTGGTGTGCGCCCATCTCGTGCGCCCAGGCGATCGTCTCGGGCCGCGACGCGGTGGCGATCACCACAAGGTCGGTGAGCTTGCGCGCGAGCTGAATCGCGATCGAGCCGACGCCGCCGGCGCCGCCGATGATGAGGATCGAGGAGGCGCCCGGCACCGACCGCTTCACGTCGAGGCGGTCGAACAGCGCCTCCCATGCGGTGATGGCCGTCAGCGGCAGCGCCGCGGCGGCGGCCCAGTCGAGCGATTTCGGTTTCGCGCCGACGATGCGCTCGTCGACGAGGTGGAACTGGGCGTTGGTGCCAGGCCGCCCGATCGCGCCGGCGTAGCACACCGCGTCACCCGGCCGGAACAGCGTCACGTCCGGCCCGACCGCGCTGACGACCCCGGCCGCGTCCCAGCCGAGCACCTTCCACTGGCCCGGGTCAGGCTGGTCGCGCATGCGGACCTTGGTGTCGACCGGGTTGACCGAGACCGCCCTGACCTCGACGAGCAGGTCGCGCCCGGTGGCGACGGGCGTCGGCAGGTCGATGTCGGTCAGGACGTCCGCGCCGCCGCGTTGCCGGTAGCCGATCGCGATCATCGCCGTCTCCATGCCTGCCTGCCGCACGATAGCGGCGATGGTTGGAACCGGTAAACGGCGACCGCCTTCCAACAACCCGGCTCGCTCTGCTAGTTCCCTGCCATGCCGCACTACAGATACGAATCCGAGCACGGCGGCCGGGTCGCCGGTGTCGACGAGGTCGGGCGCGGTCCGCTCGCCGGCCCGGTGCTCGCCGCCGCGGTCATCTTGCCGCCCAAAGTGCCACGTGCGTTGGCGCGCCTGCTGGACGACAGCAAGGCGCTTGACGCCGTCGCGCGCGAGGCGGCCTACGCGGCGTTGCGGGCGGCGCAGCGGCGGGGTGCGATCGAGATCGCGGTCGGGGCGGCCTCAGTCGCCGAGATCGTCCGGATCAACATCCTGCACGCGGCGATGCTGGCGATGGCACGAGCGCTCGGCCGCCTGCCCGCCACCCCGGACCTCGCGCTGATCGACGGCAACCGCGCCCCGCCGCAGATGCCGTGCTCTCACCGCTGCGTGGTCGGCGGCGACGGCCTGTGCCTCTCGATCGCCGCCGCCTCAATCGTGGCCAAGGTGACGCGCGACCGGCTGATGGTCCGCCTCGCCGCGCGCTGGCCCGGTTATGGCTGGGAGGCCAATGTCGGCTACGGTACGGCGTCGCATCGTCACGCGCTGCGAATGCTGGGACCGACGCGCCACCACCGGCCGACGTTCGGCGCGGTCCGGCGGTTGTTGGACGGCCGGATCTTGGGCGAAATTGCGGCCGGCGACGATTGACGGGACCACGCCCACCGTGGGCAGGGTTTCGGCCAACCTGGACGAGGGAGGTGCCGGCGTTTGGAGATGGGCCGCGAACTACCGCTCGATCAGATCCTGCGCGGCGACGCAGCGACCACGATGCGGATGCTGCCGCCGGCCAGCGTGCACTGCGTGTTCGCCGACCCGCCCTATAACCTGCAGCTGCGCGGCGAGTTGCGGCGGCCCGACGACAGCCTGGTCGACGGGGTCGACGAGGACTGGGACCGCTTCGACGACTTCGCCGCCTACGACGCGTTCACCCGCGAGTGGCTGACCGAGTGCCACCGGCTGCTGCGCAAGGACGGCACGCTGTGGGTGATCGGCAGCTACCACAACATCTTCCGGATCGGGTCGATCCTGCAGGACATGGGGTTCTGGCTGCTGAACGACGTCATCTGGCGCAAGACCAACCCGATGCCGAACTTCCGCGGCCGCCGTTTCACCAACGCGCACGAGACGATGATCTGGGCCGCAAAGGGCCGCGACAGCCGCCACCGCTTCAACTACGCCGCGATGAAGGCGCTGAACGGCGAGCTGCAGATGCGCAGCGACTGGTCCATCCCGCTGTGCACCGGCGCCGAGCGGCTCAAGAACGTGCATGGGCTAAAGCTGCATCCGACGCAAAAGCCGGAGGCGCTGCTGCACCGCGTGCTGCTGTCGAGCACCGGGCCGGGCGAGATCGTGCTGGACCCGTTCTCCGGCACCGGCACGACGGCGGTGGTCGCCAAACGGCTGGGCCGCCACTACATCGGCATCGAGCGGCACCCGGCGTATGTCGAGGCGTCGATGGCCCGGCTGATCCGCACCCGGATCGGCTCGGCGGAGGCGAACGCGACCACGCCTGCCAAGCGCGACGCGCCGCGGGTGCCGTTCGGCAATTTGGTCGAGCAGGGGATCGTGCCGGCCGGCACCCGGCTGTTCGACCGGATGCGGCGAGTGGCCGCCGTGGTCGTGGCCGACGGCACGATCAAGGTCGGCGAGCTGCAGGGGTCGATCCACAAGGTCGGCTCGGCGGTGACCAACGCGCCGAGCTGCAACGGCTGGACGTTCTGGCATATCGAGCGCGGCGGCGAGCTGGTGGCAATCGACGTGCTGCGGACCGAACGCTGAGCAAACCTGACGTTGATCGACTGCGGCGCCGGTGCTGGCCAAGGCGGTGTCGGTCCGTAGCGCCGGCCCATTGCCCGGTCAGGAGTTGCCGCCGAGCCCACGCAAATCACCACCGTGACACTACCCCCGAGCGGATCGACGCTCGCCCAGCGAGACTACGTGACTATCGTCGGAGGTGTGGCGCGACTGAGGGGATGAGAGTGGGTCGAGAGCCTGCGCGAGAGCCGCCGCAACGCTGCTATGGTTGAACACTTGACGAACCATCGCCAGCCCCGCCTGCCCGATGGCATCGCTGCGACCGGGGTCAGCGTGCAACTGGCCGATCAGGCTGGCCAAGCCTTGGGCATCGTCGGCGACATTGGCGCGCAACGCGTCCGACAAGAACAGGCCTTCGACGGCGACCGGGGTCATGACACAGGCCAGACCTGCCGCGAATGCCTCCAGCACCTGGCCCTTCATGCCAGCGCCGAACCGTAGCGGGGCGACTGCCAACCTGGCACGCCCGTACGCTGTCGAGAGATCGGGTACATGCCCGAGCAACCGCACGCGTGGATCCGTCACGAGGGCCGCCAACCGCGGCGGCATGTCGGCGCCGGCGATGAGGCAGGGCAGCGTCGGATCCTGCGCCCAGACCAGCGGCATCACCTCCTGCACCAACCAGTGCATGGCGTCCCGGTTCGCCGGGTGACCGAAGTTGCCGACGAACAGCACGCCCGCCCGGTCCGACCCGGGAGCGACGACGGGGCGGGGCGCGATCGCCCAAGGCACCACGTGGACGCGAACCTCCGGCGCGAACTGCTCGAGCAGCACCGCTTCGTAGGCGGAGTGCGTTATGACGACATCGGCAAGCCGCATCGTCAGCAGCTCCCGCGCGCGCAAGACTGGCACACGATTGGCCAGATCCGGCCGTCCCTCGACCTCCGCCTGGCGGCTCAGGCGAAGGAAACCCAGGTCGGCGACGCTGTATACGAGCCGTGCGCGCGGCTGGTGCTGTCGCGCGAGGCCGGCATAGGCCATGGCGATTTCCGGACGGTGGAGGTACACGACATCGAACAGGCCGCTGTAGCCGCGCAGCACATCCTCGACCGATCGCGCGACGGGCTCGGCGTGACAGATGACACCGGCCGCTTCCAGGGCGGCTGTGGCATCGTCCCGCTCGGGCTCTTCAGAGGCCACGAAATGAACCTGCCAGCCCAGATCCTGCAAGGCGCAGACGTGGCTCCAGATCGCCTGTGACCCGGCATCACGGTCAAGCCGCGGCCACTGATGGTCGATGACCAGCACGCGCCTGTCCGGCCGCAAGCCGCCGCCACGTTGCCGGTCCGAGGCGACCTTCGGACGATTGACCGAGCGGATGTGGGCGTCGCGCGCCAGCTTGGTGGCGTCGCCCAGCAGGGCCAACAAGGTCTCCGTCTCCGGCGTGGTGCGGGCTCGCGCAACCGCACCTTCCAGCAATGTAGCGATTTTGATCCCCGCCTCTGGATCGATCGACAGGCATGGTTCGACCAACTTGGGTGAGCCATGCAGGCTCTGTCCATCGGACCGTCGCCGCACGTCGATCTCGTGCGAGACGAATGGATCGAGCGGCTGGTGGAGCCGGAAATTGAAGCCGTGTCGGCCATTGCCGATGCCGACCTCCTCGAGGTCCGCCCGATACGTATTGGCGACGACTTCGCCCAGCGACACGTTGTTGTCGAAGACCTCCAATTGCACGACGGCAGCTGGGTGAGCCGCAAGCTGAGCCCAGCCAGTGATCATTGTGTCACTGACCCCATCGAGGCTGCTGTTAAACGGGCCATCCTGTCGGCCACCGAGCGCCATGTGCTCGGCGCGCGCCGCCAGGCGCCGTTGGATGGCTGCGAGCGCTGGCCCATCCTCCACCACAGGCGCACAGAAGCTCCAGGAAGGGGCGTGTTCGTCGGCGTAGCGCACCGCGAAGTCGGCGACGTTGTCGAACAGGTTGCGGCTGTCACAATCGACAAACGTTTCGGTTGGCGCACCTTCCGCGAAGATCACATCGTGCTCGGTCAGCTCGATGTGGAAATACTGGATGGGATCGATGCCTTCCGCCACGACGATGCTGGTTCCGTTCACCAGCGCTCGCGCCGGTACCAGCACATGGTCCAGATACATCGCGTGCTCTGGCGAAACATAGAGGTCACGCGTCGGAGCGGCCTCGGCCAAGGCGCCCGCGCGGATCAGCACTGGTGCTACTTTCGGGTTCTCGATGGCGAAGGCGCCTGCGTAGCTCCGTTGGCCGATCCAGTGAATTGGCTTCCGCTCGCCCGAGGCGGTGACAACCAGACTGCCGATCTGCAGCGCCTCGACCGCGACTTCGCCATGATCCGTCAAGATCAGGGTGCCGAGGCAGAAGCATGGCGCATTGGTCGAGATAAGTTGGAGTGCCTGAGAGACGCCAGAGGTGTTGGCTAGGTGTTTAGTCCCGGCATTTCGTGGAGCGGGTTTGCGGTGAATCGCTCTGGCTGCGCCGTCCAGGTTTTGCAGGTGAATTCGTAGGGCGTGAGGCCCTTCAGGGTTTTCAGGCGGCGGCCGA
>JAABUX010000971.1_pt1 | contig 45574 bp, 45 predicted proteins | sample 5561851 | NCBI WGS metagenome assembly JAABUX01 (sample SAMN10711883, study PRJNA513361) | rock metagenome | isolation source: Antarctica rocks | place: Antarctica: Victoria Land, Richard Nunatak red sandstone | collected 2016-01-03 | reverse complement strand
GTCGTGTTGTCCTTGATGGATTTCCATCACGTCTCTAACGTCGCACGTCAACTTCGCCACTTCTCAGCTTCTCCTCGTGAGGCTCTCGCTTGGTTGCTACTTGCCCCAGACTTTTGAGAAGCCCTGTTGTGCTTCTGTCTCAGATGAAGAGTTGATTTGACACCTGCTGGATGTATAATCTATTATGAGAACGGATTACAAGGATGAAGCAGGAGAGAATAAAGAATATCTCCTGAGAAGAATGGATGGCAATGACAGTGCATCTCAAGGACATTGCGGCGTATACAGGGTTTTCCGCTAAAACTGTATCCAACGTTATCAATGGCAATTATGAGCGTGTTAGTGCAAAAACGCGTACACAGATATTAGAGGCGATAGAAAAGCTGAGTTATCAGCCTGACATAGCTGCGCGTTACCTACGCAAGGCTCATGTTGGTGTGATCGCACTCGCTATTCCTTATCTTACGAATCCTTATTTTGCGGAAGTAGCGAACCTGATCACTGCTGCCGCCGTTGAGCACTCGTATACTGTTTTGCTCGATTGTACCAATGGGAAACGGGAAAACGAATTGTTGCTGGTCAAAGGGTTGCGTCCGCATCTCATTGATGGCCTCATACTAGATGCCCAATCCCTGACAACTGAAGATCTTCAGCCAGAGGAAATCAAGAAGCCTATTATAATGCTAGGTGAGCGTTTCTTTGGAGCTCCATATGATCATGTGATCATAGATAATATAGCAGCAGCGCACCTGGCAACCAGTCATCTACTGAGCCTGGGAAGACGGCGGATTGCGGCAATCGGTATGTTTGAACGCTGGCGTAGTGAGGCACCTGCTCTACGCTTGCAAGGTTTTTTACAGGCATTGAGAGAAGCTGGGCAGGAGATAGACCCGGCTTTGTTGGTCACTGTGGACTCATGGTGCCGAGCGGACGGCGCAGAGGCGATGCACAACCTACTCTCGCTCAAACACCCTCCCGATGCTGTTTTTTGCTTCAACGACTTGCTGGCACTGGGTGCAATGTCTACGCTCCACGAGGCGGGTCTACACATCCCTGGAGACGTAGCAGTCGTAGGTGTTGATGATATCGAGGATGGCCGCTACGCCACGCCCACGCTCACAACCATTGCCCCTAACAAAGAGGAGATGAGCCGCCTGGCTGTGACATTGCTCCTTGGACGGATTAAAGGGACGCGTCAACAGCCACCAGAGCGCATCGCTGTACCCTTTCATCTATGTGTGCGCGAAAGTACGAGTACAATATGAAGGGCCTGGTACAAAAATGCCAGTAGCTAGGAGAAAACAACGATGGCAACACCCAATGCACCTGGTGAGAGAGCGTCACAAGAGCCACAAACGCAGCACCAGCAGGCTCGCTCCGTCCTCTTCACGGGGATACTCATTGGGATTGGAATCGCAGGCTTTGTTGATGAAACACTTTTTCATCAACTCTTGCAGTGGCACACTTTCTACTGGGCGACCAATGAACATGGCCGCATTCTCAGTGATGGCTTCTTCCATCTCTTCAGCACGCTCTTGCTGCTCTGGAGCCTGTTGCGCGTGTGGCGAGGTCGCGCTCACTGGAGAGACGCAAGTGGACCTCTTCTTGTCGCAGGCATTCTGATGGGAGCAGGAGGATTCAACTTCTATGACGGTATCATTCAACATGTACTCCTCCATTTCCACTTGGTGAACGAACGTGTTTGCGATATAGGTGTGACTCATGGCAATAATTCGCTCGCTAATTGCCCTCAAGATATTCCCTATGAGATTGTCTGGGATAGCATTGGATTCATCGTCCTTGCGATAGGTTTCTTGCTGTGGCGACGCAACAGACGCATGTAGCAGAGTGCTTCATACCATCAAGAGTGAGTTGAAGAGAACACAGGAAACAGAGAAATGGGCAATACCAATAGAGAGAGACAGAAAAGCTTCCCTGGCCGTTTGGGAACCATATTGTGCATGTGGTTTCTGGCGGGCATGCCACTCAGTACTCTCCTGAGCGGTATCTACTCGTTTGTGGGTGTGCCTCTTCCTCCACTGTTCTTTTTTCTCTCTGGTATGATGTACCTGACTGGCGGGCTTCTGGGAGGGATATGGGGTAGAGAAAGTCTTCGTCGAAAAGATTTTTCTCTCTCTACTGATGTGCTACTCGCACTCTTCGTCCTCCTCCTGAGTGTTGGCTTCCTCCTGGTAGGCATCGTTTTCGTCGTCACAGGCTTCCGGCATCTTCCCGTCTATGAACAACAGCGTTCCTTCTGCGACGTTTCTCTGACGAGTTGATAGTACAGGAGCCACTCAATACACGAGCTGAAACGTGGTACAACAGCAAGCTTATTGGTCATCGCGGTTTCTCCTTGTGCTGGAAGGACGTTGCACCTTCATCGTGCGTGCGGCTGAGAGAACGAACTGGCGTCGCTGATCCCATCGTAGCAGGACAACTAGTACTCCTATTCCCACCAGTCCAAGCACCACCCCTCCGAAAAGCACGCCCTTCTTCACCATGGCCCTGTTTCTTGGCTGTTCCAGTGGTGTTTGTGGCACAAGCACGTCTGCACTGCCCCGTTCTTGTTTCCTCAGACGGCGCAACGTCTCCTCGTCGTCGATGGGGAGTGTCTCACGCTGCTCTTCTTCTGCGAGAGGGAATTGCTCATGCACGGCATCGTTCTGCACAATTGGAGCGACACTCGGCTTCTGGTGTATGACCTCAACGTTCTGTACGACAGGGGCGACACTTGGCTTCCGCTCCGTCACTTCCTCTTGTTGCATAAGAGAAGCGACACCCGACGTTTGCTCCGTGACCAGAGCAACTTCCTTTGCCTGCACATACTGTGTGGTCACAGGCAGACCTTCTGTGCGGGGTTTGAGCGAACGGGGCCGATAAAAGTCTTCGTGGGTCTTCGAGGCGAGTTGCTCAGCAAGGTATGCCTGATGAGAGGCTACTGCTTGATCCCATGCCGCTCTCTGTTTATCGATGTCGGACGTTTGAGATGTTGCGCTATCAGCATCTGTGAAGGCCCCACTCCGACGCATGATCTCGTGCGCTTCTTGCTCACGACCATCGGGTCGGACCGACACCACCGTGTGCCCGGCCTTAACTTCTTGTGCATAGTAGCTCGCCTGCTCGTGAGAAACTCCTAAGTTTTCCAAATCGCTTTGCAGGTCGATGCCTTCGTGTCCCTGCAATGCGATGCCGATCTGATCATAGCCAAAACCTGCCTGCCTGAGGGCTTCGAGCGCATGTTTTGCCTGGGCTTCGTGTTGAAACACGTCGGCAACAATGGAGTGGGAAAAAGTCATCATTTATATCCTTTCTTTTAGGAAGAGATTATCTGTGCTATTGATTCCTATAACACCACATAAAAAGAGAGAAGAACAATTCTTTATCGTAAAACAAGAAACATTTCCATTTGCCGTGTCACTCGATGTTCTTCACCACCTGTTGCTCCTTCCCTCTATCAAAGCACATGTGTTCCGCCTACATCGCCTTGTGTAAGAGGTGCTTACATGTGTGCAAATCAAGCAAACGCGGACAACAATGGGAGGCAGTGCGAGAGAGTCAGCTCGAAAAGAGGGCATCACCACAGAATGCAGGTAACCTTCCTGCTGAAGAGTCATGAACGCGCCTTGGAGACATCTTGAAGGGAGGATGCCGGGACTCGATTTTGAGGAGTAGGTCAGAAAAAGGACCCCTCCTCGACGCCTTTTGTAATAGCTAGGGTGTTAATCTCCCTGGTTGGTTCGGCTGTGCAGGCTTCGCATTCCCTGGTCGTGTTGGTGGCACTTTCGTACCTGCCTGTTGAGCCACATTACTCAGATCACTCTGCATTGAATCGGCACTTCTTGCTGTCTGTTGTGCAACGTCCTGGACCTGACTTCCCATCTCAACGGCACGATTAGCCTGATTTTGCACTTGTTGCACACGCGAAGACATCTGTTGCACCTGCTGCTTCAATTCCTCATTTTCCGGTGGAATGCCGCGGAGGTAGCTGAAGCGCTCAGCTAGGAGGCCGCGCATTTCTTTCCCTGCCCTTGGTGCGAACAGCAGGCTCATTCCAACTCCCACCAGCACCCCATTCGTAAAACTACCCATCTTTTAACTCCTTTTGTATAGTCAATATCACATGGAAAGACATGAATAACACAGATAGTACGTACCATGACAAGAAAAAGATACAGGCTTCAGAACTGTACATGTTTCCATTCTAAGAGCGAGAACTGTCTACGTAGTCGGGCGAATATGGGTTCTTTTTGTCTTGTTTCCGTGCTATTCCCACGGCTTCCCAAGCCAAGAAAGCTACCTTCCTTTCTAAAAGAGTGCCGCAGGTGTTAGTCATGATAATGAGACAGTTTTCACCTGCTGAAACGTTGCACTTACAATATATAGAGGTAAAATAGGCGGCATTGGCTCTGGTACTTTTAGCGGTGCCACATGCTTGGCTGTAAATACTTGGTCGAGGCCGCAGAACAGAGGAAAAGATGATTTTCTGCTGGCCTATCGGCTGCCGGAACGGACAGAGTTGGTGATTGTTGATGAAGCAGATCGCCTCAAAATGACCGGACTGGAACAACTACGCGACCTCTATGATCGGGGACGATTTGGCTTGGTCTTGATTGGCATGCCAGGATTGGAAAAGCGTCTGGCACGCTATCCTCAACTATATTCACGAGTAGGATTTGTGCATCAGTTTCGTGTTAGAGATTAACCAGATGCAGACGGTCACCAAAGAGGTCGTGGAAGCGGCACGGGAGGGCCTCGTCCTCGGACAAGCCGGAGGAGATGTGCAGAGGCGTCTCACAATCGTTGGTTTGCTGAGACTCCCTCGGACGCGAACACACAACTCTGTGCCGCCTTGTCGCATCGCGGAACGTGTGCGAGCTTTGCCTACGCTACATGACGCACACGTTCCCAGTCATTTGGCTGTGCTCCCAGCGGTTGTGGCTGTTCCTTCAGGTTGCGTTAGAATTGAAGAACTCCGCCAACACAGGAGCAAGCACCGACGCCTCGACCTCGTGCGTCTGACCTTCCAGGGTGCGATGCTCGGCATGGGGGAGAGCGTTTGCAAGCACCGTTGCTGTGATGTGCATAAACGGAAAGCTCGCGGAGCCGTCCATGATGAGTGCAGGCACAGCGACGCCAACTGCTTTCTCGATGGGGACCGAGGCGTCTTCCCCCATAACGGCAGCATCGTAGGCCAGGGTAGGTGCCACCGCTTCCCACATCGGCCACATGGGATGCTGGCGAACCGTGTCAAGGTGGTCCGCAGGCATTCCAACCAACAGCATAAAGAGAGTGAGTGCATCGCCCCGGTGGCCCTGTGCAAGCACTTCCGTCAGCTGCTTTCTGTAAGCCTGCCATGCGAGCCTCGCAGCCTCATCCGAGTTATAGGGGGCCTCGTACATAGCCAGTTTCTTCACCTTGTCACCGAGTTTGATGGCTGCCTTCAGAGCAAGAGCTGCGCCGGAGGAGATACCAAACACGAATGCCGATCCACCCGCTTCGGTGATGAGGGCTTCGATGTCTTCAATTTCACGCTGGGGGGCATACGGCTGCGTATCTGTACTCTCACCTCGTCCCCGACGATCATAGTGAAACACAGTGAAGTGCTGCGAAAGGCGCGGAGCGAGTTGCGCGGTCTCTGAGTCCAGTGCTCGTTGTTCTAATGCACCACCCACCAGGATGAGTGCCGGTCCCTTCCCCAACTGATCGAACGCGATAGTCGTGCCATCGGCTGACTGTACTTTCTTCATAGCATCTCCTTTACCTCTCTTTTTCTGAGCTTTCCATCATGAGGAGGGTGACAATTTTCTCCACGAAATCGTATGGGATAGGTGTATCTAATGGGAACTGTATTGTCCCCTTTGCTCTTTTATAGTGCGATAGTTCTTGCTGGAAAGCTTCATCGCCTGCCGGTATCGGATACAAGGAGATATGATGTTTCCAGCCAGCGAAGAACACTACATGTTTGCTATTGAGGTTGAAGGTAGGTATCCCGTAGCTCATTGTCTCTACGGCTTCAGGTGCCGCTTTTTGTATTGCCTGCCTCACTTTTTCAAGGACAGCCTGGATATTCCCTGGAAAGGTAGAGATGTATTCGTCAATAGTCGTGAAGAGCTTTTTGTCTGTCATCTGTTTATCTCCTTTCGGCCTGCCAACTTCATCGTCTGCCAAGTAGCCACGAACACCCACAAGCAGTTGGAGAGGACGATCAGCCTCTCGGCCCATCCATCTAATCCAAGCACTCCTGCTGGGACTGCCGCGATGGGAAAACCGCCAATCCCAAGCACCCCTGCGATACTGTGCCCGGTATCATGAGTGATATCAACACCCTCACCCAGAAACACATTGGCAATGTTCAGATGAAATTCGTCGAGCAGACCCGCCTTCAAGTCTTGTTGGACGGGGCTGGCACCATGAAGGGCAACGTTTTTCTCGCCTGCAAGCTCCTGTGCTTTCGCCATCGCGCTTTCAATACCATTGGTGACAAAGGAAGCGAAGACGCGAGAGACGTTATCATTTTTGTTCGCGATAAAGCTATCGAGTGAGACCGAAAGGCCAAACATGACTTTTCCCATAGTGTTCTCCTTTACTTTGCTTGCAACTCTTGTACATACTCGATCAGATATCCCCAGGTGATGCTCATCCCTTGCGGCATCCCCAGCACGACAGCGACTTTTAGTGCCTCTGCACTGCTGAACTGGACACGAGTAGTTACTCTCGTTTTCCCACCCTCTTCCGTGAAGATCACGGTGGTCAGGTGTTCGGGCATCCCAAGGGTGGGGTTGGCATGCTCATCGGCGAAGGTCGTGGTATAGACCAGCTTCTCCGGCGGCACGATCTCGCGGTACACACTGCGCGCCCACTGATCCTGACCCTCCAGCGAATGCATGCAGTAGTGCCAGATGCCACCGGGCTGCAGGTCGATGGTACAGACGGGAAGGGTGTAGGGCTGCGGTGCCCACCAGTGCTTGAGGTGCTCCGGCTGGGTGAACACCTGAAACATCAGCGTGCGGGAGGCGTTGAATTGCCGTTCCATGACAATTTCCTGCTCCCCAACATAGGGACCCAGAGAGTGGTAATCAAACATTGTTCTCCTCGATTCGATTGCTAGTGTGTTGCGAGCTTTCCTGCAATTCCAGCAGGTAGTCGTCCAGGCGGTCGAAGCGTTCTTCCCAGAGGCGACGAAAAGAGTGGAGCCAGGTCTCCAACTCCTGGAACGGTTCGCGCCTCAACCTATAAATCCTGCGGTTCGCTTGCGGCTGGACCTCCACAATGGCAGCCTCGCTGAGAACCTTGAGGTGCTTCGATACCTGCGGCTGCTGTAACCCCAACCGCTCGGTGATCTCTCCTACTGTCAGCGGGCCATCACGCAACAATTCGACAATATGTAAGCGATGTGGCTCCGTCAGAGCAGTCCATAGTGTTTTCATGATCCTATTATACCCTAAAAGGAATATACTTGTCAAGGAATATTCCTGAAAAGGAAAGCAATTGCCCGTCAGTGCGAAACGGCAGAAAAAAACGATGCTGATCTTTCGTATGATGGAGGCACTGGCTGAGTTTGAGCGTGATCTCATTCGAGAGCGCACCAATGCAGGATGAGCTGCTGCGAGAGCGAGGGGACGCAGAGGTAGACGACCAAAAAAGCTCAAGACCAATGGGAAAGTTGCACTGGCGCGGCAAATGAATTACTTGCGACCCTCTAGAGGGGGACTGAAATTCAGACCCGTACAACATCACGCAAAATTCGGGACGACGCGAGCCACGAAGTGTTCAAGCGTCTCCTGGTCGAGGAAACGAAAGATGAAGTGTGACACGCCGATATTCCGAAAACGCTGAATCTCTTGCGTCACTTCGTCGGCGTTGCCTGCGATAAAGTGTTTGCTGGGATTGCGCTGCACTTTGGCAGGGTCGTCCGCGACGCTGGCGGTGCCGAGATAGGTCAGGGTAATTTCGGAGGGATCGCGCCCAATGTCTTTGCAGTGCTGTTTAAGAATGGAGAGTTTGCGCTCGTACTCTTCGACGGGACAGGAGTTGAAGTTCCACCAGTCGGCATAGCGTGCAACCGCCGCTAATGTGCGCTTTTCGCCACCACCTCCGATGAGCAGAGGAATCGTGGGCGACGGTTGCGGGATACAATAGGCGTCGCGCACCGCATAGTGCTTGCCCTCGAAGGTGACTGGTTGCGGTTCCATCCACATCTTACGCATAATTTGAGCCGCCTCTTCTAACTGCTCCATCCGCACTTTTGTTGGCGGGAATGGGTAGTTGTACGAGGAATATTCGTCTTCCTTCCAGCCAGCACCAAGCCCTAGAATGATGCGTCCGTTAGAGAGTGCCTGTAGCGTTGCCATCATCTTTGCCACTAATGCAGGGTTGCGGTACGACTGCGAGAGGACAAGAGTTCCGACCTTGAATTGCGGATATTGAGCGGCAAGATAGGTGAGTGTAGTCAGACACTCGAAAGTATCGAGTGTCTCCCATTGCAAGTGATCTTCAACCCAGAGCGAGGTGAAGCCAGCGGTAAGTGCGTTGATAGATGCCTGATTAGTGGCTATCAAATCTTGCCAGGAGTGACCTGTCTCGTTTTTCTGTTTGAGCATGAAGCCAAATTCGACACGTGCCATGAACAATACCTCTCTATTAGACCATAGGCCAATCGTGGGCCGCAGCCTGATAAATCGCCTCGATGGTTGCCATGTTTTCCAGTGTTTCGGTGAGACGGAGCATAGATTCTTGTCCAGTGAGGATGCAGTTGGCGAAATGCTCGACCTCAAGCTGATATTGATCGACACGCTCGAATTTTTGTTCGGTCATCTGCCCATTTTTGATGATGAGGATGACTGCTTCGATATCGCCAGGAGTGAACGGCACAGGAATGGTAAGGGTGCCAGCTTCGCCAATAATTTCTACCATCTGGCGCGTCGGGAGTTCAAAACTACAGTCGATCAGGCCAAAGCGTCCATCGCCGAAGTCAAGCACAGCGTTGGTCGCCATATCTACGCCAATAGGAGACGTGGTATGCACACGCGCCGCTACTGTATGCGGAGCCTGTCCATATACAGCATGACACACATTTACGGGATAGCTACCGACATCCATTAACGAGCCGCCAGCTAGCTCCGGCTTGAGCCGAATGTCGTCCGGCCGTGAGCGGATATCAAATGAGAACGATGCACGAACTAGACGCACGGGACCAATCAGGCCAGCATTGACCTGCTCAATGGCCCACTTCGTCTGGGGATGAAAACGATACATGAACGCTTCCATGAGCAGCACGTTATGAGCCTGCGCCGCGTCCATCATCGTCTTGCCTTCACGTGCGGTGGTAGAAAACGGCTTTTCACATAGCACATGTTTGCCAGCCGCAACCGCTTTGATGACCCACTCGGCATGCAGACCGTTTGGCAGCGGTATATATACTGCGTCGATGTTGGGGTCATTGATGATGCTCTCGTAGCCTTCGACGATCCGCACTTCTGGCGCGAACGAGTAGACTTCCGCTGCATGCCTAGTGTCGCGACCTCCCACCGCTACTAATTTTCCGTTCGGGGATGCTCTAATCGCAGGTGCCACCGCCTTCACACCAATATTCGCGGCACTAAGAATGCCCCAACGTATGGGGCTAGTTGCTGAATTGGACTGCATACGTTTTTTTCCTTTTCAAAAGTGTGTTCCATGAAAATAGTAACCTGTACCTATTGTGCAATGTGTTGTGTCTCTTTATGCTATCACATTGACGAAGAAGCAACGTGTTCTTCATTGCGTAAGATAAGATATACTATTGTTGTCTATTGGCATACCTTCGTTATTAAGCGCAGGCAGTACAGAAAGAGAGAACACAATAATGCAAGAAAAGCAATTTGCAAACCTACCTGACCTCTCAAGCGAATATCCTCTCTCACCTGAGCAGGTGAAGCAGTATCAACAAAATGGGTATATCTTGTTACGTGACGTTGCTGCTACAAATGAAATCGCACCTTATCGTGCAGCGATTAAGGATGCTGCACTCCACTACAATACGGAGAAGCGTGCGTTACAGGAACGCGACACCTATGGTAAGGCATTTCTGCAAATCATGAATCTGTGGGAACGGGATGCCTCGGTCAAACGCTTTGTACTGGCACAGCGTTTTGCCCATATTGCGGCAGCGTTGATGGGAGTAGAGCGCGTGCGTATCTATCACGATCAGGCACTGTTCAAAGAGGCGAGCGGCGGCCCAACTCCCTGGCATCAGGATGCCTACTATTGGCCTCTTGATACGAATAACATGATTACCATGTGGATGCCACTTGTCGATGTTTCTGTCGAGATGGGACCGATGGTTTTTGCAAATGGCTCACAAGAACAAGGTTTTTTAGGACATTTCGCCATCTCGGATGAATCGCAAGCGATATTCCAACAACTGGTTGAGAAACATCATTTTTCACTCAGTACGCCACAGGCACTCAAAGCTGGTGATGCAACCTTTCATGCAGGATGGACACTACATAGTGCCCTCGGCAATACATCAGAGACAATGCGAGAAGTGATGACGGTCATTTACTTTGCTGACGGGGCACATGTCGTAGAACCAGACAATGCTGATCGCGCAAATGACATACAGCGTTGGCTTACAGGTCTGAAACCTGGCGACATCGCAGCGAGTCCAAAAAACCCGCTTATATAAATTCTGCTAGACAAACGGGCGACCACAAGGGTCGCCCGTCGATACTGCCGAGTAAATAGTAAACCTTGCGTAAAAAAGTAAGTAGGTGTCATAATGTAAGTGGCCGGACAATATTTGTTCGGCCCACTTTCAACATTGTGCTACCAAGAGAGGTATACCTACTCATTATGACGCAATCCGCAACAAATCGTCCACTACGCGTGGGCGTACAGCTTCATCCCCAACACACGACGTATCAAGATTATGCTGACGCCGTGCGACGCTTTGAAGATATGGGTGTCGATAGTATTTGGGACTGGGACCATTTCTTTCCGCTCTATGGCGATCCACAGGGCAACCACTTTGAGGGTTTGACGATGCTCACCGCGATGGCAACGTTGACGCAGCGTGTGCAGGTGGGTACACTTGTCACCTGCAACACCTATCGCAATCCGGCCTTGCTCGCCGACATGCTGAAAACAATTGATCACATTAGCAATGGTCGCGTTGTGCTTGGTTTAGGCGCAGGCTGGTTCGAGCGTGACTATACCGAATATGGCTACGATTTTGGTACGGCTGGCAGTCGCTTAGCAGCACTGGAAGCGGCATTACCAATCATCAAGCATCGCTGGGAAGTGGATGTACCCAAACCAGTACACGGTACCATTCCGATTCTGATTGGTGGCGGTGGCGAGAAGAAGACGCTCCGTATCACAGCAAAGTACGCCGACATGTGGCATGGTTTCGGTGATGCCGAAACAATGGCACACAAAATGGAAGTTTTAGACGGCTGGTGTAAAGAGGTCGGGCGCAATCCACAGGAGATTGAGCGCACGACGGCCACGAACAAGGATGGCACCGACGAGACACACGATGCTCTTGTGAAGGTGGGTATCACACATCTGATTTATGGTATGCAAACACCATGGGAATTCGATGGCGTGAAAAAGCTCATACAATGGCGCGATAGCAGACAGGGAAAATAAGAATGTTTTAGGATACAGAAAAACCGTTACGGTTTTTCTGTATCCTAAAACATTCTTATTTTATTTGATGTTCTATCTTTGGGGGAAAGTATGACAGTAAGGGTTGTTTCGTTCGAGAACGCACAGCAGGCTGAGCCGATGTTGGGGCAGATTGTAGATATTTACCGCGAAGCATTCGGACAGGCTCCCTATTTCAAAGATGAGCATGAAGTACGCGCCTTCGCGAAACTTCTGCCGCAACATACACAACGTGCGGGTTTTCGTTGTGTAGTAGCAATGGAAGAGGATATGCGAGACGTTCTCGGCTTTGCCTATGGTTATACAGGTGCCGACGGGCAGTGGTGGCATAACCTTGTACTACGAGACATGAGCGACGAGGACGCCGAACTATGGATGAGCGATGTGTTCGAGATGGTAGAGCTAGCAGTACGCCCTTCGGAACAGGGACATGGCTATGGTAGTATGGTGCATGACGCTCTGTTATACGGAAGGCCACATAGCACCGCTGCACTCTCAACCTACGACGTTGAAACGCCCGCGCTCAAGCTGTACGAAAAGCGCGGCTGGATGACACTACTTCGCAATTTTATTTTTCCGGGCTATGCCGAGCCGTATAGAATTATGGGTAAAAAGCTATACTGATATTGCTCGATTATGATTTTTTCCTTGCAGTATATTGTAGTGGGTTGATGTTTTGCGCTACCGCCTCGACAATCTGCTCAATTACCTTGCCAGTGATAGATGTCCTGCTGTTGCACCTTCTCGAAACCAACCGCTTGATATTGCGCCAATACGTTTGGGTCGTCGCCCCATGATTCCATCTCGATATCGACAGGCTCCTGACCACGTACCCAGTTGACAGCATGGAGCAATAGTGGTAGATAGAGATTGTTTGTGCGCTGCTCTGGCACGACGCCGGGGGCATCGAGATAACCTGTGCGCTTGCCTCTTCTCTCGCTCAGTTGCTGCATGTTGGTTTCGCCATGACAGGTGCCAACTACCTCGCCTGCCTGCGTGAAGAGGAGAAAGATGCCTTCTACATTCATCTCCTCCATAAAGCCATGAAGATACTCTGCGGTTACATGTTCCCAATGACCCCACAATCCCTGAAAGGCGCGATTGTACATGTCCAGTAGCAGCGGAAAATCGTTAGTTGGATTGTATGCACGTATGCTATAGCCATTGGGCCAAACAGGTTGTGGTACTGGCGTAGTGTTAACAAGTTGTAGGGCTGTGTATGCTGCGATAGGAGAGAATGCTCGCTTGCGTAAAAAGCCTACCGAGTCTTGGTTCTGAACGTCGGTGCTGGCAAGGATATCTTGTGCTTTTAGAGTTTGTGCGCGTGCTATTAGTCGTTGCAGTAATACACTTCCTATACCATGCCGACGCCATGTGGGATGTACACCGACGTAGATATCCGCATACTTGTTTTCTGGCATCTTCCACGCTATACCAACACCTAGTAGCTGCTCATCATTATCAGATGTCGTGACGACCCAGCGATCTTGAGATGGATCATGTCCTGGTAGCGTCATTTGAGCTTGCAGCGTCTCTATGCTGATATCCTCGCCTGCATGGTCAACGGCTTCGATCTCGGCGAGCAGTTGTGCGAGACGTGGTACGTCCGTGTTCGCATCGAAATGGCGGAAATGGTATTGCTCTTCGATAGGACTAGAGGGCATGGTATGCTCCTTTACTGACACAAAATATTATACCAATATTCATTGAATACATTACCGTCAATTTTCGTGACAACACGCGTAGGTACTCCATCGCTAGCTGCAATCTCGTACAGATAGCTCTCTCTTGTTTCAAGTTTGAGTGGGATCGTTTCGATCTCGACACCCTCACGCCAACCAAGAGCAATGGCACAGGTAAGAGGATCATGTTGAAAATTGATGATGTCGTCGGGTAGCTTTGAACAGGTTTCGCCATAGTTTTGTTCGTACTGCTCAGTTCTTGCGAAAAGTTCGGCCTGTCGCACGATGAGTTCGCCTAAGCGACTTGCATGAGCAAGTTCTGGGAGATAAGCACGTCTCAGAGTGGTCTGACATGTGACTGTTATAGGAACAAGCGTTGGGCTTGCATGTTCCAACACATAGTGTGCCGAGTCAACATCAACCTGAATATTGTAGTCATGCTCTTTGCCCCATTGTGGATATCCGACAGGAATGTCAAAGATATAACCTCCCATCAAAAACAGGTTGGCTTGTCTCAAAATGCCAGGGTGGGCTTTTTCCAGTAGCATCAAGTTAGTATATGGCCCTATCGCGGCGATGACCGCGCCCTGCTCGATGCTGTGCTTGAGGAGTGCTAGTGCTTTGTCTGGTGAACCGAGGCACGGTGTTGGAGGTTCCGGCCAGTTTTCTTCATCGGATGGGTAGTCCAGTGGATAACGATAATAGCCGCCGGAGACATCGGCTCCGGCTGCGTATGGGATATCGGTTCGATCCATGAGGTCTAAGACGTATTGCACGAAGCCTGCACGTCGTCCCCGTTCATCAGACACGGTGGTTATGCCTGTGATTTCGAGATCAGGCCACTTGAGAAGCATCGCAAGGGCACACAGGTCGTCCATATCTCCGCCAATATCTGTGTCCAGGTGGATTTTTGTCATAGGAATGCTCCTTCATCATATTTACGTATAAGCATTGTATGCATATAGGGAGAAACAACTGAAGGGACACAATAAACGCAAAAGATGCTTTGAAGCTTTACCCATAGTTTGTCCACGCCAAGAAGCAAAGTTTGTCCGAGAGTGTTCTTTCTTACGCTCGACTTTACGATGCTAAAATTACGATACTTTGTCTCATTATAATCATTGTTTGTCCGAAATTACAAATTGGACGCTAACGATGTCCAAAAGTTATAAAACACTGATGTAAGTGGCTGTGTTGCAAAAACGCTGAGGGAATGCGATGGGCGTGATGTCCTCTTCTTGCTCAGCTTAGGTAGCCACTCCAAACATGTGGGCAATCCATGCAACCTGCCCCAGGATGTCTCCTTTTTCCACGCCATGCATTTGCCCTTTCCGTATCATGTTCATGACCTCATATCCCCGGAGGATTCGCCACGCTGTCTCGAACGAAAAGAAGCCCATCCCTGGCTTGGCGAGCCGTTTGATGAAGCGGTGGTCTTGCTCGATCAGATTATTTAAGTACTTGACCTGCCGCAGTTCGACCGCTTCGGGAAGCACACCTATAGCTTTGAGGTCGGTAATGGCTCTGGGATACGCTGCATTCTTATCGACATTGATTACACGAGGAGCCAACGTCGTGGTGTTCGGATCAGCCGCCGTGGGTTGGGCCACCTGTTCTTCGACCGGATGGACATGAGGAACTGAACCAGCTGTAGAATGCAGTGCTTTGAGGAAGAAACGTTTGGCCGCCTGGGCATCGCGTGTCGTGTTCAAGAGAAAACTCCAGCGTGTTCCCACCAGAATCGACCGCTCGGTAGAGGTACATCCAGACTTTCTTGACTTTGATGTACGTTTCATCCACACCCCAGGAGTCGTTGCACGCGTTCAGATGAGGCCGACAACGCTTTTCCAGTTCCGGAGCATAGGACTGCACCCAGCGAAAGATGGTGGTATGATCCACATGTAACCCTCGTTCTCACATCATTTCCTCTAGGTCACGACAGCTGAGCGCGTAACGCACGTACCAGCTCGAAGTGGCGCCATTTGAACGGATTGGGATTGCTCATGATGGAAACTCCTCTGCTCTTTCTCGAAATAAAGTAGAGTTTATCAGAGTACCACTATTTTTGCAACACAACCTTTCTCTCTACGTTTGAGCGTTTCCATCATGTACGTTTCCACTCTAGAGTGGCTTCACACATGACGGCGTGTCTGTCATGAATGGTACGTTGACATGTTCGTTGGCTTTCTCCCTCCTCGTCAAGAGAACTGGGGAATCGCACAGACAGATGAACTGCTTGCATCATCAATCTCCCTCTCCCCCAGTTGCTCCTTGTTCGCTTGCTCTCATCCTTCCTCTTTCTCACTCATCAATAGATTTCGTTCCTCAAAACACGTTGACACGACCACAACGCTCACGACGCAATACATCGTTTCTGCGCATCAGAGCGTCGTGATAGAGGACTGAACTACCTGGCGTTCCTGTTGCAGACCAGCCCATTCATCGGGACTGGACCCATCGTATATTAAGGTGTAAGGACCTGAGAAACCTGCCAAACGGGTGATGTCGAGACACTTTCTGTAATCGTTTTCATTCATTTCATCTGCCCAGGTGAAAGAGGCTTTGGCGTGACACGATTCGGCATAGAGTGCGATGGATTGGAGGTCGCTGTATTTGGTTGGACCGTGCCAGTTCCCGAAATCAAAACAGAGGCCAACATTTCCTTCTAGCCGCTGTAGGAGTGCATGAACTGGTGCTGGAGAGGAGAGGAGACCGTACCAATTCTCGGTCATCACGCGTAGACCAAAAGTCTCTGCACGGGGAAGCAGGTGCTCAAAGCCACGGATACTCATTTCCAGTGCTGCCCCCGAAGGAGTGGCCTTGCCAGCAATGACACGCATACGCTTTGCGCCCAGAGAGCTGGCAATACTGAGCCATGAGCTGATCCATTCCAGGTCACGGGCAGCATTGACAGGATGGGTGATGTCGCCTTCATCGATGAGAAGAGAGAAGAGCTCGACATGGGCGGCTTGCAGAGTACTACGCAATTCTGTGAGGTAGCCCTTATCGAGGCGGGGGAGGTGGAAGTGGCATATCTCCATTGTATGGATGCCGAAGGTGGCAAGGTGAGAGGGCAATTCCAACAGCAACAGCAGCCCTTTGTCATGTTCCGTCGTAGGAATGGCTTGGGCATTGTTGGCGCCGTAGATCGGCGGATCGCCAAGAGTGCGGTGCAAGCTCCAGGTGGAAACAGAGACACGAGGGCGTTGAGGGGAACTGTTCGTATTCATCAATGGAATATCCCTTTCTCGTGCAGAGCTAGAAGGAAATCGGTCCTATGAACGAACGACATTTTAGCTCCCAAAATCCCACGAAGAAATGCGATTTCGGAGATACAATTTCCACTTCTACCTCACTACATGCATGGCTTCACAAGTAGTATTCTTGCCTCGTTGCAAACGCAATTCCGTTCCGGCCTGACAGGAGCAACGTGTATTTTTTGAACACCAGCTCTCTTTTCGGACGGGCGACATTCACAGGCATCATGTGCCACTGCTTCTGCTCTGGATTCTTGCATCGGAAGCAGCTTGCGGTGAAGTGGGCATGATCTGCATCAATTCGATGGGATTGCCATCGGGATCGGTGAGCCAGTATTGCAGATTCCTATCCACGCCCTGTGTAGGGGAGCCACTAACTTCAAGACCTCGCGCTGCCAGATCACGCAGGGTAGCAGACATGTCATCAACCAGCAAACAGACATGTTTATAGCTCGCCAGGGAATCCTGTGGCGGAAGGGTCCCCACAGCATCCTGTGGATCGGGAAACAACTCGATAAAAGAGCCAGAAGCTATCTGGACATACACTATCCAGGGCGAAGGCTGTCCCTCTCGCTCGAGGCGGAAGGCTTCGGAAAAGCCGAGTTTGCTACAGTAAAAGTCCAGTGCTCGCTGCAGGCTCGTCACACGAAACGCGACGTGCCCGATACTTGTGATCATAAAAAATCCTTTCTGAAGAGGACACGAACCCTAGCTACCAGAGATGGTGAACGTGAGGGCGAATGAAGGTATCGTAGATCTCTTGCACCCCAAGCATCGTTTCATTGTTGAGCGCAGGCAAGCCTGCAGCGTGTGCATTGTCCTCCGCCTGGTGCGGGCTCTTGGCACCAGGGATAGCGCATGTTACCTCCGGAAACGTGATTATCCAGCGGAGTGCAAACTGAGCCATGCTTGCGCCTGGCGGGACGAGGAGACGTAGTCGCTCTACAGCTTGCAACCCCGTCTCGTAGTCGATACCAGAGAAGGTTTCTCCCTGGTCAAAGGCTTCGCCATGGCGATTGAAGGTGCGATGGTCGTTGGGGGCAAATTGCGTCTGGGGACGAAGCTTGCCGGTCAGCAGTCCACTCGCCAGTGGGACGCGTGCCAGGATACCGACGCGATGCTCACGAGCAGCCGTAAAAAACTGTTCTGCTGGCTTCAGACGGAACATGTTGAAAATCATTTGTACGCTCTGGACATGAGGATGGGTGATGGCTTTGAGGGCCTCATCTACCCGCTCCACGCTCACACCATAGAAACGAAGCTTGCCTTGCTGCACCAGGTCATCGAGAATGCCAAAGACCTCTGGCATGTCATAGACTTCAGCAGGCGGGCAATGGAGTTGGAGGAGATCGAGGGCCTCGGTCTCCAGATTTCGCAGACTGCGTTCGACAAAGCTCGTCAAATTCTGGCGAGTATAGCCACTCGCCGCGTGGGGATTGAGCCGCCGTCCCGCCTTTGTGGCAACGATGATGTGTTCGCTGCGTGCCTTGCGTAGCTGTGCAATCAATTGCTCTGAATGACCATCGCCGTAGACATCTGCGGTATCAATGAAGTTGACCCCGAGATCGACCGCTCGATGAAGTGCAGCCAGCGACGTTTGATCGTCTGTAGTTCCCCAGGTATCACCACCGATACCCCAGGCTCCGAAGCCGATGGTTGAGATGTTCCAACCAGTGCGACCAAGTGTACGATATTCCATAGGATATTCTCCATCTTTCTTTTGTACAGAGGAGGTCGTCAGACCTATCTCGGTATCTGTCGTGTGTTGAAAAGCTTGCTCAGGCGTTACTCTCTCCCGCCTTGAGAAAAGAGAGCACCCAACATAGTGACAGCTCATTTCCTCATTCGTTCAGCTTCTCGACCCAGATGATTCCCTTTCCCTTGCATATCTCATCTCCATGGGCAACTCAGGGTTCTCCTACAAACATCGCTTCTGGTCTTGCTCACCCGTTGGCTATCGGGCAAGAATGACTTCGCTCAGCTCCCGTGACGTATCCTCCTGTTGGGATGGCAAAGCGGATACCGAGAAGAATCACGTCGAACTGGAAGCGGTATCCGAGAACGAATGCTTCCGCTCGTTGCTCATGAAGGAACCTCTCTTTTCTTCACCTGTACGCAAGGTACGTTCTTTATGCACCACAAGCCGTTAGCTCTGCTTCGGTACGACAACCGACTTGAGATTGGATGGATTCTGCTTTGTTGCTTGTAATGCCTGCTCTGTCTCTTCTAATGTATAGTGGCCGGTGACGATGGGTTTGAGATCAATGTGCCCGGAGGCCACCAACGCAATCGCGTCAACATAGGTATTGGCGTAGCGGAAGGTTCCAGTGAGGGTGATCTCGCGGTTTTGGAGGAAGGACATCGGCACGCTGACTTCTTCGCCCGGATTCATGCCAACGGCAACGGCTTTTCCAGCAGGTCGCAGGGAGCAAATGCCATCCATCAAAGCGGCTTGATTGCCTGAGCATTCTATGAGCACATCTACCTCCACCCTTGCCCGTGCAAGGGCTTCCTCAGCGACGTTCACGGTTCGGGTTGCCCCCAGCTTTCGCGCCAGTTCAAGCCGTTGTGGATACACGTCTGTCATCGTGACCTCGGTCGCTCCCAGTGCAAGTGCGACCTTCATCGCCAGTATGCCGATTGGCCCGGCCCCGGTGATGAGAAGACGATCTGCGCCCTGCAGTTGCGCCTTTCGGCATGCCCATACACCAACCGAGAGCGGCTCGATCAAAGCACCTTCCTCATCCGACATCTGATCGGGTAGCGTGTACGCGAAGCTTTCGGGGACGGTCACGTAGTTGCTGAATGCGCCGTCAATGGGCGGCGTGCCGAAAAAACGAATGTTGGGGCAGAGATTGTAGTGTCCAGAGCGACAGTGTTCACAGACACCATCTGGTATGCCCGGTTCAATCGCCACCCGTTCGCCGACTCTGCCCAGGTCCACGCCTTCTCCTACCTCCACGATGACACCGGCAGCCTCGTGACCGAGAATGAGCGGTTGACGGACAACATACGAACCGATTCTACCGTGCTCGTAGTAGTGAACATCGGAACCGCACACTCCTACCGCCTTGATCTCAATCAAGACCTCTCTCAGTCCTGGACGGGGAATTGGTCTGTCCTCTATGCGAATGTCATGAGGGGCATGCAGCACTGCTGCGCGATTTTTCATCATTTTGCTCTCCTTCATTGAGACACATGATATGGTTCCTATGCGGCAGCTAGAATTGTTGTATGATGGTCTTAATACCCTCTCGATCACGCAGCGTTTCCAGAGCACGCTCATACTCCTCGAGTGCAAACGTATGTGTGACCATTTCATTGACCTGCACCTTGTGGTTCTCCAGATAGGACAGCGCTCGGTCAAAGCAATGCGTCTGTGCAAAGGATCCGACGATGGTTAGTTGCTTCTGGAAAATCTCATAGGGACTCCAGTTGAGACGCGCGCTTGCTGGATACACACCATAGACAACAACATGCCCCCCCGGACGCACATATTCCAAAGCCTCATTACACAGGTGCGGCGAGCCAGTCGCTTCAATCACATAATCGAAGCCCCGCCGATGCTCCTGCAACAGACGATCATGGTGAAAGTGTGCATTCGTGCGGTCGATTGACACAACATCGTCAGCTGCCAAACGTGAGACGAGATCGAGCTTTGGACCAGGAGGCGCGGCAACCGTAAGATGGGCGGCACCATTCAACTTGAGCAACTGGGCCAGGATGATTCCCGTAGGTCCAGCCCCAAAGAGCAAGACCGAACTGCCAGGTTTGAGAGCAACCAGATCCATCCCATGGAGAGCACATGCTGTCGGCTCAACCAGGGCTGCCTCTCGCCATGTCAGATGCTCAAGCGCAAAGACCTTCTCGGCCTTTATGACAATATATTCGGCCTGCCCACCAGCGATATTGACACCGTGCGAGAGAAAGTTCTCGCAGAACAAGGGCTGGTCACGTCGGCAGTAGAAGCAGTGTCCACACAGTTCAGTGTTGTCAGCGACGACTCGCTCGCCCACCTGCACGCTCTGGACAGCAGAGCCAACGCTGACGACCTCTCCGGCAAATTCATGACCCGGAATCAGCGGAAATGCGGCGAGAAACTCCCCTTCGTGGATGTGGAGATCGGTCCCACAGATACCACAGGAGCGTACCCGAATGAGCACTTCATCAGCTGCTATCTCTGGCGTTGATACCTCTCGATAGCGCAATTGCCGGGGGGCATCGTAGACGATTGCTTTCATATAACCTCTCCAAACCGTATCAGATCACGGTTGACCTGTCCACATGAGAGCGCCGTTGGCCTGACCTAGCCTTGTATAAGAGGAAGGCAGGTGGCCGCATACGGGTGGCACTCCTAATGTGAGATTGTACAGACTCTGCTCGGCAACGAGACCCAGGAAGTGTCGACGGCATGCGATTTCATTGGCTTGCACAATGTGCCATGCCGCGAAGTTGCTGCTGCCCACGTAGAGCACCTTCCCCTCGCGCACCAACTGCTCCATCGCCTGCCAGATCTCCTCCCAAGGAGTCTCTCGATCAACATGATGCATCTGATAGAGGTCAATGTGGTCAGTGCGTAAGTGCCTCAGACTCTGCTCACAGGATTCTCGGATGTGGCGTGCCGACAAGCGCGATTGATTGGGCCAGTCGCCCATGGCGTTGTAGATATTGGTTGCCAAGACCATCTTCTCTCGACGATCACCCCCCTGGGCAAACCAGCGGCCAAGCATCTGTTCGGTGACTCCTTCGCCTTTTTCCGCACCGTAGACGTTCGCCGTGTCGAAGAAGTTGATGCCGAGTTCAAGGGCGCGGTCCATAAGCATGAAGCTGTCTTCCTCGCTGGTTTCCGGCCCGAAGTTCATAGTGCCCAAACACAAACGACTCACGAGCAGTCCCGTCCGACCAAGATAGGTGTACTTCATGACGCACTCTCTTTCTTTGAAACGATGCACGCTTGTGCTAATCACGTGGTACCGGAAGTGGTTCACCATACTTGGAATGGTTCCACATCCCTTTCTGAGTAGATACACGCGGAATACAGCGACATCGGTGTGTTGCCGTGAAGAGCATACGTACCAATGCTGGACCGAAACAACATTTCAATTTTGATGAGAGAGAAGAGTATACGAAATAATGGAAAGTAAAATTTGTAAAACAGGCGTGTGACCAAAGGAACTGAGCAACAGCCTCGCTCTTGAGCGGATAGAATTACCTTCCAGCCCAGACAACGAGAGGCACACCTCATCATCAGCCTTCATTGTAGTACCGTAGATCGTGTCCTGAGAGCTGTCACGCAACCTCATGGAAGTATTTGCAATGTTGCAAATACTATAACATAGCATCTGTAGGTTCGTCAATGTCCAGTCTCTATGATGACCTAAACAAATTGGTAAAACTGATGTAAAAGCATGGGAAGAGATCAGAGGAGGAAAGAAGAGATGCGTTTCCTCTCTCCTGTTTTTAGAGTGGAAGATGTAAAAAGAGCCGATATCTCGCATGTTGACCTCACTCTCTTAAGTACTTTCTACGAAACGAAATGGCTTCCAGGGACACGTTATAGCTTCGCGTATGTTTCTTCCCTTTTGTTATGGTGACTACTATGTGGGATTTAATGAACAGGACCGTCAGGATATCGAGGAAACAACGCATTACAACTGTTTCCGCGTTTGCAAGGACAAAAGTAGCCGGAGGGAGTATCAGGAGGAAGAAAGAAAATCAAAAGATAACAATGATTCCGGTTCGTTTACCATTGTCATCCTTCTCCTCACGTCTCACATTTCAGGGCGATTGTCTCTCATTGTGTCAAAACGTCGAGGGACGACTCGACTTACGTACAATCAAGGGCGTTGCCATTTCTAAGCGCAAAGGCTTCCGTGCTGACTCTCCCCTTTCACCAGGGGAGGTAGAGGTATATTTCCACCTGGTTTGACGGTCATCAAGAGAATGAGATGTCTCTACCAGGGATAAAAGCAGAGTAAGAGCAACTTGTCCCATCTCATAAAATGGTTGTCTCACCGTAGAAAGGGGAATGGGCATATGTGCCGAAGAGGGCAGATCATCGAAACCGACGAGAGCGACATCTTCGGGGAGATGTAATCCGTACTCCCTGGCTGCCGTCATCACTCCATATGCCATATAGTCACTTGCAGCGAAAATAGCGGTAGGTCGCTCAGGTAAATCAAAGAGGATCTTCGCACCCACCTGACCACTGGCCGGCTTAAAATCTCCTGGGATAACGAGGGTAGGATCAACAGGCAATCCCGCTTCCTCTAACGCTTCACAGTAACCTCGATAGCGGTCCTGAGAAACTTGATATGTGAGTGGTCCTTGAATATGAACAATACGACGATGTCCCAATTGAAGAAGGTGACGGGTCGCTTCATACGCTCCCAAGCGGTTGTTGACCGTGACCCAGGGGACATTCTCCGGCGGCACTTCCTGATCGTCAAGGAGGACAATGGGGAATTCTGGACGATGCAACGTGGCAAGGTATCGAGATGTCGGGTCAGGAAAAATAGCGAGCAGACCGGAAGTTAGTTTTGTTTCCAGGATGCGATGAATCACTTCACTGCGAACTTCTTCGTGATAGAGATCGCTGATACTATAGAGGAGAAGCTCATACTGTGTCTGCTCTATCGTTTCAGCAACACCACGCATAATGTCTGGGATGAGGGGCCAAGTGAAAGAAGGAATTAGAAGAGCAACCAATCGACTATGACCATCCGCTAAACTAGATGCAGCGAGGTTAGGGGTGTATCCTTGCTCCTCTATGATACGCAGAATCCGCTCTCGTGTCGCGGGGTCTACATCTGGCTTCTGGTTTAAGACACGAGAAACCGTGGCTTTAGATACACCAGCCAGCCGAGCGATGTCTTGGATCGTAGATTTTTCTGACATGAGCTTCTTTTTCCTATCTGGTAGGCTCGTTTCGTCATACGTGGTACTTGCCCTTCTGCTCGTGCTTTTTCACCTGTAGGTCTAACAGTGCAATGTTGACGAAAAAGTACTTGAATATCGCCCATTTTTGGGAAATGTTGCTGGCAATGCATGTCTCCTCCATGGACTGACGAGTGACTGCGCAAGAGCTTGAGAAGATGGTCTCGTTGTTCTCTGATCGATCCAGCATTCAGCAAACCGCATTTGCTCGATTCGGATACACTAGATCATTGAAGGGGGTACGGGTACGCTCGTTAAAGGTGCGTCGACAACCCGAGCGGCAAAACGTTCGAGAGCCAAGTGAGTTCTTCTTGCACTATTGTTTGGTCGCAAGTGACATGCGGTATGGGCAGTTCATAGGTTCCTCCTCATTCAGGTGGGTGCTTTTCACAAGCATATCTCACAAGCGATCTCAATACCAGGCCTCTTCGGAGTTCTGACGCTTCCGTGCCGATTACTCAGCATCTACAAGTACCGACAGCTGTCCTGCCGCAAATCCTGCATCTTCAATCGCACGCGGAAGCTCAGCATAAAAGGGGTTTGAGTTATCGGGAATAATCAAACCAATCATACTCGAGTTGTGCTGTCGCAAGCCCCGCGCGAGATAGTTCGGGCGGTAGTCAAGCTCCTCTATTGCTTTCAACACACGCTCTCGAATGTCTGGGTGAACTGGACGATTGCTATTGACGACACCTGATACCGTCGCGATTGAGACTTCAGCTCTACTTGCGACATCACGAATAGAGACCATGTTTTTCTTTCCTATGGTGCTCTCGTGGACTCCACCACTATTTCCTCAGCGTTATTCACCAAAGGGAGGTGCTGATTTCAGCATCTCCCCATCACACTTCCATCATAGCACTGATTGTGATAGAAAAGTAAGAATGCAAGCACTCCTTTCAAGAGATCCAGCGTGTCGTAACTGCGAGGGTGAACGTGGACGAGGCGCGGATATCTTGCGACGACGCCCCCACAAGCACCTCAAACGCTCCCGCTTCGGCGACCCACTCATGTGTCAGGTCATCGTAGTAGGCGAGCGTGTCACGGTCAAGTGAGAGGGTCAGTGTCTTCTGCTCGCCGGGTTCTAGCCGCACCTTCGCGAACGCTTTCAGTTCTTTCTCTGGGCGTCCGAGGCTGGTCACTTCATCTCGGACATACACCTGCACAATTTCTTTGCCCATTCGCTGTCCAGTGTTGGAAACATCGATGGATACCTGCAAGGTCTCATTCGGACCAATCTCCTGGCTACTCAGCTGAAGTGAGCTATAGCTGAACGTGGTATAAGAGAGACCGAAACCAAAGGGGAACAGAGGCGCAACCTTTTTCTTCTCATAGAAACGGTGACCAACGAACAGCCCTTCTCCATAGTACACTTTGCCATTTTCGCCAGGAAAGTCGAGGTAGGTAGGAGTATCCTCCAAACGCAACGGGAAGGTCTGGGGAAGTTTTCCCGAGGGGTTGATGTCTCCAAAGAGCACATCGGCAATGCCATTGCCACACTCCTGACCCGGATACCACGCCTGTAGCACAGCCGCTACAGATGGAAGCCAGGGCATGGTGATGGGTGAGCCAGTGTTGAGTACGACGATGGTGTTCGGGTTCGCTGTCGCCACCTGCTCAACAAGCTCGTCCTGTTGGCCAGGTAAGGCGAGACTTTGTCGATCAAAGCCTTCGCTTTGCCATTCACCCCCAAAACCTACACAGACGATTGCCACATCTGAGCTCGCCGCAAGATGCACTGCACGCGCTATCGCATCGGCAGGAACAGGGGGAAGGCATCCCAGATGAACAGCAGCAAGTGGCATTGTCTCACTCTTGACAAATTCGAGTGTCAAGAGATATGGCTGTTCAGCTTTCAATGTCACTGTCGTCTGAACCTCCGTGCTACCCATACCAAAGTAGTCTCCTCCAAGCGACTGCCGCATCCAGTTATCGATTCTCTCTTGCCCATCAATGAAGAGGCGGCTACGTCCTACACTCACCAGTCCAAACGTATAAGCCCCCGTCTCCAAAGGCGTAAAACGACCCGTTGCACGAAGCGAGAATTGCTGGGGATTGACTCCGGCAGGCATCTCCCCGAACCAAGAAAGCTCTGATTTTTGGTGTGTCTCCTGCCAGATAGGGGAACCCTCAAGATCGGGCGTATTAAAATAGGTGACGGCGAGTCCAGGTGTTGTTCCTTCTGTGCTAGCGAGGAGTCGCTCGCTTTGTAGGAGAGGCAATAACTTGTAATTGGTGCAACCTTGTTCGTACTGCACCCTCACGGAATCACCAACCTTCGCCACAATGCCATCAAAAGGAGTAATTGCATAGTGAGCGTTAACTTGTGCGCTGCCTCCACCCATGATCTGTGCCACCTGAGCATTGGGACCAACGACCGCAATTGAAGTGAGTTGTTTCTGCTGAAGAGGCAAGATATCCTTCTCATTCTTGAGCAGGACGCATCCCTCTGCCGCCGCTTCCCGAATCAACGCACGATGCTCCGGCAGGTCGGTATCCTGCTCTGGCAAGACTTCTGTATGCTCGAAAAGACCAGCTTTAACCAGGAGGTGCAAGAGGCGACGGACGCTGGTATCGATGGTGCTTTGTGTGACTTCCCCTCGCTCGACGGCTGCGAGCAGCTTCTCACCACGAAAGTTGGGAGATGGCATCTCCAGATCAAGTCCGGCATTGACAGACGCGGCGGTACTCTTGACCGAAAAAAACCAGTCAGACACTACCACTCCCTCGAAGCCCCACTCCTGCCGGAGAAGCTTCGTTAACAGCGAGAAGTTTTCCGAGGCAGCCATACCATTCACCAGGTTATAGGCAGCCATAACTGTCCAAGGATGAGCCTCTCGCACTGCGACCTGAAATGGCTGCAAATAAATTTCGTGCAATGCTCTTACGCGCACTTCAGAACTGATGCTAAAGCGCTCGAACTCTTCATCGTTACAGACAAAATGCTTGATCGAAGCACCCACTCCTTCACGTTGCAGCCCTGTAATGTAAGCCACCGCCAGGCGAGCCGATAGGTAGGGGTCTTCGGAGAAACATTCAAAGTTGCGTCCACCGAGTGGTGAGCGTTGAATGTTGACGGTTGGAGCTAAGAGCACCTGGGCACCCTTCATTTTGGCTTCACGTGCCAATGCCTGTCCAACGCGCTCAATCAGGTCCGTATTCCACGTTGAAGCAAGCGAAATCTCTGCGGGAAAGCAGGTCGCCTTCACACCACTTGTAAAGCCTCCAGCTCCACGAGCACCGTTGGGTCCATCGGTCATCTTGAGGGAAGGGATACCCAATCGCTCTACCGGGACCGTGTACCAATCGTTCGTGCCGGCCAGCATCGAGACTTTTTCCGACAGAGTCATCTGACGAAGCAGGGCTTCTACATCTTGCATAGTATATGTACTCCTTCCTCTTTAACAAACGACCACTATTTCGCCCACTCCATAGGCACTGGCTGTGGAAACTCCGAGGTGATTTGCACACGGCACCCCTCACGAAACGCCGTCTGAATGCCACACACGATATCTACGACATGAGCAGCTTGCGCACCAGTGATTCGCTGTGGACGGTTTTCTTGCATCGCTTCTGCCATTTCCACCACTCCGCGACTCCATTCGACGCCAGCGTGTGGGTCTTCTTTCACGTTGCCTCTATAGGGTTCTTTGACGTAGGGAAGGCGTGTGTAGGTCGTGTTCGGGTCGGGCCATGTACCACCAAAATCAGCGTACTCTACTGTGCTATTAAAATCGTGCCAATCACTCAAGAACAGCGAGCCGTTATCACCGTGGAACTCTATCCCTTGCACTTGCTTGCTATGAAAGCCAACATAGAAGTTGGTCGTCAAGCGTGCCACCGCTCCATTGGCAAATTCAATTGCCTCTGCAACGACCATCGATTGGCGCTTTACCACAGAAGATGCACGCATCAAACTCAAGCGTCTCTACCCCATAGTGCAGAGGAAGACTTCTTCCTAAAGGGACATACTTGTTGCAGACGTTGTTTGACAGAGCACTTCCAGATCAACTTTTTTCTTGCAACACGACCAGAAATAACGCTTGTCCAGCCACACCGCTCATCAATGCGATCCGTCGGCTGACAGACTGTTTTCCTCTACGGGCCGATCCAAATCCGTTCCTCTTCCTCGGCATGGGGAACGTGTAAGATGCCCGTGAGGCGGATATCCCGTGAGGAGGCACCCACGTACACCTGATAGTCACCGCTCGCAACCTCCCAACTACTCATGCTAACGCTCCAATAGGACAGAGGATGCGATGTGGAGTTCGGGTTCAGCGTCACACTCACCTCTTTGAACTCCCCTGGCTTTAGCTCCACCTTCGCCCAACCCACCAAGCGCTTGGGTGGCTCATCTGCACTTGCAGGCAAGCCAAGGTAGACCTGCGCAGTCTCAGTACCCACACGTGACCCGCTATTGGTGAGTGTGAAGCTCACCTGTACGGGCCTCGTGCCGTCGCTCGTTTCTAGTTCTACGTGGAGCTGAGCATACGCGAAACTCGTGTAGGAAAGCCCGTGCCCGAATGGAAAGAGCGGCTCCAACCCGAACAAATCATAGCCTCGGTAGCCGACACCAAGGCCCTCACTGAAGCGAGCGACGAGTTCTGTCTTGGAATACTGCTCTGGCGAGGAGACCGGAGTATCACGGTCGCTGCGTGGGAAGGTGATCGGCAGTTTCCCCGACGGGGTAACGTCACCGAAGAGTACGTCCGCGAGGGCATTGCCCTGCTCCTGACCACCATACCAGCTCTCTAGCACAGCCGGAACCTGATCAAGCCACGGCATCAAGGCGGGACCACCGGTAGCCAGCACTACGATGGTTCGTGGATTGACGGCAGCGACGACGTGAATAAGCAGATCCTGCTCATTGGACAACAGAAGACCCGGCAAGTCGGCATGCTCGTTGCGGTAGTCCCGCACGACGACGACTGCCACATCTGACCGTCCTGCGAGTGCTGCGGCCTCTCGCATCGCCGACGGGAGTGCGTCCGCTGGGTGTTCCCAGCCAAAGCGCACCTTGCTGCCGATCATACCAACAGTCGAAGTATCCCCCGGAACGGGAGTTCTCTGCTCTGGCCGATCGGCCACATAGTCGATTCGCAACGCACGCGGTTGAGCAACGACCAGGTGCAGCGTCACCGACTGGGTTTCCAGCGTCATACCCGGATCGTCGATGAGCATCTGGTCATCCAGATACAGACGTGCCGTCCCCAGGTGAGTGAGTGACAGCGTGTAGTCCCCGGTTGCTGGCGCGGTGATGGTGCCCGTCCAGCGCACCGAGATAGCGTTGTTGAGTTCTTGTGGTGTTGATGGCAGCGAGGATGCTGTCATGCTGCTATAGTTGAAGAAGCCCAGGTTGAGATTCACCTGTCGGTCGATGCGAACGAGCCTCGGCTCGCCCTCGAAACGTGTGTTTGTCCAGTACTCGGCATGCAGCCCATGAACTTCAGGACCAGACTCGGCCGACGTGAGAACCGAGGACGGCACCGCTGGTGAGCCGGGCAGCAAATCAGCTGCTGACGCTGGGTCTACGCCCTCCGCGTACTCTACCTGGATACCCTCGCTCACACGTCGCCGAATGCCCTCCAACATGCTTACGACAAACATCGGCTTGACGAAGGCACTCCCCCCACCTGAGATGTACCTGTCCGCATCGGCACCAATAACAGCAACCGACCGTACTTCGCGACGTGACAAGGGCAGCAGTTCTTCAGCGTTCTTCAGCAGGACGATAGCGCGGCTCGCAGTCTTCCGCGCGAACGTGCTATGCTCCTGTACAGGCAACGAGCTGATCTGGGCGGGATGCTCGAAGAGCCCGTGTGCGAACATGGTGCGCAAGATACGCCTCACCTTCTCATCAAGTGTAGCCATGCTCACTTGACCAATCTGAAGTGCCTCCAGCAGGTGGTCGCCAAAGAATTTCGCACCAGGCATCTCCTGGTCTAAACCGGCGTTGGCGGCCTCCACTGTGCTGTGCGTCGCCTCGTAGTCGCTCATCACCCAGCCCTGAAAGCCCAACTGGTGCTTGAGTACGTCGGTGAGCAGGTGAGGATTTTCGCAGGAATAGACGCCATTGACCTTGTTAAACGCACCCATGACCGCACCAACCCGGCCATCCTTCACGGCCATCTCGAAGGGTTGGGTGTAAATCTCCTGCAACGTGCGCTCGTCGATCTGTGCATCTGCCCAGAACCGATTCTCCTCCTGGGCGTTCAAATGATAGTGCTTGGCGGTAGCAACGACGGGGTGGCTCTGAACACCCTGAATATAGCCAACACCTATCTGCCCTGCCAGCAGTGGATCCTCTCCCAACGCCTCGAACAGTCGGCCGAACACTGGTAGCCGGGAGATATCTAGCCCCGGACCCAGCAAAACATTGTGCCCCGTTGCCCACGCCTCGCGGCCAAGCACGTTGCCATACTGCTCAGCTAGTGCCACATCCCACGTCGCTGCGAGCCCAATTGGCGCAGGCAGTGCGGTGGCCTTCCCCTCGTTCACGTCCTGCCTGCTAACACGGATGCCAGTAGGACCGTCGGCCATCGTCAATGCTGGGATTCCGAGTCGAGCAATGGGCGCGCAGTAGAAGCCATAGGGAGCAGGGAACTCCCCGTGAACCAGAGCGACCTTCTCCTCCAGCGTCATCTGCGCGAGCAGGAGCGTGGCCCGTTCATTCGCAGACAGTGACGTGTTCAGCCACAACCGCTCATGTGTTGAGGCTGGGGAGTCCATACTCCTGTTCTCCATCTTTTTCCTCCTTCTCGAGACCACACATTGAATGTGTAGAGTGACACCCTACCCCCATCTTCAGCCTCAAGCGTGCCAGGACGCTGCACAGGTACCTCAATGCCTCATCAAGGTGGAAGGGGCGCACCACGTGCGCCCCTTCCACCTTGATGATCGCCGTCAAAGCAATCAACCTTTGACACTGCCAGCCCCCAGTCCGCCACGCCAGAAGCGCTGCAAGACAATACAGCCAATCAGCAGTGGGATCGAGGAGACCAGGGCCCCAGTCACGATCAGGTTGTAGATCGTCTGCGAATTGGCACCCGCATTGGCTCCGGTCACATTCCAGCTCTGTAAGCCCACCGTCACCGGAAAGAGAGTGGGGTCACTGAACATGACCAGCGGCAGAAAGAAGTTCGTCCAGATGCCCACAAACCCGAAGAGTAAGACCGTCACCAGGGCCGGCGTCATTAGATAGAGCGCGATCGCAAAGGTGCGAAACTCGTTAGCCCCATCGATGCGCGCCGCCTCCAATAGTTCATCGGGCACCGAGGAGGCCGCATAGATGCGTGCCAGATAGACACCAAACGGATTGACCAGGCTGGGTAACAGCACCGCCCAAATCGTGTTGGTGAGACCCACTTTACTCATCATCAGGTACAAGGGGAGGGCCAGGGTCGTCGCAGGCACTAGGATGGCCCCTAAGATCACCGAGAAGATCAGGTTACGCCCACGGAAGACGTATTTGGCCAGCGCATACCCCGCCATGGCCGACAACAGCGTTCCCACCACGCTGCCCACTCCGGCGTAGAGCAGCGTATTGAGCAGCCAGCGTCCAAAGATGCCATTGTTGTAGGTAAAGAGTTCCCCCAGATTCGTGAAGAGATTAAAGTGGGGCGCGAACCACAGCCCGAAGGTGCCGAACAAATCGGCCTGACTCTTGGTCGCCGAGACGATCAACCAGAAAAAGGGGATCAGAAAGTACAGCGTGAAGATGAGCAAGATGGTCATCGCCCCAACACTCGCTAAGTTGAAGCGACGCGGACGCTCCTGTCTGGCTATTGTCAGTTCCTGCACTGTTGACAGAGGGACGGAAGTAGTTTGTTGACTCATGAGTGTTACACTCCTGCCTGTCGTTGCGTGACACGTAAGATGCTAAACGAGAAGATACACGTGATGACCGCCAACACGACCGAGAGGGCTGCGGCATAGTAGTAATTGTTGTTGCTAAAGGCCGTGGTGTAAGCATAGGAGACCGGCGTGTACGACGTGGAGATGTTGTTGGAGATCCCTGCGAGTACCTGGGGTTCCGAGAAGAGTTGCAAGGTTCCGACGATAGAGAAGATGCAGGTCAGGATCAGGGCGGGACCCACCAGCGGGATCTTGATGTTCCAGGCCAGCCGCCAACCCGTACAGCCATCGACGCGAGCCGCTTCGTAGATATCTGTCGGTATGGCTTGCAGAGCGGCGAAAATGATGAGCATGTTGTAGCCCGCGTAGGTCCAAGTGGTGATATTGGCGATCGACCAGAGCACGGTACCCGGCCCTAGAAAGTCAGGTGCCGGCAAGCCGAGAGCTTGAAAGCCCTTATCGATGGGACTGAAGACCGGTTGATAGAAAAAGGCCCACAACAGGGCGGCGATGATGCCCGGGATGGCGAAGGGTACAAAGAAGGCCACGCGGAAGAAGGCTTTCAAGCGCACCACCGCCGAGTCCAGCAGCAAAGCCAGCAGGAGGGCGATGATCAGCATGACCGGCACTTGCACGATACCGTAGAGCAGCACGCGGCCTATGCTCGCCCAGAAGTTTTGGTCCCGCACGACATCAAGATAGTTGCCCAAGCCGTTGAAGCTGGTCGTGGCTGCTCCCAGTCCCAAGCCATTACGCTGAGACTGAAACAAACTTTGATCGATCGCATAGATGATGGGGACGATATAAAACAGGATGAACAACAACACGAAAGGCAAGAGAAATAGATAGGGGGCCCTGTCCTTCGGCCGTAAAGCCCACATGGGCCGCTGTAGACGTGCGGGAACGGGATCAAGTGAGCTGATCTTGAGAGCCATTTCCTCGTTCTCCTCTCTGAACTAGTACTTCTTGCTATATACCACTCCTTCACGGCATCCTTACGTAGGGAACCGTGAAGGAGCGAATGAGACGTTTAACTGATCGTAAACAACACTATGGCTGCTCGGCGAACACCTCCCGCGTTCCAGGTGGATGGAGGTGTTCACCACTGCGGTCTCCTCTATAGACAACAAGAGCCGCCAGTTCTCTGGCGGCTCCAGCTTACGTCGTGACACTAAAGCCTTGCTTTTTCAGGTAGGTGAGGGTACTCTGCTGCGTAGCATTGAGTCCATCGCTCAAGGTGCCCTTCCCATTGGTCGCGTTGGCGAAATTGTCACCCATGTCGTTGTAGACCTGTTGCATCGACGGCCCCCACTGGAAGTTGACATTTACCTGCTTAGCCGAGTCGCTGAAGACCTGGTTGATCACCTGATTGCCAAAGAACGGCTGAGCACTGTTTACGCTGGACGAGCTTAAGGCGGAGAGCAAGGCCGGATATGCCCCCGTAGAAAACTCTAGTTCGGCACTCTTTTCGTTGCCACTGATCCACTGAGCGAACACACTGACCTGCTGCGGATGCTTCGAACTCTTAAAAGCTACTGTCGTGGACCCGCCCCAGTTGCTACTGACGTTTTGACCCGCCTGCCACTGGGGGAGGGGGGCAACGCGCCACTTTCCCGCACTCTGCGGAGCATTTTGTTGGAGGATACCATTGCCCCATGCGCCGGAGAGCCAAGTGGCAAGTGTTCCAGTCTGCAAGTCGTTGTACCAAGCATTCGTGAAGTCCGGATCGGTCTTGATGAGCTTCTTGTCGATCAAATCTTGCCAGTAGGAAGCAACCTGGAAGGCTTGCGGGTTATTGATGGACACCTTCCAAGACTGCCCACTGGTGCTGAACATGTTCCCGCCATTCTGCCACACCAGTCCGGTGAACCATCCTGGATTCCGGGGCGGAAAGTCAGTGATGTAGGATTTCGGGTTGGCAGCATGTAGTTTCGCGGCGTCGTCGGCGTACTGCGCCCAGGTGGTGGGGACCGGGAGATTATACTTCTTGAAGATATCTTCCCGGTAATACAAGGCCATAGGACCACCATCCTGTGGGATGGCATACACCCCATTGCTGAGGGTGACCTGACTCCACATCCAAGAGGGAAACTGATTCTTCACCGAGTTCGCTCCGTACTGGGAAAGATCAACGAGCGAGCCGGTCGTCTCGAATTGCGGCAAGGTCTGGAACTCAATCTGGGACAGGTCTGGCTCATTATTAGCCTTGATGGCTGTAAACAACTTGTTGTACTCGACTGAACCTGAACCGACATTGCTCAACGTAATATGAATAGTGGGATGAGTCTGGTTGAAGAGCGCAACCTGCTTGTCCATACCTGGAATCCAGGACCAGTAGGTCAAGGTTACTGGGCCAGTGGATGTAGTGCCGCTCCCCGGATTGGAGCTCCCTCCACAGGCAGCAAGAGGAACCATGATCACGAGTACGGCAGCGACGAAGGCAAACCCGGATGCAAAACGTCGCATCCAAGGGAACGAGGAGAAAAGCAGCATAGTCTGAAGCCTCCTTTGGCGTATGAAAATAAGAACACGACAACTCTACTCTCGATCTGATCGAAAGAGGTCAACCACAACGTTAGGGTGCCAGAAGCGTCCGGATCAAAGGACGAACAAAAAAGAAAGAGACGTGAGCGTGGATGAGTGAAGTGTGCATCCGGCGTTCACAGATAGAAGAGGATATGCGTAGGATGGGGGAGACGAATCAGATGCGGAAAGTGTAAAGCCTTCCATTATGCACAACTCCTTCGTTGCAACTAACAACTGGTGTATGATGGATATCAGTCTGTACGTAACCGAAACAGCATTGTCCAGGGATGGATAAAAAACCGTCCCGAACCACTGTACGACTATCCTATCAGATGGTTTCTGAAAGCAACGCTCCATCTGTTCGCAGGAATGGCTTGCACAAATACATAATGCCTGGGTTTACCCGGGCCTTTGGAGCTATTCCGCAGCTCTCATAGACTTTCGGCTTTTCAGCTCTCAATACCTCTCCTCAAGAAGCACTCTCTTGGTGAGCTGGCTACAAGGATACGTTCTTGGTGAGACGTGTCACATCTCTTGACGAGAGTATACATGTAATGCAATACTTTTGTCAAGAGACGAAAACCTCTGCAAAGTTGTTAGCAGAGAACCTTTTATTTCCTCAGGAAGTTCTATGATTGAGAAAAAAAACGATCCATTGGTGCAAAACTCCCTTACGAGCGTCGATGTTGCACGCAGAGCGGGGGTATCACGAACAACCGTTTCCTATGTACTCAACGAAAACGGGCATAGGCATGTGAGCGATGAGACCCGCAGGAAAGTATTGCAGGTAGCGCGTGAAATGAGTTATAATACACATTTTTCAGCTCGTGCCCTGCGCAAAGGGCAGAGCGATGAGATATGCATCATCGTCGATCTTCCCCTCACTATCCACCGCACTGAGCTCTTCGTCTCTTTGCAACAGCATGCTCTGCATTACGGGTACCCCGCTGTCGCCTACTTTAGCTATGGTCTTCCCCTCGATCAGATAGAAAAACAGCTGCTCACGATCTTTGCACGCCGTCCCATGGGCATTTTTGCTACTGCAGAGAGCATGACTGCCGCACACGTTGCGCTGGCAAATAGTATGGGCGTAAACAATATTGTGCTGTATTCTGTCAAACCGATTACGTATGCTCGTACCATCATCCTCCCTACCGAGGATGCAGGACGGCTGGCGGCCCTGCATCTGTTAGCACGTGGGCACCACCATTTAGGGTTGATACATCCTGTTGATCCTCTCCACCACTATGGATTTCTGCGGCGTCTGGAAGGGATGCGCTCAGCCCTCTCTGGCATACCAGGAGCGATACTCGACATCCTCCCCCTTGAGTACTCACTGCCCGCCGCTCATACCCTCGTCGAGAGTGCTCTCATGGGAGCGGGTCATCCAACTGGCATTTATGGCTACAATGATGAGTATGCCCTGCTCTTGCTAGGAGCACTGCTTGATCGAGGGAAACATGTGCCACAGGACGTAGCTGTGATGGGAACTGATGATATCTCTTTCGGTGAATTCATGCGGCCGTCCCTGACATCTATTCGCTTTGACGCCATCACTCTTGGCAAGCATGCAGTTGAGATGCTGGTTACCGAATACAAAGCACAACCACTTCTCGAAGAGTTTTCACGAACACTGATGCCACAGTTGATTCCGCGTGGTTCGACCTGATGCCTGTGAGGGACGTTACTACGACAACTGCAGTGAAAGAAAAGGATGGTGGAACAGCGGCATCGCACATGACGCATGTGGTAAACGAAGGCATGACCTCTGTCCATATCTTCAGTTGCGCAGACCAACGCGCTTTACACCATCTTCAACAAACTAGTAACGCTGCCTTCTGTTCAACTCAGGGCTGATCAGTTCCAGCTCCTGCTCGTGTGCTTGCCTGTTGCCGCCGCACCGTGCGGCACTGGCTGCACGCCTTTCTTGATCAGGGGATCGCTGGGCTGCAAGAGCGGCCTCACGGGTGTAAATTTTGGAATTGTGTGAGCGAAAATGACTCTTCCCCACATTGACACTGTTGGCGAACCCTCTTCCCCTCGTATAATAAGAAGAAATCTGTTCAGAAACGAAGGTAGACCCTATAAGAGGAGGAAAAGGGCATGTCACTCAAACCAGAACCTATTGGGCCAGTGCCGCAAGAAACGGCACGAGTCGCGAAGGCAGCATTCCCCAAGGGCAGTCTCTTTATGCGTATGCGAGACGAATTAGGTGTTCTCTCTCAAGATGAAGCCTTCGCCTCGCTCTTTCCGCACGATAGTCAACCTGCCTTGGCCCGATTTCTGGCCCGCACTCATTACCAGTATGCAATTCGCTGAGAAATTGTCTGATCGTCAAGCCGCTGACGCTGTGCGTGCTCGTCTGGATTGGAAATATGCACTCGGGTTGGAACTCGAGGACCAGGGGTTTGACTTCTCAGTGCTGAGCGAGTTTCGCTTTCGACTGATCGCAGGCAATGCGGAATATCTGCTGTTTGACACTCTGCTGGATCACTTCAAGCAACGTGGTCTGGTCAAAGCGGGTGGCCGACAACGCACGGATGCAACCCACGTCTTGGCGAAAGTCCGTGCCTTAAATCGTGTGCTGTGCGTTGGTGAGACCTTTCATGCCACCTTAAATACTCTTGCCATCATCGCTCTAGGGTGGCTTCATTCGTTTGTTCCAGAAGAATGGCATGCCCGCTATGAGCATCGGGTGGAGGAACATTCACTCCCACGAGAGAGCAGCAAGCGGACCGATGTCGCTGAAATCATCGGGGCAGATGGCTATCAACTGCTCACGGCGATTGACACCACTCCGGCACTCAATTGGTTGCACCATGTTCCGGCAGTGCAGCTCTTGCAGCGGGTTTGGCTCCAACAATTTGAACTCGTCGAAGGCCAGGTTCACTTTCGCTCCAATGACAGCATTCCCCCTCCTGCAACGATGATTTGCTCGCCCTACAATACTGAGGCGACCTACGGTCGAAAACTGACATGACAGAATGGTGGATCGGCTACAAAGTGCATCTGACGGAGAGCTGTGATGAGGACCAACCTCGGCTGATTACTCATGTTGAAACGGGTCTTGCAGGCAAGGGAGATGTGGATGTGACTCCCGTCATTCATCAGGCATTAAAAGACAAAGAACTGCTTCCTAAGGAGCATTTGACGGACACGAACTACGCTCCCGTCCAAACACTTTGTTGCAAGTCAGCTCGATTGTGGAATTGACTTGATCGCTCCCAGCCGAGCGGACAACAAGTGGCAAGGCCAAGCAAAACAAGGCTTTGATGCCAGTAGTTTTCAGCTGGATTGGCAAGCACAAAAGGCGACATGTCCGACCGGGCACGAGAGTTCAAGCTGGACGCCAGCCATTGATCGGCGCGACAATGAGGTCATCAAGATCAAGTTTTCGACGAACGATTGTCAAAGCTGCACGTGCCGTTCTCTGTGTACTCAAACAGACCGACGAACGATTACGGTGAGGAAAGAGGAACATCATGTGGCCTTACAGAAGGCCAGAGCGCGTCAACACACGCCAGCGTTTCAGAAGCTCTATCACAAACGAGCGGGGATTGAAGCGACCATGTCTCAGGGAGTGCGAGCATTCGGGATGCGCCGAAGCCGTTTGGAGGCCGATGCAGCTTGGCATCCGTCTTACTCACTCGCGTTTCTAGAGTCGGCTCGACGTGCTTGAAACTGTGTGCCTTCCCTTTGCTCTTGCGTAACCCTGCGATGAAGCGTCGCACATTCGACTCAGAGCAGCTATATCCTTGAGCCATGATTTCCCGCCACATTTGCTGTCCATTGCGGCATCCTTCATTCCAACGGGCGACAAGATACGGCTTGAAAGGCTCGATGAGTTGGGCATGAGTACGACACGGACTTCTCCGTTCTGGCGGCTGGTCCATTTGCAAGTAACGATAGACGGTCCGGCGGCTTACTCCCACTTGCCGTCCGATATTGGCAAGGTCAACGTGTTTCGCAGAAAGCTCATGAATCTTTCGGTACTGTTCCACACGTTCCTGGTGACGCTTCTGACTAACCTCTTCAAGATGTTCGCTCTTTCCTCGCTGGTGAGAGGTGGTAGGAGAAGCTTCTAAAACGGTGGAGGGAGCGCTCATCGCGTCTTTGAGGAGCTGGATAGGATCGGACAGTACGTTGATCTCTGTGTTGATGCACACCAGCAGGTCTTTGTCATTCGGCATAAGTCTCAGGTACTCAAGCAGGTTCCCATCAAAGGGCTGATGCATATGGTGCAACCCTTTGAGGAATTTGCGGCACTCATGCGTGAGCAAGCACTTTCTGAACAACGCCGTCTGCTACAAGCCCAACAATCTGCTTCCGCTACGGTGTCATAGAGACATCAGCTTGTCCTTTTTTCTGTATGCCACCGCCAGATGGACCTGTGGAATCTTTTCCATACTCTTTGTAGGAAGTTACAAACACGCCCTCTGCCTCTACAGTCGCTCTCCTTCCATTTCCCTCTCCTCGCAAGAAGTTTTCGAGCCTTATACGCGGCTAAACGATGTCTTTTCCCCTCATCTCTTGCTTGCTGGTCTACGACTTGGGGAAACTCGTGGGGTCACAAGAAGCGAAAGTTATACACCTCATGTCAGCTTACGTAGCTCTACTCCAGATAAGAACTATTGACAATTTTTATTTTATTAGTTATACTAAGTCTTGAATAAAGTAGACAAGTTTTCTAATAACAGTATCAAGAGCAGGAGCGAGACATTTTCATGAGATCCGTGAACCCCACTACACGCGATTTGCGACGCATCAATCGCCAGACCGTTTTTTCCTATCTCTATACGGAAGGACCGATGAGTCGTATGGAACTCAGCCAGCTTTCGGGGCTGAGTGCTGGCACTATTGCAAATGTGGTGGCGGAACTGCTAGCGGAAGAGTTGGTGCAGGAAGCGGGTTTGGAGGCGTCAGAGGGAGGACGACCACGCACAATTCTCACGCTGAACATGGAGTACGGATATTTTATTGGTGGTGAAATTGGCGAGACAGAGATGATCATTGATCTCTTTGATGTAAAGTTGCAGAAACTCAACAGCGTCGTGTATCCTCTGCTCCCTGAAGAGAATAACCCGCGAACAGTGGTTCAGCGTTTTGTCAGTTGTGTGGAGCAATTGCTTGTACAGGCACAGATTCCCTATGAGAAGGTGCTGGGCATGGGCGTTGGTGTACCAGGAGTTGTTGAGCAGGGAGAAGAGGAGACCGTTTCGGCACCGGCATGGGGCTGGCAGCCAACATCCTTCAAAGCAATGCTGGGAAAACATTTCGATATCCCGCTCTTTGTCGAAAACGGTTCAAAAGGAATGGCTCTGGCGGAACTGCATATGAGGCCCGATATGGTCGAAAAAACCATGATTGCTCTCAACATTGGGACTGGGGTAGGCGCGGGCATTATGTATCAAGGGAAACTGTATCAAGGTGGAAATAATAGCGCCGGTGAGTGGGGACATACCACCATCGTTCTGGATGGGGAGATGTGCCGCTGTGGTCATCGTGGCTGCCTTGAAGCCTATATCGGGGCACCCGCTCTTATCCGCCGCCTCCGTCAAATCGCTCCTACCTGTTCAGTGCTGACCAGCGGCGATGAAGTGCAAACGATTACTGATCTTCTGAGCGCGGCTCAACAGGGCGATGCTGTGGCAAAGCAGGTCCTCCTGGATACTCTCCACTATCTCGGTGCGGGCATGGCGAATCTGATCAATTTGTTCAATCCGCAGCGGATTATTCTTGGGGGCTGGATCGGCCTGATGCTGGGAGAGCATTTTTTGCCCGAACTGGTGCAGGAAACGAAACGCTATGCTCTCAAGCAGCCATTTGAGGCGGCTTCCATTCTGGTCAGCCAACTGGGGAGGAATGCTGCAAGTCTTGGTGCTGCTCGTTTGGCATTGGAAGCGTTTTTGGTTCAGATTGGGCAAGTAGACGGGCAATATGCTGTGCAAAGGAGGTTACGAATTTCATAGTGCTTGTTTTTATGCGTCGTAGTGCTTGTTTTTATGCGTCGTCCTGAGGACGGGTTGTATGTACTTCCTATTCTCACATTTCTCAAGGAGGCGTGCCCGCCTGTTTCTCGTTACGAGAGCGTGTCCGGCGAATACGAGTAGACACGAAGAAAAGAACATTCTCACTTTGAACGAACACAGCGATGTTAGTTACATCAGGAGGATTCTATGCATCGATGCATTTCTAAAGGCGTGTTAAGTGCTCTCCTCGGTTGCCTGATCGTAGGCGCACTTGCGCTTTCAGGGGGTCTGGTCAGGACAGCTAAAGCTAGTGGAGAAACCGTCAATGTCTGGCTCACCACACCAAACCAGGCCAACCTTCTCAGTCCCCAGCAGAACCTCACCTTTGGGGGCGTTGGCTCCAATTCCACGACGATTACCGTTAATGATGCACAAACCTATCAACAAATGACCGGCTTTGGTGCCTCACTTACCGATTCGTCAGCATGGCTCATCGCCAACAAAATGAACTCAAGCCAGCGCAATCAGTTGATGACCAACCTGTTCGACCCCAACAATGGGATTGGACTAGATTTCTTGCGTCAACCAATGGGTGCCTCTGACCTAGCACTCAATGAGTACACCTATGATGATGTGCCAAGCGGTCAGAGCGACCCCAACCTGAGCAACTTCTCGATTTCCCACGATAACGCTTACATCATTCCCGTACTCAAGCAAGCACTCCAACTCAATCCCAACCTGAAGATCATGGCGACTCCTTGGACTGCTCCTGCCTGGATGAAGTCGAATGATAGCCTTGAACAGGGTAGCCTTAATGCTAGCGATTTTCAGGTCTATGCCCAGTACTTTGTGAAGTTTATTCAGGCGTATCAGGCACAGGGCATTCCGATTTATGCCGTCACGCCCCAGAATGAGCCGGGGAATAACAACCGCATGCCCACTATGCCGATGTCAGCGAGCGACGAGACAAATTTCATTGCCAACAATCTCGGCCCGACCTTTGCTCAGAATGGCATCAAGACGCAGATACTGGGCTACGATCATAACTGGGATAATCCTGGCTATCCCAACACGATCCTGAGCAATGCAACCGCTGCCTCGTATACCTCTGGGACGGCGTGGCACTGCTATGGTGGCTCCGCAAGTGCTATGAGCAACTTCCACAATTCCTATCCTAACAAGGACATCTACGAAACCGAGTGTTCGGGTGGAACGTGGGAAGGCTCTAACTGGCCCAACGGCTTTCAGAATACTGTGGAACTGGGCATCAACTCAGCGCGTAACTGGGCTAAAAGTGTAGTGCGCTGGGGCCTAGCACTTGATCCCAACGGCAATCCACATGTGAACAGCCCCGATTCGTGCAATGGGTGTCGTGGCATTGTTTCCATCGATCAGAACAGCGGCAATGTGACCTACAACTCGGACTACTATGGGCTTGGGCACTTCAGTAAGTTCGTGGCCCCCAACGCCTATCGTATCGACTCCAACTCCTTTGGTGGCGGTAACATTGAGGATGTCGCCTTCAAGAATCCCGATGGGTCCAAAGTCCTTGTTGTCTACAATGGAGGCGGTACTAACACATTCCAGGTTAACTGGAATAACGAAGCGTTTTCGTACACGTTGCCAGCAGGCGCGACGGCAACCTTCAAGTGGTCAGGCACAGGAGGCTCATCCCCAACCCCAACACCTACTACAGGAGGCCCAACCCCAACACCTACTACAGGAGGCCCAACTCCAACTCCTGTTAGTGGAAGTTACAATTATATCGTGAACCTGCATAGTGGCCTTGCCCTTGATGACACCAATGGCTCAACGTCTAATGGAACCATCATGCAACAGTGGGCACTGACGAGCGGCAATGCCAACCAGGAATGGAGTCTTGTCTCTGCTGGCAGCGGCTCTTACTACATCGTGAACCGCCACAGTGGTCTGGTCCTTGATGACACGAACGGCTCGACTTCTAACGGCACGCTCGTTCAACAGTGGACACAGAGCAATGGCAATGCCAACCAGGAATGGAATCTTGTTTCTGCGGGCAACGGCTCTGACTACATCGTGAACCTGCACAGTGGGCTAGCTCTCGATGACGCCAATGGCTCAATGTCCAACGGTACCCAAATCCAACTGTGGGCACAGAGCAATGGTAATGCCAATCAGGAATGGACCCTGAAGTCGGTCTAACGTACACTATGCATCTAGCCTTTACGTATTGCGGCTAATCAATTTTAGCCGCAATACGTAAAGGGCAAGAGATGCGTCTCATTTCAGATTTTTTTAATCAAGGAGGATAGTATGTCTCGATGGACTTTCTGGCAAAAAGCGTCAATTGTCGGGGTATTGTGCGCTTTACTTTTAGGTGTGACCCCGTTTCTCTCACCCCCTCAGTCTTCTTTTGCAGCGCAATCCGCTAGCAATAAGGTGAGCGCGTGGTTGACTACCGCTGATTTGCAGACGCATCTTGCACAACAAGATGGTGCGCATTTCTCTACGGGCAATGGATCTGATATTATCAAGATTAGTGTGAACGAGAATCAGGTCGATCAGCAAATGGATGGTTTTGGTGCATCTCTCACTGATGGCTCAGCATGGCTTATATATAATAAGATGAGCAAGAAGCAGCGGGATGAACTCATGGAAAAGTTGTTTAATCCGGTCAAGGGCATTGGTCTGAACTTTTTGCGTCAGCCCATGGGTGCCTCAGATCTAACAGCACCTTCATCCGGTGAGTATTCGTATGACGATATGCCTAAAGGTCAGACCGACCCAAATCTCACACATTTCTCCATTGCTCATGATGAAGCATATATTATTCCATTACTCAAGCAGGCTTTGCAGATTAATCCAGAGATTAAGATTATGGCAACGCCGTGGAGTCCTCCAGGTTGGATGAAATCGACCGACTCAATGGAAGGTGGCACGCTTAACCCTGATGCGTATGTCTCCTATGCGAACTACTTTGTGAAGTATATTCAGGCGTATCAGGCGCAGGGCATTCCTATCTATGCAGTGACGGTGCAAAACGAGCCGCTCTATCAGCCTGTAGGCTATCCTGGCATGTCGTTTCCTGCAGAGCAAGAAGCGAGCTTTATTGCGAACGATCTGGCACCAGCCTTTGCTGCAAACCACATTACCACGAAAATTCTTGGCTACGACCACAACTGGGATACTCCTGCTTATCCTACCACGCTCCTCAGTAATGCAAGCACAAATACAGCTCTGGCGGGAACGGCGTGGCACTGCTACGCAGGAGCACCAGAGGCTCAGACGCAGGTCCACAATGCCTATCCCACCAAGGATACATATGAAACGGAGTGTTCTGGCGGTCAGTGGGAACAGAACAATGGCTTGCCCGGCACAACAAACCTGTTGATTGGTGCGACGCGCAACTGGAGTAAATCTGTCGTGCGTTGGGGACTGGCACTGGACCCCAATGGCGAGCCGAATTTGGGCACTGGCGCATCCTGTTCCCAGTGTCGAGGCATCGTCACTATTGATCAGAACACTGGCAAAGTTACCTACAATGGCGATTATTATGGACTAGGCCACGCTAGCAAATTCCTGCAACCAGGGGCGTCGCGTATTGACTCTAGTGCTGGAAGCAACCAAGTGTCGGATGTCGCATTTAAGAATCCCGACGGCTCAAAGGTGTTGGTCGTTTATAATGCGGCAACGAATCAGCAGCGTTTTGATGTCCAGTGGGGTGGTCAAGAGTTCTCCTATGTGTTACCAGCCGGTGCAGTCGCAACGTTCAAATGGAGCGGAACGCAAACTCCTGGTGGAGCTTCTAATCTTGTAGCGCTGGATCGTAGCAACTGGATCGCCTCGGCCTCGGCAACGGATACATACGGAGATGTTCCGAGCAATGCTATTGATGGCAACACGACCACACGGTGGGCCAGTGGCGAAGCGCAGTCGCCTGGTTTGTGGTTCCAGGTGAACATGATTATGCCACGTAGCATCAACGCTATCAGCATTGATGCCGAAACCAGTGCTGGCGACTATCCACATGCGTATCTGGTCTTTGTCTCGCTCGATGGCGTGAACTGGGGAGAGAGCATTGCCAATGGTGACGATAACAGTCAGGGCAGTGGTTCGTACCTGCGCGATAATCAGGTCATCAATATCTCTTTCCCAACACAGCTAGCTCGCTATATCAGAGTTGTCGATACTGGTAGCGCGGCAAATTGGTGGTCGCTCTACGAGTTCAATGTGTACGGTGTGCCTTCCGCCAATCCGCTACCGCTTGACCGGAGTGGTTGGAGTGCTTCAGCCTCGGTTTCCAATGCTGGTAATCCGCCATCCAACGCGCTAGATGGCGTGTTCGCGACGCGCTGGTCAAGTGGACAACCACAGAGTCCTGGCATGAGTTTCCAGGTTAACATGGGGAAAACGCAGACCTTTAGCAGCATCGCGCTGGATTGTGGGGCCAGCGGCGGAGATTATCCACGTGGCTATCAGGTGTTTGTTTCGCAAGATGGCACCTCCTGGGGGAACGCGATTGCCAGCGGTCAAGGAAGCGGTGACTATACGGTGATTTCCTTCTCCAAGCAGTCGGCTCGTTATATCAAGGTGGTGCTAACTGCGAGTTCAGGGAGTTGGTGGTCCATCGATGAGTTCTATGCATTTGCTTGATAGCTAGAGCGTCACTCAAGGAAGGAAATCAGTCAAGACACTATAACATGGTTAAAGATTTTTAACTGTGCAGAAGTGGGTGTTGAGAGTGGCTTTGTCACTCTCAACACCCACTTCTGCATGGATGCCTTATTCCAAACGGTAGCTTATTTTCATGCAATACGGTATAGTATAGTGTAAATACAAACGTTAAACTGGTGGAGTCTGTATAATTATCCTAATGGCTTTCGGCTTTCTCCATCTTCTGAAGTTTGCCGCTCATCTCGCTTTACAGGCCAAACAAGCCATCTTTCTTTCTGAAACTGCGTCTCTGTATTGACTAGGATAATTGTACAGATTCCACCAGTATAGTGGACCCATACATTCAGACAATGAAAGAAGCGTCTGTAAGATACAATAAGGAGTATGAGAAAACAGTATACAGCAAGTTTTAAAGCTCAAGTGGTTCAAGAGCTTCTCAAGGAAGACAAAACTATCGCACAAATTGCTGCTAAGTATGAAATCCATCCGACGCAACTCAACCAATGGAAAAACATCGCCTTGAAAGGGTTAGCCACTATAATGATCCTCAAGTTCATGCTACATGGAAAGCGGCTCTACAAGAACTAGGGTGAATTTAGCAGAGATAAATCACTTGGGAGGAATATTTTCTAGGATTGAAAGTTCTATCAAAGGCGTCTATCTACTCAGATCGCGGCTTGATATTAGAAGCATAGTTTGTCCACACCTCGTTGGAGGCATAGTTTGTCCGTAGCGGACAAACTATGGGTAAAGTCACATGTTCCAAAGCATCCTGTAGTAGCGAGGGTGGCTGATGGGGCTCGAACCCACAACAACTGGAACCACAATCCAGGGCTCTGCCATTGAGCTACAACCACCATATATGTGCTTAACACGGTGAAGTATAGCAGACCTATTTCAGGTTGTCAATAGTAAAATTGGTAGAACTCCGCTAACTGGTGAAAGAGTCAGGAGGGCTTGAAAAACAGTGAGTCATTGGTCATGCTGTAGATATGAAACAACAGACAGAACCAATGAACCCATCAGAGCAATTTTGCCCTAATGA
>JAABUX010000970.1_pt1 | contig 45753 bp, 40 predicted proteins | sample 5561851 | NCBI WGS metagenome assembly JAABUX01 (sample SAMN10711883, study PRJNA513361) | rock metagenome | isolation source: Antarctica rocks | place: Antarctica: Victoria Land, Richard Nunatak red sandstone | collected 2016-01-03 | reverse complement strand
AACGTCGCCCAGGCTGACTACTCGTACTCGAGCACGAGCTTCTCGACCACCGCGCCAATGCTCACCGTCACCGCGCTTTCGGGCACCCAGCCCGACAGCATCCCGGCAAACCCCGTCTTGTTCTCGATTGCCTTCAATGGCACGCCGGTTGGTACCTACGCGTTCAACTTCACCGAGTCGCTGTCTTCAGCCACGCTGGGCAACCAGACCTTCACCGTCGCCGGCAGCTTGCAGGTGTTCTTCTCCTCGGCCAACGCCGTGATCTCGACCTTCGTGGCGAACAGTTCGACCCCGAGCAACGGCAACTACGCCGAGCCGGCCGGTTCGGCCAACTACATCACTACCAATAGCGGGACCTCGGCCACCCTGTCGATCGGGATCATCCCGACCGCTGTCGTTCCTGAACCGGCGAGCATCGCGATGCTCGGCCTCGGCCTGGTCGGCTCGATCGGTGTCGCCGCTCGTCGTCGCTTCGCTCGCGCCTGAGCCAGTGAGCTTCCCCGCCCCACGGCTCGGCGATGATTTGAGTTGACGAGCCCCTTCCTCCTGCTCCTCCATCCCCACCCAGTATCCCGGCTGCATCTCCCAAAGGTGGCCGGGGTATTGTCGTTTCACGATCCTTCCCACGGAAGAAGAATCGAATCATCGATCAAACGATATAGATCCGGTGGTTGAAAAAAGTAAACCATTGGTTGGAAATACTGTGACCACTTTGTTGTAAAATCGCAACGGTTGTTTTATCCCAAGTGTGTTTGTATTAGAGTATCAACCGTTCGAGGCAGTGGACATGCCTGATTTGGCGTCTCCAGATCAGTCACCTACGGCGTTGATCGCATCTCAAACTGGAGATTTTTGCATGGCCCGCTTGTTCCGCATCCTTCTGGCCCCCGCCTTCGCCGCCTTGCTGGTCGCCTCGGCCAACGTCGCCCAGGCTGACTACTCGTACTCGAGCACGAGCTTCTCGACCACCGCGCCAATGCTCACCGTCACCGCGCTTTCGGGCACCCAGCCCGACAGCATCCCGGCAAACCCCGTCTTGTTTAGCTTCGCCATCGCCGGCACTCCGGTTGGTACCTACGCATTCAACTTCACCGAGTCGCTGTCCTCGGCCACCCTGGGCAGCCAGACCTTCACCGTCGCCGGCACCTTGCAGGTGTTCTTCTCCTCGGCCAACGCCGTGATCTCGACCTTCGTGGCGAACACCCTGACCGCCTCCAACGGCAACTACGTCGAGTATGCCGGCTCGGCCAACTACATCACCAGCGTCAGCGGGACCTCGGCCACCCTGGCGATCGGGATCGTCCCGGCCATCAACTTCGCCGTCGTTCCCGAGCCGGCGAGCATCGCGATGCTTGGCCTCGGCTTGGTCGGCTCGATCGGTGTCACCGCCCGTCGTCGCCTCGCTCGCGCCTGAGTGCGGTCGCTTTCCCGCCCCACGGCTCGGTGATGATTTGAGTTGACGAGCCCCTTCCTCCCGCTCCTTCATCCCCACCCAGTACCCCGGCCGCATCCCCCAAAGATGTCCGGGGTACTCTCGTTTCATGGGCCATCGTTACCGATCGTCTTTCAACGAGGTGAGCATCGCAATGAGAGCTGCGTACATCAATCAGACCGGCCCAGCCGACTTGATCACCGTGGGTGACCTTCCAAGACCAGAGCTGAAGCCTGGGCAAGTGTTGGTTCGAATTCGAGCCGTGGCGTTCAACCCGATCGATCTTTACGTCCGGTCGGGGGCGGTATCGATGCCGATGACGTTCCCTTACGTGGTTGGGACCGACTTCGCCGGGATGATCGAGGCGCTGGGGCCAGGGATAAGCCTTCATCGCGTCGGCGACCGGGTCTGGGGATCGAATCAAGGTCTGACCGGTCGGCAAGGAGCGGCGAGCGAGTTCGCCGCGATCGACGAAGACCTGGCGTACCCAACCCCCGAAGGGCAATCCGACATTGATGCCGCCGCCCAGGCACTTGTCGGGATCACCGCCCATCTGGGGTTGTTTGGCCACGGAAAACTCCAAAGTCGTGAAACGGTTTACGTCCCGGGTGGTACCGGTGGTGTCGGGTCGATGGTCGTGCAAATGGCCAAAGCCACGGGTGCCCGGGTCGCCACCTCGGCGGGGAGTCCCGACCGGGTCGCGTTATGCCGGACCTTGGGAGCCGACCTCGCGCTGAACTACAAGACCGACGACATCCCCACCAGGCTCCGCGAGTTCGCTCCGGATGGATTCGACGTCTGGTTCGAAACTCATCGCGAGCCCAACCTCGAAGTTTCGGTGCCGCTCCTCCGCCTTCGAGGACGCATGGTCATCATTGCTGGTCGGGCCGCCAAGCCGGTCATACCGATCGGCTCCTTCTACACTCGCAACTGTTCGCTCCTAGGCTTCGCGATGTTCAACGCTTCACCCGTCGAGCAACGAGCCGCGGCCGAGGACATCACCCGATGGTCGAAGGCTGGTCTCCTCAAACCGTTGATCGCTCAGACCTTTCCGCTCGAAGAGGCGGCGAAGGCTCAGCGGGCGATGGAAGAAAACACCCTCGTCGGTCCCGGCAAAGTTGTCCTCGAAGTCGGTTGAACGTCTCCACCCAGGATCAGCTTAGTTCACGATCCCGAAAGCTGTCAAAAAATTGCCGAATCCGGTCGATTTGTCTGCTATAAGCCCGGAGGATCAGCGATAGTAATGAGGGACTGACGGCGAACCGGAGACTCACGCCGACCTTCCGGGATACCTCGGATTGGCTTCGTTTGGGAAAAGTGGTTTCTGATCCCGCAGGGGCCGAACGCGACCATGAATTTGCTGACGACGCTGCAAGGGTCGATGATGGAGGGGTTCTTACCCAAAGGGTGGGACCTGGCGCGAGCGGACGCCTGTTGCGCTCATCCGCCTGGGGCAATCCTCGATCGTCAAGCCTGGTGGCATCCCAATTTCGCACCCAAGGCGTGTCAGTCAGTCGCCGACTTCGAGGTGATGTTCGGGCACGAGATCGCCCGAACGATCCGCTCGGCGCGCGACGCGGGTCGCGAATTGGCTTTGATCTTGCCCGTTGGGCCGATGGGGATGTATCGCTGGGCAGTCTATTTCCTGACCGAGTGGGCCGTGAAGTGCGACCACGTCCACGGGTTTAACATGGACGAGTGGAGCGATCGTGACGGCCAAACCTTGGCCGCCGACCATTTGGGTTCGTTTCGCTCGGCGATGGAAGCCGCGCTCTACGGGCCGCTCGAAGCGGCAGGCTTGGGCATCCCGCCCGATCAACGGTCGTTCGCCACCCTCGAACGCCTCCCTGAATACGGCGAACGGATCGCCAACCTGAAAAAGTCCGGAGCCGAACTGGTGGTGATCTTCGGGATCGGCCGGGTCTGCCATATTGCCTTCTGGGAACCACACTTCGCAGGTGAGTATTCCGACATCGACACCTGGAAATCGCAGACTCATCGCCTGGGAGCGAAGTTGCATCCGTTGACGATCGAGCAAAATGCCTTGACCAGTTTTCGGAGCCGGACCACGCTCGTCCCGGCGTTCGCCAACACGATCGGCCCCGGCCTGTTCCTCCAGGCCGACCGGATCATCGGAGGGGCCGACGGGATCTTGGGCCGGGGAATGCAGTGGCAAGGCATGTCGTTATGGATGACACTCCGCTACGGCCCCGACCCGTGGGTTCCGTCGTCGTTCATGCCCACGCTTCCCGGTCGGCTCTTTTACCTCGAAGAACTCGCCGGCCCGTTGGAACCGGCGATGAACTGATCCGGGCGAAGGTCATGGGGGTTCGTTGCGTAACAAGTCGACCAGGAGCAAGCCGACCCACCCCAAACCCACCGCGATTGCGCCCCGGTCGATCCAGCCGCGCTCGCGAAGGCGGCGACCGCCCAGCGCAAGGACCAGCCAGGATGCCAGTACGACCACGCCGACCAGATGTGGCTGGGTCGTTTGGCAGGCGAGCCAGCTCAAGCGGCTGGGTCCCGGCACACTGACCGGGATCGACATCGTTGGGTTGAAGTGCTCGAGGAGGAGTTTCAGCAGGGCATGAACCAACCGAATGCCCAAGGCCAGGGTCGCACCCAGGCTGGCGACCGTCCCGGCCTGGCGAATTAGGCGCGGCCACGGCGCTCGGGGGCGGCGCAACCGGATCAGGAGCATCGCCAAGGCTCAGGGCGGCCAGGCAGGGCGCCGCCAGGCGAGCCGATTCCGCCCACGCCCGCGCTCGCGAGAACCAGGAAGAATAACCGCCCAAGCCGGATATGGAACCAGCAATCGAAAACGTGTTGATGATTGAGAATCCGGTCGCAACGCCCCCGGTGGACACGGAGAGGATGGGCTGAAACGGCCTCTCTTCATACATCATCAGGGGATGAAGATGCCGGGTCAACTCGGCGCGGATGCCGGCGAAGCCGAGCGCCGCCGCGGCGACCAGGATCATGCCGTCGATCAGGGTGAACCGGCGAATCGGCGGAGAAATCATGAAGCTCATCCTTCAGCCCAAGGGGGCTCGGATCGACCCGTGCCGATCGATTAACGTCCCGTCCGTGTCGATCCGCGGCCAGGGTTCAAGGTCACATGAATCGTTTCACGACCCAATCGGTCCCCATCAGGCCGACCCAGGCCAACCCAATCCCGAACTCGGCCCGATCGAGCCAACCGCGTTCCCACCGCCATCGACCGCTCAAGGCGAGGACCATCCAAGCGACGAGCACGGCGATACCGACCATTCCGAGCTGAAAAGTCTGGCAGAAAAGCAGTGCGAAATTCGCATAGAATCGCGGGGCGCTCATGCCCGACTGCCCGGTCGCGGCCATGAGGATCTGGAACGACCCGAGCAAAAGGTTGACGGCCAGGGTCGCCAACGCGGCCAGGTCGGCGACCATCCCTGGTTGGCGGATTAAGCGGCGGATCGACGGTTGGGGCCGCCGGAACCGGATGACGACCAACGCCAAGGTCAGTGCGGCCACGACCGGAGCCGCCTTCACGACGACCGCAGCCGCCGTCCTGAGCCAGATCGACCACTCGGGCATGGTCTGCCTCGCGTTCAGGAAGGGGTAATACTCTTTGCCACTCTCTTGGAGGATGTAGGCAGTCGTCGGGTGATAGTGATCGCCGGACTCGGCGCGGACCCCAGCGAAGCCGACGGCCACCGCCGCGATCAGGATCATCGCGTCGATCAGGGTGAACCGTCGGCTTGCTCGGGGAATCATGGTTCTTCCTTCTTATTGTCCTGAATTGGCGGCTCCGGCTTGCTTGGCTTCCTCGGCGGCCTTGCGACGCCTTTCCTCGTACTTCTTGATCCGTTCCTCGGCTTGCTTGCCGAAGATCAGGTTCAAGTCGTCGCGCTCGCCGGGCTTGGTCAGGTCCTGGCCCTTCTTGGTCATGGCGAGGAAGCCGATGCACATCTCGTCGGTGGTCCCTTCGCCCCATCGGACCTCGACGGGCGGGTTCTTGGGATTCCGGGGATTGTCGGTCGAGTTGTCGAAGTGGGCCGACACGCGCAAGGTCGAGCCTTTGGGGAGGTCGATCGGCCGGTCGAACCAGTAGTTGTTCTGCCAGTCGAAGTCCCAGTCGTTGATCTTGATCAGGTCGAGGTTCCGGCCGTCGGGCAGGGTGGCGGTCATCGTCATGTCTCGGCCGAGGAGGTGCATGTGGGGGGCGATCCCCAGGGTGGTGACGTCGACGGGGATCTCCCAGTTGGCCTTGATCTCGATATTGGGCTGGCCCGCCGGGAGCTTCATCCCGATGTTCAGCGCCGCGTTCCAGTGCAGGGTTTGCCGGATCGGGGCCTTGGAGAAGTAGAGGCCGACGGTGGTCCGGTCGGTTTCGGCCTTGCCGGACGGGTGGTAATGGACCTGGACCACGAGATCGGCCTTCTTGGGCAGGCTCCGGCCGACGCCTTCGGGCAGGAACGCGGGTTCGGAGCCGGGAGCCCAGCCGCCGAGGTCGCCGTGGGTCGGCACTCCGGGGCCGGAGAAGCACATGTAGCCGGGTCCGCTCTCCTTCTCGTCCTTGAAGCGAGCCCCCCCGGTGATGTCCACATAGCCCAAGACGTGGTGGACGATCTTGCGGTTCCCGGGATGGTATTCGATCGCGCTGATGTACTTGTCTTCGGGCAAGTTCGTCGGGATGACGAAGCATCGATAGATGTCTTCGCCCTGCGCGGGGATGACGAAGTCGCTCGGGGTTTCGACCACGAGGTCGGGCGTCCCCAAGGCCCAGTCGGACGAGAACTCCGGCGGGGGGCCAAGCTCGGCGGGGTTCCCTTCGGGGGCGTCGGCCTCGGCCCACTTCGCCAGGGTGGCGATCTCGTCGCCCGTCAACGCCTTGGAGTGCTTGAGCGAGGGGCCGAAGTCGGCCGCCGGCTTCCAGGGGGGCATCTTTCGCTCGGTGGTGACGCTGGCGATGTCGAACGCCCGTTTTCTCGCCTGCTCATAGGTTTCGAGGGCGAACGGGCCGACCTGGCCGGGTCGATGACACTGGACGCAGTTGGCCCGGAGGATCGGGGCGACGTCGCGGGCATAAGTCACCTTGGAAGCGAGGTCGGGGAGCCTGGGCACCGGGCAACCGACGGCATCAACATGATCGGACGCCAGGACCCGACCCTCCTGCACGGCGAGGATGGCGTCTTGAAGTTCGTGGGTCTGGGGGCGGGCGTTCCGCTTGCCTCGGGCGGCGAACTGGTCGTCGATCCGGCCTCGATAGCGGAGCTTCCTCGAAGCGTCATAAACGAACGCTTCGGGCGTGACCTTGGCGGCGAACCGGGTCGTGATCGAGCCGTCGCGGTCTTGGACCACGGGGAAGGTCAGGCCAAACTCCCGGGCGTGTTTGAGCACGTCCTCGATTTTGAGGTCGGCGTCGACGCAGACGCCGACGAGCGTCAAGGGACGATCGGCACCGACCGAAGCCGACGCGATCGCTTGCAAGGTCGGGCTGTAGGCGTTCGAGATCGGGCACTCGGTCGAGTAGAAGATCACGGCCAAGGCACCGTTCGACGTGGTCGGGGTCAGCGACACGAACCGGCCATCCACGGCCCGGACGTCGAGAACCGGCAGCACGGTGGTCGAGGCCGCGGGCGGCGGCGAATCCGCCCGGACTCGCGGGGAGGATATGGTGACGACCGAGGCGGCGAGGACCGCCAAGGAGGCGAGACCGGGGATGGCGAGGGGGTTCAGTCGAGGTTGAAACAAGAACCGTCGCATGGGTGGGAACCTCGGAGGTGCTGGGCCACGAAGCCGGGAGGGGCGGCGGGATCGATGCCTGAGCGGCTACCTGTTCAGTATAACAAGGAGGTCCGCCCGGGTCGGTACTCCGCCGTGGACCGATTCCGGCCGTGGTTCGAATAGCGAGCAGCCCGAGCGGCCGGTCGGGTTGGCGTGATGGAGTCGGCTTGGGGGGATGTCCCATCGTCGGCGAGGGGCCGGCGATGAGCTCCGGCTCGATCCACTTAGAAGTAGAGCTGGAAGCGGATCAGGAACAGGTCCGAGGTTTTCTGACTCGCGGTGGCGTTGTACAGGACCGGGTTGCCGAAGACCGCGTGGTTCCAGGTAAAGCTCACCTTACTGTATTGGGTCAGATACCAGTTGAACCCAGTGTCCACCGTGTATAGGTTGTTGGTCCACAGGTTCGGGTCGACCAGCCCAGCGCTGAAGATGTTCCGACTGAGGTCCAGGGGGTTGTACCGAGTTTGCAACTCGATGGCACCCGGGCCGAAGCGGCCTTTGCGGACGTCGAAGTTCCGGAGCGGCTTGACGACGTTCCGGCCGGCCACGGTTTCGCCAGTGATGAAGTAACCCGCCTGGACGTAATAGCTCTGGATTCCGACCCGGTCGTGAGCGGCGAGCGAGGTCGCCAAGGCGTAATCCTGATAGCCGCTCTGCCATTCGGCGATCAGCGACAGGTGGCGGTAGTACCAGGCGGCGTGGAGGTCCCAGAAGGCTCGGGGGCCAGATTCCCGAACGTTGTTGTTGAAGGTCAGGAACGGCACGCCGTTGACCGAGTTGCCCGAGGTGGCCACGATCGTCCGCAAGGTGGCCGGGAGCGGGGAGTTGGTCTGCGTTCCCGCCTGGACCGAGCCGCCGAAGACGAAGTTTTCGAGCGGCGAGTCTTCGAGCAAGGCGAACGGCCGCCAGTTCACATAAGCCAGGATGTTCTTCTGGTCGCTCGTATCGACGTACGAGTTCCGGGCGTTGTTGAACAAGCCGACGGCATAGTCGAGCGGCACGGTGGTGTTGAAGAGCCGACCCCAGCCCATGAAGCCGACCGAGCGGTTCAACGCGAAGTTGTTGAAGAACAACGACCGCTCGGGCGAGATCAGACCTTGAATCGGCTCGGTGTAGAACTCGTAAGTGAAGGGCGTCTTGAACCGACCGAACTTGAACTGGAGGCGGTCGTCGTAGTGGACGTTCAAGAACACGTCGAGCAAGTTGATCACGTCGACGCCGTTCTGGAACGACAGGAAGTATTCGTAGGGCTTGGTGATCCGACCGCTGAGCATCCACCACTGGCGGGGGATGGCGAAAGTGTCGTGGACGGGATTTTGCCCGCCTTGCTCATAGAACCGGCCGTCGATCTGAGTCAAGTTATGGAACTGCAAGACGAACTCGTCGTCCGCCGTTTTCACCTCGAAGCCCGGTCCGAACCGGCCGGTGAGCGGTGAGTTGATCGTCGTCGGCGGCATGTTGAATCGGTCGCTCGGCGGCGGGTTGGGCGGCGATGATTGTCCGGGAGCCAGCGGTCCGCCCGTGCCGGATGGAGTACCGGTCGGGCTGTTGCCCCCAGGCCCGGCCCCGCCCGGGACGGTGTTTGACGGTCCACCCGCGTCGGTGGTGTTCGGGCCGGGCGAACCGGCTCCGATCCCGCCACCCGCAGGCCCACCACCGCCACCACCACCGGCACCCGCCGGACTACCGGCGCTGCCCGCCCCGGTCGCGAGGCCGGCGTTCCCGGCCATCTGGCTCGACATCTGCTGGATCATGATTTCGAGTTGCCGGACCCGGGCTTCGAGGTCCGCTTCGCGAGTCGACGCCGTCGGGGCATTCGCCGGATTGGCCGGGGCCGCTTCGGCGGGAGCCGAAGTTGGCGGGACCGACGGTCCGGGGACGGGCGGGGTCTGCGCCGAGGCGATCCTCGCCGAGGCGAGCATCACGGCTCCCAGACGGAGAAGCGTCGGGGCTTTTCCTCGCAAGTTCGATCGAATCGTCATCCGTTCGAAGCCCCCCTCCTGTGGCCGCCGACAAGCCATCCTTGACTTCACTGGTCCGTTCTGGAACCCTCCGTCACGACTTGCTGTTCTCTATCGTCACAACCGGCAGGGTCGTTGAACCTATTTTCCGCCCGACCGGCAAAACCGCCGATTTCACCGCAGATCCGAAAGCCTTTGAATTGATCAGCTTAGCTCAAAACCGCCCGCAACCGCCATCAAGGCGACCCCGGCCAAAAGCGCCGCCGACAACTTCCAGCGATCATGGGCATGAAATTGCAGCTCGGGCAGGAGGTCGCTCAGCGCGATGCAGAGGAAAGTTCCGGCCGAGAATGCCAGGCAGCGCGACGTGATGATCGCCGAAGATGCCCCCGATTCCCGCAAACCCACCCAGAAAAGTAGGGCGCCGAGCGGGATCATCATCGAAAAGGCCAGATTCATCAGGTGGGCTCGAACCCGGGAGACTCCGGCCCTGAGCATCAAACTGACGAGCGTCAAGGCATCGGCCGGCTTGTGGACCAAGGTGGCGAGGAAGACCCCCCAAACTCCGGGGCCAAGCCGCCCTTCGGCTTCGAGGACGCTGGCCAAGGCCACGCCCCCCGTCAGGGTGTGCAGGGCCAGGCCGAACGCCGCCGCCCCCCAGTGAAGCGCCGAGCCTTTGGTCGCCGGTCCCGCCTTGCCCGGCGCGGCCAAGTCCAAAACGCCCGCCGAGTGGCCCCCGCCATGCCCGACCCCGTGCTCGTGAGGGTGCGTCGGGCACGGTTCGAGCGGGTCGGCGGGGGCCTCGTGGTGGTGAAACGCGAAGAATCGTTCGACGAAGAAGAGCGAGAGCAACCCGACGGCGACCCACCTGAGCGCCAAGGGGGTGCCGAGTTCGACCGCCTCGGGCATCATGTGGAAGAACGAGGCGCCCAGCATCACCCCGGCCGCGAAGCTCAGATAAATTTGAAGTCGGATGTGCGTCAAGACCGTCGCCAGCGGCAAGGCCCCGCCGAGCAGGCTGACCACCACGACGGCGGCGCAGAGGACGGCGAGCAGCGGCACCATCTTGTCGCCTCAACAGAGAATCGAACTTTGCCGGTGATCAAGAAACGAGCGAACCCTGACCACTCTTCGCCCAAGGTCGGGCGAGAAGCAATCAGGGTCGGTTCGATCAAGGCAAGAGGGATCGATCGAGCATCAACACGGGATCAAAACGTCAGTTCACTTCACTTCGGGGCGCTTGGGACCCGACTGGCCGGGGGCGAGGCGTCGAAACTTGGTCTTCGGCAAGTTGTAAACCCCGGCCGAGGCCGTCCACTTGTCATCTTCTTGGAGCAGGGCCATCCGCTCGGGCCGCTTCAAGACGTTCCGGATGCGGGACATCCCGCCCCCTTTTTTCAAGCTCTTGTCGATCGACATCGCCCAACACTCCCCGATCGCGGTCGACCGATCGCCGGCCCGTCCGCGCTTTCCGGTTCTTGGTCTTATTTTGCTATTCCGCCCTGATCAATCAAGAGCGCAAGGCCCCTAGTTTACCGCCACTAATCAGACGTTGCAAGATCGCCACGATTCCCTCGTGACCAGGACCACGCGCAACCCTCTGGGAATGAAGGATGCCCACTCTCGATGTTCAAAGCAGTCACCGAGTCGTTCCCAAGAGAAAGAGGACGGATCATGTCGAGATTGCTGGATTTTTACCGAGGGCGGGGGACCGACTCCGAAGGTCGAACCCTCGACAAGATTTGGGCCTATTCCGACCGCGAGTTGGAGGCGGTCCACGACTTCATCCAGTGGATGTTTCCGCTCCGGGAGCCGAGCCGGTTCAATCCCGACGCCCCGCTCTTGACCGATGCCGACGTCGAGGCTTTTCGATCCGACACGTCGCTTCAAGTGGCGATGGGTCGGTCGTTGGGCCGATTCCTCGCGTTTCTCGGGCTTCGACGCGAAGCAGGTGAGGTTCAGGGAGCCGACGATTTCGCCCTCGAGCGAGCGGTCTGGACTTCACCCAACCACAACTGGCTGCGGATCACCCGGGCCTTGACCAGCACTCGAATGCTCGGCCAGGCCGACGCCTCGCGGGCATTTTTCGGGTTCCTCGACAACCGGAGGATTTCGGGAGTCATCCAGGCCGACGCCCAGACCTGCGGCTACTGGTCGGCCGCCTCCCAAGGACCGAGCGAGTGTTGACCAGGCTCCTTAACAACGATAGGGGACCACGACGTTGACTTGGACCATCATCTCTGTTTCAACTTGATCAGGGCGATCTTCAGAGCCCTCATTTCCGTTTCATCTCCTCAGTCATCACACGTCTAGGAAAACTCATGAATCTCAAGTGGCTGATTGCCCCCGCAATCGCGCTGGGAGGCGGCGTGATCGCGATCGGTTGCGGTGGGACCGCCGAGAGGCCGCCGATGGGGCGTGTCCACGGCAAGGTGACCTACGACGGGAAACTTGTCGATAAAGGAAGGGTGACCTTCTCGCCTACCTCCGGCGAGGGGGACTCGGGCGGCACCAGCGCGATGGGTCCCATCGAGTCCGACGGCTCCTACAGCTTGACCACCTTCAACACCGGCGACGGCGCCTTGGTCGGCCAGCACATCGTCACCGTGGTCATCCCGACGGAGGATATCGTCGCGCTCAACAAGCCGGGGGCCGATGGCTCGATCCCCTACAAACTACCCAAGGAACTGATCCCGAAGAAATACACCGACCCGAAGCAAAGCCCGCTCCGGAATACCGTCGTGGCCGGCGACAATACCCTGAACATCGACCTCAAGAAATGATCCGTTCCGAGGAATGGCTCACCGCGTTCTGAGCGCGGCGAGCCCGGACCGAGCGGCGGGGCTGGCCGGGTCGGACGCCAAAGCGGACCGGTACCAGAATCCCGCCAGTTCGAACTTGCCTAGCCGGTCGCAAAGGGAGGCGATTTTGAGCCGAATCTCGGCGTCCTCGGGGTGACTTGCGGCCTCGTCGTTGAGCCTCGACATCTCGGCGAGCATGGCGTTCAGCTCGGAAGCCCGGCTCAAGTCGAGGGCCGAGCCGTCGGCTTCGCTGATCGCTTTCCGCAAGAGACCACGTTGATAGTAGGATGCCGCATGATAGGGGTCGAGCATGAGGACTCGGTTCAGGGTGGTGATCGCCTGGACCGTCCTCCCTTTGGCGGTCTCGGCCTGGGCTTTAAGTTGGAGCAGGCCGACGTGGTCGGGGTATTGGGCCAAGGCCCGATCGAGCATGGTTTGAAGCTCCTCTTGATCGCCTCGGGCCATCACCCCTTTGGCCAGGAGGGCGAGACGATCTCCTTCCGGGACGCCGCCCGAACACGCTTCGAGCTGCCTCGCCGCGTCGTCGTGATGTCCCAAGGTGTTCAAGACCTCGGCGAGTTCCAGGCGAGCCTGGGGCTGCCTGGGGTCGACCCGGAGCGAATTCAGATAGGCTTCGCGTGCCCGTTCCGGTTCGACGCCTTCCTTGAGGAGGACGGCGATGGTCCGCCAGGCCCTCGGGTCGTCGGGCGCGAGCCGGACCACTTCGCGGAGTTCGCCGAGGGCGGACTTGGAATCGCCCAGTTCATAAAGCGCGGCGGCGAGCCAGCGATGGGCCTCGGGATCTTCGGGGCGGCGGGCGACCGCGACCCGAAGCCAGTCGGTCGCCCGGAGGAACTGGCCGACGGCCAGGAGCGTCCGCCCTTTCCAGAACGACGCGTCGGTCGCCGATGGGCCGTTCCGGTCGACCGCGTCCAGGGGCTGGACCGCTTCGGCGGGGCGACCGAGCGCCAGGGCTGTCCTGGCTCGAATTAGTAAAGCTCGGTCGCGCGTGCTCGCCGTCGCCTCGGGCAGGACCAGCCAGGATGGCACCTCCAGGTAATCGCCGATCGCCAAACATCGCTCGGCCTCGGCGAGCCGGCGTTCAGGGCGCCCGGCCCACCAAGAGTAGGCGGAGGTCGCAAACAAGGTCATCAGCAGGACCGAAGCGATCCAGACCCATTGACGGCGGCTACGCAACTCGGCTCCTTTGAACTAAACCGATCGAGAAATTTCGGGAAAAGGAAATTTTCTTATTTCTGACAGCGGTCTTACCTGTTTAGATTAGAGTACCGAACGCCGCAGGCTTGGTCGAGCCGATTCGCACGAGCCGGGAGCCGACGTACGGTCACTTCTCTTCTCACCCGCTTTCTTCCGCAGTCCTCCGCTCAAGGCGATCTTCATCGTCTTCAAAGACCCTTTGCGCACGCTGGGATGCGGGACCAAGACGGGTCGAAGGATCTTTTTCGCTCTTTCTTCGGAGTAGGTTCCATGACTGAATCCAGGAAGCTTATGCGAAAGTCCGGTTTCACCCTGATCGAGCTGCTGGTCGTGATCGCGATATCATCGCCGTCTTGATCGCACTCCTGTTGCCCGCCGTCCAGGCCGCCCGCGAGGCGGCCCGGCGCACCCAGTGCACCAACAACCTGAAGCAACTCGGGATCGCACTGCACAATTACCACGACGTAGTCGGCTCGTTTCCGACCAGCTTTTGGCGCAACACCAGCAATACCGTGGGTGGTCCGCCCGACCTGACGAATCGGCATAGCTGGATCGCGATGCTCCTGCCTTATTTCGAGCAGAAGCCGGTCTACGACGCGATCAACTTTTCCGTCGGCGCGGGCGGGCCGATCAATTCCACCGCCTACCTGACCCAGATCTCCGCGCTGATGTGCCCCAGCGACCCCTCCCCCGCGCAATCGACAATCCCTCGCGCCGACACCGGGGTCGGCCCCAAGTCGGACTCCGGTCCCAAGCTCGACTACCTCGGCTGCTTCGGCGACAATTACAACGACGATTCCACGTTCCTGCCGTTCACCAGCCTGCCCTACACTCGCGATAACGGATTCGGCGAGAAGGGCACCTTCACCGGGATCATGAGCCGCTCGGGGGGCACCACGTCGATCCGGGACATCACCGACGGGACCAGCAACACCTTCGCCGTCGGCGAGACGCTCTACGAGTCGTGCGACTGGTTCACCTGGGCCAACCCCAACGGCACGACCGCCGGGACGCAGATGCCGATCAACTACAAGCGGATCACCGATCATAAGCAGGACGCCAGCAGCCTGACGGACAGCTACAACTGGCGGGTCGGCTTCGGCTTCCGGAGCCAGCATGCCGGGATCGTCCAGTTCCTCTTCGCCGATGCCCACGTCGGCGGCATCAAGGAAACCATCAACCGGAATACCTACCGTTGGCTGAGCACCCGGGCCGGCGGCGAGATCCTCAGCAGCGACTCGTATTGAGCCGGACCCGATCGTCTCGCAACGCATCGCAAAGCCGGGCGACTCTCCTCCCGGACGAGTCGCCCGGCGCATCCGTTCCTCCAGATTCGAGGACTTCATGCGACCCCCGACGACCCGATGGCTCCGACGTTGTCTCGTCCTCCCGATCCTGGCCGCGATCGGGCCGAGTTGTACCCCCAAAGACACCGGGACCGATCTCCCCTCCGAAACAGCGACCCGGCGAGGCGATCCCGAAACCAACCGCGCGATCCAGGAAGGCCTGAACGAGATCGTCAATGAAGCGGAAATCCGCTATAAACCCCTCAAATATGAGTACGACGAAGGGCTTTTGAAGATCGCCGACCAGGCCGAAGCTCGGCGATCGGCCAAGTTGAAGGGCGACCCTCCCCGGTTCATGCCTAAGCTCGACGAGGCCGAGGAGCTGGACCACTTCCGGGAAACGATCCAACGCTGGGAGGAGCGAAACAGCCGCCCATTCCGCGCCGCGATCGATCCCCTCATCGCCGAGGTGGCGGCCCGCAAGCCGGGGGAAGCGTTCCACCCCGACTTCCATAAACGGTTCGGCCTGGTCTTCGACTCTTTCATCCCCATCGAGGTCAAGGAAGCCCGCGAGCGGCAGAACCGGACGATCCGCACCAAGGCCGAAACCCTCCTCGCACGGTTCCGGGCGACCCAACCCGAGGTGGTCAAGGACTTCGAGGCGACCTTAAGCCAACAATATCCCCAAACAGCATCCCCTCCCACCCAGCCGTGAATCCGAGGATAGCGGATTCGGCTAGACCTTTTCGGGACGATCGTCGATACCTCCGGCTCAATTTTAGGACCACGTTCCCCAAGGACTGGACCCGATATGGACGCCGCGCCCTTTCTCGACGCCCGATCTCACCCGACGAACCGAGTCCGAGCATCGGTCGAGCTGGCAATCGTCGTCGGCCTGCTCGAAGCCGAGCTTTGGAGCCTCCGAGGCTGGGCTCCCGCCTGGTTCAACGTCGTGATTTACGCGATTTTGGTCGGAACGGTCGCCATGTCGGTCCTCAGGAGGAGGCGGGAAGGGGACGACGCGGCGGTGCCGTCCGTCGGGCCTCGGAGGGCCTGGGTCGAAGCGACGCTGGCCTGCTTGATCCTGTCGACGACCTTGATGCTGGCCGCCTTCCTGGTCGGCGACGCCAACGAGACGTTCGAGTTCGTCTTCCTCGAGAAGCCGCCGATCAAGCTGATCAACTGGTTGATCGGCAAGTTCGCCGCGGCCCTGGGCCAACAACTGGCGCTCCAGTGGTTCTTGTGGCCGGTCTGCTTCGAGATCACTCGGAGTCGATCCACCGGCGCGGTGATGGCGGCGGCGATCTTCGGGCTGATCCACCTCCCAAGCTTGACCCTGGTCGCCATCACCCTCCTGGCCGGACTGGCCTGGGTCGCGCTTTATCGGAGGAGCGGTCGACTCGCCCCCCTGGTCGCGTCGCACATGATCCTGGCCACCCTGGCGCACGGCGGCTTGCCCGAGCGGTTGACTTACGACATGAGGGTCGGGATGACCGCCGCCGCCGACATGGGTCGGTTCGCCGCGCTGGAAGACCCCAAAAACCGCCAAATCAACCGACGGCTCAAGGACAACCGCGCCGACCTCCGCTTCTTCGCGTCACCCGAATACTACCAGGCCCAAGGGGGAAACAACCCCGCGTTCATCCGGGCCTTGTTCCGAGACATCCTCAACCGGCCCGCGAGCGACGCTGATGTCGCTTTCTGGGAAAACCAAAATCTCAACAACCTCCGCGATCAAATCCCGAGCATCTTCCTCGCCAGCGACGAATACGCCCAGATCCAAGACCGACGCCGGGCCGAGGGCAAGTCGACGTCCCTCCGCCGCTGACGCTTCGAAATCGTTACGATCGGCAAGGGGGTCGCATTGAGCGGTCGCCCTTGCTGAAATGGGGACCGAACGAACCGACAACTTCGATCCGTTTCGGACCCCTGGGAGGAGCTTTGATGCCCTGGAAATCCACCCTCCTCGCCGTGGCCCTGCTCGGGTTGTCGCCGCAAATCACCCGGGGCGATGAGCCTTCGTTCCGCCGCTCCGAAGACGTGATCTACGCCCGGAAGTTCGGGACGGCCTTGACCTTGGATGTGTTCCAGCCGAAGACCGCGAGCAATGGCCTGGGGGTGATCGCGGTGGTCAGCGGCGGCTGGGTGTCGAGCCACGACGGGATCAACCCGCCCGCGATGAAGTTGTGGACCGACCGAGGCTACACGGTCTTCGCCGTCGTCCACGGGAGCCAGCCCAAGTATACGATCCCCGAGATCGTCGCCGACCTGAACCGAGCCGTCCGCTTCGTCCGGTCGCACGCCAAGGATTACGCCATCGACCCCGACCACCTGGCCATCTACGGCGCCTCGGCGGGGGGCCACCTGTCGCTCATGCAAGCCACGGCGGGAGGCCCCGGCGACCCCGACGCCAAAGACCCGGTCGATCGGGAATCGAGCCGGGTCCAGGCGGTCGCCTGCTTCTTCCCGCCGACCGACTTCCTCAACTACGGTCAACCCGGCGAAGCCGCGATCGGCCAAGGTATCCTCGCCGGCTTTCCCGCCCCGTTCGACTTCCACGAGTTCGACCCGAAGCGGAAGAAGTTCGAGCCGATCACCGACCCAGCCCAGATCCGCGAGATCGCCCAGAAGATCTCGCCGATCCAGCACGCGACCTCCGATGACCCGCCCACCTTGATCATCCACGGCGACGCCGACAAACTCGTCCCGATCCAGCAGGCCGAGATCATGGTCGCCAAGCTCAAAGAGGTCGGCGTCGAGGCCAAGCTCATCACCAAACCCGGAGCCGTCCACGGCTGGCCGAGGATGGACCAGGACCTGAAAACGATCGCCGACTGGTTCGACGACCACCTCAAACCCCAAGCCAACGGCGAGACTCGACCCAAACCTTGATCGAGCACTTCGAGTCGACCGCGCCGCGGTCGACTCGAAAACCAGCATATCTGGAAAATCGAGACCTCGCCATACATGGCAAATTCGGGGGAGAACCGGAACCGCCCCGCCAAACTTTGGGGGTCGAAGGACAAGCATTTCCCCCGATCACACGCGATGATCAAGCCTCTCCCAAACCGCGAATCTCAAAATCACCAGTCGGAAGTGATGAATCTCAATTCCCTAGCATCTCGCACTCTATTTCTTGTTTCAGAGAAACTCGAACGATACGGACCGTTGCCAATGTTGAAATCCCAACTTTTGAACAGGTCGTTTTTAGATTCTTGTTGACAAGGTTGGTCTACCCGGCTAGTTTGACATGCATCGCTCGAATCACTCTTGCTCATCACATCGAACCGTATTAGTGGCGTTTAGATGCATGTAGCTTTGTTGAGTTGAGAGGACAGTCGACGCGATCATTTCTCAGCAACCCTTTGCCTTGATGCCTTGTCGGAAAACCGTGGGATCGTCCCACCACGCGAATCCTCGCGGTGCTCCGTCACGCCCGTGCGGACTCGCCCGCCAACATCCCTCACGATGGGGAGGATCGTCTCATGTCCGCACGCCCTGTAATCGTCGGCCTCATCGCGACCGGCTTCCTGGCCACGCTCAGCCTGCCGGGATGCGGCGGCGGCACCCCATCGACCAACGCCACCCCGGTCGCCGAGGCGCCCAAGAGCGAGGAAGACTATCAGAAGCAGCAAGAGCAACTGCGAAAGGACAACCTGAGCCGAGCCAAGTCCGGCGCCTCGAAGGGTGCCAAGAAATAGCCGACCCTCGATCGAAGACCCGCCCATCCGGTCGGCGGGCAGCCCCAAGCTCGCGATCGGGCGAGCGTCCATGTTCACCCCGGATCGCCCCGCGATGTCGTGGATCGATCCAACTCTGCTCTGCTCTGGTCCGCACGCATCGGCCCCGCTGGGGGCTGATCGTCTCGTTCCGGCCCTCTCCGCACTCATTTTAAAGGAGGATGCGTCGTGGCATTCAAGCGTCGAGCTTTCACCCTGATCGAGCTTCTGGTCGTCATCGCGATCATCGCGGTCCTCATCGCCTTGCTCCTGCCGGCGGTCCAGGCGGCGCGCGAGGCGGCCCGACGCGCCCAGTGCGTCAACAACCTCAAGCAACTGGGCCTGGCGTTGCACAACTACATCAGCACCAACGATGCGCTCCCCCCGGCGAGTTGCCCGCAGAGGCAGAACTATTCGGCCCATGCCCGGCTCCTGCCGTATGTCGAGCAGAACCAGATCTACAACGCCTTCAACTTCACCGTCGGGCCGCGCTGGGGTGGTACCAGCGGCAACGGACCCGAGGATACTTCCGCCAACTTGGTATCGAGCACTTGGCCCGGATCGACCAACGCGGGGGGACCGTGGAGCTTGGTGAATGCGACGGCCGTCGCCGTCCAGATCAACTCGTTCCTCTGTCCGTCCGACACCAACGTGGCCAGCCTCGACGGGTTCACCTACAACCCCAATCAGCCGACCCACGTCATCGGCGACCAGAACTATCCGCTCAACATCGGGACCAACCCGTTCAGTAGCGCCAACTCGGGGGCCGTGAACGGAGTGGGGGCGTTCCCGGGCTACAATGATCCGAACATCGTCGGAGGCCCCAAACCCTACGCGACCGGCACTCCGACCCTCAACGGTGGGTCGAAGGTCACCATCGCCAGCATGACCGACGGTACGAGCAACACCGCGGCTTTCGGCGAGTGGGTCAAGGGCAACGGCCTCAGCCCGACCAACACTTACAGCCTGGGTCAAACCTATAGGGTCGCCACGACCGCGTTCCAGTACGCCGGGATGCTCAACGCGGACCAACTCTACGCTGCGGACTGCAACGCCCTCCCCTCCACCCAGCAGCAAGACTGGACCTGGAAGGGGGACTGGTGGGCGTCGGGCAACACGGCGACCTACTCGCACACCCAGACGCCGAACCGCCGGTCCTGCTTCTACTCCGGCTACGGTGGCCAGGAAGGTGCCCTTAATATGCTCGCGGCGGGCTCGTTACACCCGGGTGGGGTCAACATCGCCTTCGCCGACGGCTCGGTGAAGTTCATCAAGTCGACGATCAACCCCGTCGCTTGGGCCGCCATCGGGACCGTGGCCGGCGGCGAGGTGGTCAGCGCCGATCAGTTCTGATTGCGATTCACCTCGGCTCGCGTCGAGGGGCATGCCTAGCCCTCGACGCGAGCTGTCGTCGACTCGACCGACCTTTGGCACCATCGAGCAGGACTTCTCCGTGCCATCCGCGGGACCCGACAAATCGAAACCCCGACGCCGCATCCTCGCCCTCGCGAGGGCGGCGTTGCTCGTTGGTCTCCTCGCGCCGATCGGCTGGGACGAGTTCCGGCCCAAGGCCCTCCGCGAGTCCGACGCCGCCTACGCCCGGAACGACCTGACGACCTCGCTGGGGCAAGCCCTTGGTCACCTCCAGTGGCACCCCTGGAGCCAGGCCGCAACCCTGAATGTGGCCCGGAGCTTCAGCCGACTCGACTTCGCCGACTGGGCCGAGCCGTATTATCAACGAGCGGGACTGGGCCGGATCGACGACGCCGACCTCCACGTCCGCGCCCTCGGCTTGTTCCGGGCCAACCGACGCGACCTGGCCGTTTCCGCCTACCAGGAGATCCTCGATCGCCACCCCGAAGACGTCCTGGCGCTGCGTCGACTGGCCGCCGTCAGGATCGCGCAGGGGGACGCCAACGAGGCGCTGAACCTGGCCGGTCGGCTGACCCGAATCCCCGAAGGTGAGGTGATCGGCCACACCCTGGCGGGGACCATCTCGCACAACATTGGCGACACGGAGCATAGCATCGAAGAGTTTTCCAAGGTGCTGACGCTCGATCCCGGCCTGACCCGGATGCCGCTTTCCCCCCATTCGATGTTCTGGTCCTACCTCGGGCAGGACCTCCTCACGTTGGGGCGGGCCGACGAGGCCCGAGGCCACCTGGAACGGGCCTTGACCGAAGGGAAGAACGCAAGCCTGGCGGCGATGCTCGCCTCGGCCCACCGTCAGATTGGCAACCTCGATGAGGCCGAGCGTTGGTATCGGACCGCCACCGATTGGGACCCGAAGCTTGTCGGCCCCTGGCTCGGCCTCGGTCGCCTGGCGCTCCAACGTGGTCGGCCCGAACAGGCGATCGAACCCCTCCAGCGAGCCGGCGAGTTGTCGCCGGTCGACGCCGGGCCCGTCTACAGCCTCAGCCTCGCCCGTCGCCGGCTGGGCGACGTTGCAGAAGCCGACCGCCTCCAGCGTCGGGCCGATCAACTTCGGGGGGCGTCGGGAGACTCGACGACGGGCACCATGAGCACCAAACCGGCCCCGGGGCCGTCGACCAACCCACCGACCGACCGGAAATAGGAACCGCGATGACCCGACTCATTTCCCTCCCTCGGGGCGGAAGTCCCTCAACCCTCGACGCCCTCCGGGTCGTCGCCCTGGCTCTGCTGGTCCTCCCGGCGGGAGCCGGCTGCGGGACCGGGGACGCGGGCGGGATGACGTCGACGGCCGGTTCCGAGGCTATCTCCAGCAAGCCAGCGATCCCGGACCGACAGGCGACCGAAGGGCCGTCGACGCGGATCGAAGCTCCGGTCGTCCGCAAAGCCGCGGTCAAGGTCCCCGACGCGCCCTCGATCCGATTCCGGGACGCTTCGGAGTCCTCGGGGATCAACTTCGTCCATTGCAGCGGCAACTCGGTCGACAAGCACTTCCCCACGGCCAACGGGTCGGGCGTGGCCATATTTGACTATGACGGCGACGGCAAGCTCGACCTCTACTTCGCGACCACCCGCAACCTCCCGCTCGACGCCCCCAACGCTTCGGGCGGCAACAAGCTCTACCGAGGCCGGGGCGATGGGACCTTCGAGGATGTGACCGACCGCGCCGGGGTGGGCGACCACGGCTGGACGCATGGGGTGGCCGTCGGCGACGTCGACAACGACGGCGACCCCGACCTGTACCTGGCTGGATTGGGCGGGAACCGGCTCTACCTCAACAACGGCGACGGGACGTTCCGCAAGGCCGGTCCCGGGATGGGTGCCGAATGCGGGACCTGGGCGTCGGGAGCGGCGTTCTTCGACTACGACGCCGACGGCGACCTCGACCTCTACGTCTCGTGCTACGGCAAGTGGGCTTTCGGCGACGAGCGGCCCTATTGCGGCGACCCCGAGAAGCGGGTCCGGACCTACTGTTCGCCGCAAACGGTCACGCCGGAGCGTCATTTCCTCTTCCGAAATCGGGGCGACGGCACCTTCGAGGACGTGACGGCGGCGGCGGGAATCCTCCGGACCGACGGCCGGGGGTTGGGCGTCGTGGCGTGCGACGTCGACCGCGACGGTCGGATCGACCTGTACGTCGCCAACGACCTCTCGCCCCACTTCCTGTTCCTGAACCGAGGCGACGGGACATTCGAGGACGTGACCGAGTCGTCGGGGGCATCCGCCAGCGAGTCGGGCCGGTTCCAGGCCGGGATGGGCGTCGACGCCGAGGACGTCGACGGCGACGGCCTCCCCGAATTGTTCGCGACCCACTTCCGCGAGGATTACGCCACCCTCTACCGCAACCTCGACGGCCGGAACTTCCAGGACATCAGCGCCTTCGCCGGGATCGTCAAGGATTGCCTGCCCAACGTCGGCTGGGGTTGCGCCCTGGCCGACTTCGACAACGACGGCTGGCCCGACATGATGGTCGTCAACGGCCACGTCGACGACAACCTCCGCCAGATCGGCCGCGACATCCCCCAGGCCGAGCCGTCGAGGGTCTGGCGAAACCGAGGCGATGGCCGGTTCCGCCTGGTTGCCGACCCCGGCCCGTTCTTCGCCGCCGACCACGTCGCCCGGGGGGCGGCTTTCGGCGACCTCGACAACGACGGCGATCTTGATGCGGTCGTTTCCCTGATGGACGGCCGCCCCGCCGTCCTGCTCAACGAGTCGGCCCCTCGCCCCTGGATCAGGCTCGAACTCCTGGGCGGCCGGTCTCGGCCCGCGACCGGCGCGATGGTCCAGGTCCGGTCCGGGGGACGGGTGATCCACCGCCAGGTCAAGGCGGGGGGGAGCTACCTCTCGGTCAACGACTCGCGAATCCTGGTCGGGCTGGGTTCGGCCGAGCGGGTTGACGGGGTCGACATCCGATGGCCCAACGGAACCCGGACCACCCTGGACTCGCCCGAGATCCGCCGGACGCATCGGGTCCTGGAGCCGGAGGCCGCCCCTCGATGATTTCTGGACGACGTCTCGCGCTGGGCTTGGCCGGGGTGATGGCCTCGGCCGTCGTGCTGGCCTGGGCGGTCGGGTTGGGCGGTCGCCCCGACCCGACCTTGGAACCGATCACCCGGCTGGCTTCCTCGGGGGACTTCGACGCGGCCGAAGCCGCCCTGGGCGATCTGCTTCGAGCCTATCCCCACTTCGACGATGCCCACCTGCTCGAAGCGCAGTTGAGGCTCGACCGCCCCGAGCCTCCGACCGGTCCGGGGCAACGGCCCGACTCGGGGCCGGCGACGACCGCGCTGGAACATCTGGCGCAGGTCGGCCCCGGCAACCCGAACCGCGACGCCCTGGTTTGCCTCTACCGGGGGAAGGCGGATTATCGCCTGGCGCGGCTCGACAAGGCCGAGGCGTCGTGGCTCGACGCCCTCCGGATCAACCCGACGGTCCCCGAGGCCGGCTGGTGCCTCCTGGAGATGTACTACCTCGAAGGGCGGACCGAGCAGGCCCGGGCGCTCGCGCTCAAACTCCACGAGGCCGAGCCCGACCCGCGCGACCGGGTCCAGTTCCTCCTCGAACTGCTCCGCCAGGACGCGCAAGTTTTGGCCCCCGATTCGGTCGTCCAATGGTTCGAGCCGGCGGCGAGGCAGGCCCCGGACGACTTCCACGTCGGCCTCGCGCTCGGCCTGGCCCTGGCCCGGACCGGCCATTCCGACCGGGGGCTGGACCTGCTCGGCCGCCTGGCCCACGAGCACCCGGACCGGGCCGACGCCTGGAATGCCTGGCTCGTCGGCCTCGACGATGCCGGCGAGGTCGAGCGGTTGGAAGACGCCTTGCGGGAACTCCCCGAGGCAATGGCCCAATCCCCCCGGTTCGCCCGCCACCAGGCCAGGGTGGCGCAGGAGCGGTCCGACTTCCGAGGCGCCATCGAAGCTTACCGACGCGCCCTGTCCGCTTCGCCGCACGATCAAGTCGTCGAGTACCGGTTGGCCCGCACCCTCCGCGCCGCCGGCGACCTGGCCGAAGCCGAACGGATCGAGCGCGACCGCCGCGACTTCCTCGAAGCCAACAAAGAGGTCCGGCCGCTCTACGAAGAGGCCAACGCCGTCCCCAACCTCGGGGTTATCCCTAGGCTCGACATTTACCGGAAAGCCGCCGATCTCCGGGAGCGGATGGGCTTTCCCCAGGAGGCCCGAGCCTGGAACCGCCTGATCCTCCGGCACCAGCCCGGCGACCCCCCGAGCGTCGCCGCGATCGCGAGGCTCGGACGATGAAGGCCGCCCCACGGACGATCGTGGCATCGAAGCCCCCCGATGTCGTCGAAGTCGGGCGTCCACCTCGAAGCGCTTCGAGGTGGCCCGCGCGACTCCGCGAAGGCGCATTCTGGGCCGGGGTGTCCGTCCTCATCGCGCTCAACCTCGTCCGCCTGAAGGATACCTGGCCGCCCGCCGATCCCGCCGCGATCGCCCTGATGCTCGAACGAAACCGGCTCGACGACGCCGAGCAGGCCCTCCGCGAACGGCTCAGGAGGGCTCCGTTCGAGGGCGAGTCGCGGTTGAAGCTCGCCCGGCTCTTGCTCCGACGCGGCGACATGGCCGCCGCCTCGGCGCAGTTTCGGCTGGTCCCCCCCTGGTGGCCCTCCAAGCCCGAAGCGCTTTACACCGAGGGGCAAACCGCGATGGCTGCGGGGTTGGCCGTGCAGGCGGAAGCCGCCTGGCGGGCTTGCCTGGCCGACGACCCGCTCCACCCGGCCCCACCTCGGATCTTTTCGGTGTCCGCGAGCGAGTTGATCAAGCTCCTGAACCTCGAAGGGCGCCCGGATGACGCGATCGCCGCCCTCTGGTCGATCTCCGAAGCGTCCCCCGAAGGCGAACACCCCTCGATCCTCCGGTCGATCATGGAGATAAGGTTGCAGTCCGGGAAGTTCCCGACCGACCCGGCCTCGCTGGCCACCCTCCAACGCTTCGCCGAGGCCGACCCCGACGACGTCGCGGCCCGCCGGGCTTTGGCCAGGGCCTCGCGAGCCTCGGGGAAGCCCGACGAGGCGCTCCGGTGGGCCGACTCCGCCCTGGCGGCACGCCCCGACGATCTCGCCGCCCGGTCCGAACGGCTGGCGATCCTCAACGATCAAGGCGACCGCGCCGGCTTCCAGGCCGAAGTGGCCCGATTGCCATCGAAACCGGACGTTGACGCCAGCGGACAGCTCTGGGAGGATCGCGGCAAGGCTCGCGAATTCGCCGGCGACCCCGCCGGGGTCGCCGAGTGCTACCGCCGGGCGCTCACCCTCCGATCAGCCGACGAGGCGCTCCTGGAGCGGTTCGCCAAGGTCGCCGACCACCTCGGCGACCTTGGCGAACAGGCCCGGTCGCTCCGTCAACGCGCCCAGGCGATCCGAGCGGCACGACTCGCGATTCCCAGGGTGTATCGAGCCTACCTCGATGCTTCGGGCGAGAATGAGGGACGCCCTAATGCCGATCGGATATCATTAACTCAGGCTCGACTGGCCGAGCTCGCCACGACGCTCGGCTGGACTCGGGAAGCGGCAGCCTGGAAGCGGCTCGGAGAACGACCCGCCAAACCTTGACGCCGAGCCAGGCCAAATCAGTCACGACACCTCCGGTCGATCCCTTCCGCCCATCGAATCGGGATTGCCATCCTCCGCCCCAGGGAGCGCGCGATGAACTTGGATTTATCCTACCGGGGCCTCCGGTTGTCGGTCTTCGTCCTGATCGCGGCGGGAGCCTGGTCGCTCCCCGCCGGGTCCCTCGCGCGAGGCGGCGACCGAGACTTGACCTCGCCGGATGAGACTCCTCCCGAACGATTGAAGGACAAGGTCGGTCCACAAGGCACGCCCTGGCAAGCGGCTCGGGTCGCTTGGACCACCTCTCGGGTCATGGGCTCGCCCGACCCGGCGCCCCCTTACCGGGTCGAGCCGGCGTTCCCGAACTTGAAGTTCGACTCGCCGGTCGTGGTCACGGCCGCCAAGGGGATCGACCGCCTGTTCGTCGTCGAACTGAACGGGAAGGTTTATTCGTTCCCCAACCGCCCGGACTGCGATCGAGCCGACCTGGCCATCGACCTCCCTGCCCTGATGCCCAGGGCGTCGAACATCTTCGGGATGGCGTTCCACCCCGACTTCGCTCGAAACCGCCTGGTCTATCTGTGTTATACGCTCAAGGGGGGTGGCCCGGAGGGGACTCGGGTTTCGAGCTTCCGGGTCGTCGGCGACAACCCCCCGCGATTCATCCCGGAAAGCGAGACGTTGCACCTGACCTGGCAAGCCGGAGGGCACAATGCGGGCTGCCTCGCCTTCGGCGCCGACGGCTACCTCTATATCGGGGCGGGCGACACGGCGGACCCGACCCCGCCCGACCCGCTCGGGACCGGCCAGATGATCGGCGACATCCCTTCGTCGATCCTCCGGATCGACGTCGACGGCTCGGAAGCTGGGAGATCCTACCGGATTCCGCTCGACAACCCGTTCGTCAAGCTCGACGGCGCCCGCCCGGAAGTCTGGGCGTTCGGCTTCCGCAACCCCTGGCGGTTCAGCTTCGACCGCAAGACCGGCGACCTCTGGGCGGGCGATGTCGGCTGGGAGCTGTGGGAGATGATCCACCTGGTCAGGAGCGGCGGGAATTACGGCTGGAGCATCATGGAAGGGCCGCAGTCGGTCCACCCCGACGGACCCCGAGGCCCTGGCCCGATCATCCCGCCGGTGATGTCGCACCCGCACTCCGAGGCGGGTTCGATGACCGGAGGGTATGTCTACCGAGGCCGGAAACTTCCCGGACTCGTCGGGGTCTACGTCTACGGCGACTTCCAGTCGGGCAAGGTCTGGGGAATCCGCCACGACGGCCAGAAGATGACCTGGAACGGCGACCTGGCCGACACGCCGCTCCAACTCGTCTCGTTCGGCGAGGACAACGAGGGGGAGTTGTACGCGATCGACTTCCAGAGGTCGCAGCAGATCTACCAGTTCGTGCCGAACCAGGCCGCCGACGCCGTCGCCTCGTTCCCTCGGACCTTGAGCCAGACCGGGTTGTTCTCGGAGACCAAGGCGCTCGCGCCCGCGCCTGGCGTGCTCCCTTACTCGATCAACGCCGAGTTCTGGGCCGACCACGCCCGAGGCGAACGGTTGCTCGCCATCCCCGGCTTGGGGCAGGTCAAGACCGACCCTTCGAAGTCGTGGCGAGCCCCCGAAGGCACGGTCCTGGCCCGGACGATCACCCTGGAGATGGAGCGAGGCAACCCGCAAACCCGCAAACGCCTGGAAACCCAGATCCTCCACCAGGAAGCGGGGACCTGGCGGCCCTACGCTTACCTCTGGAACGACGAGCAGACCGACGCGACCCTCGCCGACGCCAAAGGGGTCAACCGGACCTTCAAGATCAAGGACGCTTCGGCCCCCGGCGGCGAGAGCATCCAGGAGTACCGGACGTTCGCCCGGAGTGAGTGCGTCCTGTGCCACAGCCCTTGGGTCGAGCACCAAGGGACCATCTTCGGGCGACAATCCGCATCCCCCTTGGCCTTCAACACCGCCCAATTCAATCGGACGCTCGGGAACGAGTCGGAGTCGAAAGACCAGCTCCAGTCGCTCCGAGAGGCCGGGATGATCGACGGTCCCTGCACCGAGAGCCCGGAATCCCTCCCCAAGCTCGCCGACCCCTATGACAGCAAGGCCAGCCTCGACGCCCGGGCCAGGTCTTACCTCGCGGTGAACTGCGCCCACTGCCACCAGTTCGGCGCGGGAGGTTCGGCGAATATCTCCCTCCAAGCCTTCTCGCCGATCGAGAAGACCAACACCCTGAATTCCCGGCCGCTCCAAGGCGGCTTCGGGATCACCGACGCCCGGATCATCGCCCCGGGCGACCCGGAAGGCTCGGTCCTCTATTACCGGATGGCGAAGCAGGGGGGGGGCAGGATGCCTCGCGTCGGCTCGAACTCCGTTGACGAGGCGGGGATCGAGTTGATCCACGACTGGATCGCGGGTTTGTCCCAATCGCCGGGTTCGGTCGAGCGCCCCGAGGCGAAGGAACTCCACGCCGAACTGTCTCGCCTCGAACCGGAACCTCGGGCATCCGCCGAGTCGCGTACCAAGGCCATTCGACGCCTGATCGCCTCGCCCAGCGGAGGCCTCGACCTGATGCGGGCGATCGACCAGAAGCGGATGGACCGATCGGTGGCCGCCCAGGTCATGTCCGAGGTCAAAGGATCGTCCAACACGGAGGTCAAAGACCTCTTCGAACGCTTCATCCCCGACGCTGAGCGCATCCGGCGCCTGGGCGACAGCTTCGCCCCGGAAGAAATCCTCTCGCTCCAGGGAGATCGCGGTCGAGGCGCGACGCTCTTCTCCGCCGCCTCGACCCTCTGCGCCAACTGCCACCAGATTGGCGGCAAAGGCAACGGCATCGGACCTGAACTCGACGCCATCGGCTCGAAATACGACCGCCCAACCTTGCTCCGGCAGATCCTCGAACCGTCGCTCATCATCGAACCCAAGTATGTCGGCCAGACCCTGGAAACGAAATCCGGGCTTGTCCACTCGGGGATCTTGACCGAGAAGACCGCTCGCGAAGTCGTCCTCAAGGATGCCAAGAACGAAACGATCCGGGTCGCGACCGAAGACGTCGAGACCCTCACCCTACAGTCGAAATCCCTCATGCCCGAGGCCTTGCTCCGCGAACTGACGGCCCAGCAAGCCGCCGACCTCCTCGACTATCTGGGTGCCTTGAAGTCACCAAATCGCTAGAGCGATTCCCCGCCCCGCGTGCCGTTCGAGTAAGCGGGGTCCGACCCGAACGGCACTTCCCGAAGCCGAGAAGAGATCCGGACAAAGATTATGGCAAGACCGCCCGGCCATCGCTAGTTGAGGTCAGACGGAGGGAGATTCGAGAGCTCCGAGTCGCCCGGCCCAACAATCGGCATCATAAGTGATCATCTCGACATCCCGCATTTCCAAGAGATTTTTGGTAGCATCCGACTCACCCCGCCGGTTGCTCGACCCGGGTTGGAAAGTATTCGAGCAGCGGGAGGGCGGCGATCGCGAACTGGACCGCAACCTCGGCGAGGTCGGGGCGTTCGAGGTCGTCGTCGGCCATTGGCCGGCTTGTGATCAACGAGCGCTTGCGGAGGACGGCGGCGACGGGCGACTCGGCTTGGTCCTCGAACCCTTTGGGCATCCGGGAGAGTGGCTCGCCGTCGTCGAGCTTGAGGCCCTTCGACTCGAGCGCTTGGACGAGCTTCGCCAGGCCCGACGGGTCGGCGGCGATGGCCGAGCGGTACTCCTTGAGCACGGGAGGCTCGGGGTGGTAGAAACCGGCGGCGAGGAACGACTGGCCCGGCTCGATGTGGACGTAGAATAGGCCGGGGCGGGATTTGTCGCCGTCCCGGTATAGCGCGGCGCCAAGGTTGGTCTTGTACGGGCTCTTGTCGGTCGAGAACCGGACGTCGCGGTAGATCCGGAAGACCGGGTTCTTGGCCACCGGGGCCAGCGGAATTCGCTTGGACTTCAACCCGGCGGCGATCTCCTGGACAAGTTCGCGGAGCGGGGCGTCACACTCTTCGAGGTAGGTCGACTTGTTCAAGGTGAACCAGTCGCGGTCGTTGTTCTCGCTCAAGGCTCGGAGGAACAGCAGGGCGTGCGAACCAAACCCCCGAAACCCGGCGGACTTCGTCGAATCGAGGTCCGACTCCACATTCTTCTTCCTGGTCGCCATCGTCGAGGCTCCATCCATGGATTTGATCGAATGAAGAAAAAAAGGAACCAAACTCGGTGTCAATCTTTACTTCGAAGTCCAAAGTCAAGAACAGACACCGAGTTGACTCAGTCCTCTCACAGGCCGTCTAGAAACGACGCCTTGCCCCGGTTTTTTGTCCCGCTAAGATGATCGCATGGCTACCTCCAAGAGCAAGCGACAGCGATACCCCACCGACCTGACAGATACCCAGTGGGGGAATATCGAGCACCTCTTCGCCCCGCCCGAAGCCCCCGGCAAAGGGCCGGGCGGGGCGACCTCGCACCTACCCGCTTCGGGAGATCGTCAACGCCGTCTTCTAAATCGGCCGGAGCGGGTGCTCGTGGCGGATGCTGCCGCACGACTTTCCGCCCTGGAACGCCGTCTCGTACGACGACTACACCTGGCCGGAGGCCGGGCTGTGGAAACAGGTCCACGACGCCCTCCGTGCCGATGTCCGGGCGATGGCGGGCAAGGAGCCGACCCCCAGCCTGGCGATCATCGACAGCCAGAGCGTCGAGACCACCGAAGCCGGCGGCCCGAAGGGGTACGACGGCGGGAGAAAAAATCGGCGGTCGCAAGCGGCACCTGTTGGTCGACACGCTCGGCCTGGTCTGGGGCTTGGCGGTTCTGGCGGCCTCGCCGGTGGATTGGGACGGGGCGGTCGAGGTGTTCGAGCGGACCAAGGGGACGATGCCCCGGTTGGCCAAGGTGTTAGCCGACAAGGCGTATCGCGCCCAACAGTTGGCCAAGTGGATCAAGGAGGGTTGCTGCCTGTGGTTGTTGGAGACGACGGGTCCCAAGCCGGATCAGAAGCGGTTCGAGCCGATCCAGTGGCGTTGGATCGTGGAGCGGACGTTCGGCTGGTTTGGGCGTTACCGGCGGTTGTCGAAGGATTATGAGGCGACGCCGAGGAGCAGCAAGACGTGGGTCTACATTGCGATGATCCGCCGGATGTCTCGGCTGCTCTACCCCGAAAAGAATCGAGACGATGATTTGTTGAAAAGAGCGGAAAAACGCAGAGTTTTTTAGTTTCTAGACGGCATTTTAAAGTGATCAGCATGATCGAACCTCGTCGCCAGAATTCGTCACTTGGGCGAGTTTGATCTTGTTGACGGCGTCAAAGCCTCCAACGAATCGACGCCGCATGGCGACCAAGTTCAGTCGGTCCAGCCTGCTGAGCGAGCGATGATACCACTTTTGACGCCGAGGTCGATCGGTCTCTGATCGCCGCGTTTGGTTCAGGAGCCGATTTATTGCCGCGATTTCTTCCAGAGCCGGCGGAGCCGTCGAGGGGGTGCCGTCAACCGAAAACGTAAAAGTCAAATCATACTTTCATTCGTCGAGAGGGCTACCCTCCTCTGATAGAGCCTCACCCCGACCGGCTTACTTAAGCTTGCCGTCACGCGCGGCGATGAATTTTCGGCCAAGCCGAACCATCATTTCCATCATTTCGGGTGCCAGGGGGTGAAGGTCAACGACCGAAGCGATTTGGGCCGAGGTGAGTTCGCCCATGTCTGCCATATAAGCAAGTTTCACGCAATTGTTATGACATTGCAATTGGGGATTATCCAGTCCGGTCCAGATGCGGCGAAAGGTCGATGCCTCGACTGCGATTCGTCGCAAGGTCAAAGGCCCAATGCGTCCGGGATGGAGCCGAGCGAATGACTGCACGATATCGAGAGGCTTGAGGTCCCGGCATTGTTGTCGAGCTTCACCGCCCTTGAGAGATGAGGCTTGCGTCTTCATGGGTGCCTATCCCTCGGCCATCAAAAACCGATGAGCGATGGTTTTCGTTGCTGCTGCTTCTGGGATTTCTTCTCCAGCCTGGAGCCTCGCTGCGACAACTGCTGGCCGTTCTGTTCGAGTTGCCCGATGCGGCCCTTCAAGCCGGATAGTTGCGACTGCACCGCCCCGACTTCGCCCTGCGCCCAGTTGATGACGTTCATGAGGGCGCCGATCACGTTGCCGACTTCGGCCATCCCCTTGGTGTAGGATTTACTCACCCCCTTGAACGCTTCCGCCGCGCTGTCGGGGGCGAGCTTGGGGTCCTGCCCGGCGCCTTGCAAATGCCGAGCTACCTTGCTCTGGACGAGGAGTTGGATGCCCTCTTGGCTCAAGGCGAAGGGCTGGCCCATGCCTTGGTACTGCCGGACTTGCTTCATGTTCCGGGCGACCGGTCCTGTTTCTGCACGGCAATCCTACTTCATCGCACCTGTGGCGGAACGTGATTTCGCACGTCGAAGGTCAGGCCCGGTGCGTCGCCCCCGACTTGATCGGCATGGGCCGTTCGGATGCGCTGGACCTCGACTACTCGTTCTGCGACCACGCCCGGTCCCTGGACGAATTCAACGCCTCCCTCAACTTAACCGACCTCACGCTGATCCTCCAGGACTGGGTGTCGGCCTTCGGACTCCATTACGCCCGGCGGCCCCGGAGGACGTCCGCACGGTGTGCCTGATTTAGTCCATCCGGCCGCTGACCTGGGAGCGACTTCCCCGAGCCGGCTAACGGGCTGTTTCGGGCGTTCCGCACGCCGGACATCGGGCACGACCTGATCGTCGACCAGAACCTGTTCGTGGAGCAGGTGCTGTTCGGCTCGATCGGCCGTGGCTTGACGGACCGGAGAAGGCATGCTGTCGCGAGCCGTTCCCCGAGCCGGGTCGGCGCAGGCCGGTGTGGCGGTGGCCTAGCCAGTTCCTGATCGAGGTCGAGGCGTACCCCGCATGTCTGCCGGCGGCGTCGGTACCGAAGCTGACGTTGCACGCCACGCCCGGCCGGTCGGTGACGCCGGAGAAGGCGTTGTGGTACACTATGCGTCTGCCCAAATGCCGGGCGCTCGACGTCGGCTTCGGCGTCCACGACATTCGGGAGGACAACCCGACGCTCATCGGTCTCGAGTTGTCGGCGTAGTTGAAGAAGCACGCCTATTTGACCGTCGCTGCTCGCTGGCGGATCGAGGGGGGTGAAGCTGGATCATAAACGGATAATCAACTTTATCATAAAGTTCATTGTTCTACCCCGTCGGACCCTCGGACCGATCTGTCAGTGCCGAAGGGGCCTCATCATGGTGAAACGCGACGGTGAGCGACGCGACCCAGCCAGGGAGAGAACCTGGCGGCGGATGTTCCGGGGGCAGCGGCGGAGCGGGCTGTCCGACCGTGATTTCTGCCCTGGCGAGGGTCTGAAGGTCGGACCTTCCGCTGGTGGCGGCTGGATTTGGCAAGCCACGACCAGGAGCTCTCCACAACTCCCCCGGGTGAAAGATCGGGGGCGTCCGCCGTGAATGAAACGACCTGGCTGGCATCGGCCGTCGCGCAGGGCGACCCGCAGGCCGCAGATCGGCTGCTCCCGCTCGTCTACAATGAGCTGCGCCAACTGGCCTCCCGGCGGCTGGGCCAGGAGTCACCCGGCCAGTCGCTCCAGGCGACGGCCCTGGTGCACGAGGCCTATCTGCGGCTCGTCGGCGGCGACCCGGGCCGACGCTGGGACGGCCGGGCCCACTTCTTCGCCGCCGCTGCCGAGGCGATGCGCCGCATCCTCGTCGACCGAGCCCGCGCCCGGCGCCGGCTCAAGCGTGGCGGGGGGCTGGGGCGCGTCGATCTCGACCTGGGCTCCGTGCCGCTCAATGCCCCCGGAGAAGACCTGATCGACCTCGACGAGGCGCTGACGGACCTCGGCCGAGAGGACCCCCTCTGCGCCCGGCTGGTGGCCCTGCGGTTCTTCGCCGGGCTGACGCAGGCTGAGGCGGCCGAGGCCCTCGGCCTGGCACGCCGGACCGCCGACCGGCACTGGGCCTACGCCCGGGCTTGGCTTTACGAGCGGCTCTGTCGCGGTGGGGCGACTCTCGACGTCTGACCCCGAGAAAATCTCGACGGGTTGGCGCAGCCCGGGTCGAGACGGAGCATTAAAGAAGTAACGCCCCGATCCGAGGGAGCCTCCGAGTGACCGACCCCGACCCCGACATCAAGGCGATCTTCGTCGAGGCCCTGGAACTGGCCTCAACCGCCGAACGAGCGGCCTACCTCGACGGGGCCTGCCAGGGATCGTCCACGGTCCGGGCGAGGGTCGAGGCCCTGCTCGCCGCGATCGGCCAGGCTGGTAGCTTCCTCGAAACACCCGCCCTGGCCCAGGAGGCGAGCCGTGAGCCCGGCGAGGGCGCGGGCTCCGCCACCCTCGCGGCCGAGCCGGATTCGGGGGACGCGGCGGCGGCCGTTATCGAGACGGCCATCGACTACCAAGGTGCCCGGCCGATCACCAAAGGCCCCATCGCCGGCTTCGGCCCTTCTGATCTCTCGGCTTCCTCGACCCCAATGAGGCTCGGCGACTTCGAGCTGGCCCGGCGACTGGGTGAGGGGGCTATGGGTGTCGTGTTCGAGGCGCGGCAGGTGAGCCTGAACCGTCCGGTCGCAGTCAAGATGCTCCGCGCCGGCCTGTTTGCCAGCGAGGCGGAACTCCGGCGGTTTCGCGTCGAGGTTGAGGCGGTCGCGCACCTCGATCACCCGCGAATCGTGCCGATCTACGGCGTCTGGGAAGACCGAGGCTGCCACTATTTCAGCATGAAGCTGCTCCAGGGCGGGAGCCTGGCATATCGCCTCCCCACCTATACCGCGGACCCTCGCGCCGCGGCGCGATTGGTGGCCGCGGTCGCTCAAGCGATCCAGCACGCCCACGACCGCGGCATCCTCCACCGCGACCTGAAGCCGTCCAACATCCTGCTCGACGAGGAGGGCTGGCCGCTCGTGACCGATTTCGGCCTGGCGAAGCGTTCCGGCGACGACAGCAACCTGACGCAGTCGGGCGCGATCATGGGGACGCCGAGCTACATGGCGCCCGAGCAAGCGTCGGGCGACAAGGTGGCGGTCACGGCGATGACCGACGTCTACGGCCTCGGGGCCGTGCTCTACGCCCTGTTGACCGGCCGTCCTCCATTCGTCGCCGACACCATCTTCGAGACGATCGAGCAGGTACGCGGGCGGCCGCCGGCGCCCCCGTCGCGGATCAATCCGAGCGTCGGTCGCGACCTGGAGACGATCTGCCTGAGATGCCTGGAGAAAGACCCCTGGCGGCGCTACGCTTCGGCCGAGGCGCTGGCCGACGACCTCGGCCGCTGGCTTGACGGCGTGCCGATCGCGGCTCGGCCGGTCGGCAGGGCGGCCCGAGGCTGGATGTGGTCGCGCCGCAACCCGATCGTCGCCGGCCTGATCGCGGCGCTGGTCCTGTTCGCCCTCGTGACCACCTGGCAATGGCGGCGGGCCGAGGGCCTGCTGTTCCAGGCCCGGCGCGACGCCAGCAGCGAGCTGATCGACCGCGCACTTTCGATCTGCGCCGAGGGGGACGTCGGCCGCGGGATGCTCCACCTGGCCGAGGCCCTGGAGACGGCCCCCTCCGGCGCGGACGACCTGAAGCGGGCCGTCCGCATCAATCTCGTGGCCTGGTCGTCGCGTCAGACGCAATTGACGAACCTCCTTCGGCACTCGGACCGGGTGCAATTCGTGGCCTTCAGCCCCGATGGCCGGGCGGCGGTGACGGCGAGCCTCGACGGGACGGCCCGGCTTTGGGACGCACGCACCGGCGAGCCGCGAGGCGAGCCCTTGCACCACGACGGGGCCGTCATGCAGGCGGACTTCAGCCCCGACAGCCGCCTCGTGATCACCGCTAGCCTGGACGGGACGGCCCGACTCTGGGAGGTCGAAGGCGGCCGACCTCTGGGCGTCCCGCTGCGCCACCTCGGGCCGGTCCGTTCCGTCGCCTTCAGCCCCGACGGGCGGACCGTCTTGGTCGGCAGTAAAGACGGCGTCGCCCAGATTTGGGAGGTGGCCAGCCAGAAGCCCCTTGGTGAGCCCTTGCGCCACGGGGGCTGGGTCCAACAGGTGGCCTTCCGGCCCGACGGGAAGGTCGCCATCACGGCGGGCCAGATCGGCCACTCAGTCCAGCTCTGGGATCTCCAGACCGGAAAGGGCATCGGCGAGCCGATCCCGTACCACCCGGGGCGCCGGGACAACAGGGCGGCCCGGACGTTCGTCTGCTCGACCGACGGAAGATCGATCTTGACCACCGGGTCGTGGGTGTCGGGTCGGCAAGAGTGCGCCCGGGTCTGGGACGCGACCGACGGCCGGCCTCTGAGCCCCCCGCTGTGTCATGGCAAAGACATCCGGGCGGTGGCCTTGAGCCGCGACGGGGAACTCGCCATGACGGGGAGCGACGACGGCACGGCCCGACTCTGGGACGCACGAACGGGCAAGCCCCGCTGCGGTCCGCTGCAACACCAGGGTCAGGTGCTGGCCGTGGCCCTGAACGTCTCGGAGACGCTAGCCCTGACCGGCAGCGGAGACCGGACCGCGCGGCTCTGGAAGGTCCCCGGCGGTGAACCCGTGGGCGATCCTTTGCATCACCCGGACCAGGTCCTGGCCGTGGACTTCCGCCCCGACGGTCGCGTGGTCCTAACCGGCTGCGAAGACGGCGTCGCCCGGCTCTGGACGCTCGCCCCCGCGGAGCCGACCGGGACTCTCGTGTCCGACGGTAACCTCAATGCGCTTCCGAACGTCGCCCTCTCGCCCGACCGCCGGACGGTCCTGATGGGGCATAAGGACGGCACCGCTCAAGTCCGCGACGCGGACACGATGCTGCCGATCGGGCCGCCGCTCCGGCAGGAGTACGCCATCCTCTCGGTGGCCATCAGCCCGGACGGAACCCGACTCCTGACCGGATGCGTCGCCGGGACTGTTCACGTCTGGTCGGAGAGCACGCGCCGGCCCATCGGCCGTCCGCTCCTCCACCGAGGCCCGGTCCACTCCGTGGCGTTCAGCCCCGACGGCAAGACGCTTCTGTCCGGCGGCGGGGATCGGACCGCGCGACTCTGGGACGCCGCCACGGGCAAGCCGATCGGGATGCCTTTGACCCACAACGCCAGCGTGGTGGCGGTGGCGTTTAGCGGTCTCGGAGACGCCGTCTTGACGAAGACCGAGGACGGCATCGTTCGGCGATGGGATCTGGCCTCGGATGCGTCGGGCTCGGACGAGCAGTTCGTCCTCTGGGCCCAGGTCGCCATCGGTGCCGAGATCGATGAGAGTGGGACCGTCCGTGGCCTCGATGCCCCGGCGTGGGACAAGAAGCGGACCCGACTCCGCGCACTGGGTGGCGTGCCGCGACCCTGAGCCGCTCCGGAGACGGACCGAGACCCAAGGCTTTCGACCCGAGAAGGAGTCAAAGATGTGCCACGACCGATGGAGGACCGTGACCCGCTGGTCCGCTCTCCCACTGTTAGCCTGGCTCTACCTATCGACCGCCCTGCCGGGCTGCTCGCCGGCCGGCCAGACGTCGGGCCGGCCGGGCGGGACCAGCAACCGTCTCGTGAAAATGCGTTCCCTCCGCGGGACCGGCGACCCGAGAAGGCCGGGCGAGCGACCGAACCCCGCGAGCCGGAAGTCTGGACATCAATAGACCAATTGATCGAAAATAGTTGATATTTGCATTCTAGTGAAAATCAAAAACTCAAATTTGCTGGAGTCTTCGATCATGACATGGCGGATCTCCCTCACGTCTCGCCCAGGCCGCGCCGGCTTCACTCTCCTTGAGTTGATCGTCGTCATCGCCTTGATCGGCCTCATGGTCTTCCTCCTCCTCCCGGCCGTCCAAGCGGCGCGCGAGTCGTCCCGGAGGCTCCAGTGCGCCGGGAACCTCAAACAACTCGCCCTGGCCTGTCACAATTACGCCGACGTGTATGGCACGCTGCCCATTGGAATTCCCGTGATGTACGACCCCGCCCCGGCGCTCAATTATTTCGGCCCGTCGCAAAGCATCTTCGTCTCGATGCTAGGCCAACTCGACCAGCAGTCGCTGTACAACGTGGTCAACTTCTCCCGAAGCATCTACGCCTCGGCCAACGCCACCGTCTTTGCCACCGGACTGAAGGTTTTGTGGTGTCCCAGCGACCCGACAATCCAGATGGAGGTCGAGTACCCGTTTTTCGAGGAGCCGTTCATGGAGAAGATTCGGTTTTCCAGCTATGCCGGCTGCACGGGGATCTGGCATTCGGACCTTTCCAACTTCACCGACCCAACGAACGCCGCGCGGATCGATCAGATCAACGGGGTGTTCACCGCGAACCGGGGTATTTCCCTCGCCGCGATTGGCGACGGGACCAGCCAGACGATGCTCCTGAGCGAGCGGGCGCACGGAATCCTGACCGGCGACGACCTTCGGTACTGGCACTGGTGGGCCGACTCCTCCTCCATGGACACCCGCTTCTGGACGATGTTCCCGCTGAACCCGTTCCGCAAGATCCCCGACACGCCCGAAAAATACAGCAGCGCCTACACGTCGTCGGCGTCGAGCTTCCACCCCAACGGTGCTTATTTCGCCTTCGCCGACGGCTCGGTTCGGTTCCTCAAAGATTCGATCGACTCCTGGGCGACTGACGCGACCGGCTACCCGTCGGGTGTCTGCGAAGATAAACAGGGAATCTTCCACATGAAGCCGGGGACCCGGCTGGGAATCTATCAAATGCTTTCCACCCGCTCGGGCGACGAGGCGATCTCCGCAGACTCGTACTGACCTCGACTCGCGGGAAGTCCTCGGATCGCGCAACGGCCCATCGCGACCGGGTCGCAGGGGATTGGACGCCGACTTCTTAGAAACTATCTCAAAACCGGTTCTTTGAGCAGATGCGATAGCCTGCGATACCAACAGGTAACACAGGCCAACTGGATCAACCCGAGGTAGTTTTCGTCATGATAATCATGGCGGATCAAGATCGCTCGGCACTTGCTCAGCCAGCCCAACGTCCGCTCCACCACCCACCGACGCGGCGTGTGACCCGCCGCCACGTCGCAAGACTTCTTCTCCTCGCCGGTCCGGCGGATGTGCGGCGTGTGACCACCGCTGGTCGCCGCCTCCCGACCCGTCGGGTTGTCATCAGGGCGATTGCGCCATGATGGGTAATCTGGGATGATAGCGGCATGACGGCTCGGAGGGGGAGGCCAATGGGTCGACCACCGGGGCGGCGACTCGGGCCGGACCTCCGCTCGCATGACCACTGACCCCTCGCCTCGCATCGACCACCACTTCGCCAGCCTCACCGACCCCCGCCGGGGCAAGCTCACCCACCCGCTCGTCAACATCCTTACCATCGCCCTGTGTGCCACCATCGCCGGGGCCGATGACTTCGTCGCCATGACCCAATGGGCCCGCCAACATCGGGATTGGCTCGGTCAGTTCCTCGACCTCTCTCACGGCATCCCCTCGCACGACCGCCTCAACATGGTCTTCCGCCGCCTCAAGCCCCACCAGTTCGAGCGGTGCCTCCTCTCCTGGCTGGCCTCCCTGCACGACCTGTCCGCCGGTAAGCTGATCGCCATCGACGGCAAGACCGCCCGCCACAGCTTCGACACCGCCACGGCGAGGTCGGCGCCGCACCTGGTCGGCGCCTGGGCTGTCTCGGCGAAGCTCAGCCTGGGGCAGGTGGCCGTGGACCGGAAGAGCAACGAGATCACCGCCATCCCCGAGTTGCTCACGATGCTGGAATTGGTCGGGGCGATCGTCACGATCGACGCCCTGGGCTGCCAGACCAAGATCGCCGAGGCGATCCTCGCCGGCGGTGGCGACTACATCCTGGCGGTCGAAGGGAACCAGGAGACGCTGCACCGGGGGATCGAGGACTTCTTCCTGGACCAGATGAACGACGACTTCGCCCGAACGAAAGTCACTCGCCACGAGACCACCGAGCACGGGCATGGCCGGGAAGAACACCGGACGTGCTACGTTTGTGACGTACCCGAAGGTCTGCCCGATGCGAAGCGATGGAAGGGGCTGGTGCGGATCGGGATGACCGTCAGCGAGACGACCCGTGCCGGCAAGCCGAGCGACGCCGTGCGGTACTATATCCTGAGCAAGCGGCTGACCGCCCGGCGGTTTGGGACGCTGGTGCGGGGTCACTGGGGGATCGAGAACTCGCCGCACTGGCAACTCGACGTGAGCTTCGGCGAGGACCAGAGCCGGACGCGGATGGACCATGCCCAGGCCAACCTGGGTGTGCTGCGTCGGATGAGCTTGAGCCTGCTGAAGAACGAGACGAGCAGCAAGGTGGGCATCAAGAACAGACGTCTGACGGCAGGATGGAACACGGACTATCTGCGCAAGGTGCTATTCGGTGCATAGATTACGGTGCAATCGCCCTGGGAATACTCCGAATCCACCGGAGAGCCGTTGCATGATTACTATTGGATTGCCATCGCTATTACTATGCACAAAGGCTCTTCAATCGTTTGGTTCGGCGGCGGTTACGCTTGGGAGCCAAACGCTATCGACAGAAAGCTGACCAATTGGCGTGTCGACGAGTTTCCGGGGCATGAGAGTGGAGGAGGTGCTGCGTGAATGTCCGTCAGGCCAGTGAGCGGCTGGAGGTGTCGCCCAGCCTCGTCTATTCATTGTGTGCATCGGGTAAACTGCGGCATTGTCGCGTCGGCCATGGCCGGGGTCGCCTCCGCATCCCGGAAGACGCCATCGAGGAATATCTGGCGCGCTGCACGTTCGGCGTGCGGGAGGAGAAGCCGGTGGCGTCCATGCCCCGGCTCAAGCACATTAGGCTCTGAGACGGCAAGGATGCCGTCGGTTATTATAACGGATCGGCGATTCTGTGAAGATTGGGCTTCTTGCCGCAAAATGAATCCAACCATTCTCCAATTTTTCGAGCGAAGGTAGGCCAATGAAGGTGCGCGAACAGATCATCGACGGCTGCCCGCCGGTCGCGGCATCCATCGGCGAACACGTCTTGACGGTAGCCGAGGCTGGTTTCTCGATGTTGGATCAATACGCAAGGGGCGGCCATGGCATCCCGGTCGACGAAATCCGGCGTTTTGCCGACAGGGTCAACGATTCCGACATGGCAGGCAGTCTGTTCCCATTGGCCCCCGTAAGTGCTCTTCCCAGGCGATATCTGAGGGGAGAAGCCGATCCAGGCGGCATTTACCGGCACGTCGTGGATTTCCTCAAGGCCAACGTCGAGACGATTCATGCCCATCTCATCTTCATCGACCTGCGGGTCTGCGCCGCCCCGGTGCCTCAAACGGCTATCGATGCTTGCAAGATGGCGTTGGCGACGGAAGGGGCGGCAACGCTCAAGTACGTGCTGATCGCATTGTAACCGGCATTGCGCCATAGCATCAAAGCTCCGACCGCGAATGAACGCGAGGCGGGGCGGGGTGCGCCATGGATGGGATCGCCGTTCAGCCGCCCGCCGCCTTTCTGAGCGAGTCCCGCAGGTGATCGCGACGCTGCATCAGGTGGGCGTAATGCCGCGAGATCATGGTCGTGTCGCGATGGCCCATGAGCGTCGCCACGGTCACCGCGTCGACCCCGCGCTCCAGGGCGTACGTGCGCCAGGAATGACGGAGGGTGTAGAGCGAGTAGCGGGGGCTTGCCGGCGGGCCAGCGCCGCGATCTCGCGTCGCCGCTCGTGGACGGCCGCGAGGTGCCCCTGCCTGACGGCGGCGTCGCCGCGCTGCGGTTTGGTCAGCCGCTTGAGCTTCGGCGGCGTCAGCCCCAGCTCGTCGACCTTCTTCCGCCCCAGGGCCAGCCTGAGCCGGGCGAAGCGGCAGTTGAGCGCCGAGGCCGACCACGGCCTGCCGTCGGTGTTGAGGAAGAGCCGCCCGTGGGGATGGGCGGCCATCAGGCGCCTCGTGATCGCCAGGGCCTTGTCGGTCAGGTAGACGATCCGCCGCCGGTCCTTGCCCTTGGATTCCTCCGCCGCGAACGCCCAGCAGCCCTCCGCCTCGTCGACGTGCGTGGCCTCGACCGCGAGGACCTCCTGCGGGCGGCACCCCGTCTCCCAGCAGGCCGTCGGCAGGTCGCGGAATTCCGGGTCGCGGACCAGCGACATGATGGCCTCGAACTGCCCGGCGGCGATGACGTGCTCGCGCCGCCCCGCCTTGGGCTTCTCCAGCGTGCGGACGGGATTCGCCCCGACGAGGCCCATGCGGACGGCCCAGTTGAACGCCCGCTGGACGGCGATGATCGCCCCGCGCTTGCCGGTCTTCCAGCCGGCGTTGCCGTCGACCCACCCCTGGATGTGGAACGGCCTGACCTGGGCCATGGTCAACCCGGGCGGCAGCGCGCGGGCGAAGGATTCGAGGTAGCCGCGATACCAGTCGTAGGTCCGCCCGGCCTTGTGCTTCAGGCACCAGTCGAGGAAGGCGTCGAGGAGGGCCACGACCCGGGCTTCGGGTCCGGCGGGCGGGGCCACGCGGCGCTGTTCGGGCGGCCGGGCCATGAATTCGTGCCAGAGCCGCCACGCCTCGTCCTTGTCGGGGGAGAGGCGGAGTTGCCTGCTCCCCTGCCGAACATACCAGCACGCTCGGTCGGTCTTCCAGAACGGCTCGCGGTTTTGCTTCTTCGGTCGGCCCATGCGTGGCCTCCAGGCGAGCGGCATGGTTGGCCCGGAGTTGCGTGCATGCAGGGCGCGCGAAAAAAACTCCGGGCGGGAGGGGTCGCGATGGTAGTTTTGCTACCGGGTTTCGCTACCCTGCCACTCGGAGTCGATTCTACACTCGACGTAAGTCGTTTGGTAGCAAGAGTGCCTCCCGATGGACTCGAACCATCAACCCGCTGATTAAGAGTCAGGATGACGCACCAACCGAACCCGTTCCGCAATCTCGGGTTAAGCACTCATCGGTGAAGTCTTTTCCCTTCCCTTGCCCTACGGACCTGGAGGATACCCCCACCGACTTGGCGGAAGTCGTCTCCGCATGGCCCCGATTATCTGAGAAGAAGCGTCGGCAGGTCATGGCCGTCATCCGAACCGGCGGTGACTGATCTCTCCCCCTAGGAACTACCGCGAAACGGACAAAACTCTCATCGGTCACATCCCCAGCCGAATTGGGTCGGAATGAATCAAGCTGGACAATGGACCCATCCGACGAGGAGCGCGAGAAATCGAGTTTGGGGCCGAGGTTGGGGTCGGTGCCCAGTCTTTTACCCGTTCTCTCCGGTTGCCCATGCTTTGTCCCAACCGTTCCAACCATCCTTGGGTGGTCGCGTCAAATCAACCCGACAAATGCCCCGACGAGACGTCGAGTTGTTCTCCGTTCGGCGTGGCGAAGCGGACCCTTCCCCGTCGGTTCCCGTAAATGAGGGGGATATGGTTCCTGATTTGCCATTGACGAAGTTTGACGATTAATTTGCACGGCGCGATTTCAAGGCTTGCTCAACCCCATTGAAGCCGATCGTTTCGAGGATCGCTCGACCTCGTTCGACGGCGAACCGGACGTAGCGGTTAGAACGCCCAAAATCAGCCGCCAGCCTTCGAGGGGGTCGTTGCTGGACGATTCGCCGCAAGGCCAGTTCGACCCATAACCGATTAGGTTGGACTTTAGAAGGGATGCAACCGGCGGGAACTTGGACGTCCTGAACTTGGGCGAGAACCTGTTGGATCGCGTCGTCGATCGCCGCTTCGTCACCAACCTCGGCTCCGCGTCGGAGGTGCTGGCGTTCGGTGAGCGTCTCTTCGGGGAACTCGTTCATCGAGCCAAACGGGATTTCTCGCTCCGATCGCTGAAAGTCGATGAACCGTCGTTGCATAGGAAGCTCCCAAAACGGATATTTTTCTGAGATTTCTCGCGGTGCTGACGGAACCTATCGACCCCCACCCCCGACTGAAATAGCCGGGGGGGGGAGGGGTGGGCCGACTCAAACTTGAGTGTCGCCCTCCTTGAGCCTACCACCTGCTAGCATCCGTCCACTCGATCGGGCATGATGAGAACGCGAGCCGGTTGGACCGTGCTTTGGGATTGGGCTTCTCGACCTTGGTTGGGATCTGATGGCGAACAACAACAGCGAGATTGAACGTCGGCTCTGGGCGAGTGCCGACCAGCTTCGGGCGAACTCGAACCTCAAGTCTTCGGAGTTTTCGGTCCCGGTCCTCGGGTTGATCTTCCTCCGGTATGCCGACCACAAATTTTCCATCGCCGAGAAGGAGTTGGCCTACTCAGGCTCGACGCGGCGGACCATCGGCAAGGCGGATTATCAGGCTCGCAGGGTGATGTTCCTCCCGCCCGAGGCGCGGTTCTCGACGTTGCTCAACTTGCCCGAGGATGCCGACGTGGGGAAAGCGGTCAATGCCGCGATGAAGGCGGTCGAGGCCGAGAACGACGACCTCAAAGGGGTCTTGCCCAAGTCGTACGGCAAGCTGGAGAAGCCGACGCTCGTCTCGTTGCTCAAGACGTTCTCGCAACTCGACATCGACCGCGAGGGGGACGTTTTCGGGCGGATCTACGAATACTTCCTTGGCAACTTCGCTCGGGCCGAGGGGCAAAAGGGGGGCGAGTTCTTTACTCCCACCTCGCTGGTCAAGCTCATCGTCGAGATCATCGAGCCGTTTCATGGGCGGATCTTCGACCCCGCGTCGGGTTCGGGGGGGATGTTCGTCCAGAGCGCCAACTTCGTCGAGGCGCACCAGAAGAACGCCAGCGTCGAGCTTTCGGTGTACGGGCAGGAGAAGACCGAGGAAACCCGCGACCTGGCTAAGATGAACCTGGCGGTCCACGGGTTGGCGGGGACGATCGCCGAGGGGAACAGCTATTACGAGGACTTGCACCACAGCGTCGGGCGGTTCGACTTCGTGATGGCCAACCCGCCGTTCAACGTGGACAAGGTCGATAAGGCGCGGATCAAGGACGATCCTCGGTTCCCGCTGGGGATGCCACGGACGGACAACGCGAACTACCTCTGGATTCAGATGTTCTACTCGGCCCTGAACGACCGAGGCCGCGCCGGGTTCGTGATGGCCAACTCCGCCGCCGATGCTCGGGGGTCGGAACTGGAGATCCGCAAGCGGTTGCTCCAGGCGGGGGCGGTGGACGTCATGATCGCCGTCGGGCCGAACTTCTTCTACACGGTGACGCTTCCTTGCACCTTGTGGTTCCTCGACCGGAGTAAGGCCGCCACCCCCCGCAAAGACACGGTCTTGTTCCTCGACGCCCGCCACGTCTTCCGCCAGGTGGATCGGGCGCACCGCAAGTTCAGCCCCCGGATGGTCGAGTACCTCGCCAACATCGCCCGGCTCTACCGAGGCTCCCCGCCCGAGTTCACCGCTGGAGACGACCCCGACCACCCCGGCCCGGACCCCGACTTGCGGGCCACCTTCCCAGCGCTGACCTACTCCGATATCCCCGGCTTATGCAAGGTGGCCACCCTCGCCGAGATCGAGGCCCAAGGTTGGAGCCTCAACCCTAGCCGTTATGTCGGCGTGACCGCCAAGGGGGAGGAGGACATCGACTTTGCCGAGCGATTGGAAGAACTCCACGAGGAGCTGGAGGTGCTCAACAGCGAGGCCCGGGAATTGGAAGATCGGATAGCGGGGAACGTGTCATCACTACTTTCGATTACACTTACAAAAGAAATCCAATGATTCACTACACGCAAATATCCAATTTGGGTCAAGTGATCACCGGACACACCCCGCCAACAGAACAAAGAGATTATTATGGCAATGATTTTCGGTTGATTATGCCAACTGACATGGTTATTGGTGAGCGATACGTACCAAGTACTGCGGAAGGGGTCTCTAACAAATGGGCAAATTTGAAAGCAAAAATGTTGATCCCAGCGAATTCAACATGTGTAGTGACTATTGGCACTATCGGAAAGATATGCCTAACGTCTGAGCCTTGCTTCACTAATCAGGCCGTCAACGCTGTTATACCTGACAAAGAACGTTTTGATCCCTTATATGTATTTTACTTACTTAAAACAATCGTACCTACGGTTAAGCATATCTCCAGTGGGACAACCTCAGGAAGAGAAAATGTTAGCAGAAGTTCCTTTTCTAATATCATGGTTCCAGTTTGCCCACTACCTTTTCAACGCAAAATTGCCTCGATTCTAACCGCCTACGACGACCTGATCGAGAACAACACCCGCCGGATCGCCATCCTGGAGTCGATGGCCCAAGCACTGTATCAGGAGTGGTTTCGCGACCAATCCGTTGGTCAACACAAAGTCGTGACCAGTGATCTGATTGGCCAAAAGATCCTAGAAATTGGCGATGGCTACCGGGCGAAGAACTCGGAAATGGCTGACGAGGGATTGCCGTTTCTCCGTGCTCAAAATATAGACAATGGCTTCTCCTTCAATGGCGTGGACTTGTTGGGTTTTCCCAGTGTTTCCAAAGCTGGAAACAAATTGTCTCGACCTGGGGATGTTGTTCTGACTTCGAAAGGAACTGTTGGAAGGTTTGGATTCGTCACACGGCATACTCCGAAGTTTGTTTACGCGCCTCAATTGTGTTACTGGAGGAGCTTTATACTCCCCGCGTCTGAAAGTTGAGGGTTGTTTGGATTAATGACGTTCTTTACGATCGACGGCAGTGACGACCCCCTTTGGAACCCGATTTGGCTGGGATCATGATCTCCATCGACTTCACCGC